>WNGE01007632.1_pt1 | contig 11727 bp, 10 predicted proteins | sample 5400651 | NCBI WGS metagenome assembly WNGE01 (sample SAMN13153370, study PRJNA577476) | soil metagenome | isolation source: 60 cm soil or saprolite under grassland replicate 2 | place: USA:California | collected 2016-06-15 | reverse complement strand
TCGCCGATCGAGATGATGCCCAGGATCTCCCCGTTGTCCTCGACAACGGGCAGGCGACGAATCGCCTTTTGCCGGATCAGCCGGACGGCGTCGTCGATGCTGGCCGTGGGGGGCACCGTCGTGAGCTCTCGGCTGCAGATCTCGCCCACCGTCACCATCCCGGGGTCGCTTCCATCGGCGAGAACTCGGACCACTATGTCACGGTCCGTCACGATGCCGCAGAGACGATTGTTCTCGAGAACGACCACGTCCCCGATATCGCTCTCGCGCATGAGCTCGGCCGCCGCCCTCACCGAGGCCGTGGCCTCGAGAGCCTTGAGATCTGGCGTCATCAGATCTTGAATGCTCCACTCGCGAAAGCTCATTTGCGATTGACGGCTGGACTTCCGCTTGGTGCCTGTCCGCTTTCCGTTGTTTGGCATTGGAGCTCCCCTCTGCCGTCGGCTCGCATCGACGCGAACGCCCGACTGGCTGCCCCACCTGGTGGTGATGATGTTCCCCGTGCTGTCCTCTGCCGAGGCTACGCCCTGCGCTCGAACAAAATCAGCAAGACATGTGCCAATGGGCGCGAAGCCAGGTCATTGGGCGTCCGCCGTCCCGCTCTGGTTGCCGTGATCGTTCCCACGTAGACCGGCAAATCACGCCTGGCCCTTTGCGGCTCGTAACAATCCCGCGAGGGGGAAGGATTTACAGGGTCGAAAGGGGCGGGTGATTCACCTGCGCGCGCAGGCGTCTCCGGAATAGGGGTCAGGTCTTGCAATCCGACATTCGGCCTCAGCGGATAGCATCTCGCGGACGGGAATCGAGTGCGTTAGCATACCCCATGCTTCTGCGCCTGCTGCTCGTCCTGCTCGGCACACTCGTCGGCGGCGCGGCGGCCGCGGACAGGCCCGTCACGTTCAGCCGGGACGTCGCGCCGCTCCTCCAGCAGCACTGCCAGGAGTGCCACCGTCCCGGCGGCGGGGCCCCATTCACGCTGACCGAGTACACTCACGTCTACCGCCGTCGCGACAAGATCCTGGAGTCAGTCGAGAAGCGGCTCATGCCGCCCTGGAAGGCGGTCGCGGGCTACGGCGATCTCAAAGGTGAGCGCCGGCTGTCGGACGCCGAGATCGCCACGATCGCCGGCTGGGTCGCCGCGGGAGCGCCGGAAGGCGATCCCCGGGAACTGCCGCTCCCGCGCGACTTTACCACCGCGACGGCCCTCGACACTCCCGACGTCGTGCTGCGTCCCGAGCGGAGCTATACGGTCGCGGCGCGCTCTGGTGACGTTTACCGCTGCTTCAGCATTCCGACGTCGTTCGCCGAAGATCGCTACTTCAGCGCGTCCGGCGTCCTGCCCGGTAATCCCAAGATCGTCCATCACGTCCTGGCGATGATCGATCCGACAGGCGTGTCCGCGGGACTGTCGTCCCCGCGCACGACGAGTGGCGACGGGGACGGCTATCCGTGCTTCGGCGGGCCGGGATTCAGGGTCGACGGCTATCTCGGCGGCTGGGCTCCGGGCGCCCGGCCGTGGGACCTGCCGGAAGGCGTCGGCATGCTCCTCCCCAAAGGCGCGCGCGTCGTATTCCAGCTCCATTACCACAACGCACAGCTCACTGCGCAGTCCGACCAGACCGAGCTGCGGCTGCGCGCGGCGAAAGGGCCGGTGCGGCAGCGCCTCCAATTCATGCGGGTCGGCCAGTTCAGCCTGATGATTCCGGCGGGCAACCCGCGAGCTGAGGTCGAGGCCGGCTCCTTCGTCGGCCGGCCGATCCAGTTGATCGCCATCCATCCGCACATGCACCTCCTCGGCCGCGAGATGAAGGTCTGGGCGCGGATGAAGGACGAGTCGGTCACGCCGCTGATCCATATCGATGACTGGGACTTCAACTGGCAGGGCTTCTACTGGTTCCGGACACCGGTTGCGCTGCCCGTCGCCTCCTGGATCGAGCTGACGGCGGCCTGGGACAACTCGGAGCAGAACCCGCGAAACCCCAACAAGCCGCCGCGCGACGTGTTCTGGGGCGAGCGCACGGTCGACGAGATGGGGCACGCGGCGATCCTCTACACGTTCGACGACGAAAAGCCGAAGCAAGATTGACACGGCGCCGTCAGGGGGCGACAAGCTTCTTTCGCGGATCAGCGCGGGGGATCAGTTCCCTAGTTCGCAGTAGTCCGCTGCGGAATCGTAATATCCACCTTCCGACTGGCAGGTCTGCTGGGCGCTCTGTGTCGAGGCCTTGTACGTGCAGCTCTTCGCCGTCGTGTCGTACGTGCCGCCGTGCGCCTGGCATCTCGTAGCCGAGGCGACACGTACCTTTCCTGCACACCCGGTCGCTGCGACCGCCGCGACGAACATGATGCCCAGGACCCACGGTCGTTGTCTCATTGATGTTTCCTCCCCGATGGATCAATAGGTTCACCGCGCGGACATCGAGCGGAGAGGAGTATCCGCTACGGGAGGGGCCTTCGCAAGGGCCATCGGAGACGCCAGGTAAGCGCCATCAAACACTTCTGCGCCCTTCTTGGTTGACGCGGCCCCCGTCACGGCCTACCCTCCGCCCGAGCCGGACGGCGCGTCGGAGGAGGGCCGACTGCTGGGCCGCCGTGTTCACCGGGCTTCGCCGGAAGGTCCCGTCCACCTTCATGTCGGCGAAGAGCCCGGCAGGATCCTCGTGGAAGTGCAGGAACGCGGTGCCACCACGATAGAACACGCCGCGACGCCGCTCGACGAGATCGGTTCGAGATCGGATGAGTATCAGGAGGGGCTCGAGACTGTCGAGGGCCCGGGCTCCCGCGTGCTTCATGGGCCCGTCCCCAACCACATCCTGAAGGAGGGACTCCGATGTCGAACACGGCTCGTCTTGGTTACCTTCGCGTCGCCCTCATCGCCGTCGGGCTGATCTTCCTCTTCGGCATCTATCCCCTCGGCAAGCTGTGGCCGTCCGGCTGGACCTGGGGACAAGGGCATTCGCACTACCTGCTGATGATCCAGGGTGTCTACGCGACGCTCGGCATCTTCTTGCTGATGGCCGCGAAGAACCCCGAGGCGAATTCGAGCCTCATCTGGTTCACGGTCTGGTCGAGCGTCGTGCACGCTGCGATCATGGCCGGCCAAGCGCTCAACGATTCCGGCGAGCGCGGCCACCTGCTCGGCGACGTGCCGGCCCTCGTGAATTGTGGCGGTCGTGTTGGCGGCCCTGACTCCGCGCGTCTCGCCGGCCCACGGATAGTCGGCGCGCGGTCCCTCCGTTCGGGTGCGACTGGCTCCGCACCTCGTGCTCGATGACGCAGAGGACCTCGCGCGTGTCCGGATCCACGATCTCCCCTCAGGCCACGAATAGTCGGGCATCAGCCCACCGTTGAAGGGCTGGCCGGGAGTTTAGCAGTAAACTCCGAGGTCCAGAACGACTGGCAATTTTGGGGGCAAAACGGAAGCAGAAGACCTCGCGACCTGTCTTGACAGCGTGACGACGGGCGCGTACCTTGCCGCTGTCAGCGAAGGGGAGGAACTCCATGATTCCTGCCGGCTTCGAGTATCACGCTCCCACCAGCATCGCTGAGGCGACCGGGCTGCTGGCCCGCCTTGGCGAGGATGCCAAGGTGCTCTCGGGCGGGCAGAGCCTTATCCCGCTCCTCAAGCTGCGCCTCGCCAGCCCGCGTCACCTCGTCGACATCAACCGCATCCCCGGGCTCGCCTACGTGAGCGAAGCCGAAGGCGCCCTCCGCATCGGCGCCCTCGCGCGTGAGGTCGATCTCGACGAGTCCGAGGTGGTCCGCGCGCGCTACCCGCTGCTCGCGGACGCCACCCGCGTGATCGCCGATCCGCTCGTGCGGAATCTCGCCACCGTGGCCGGGAACCTCGCCCACGGCGACCCCGCCAACGACCACCCCGCGGTGATGCTCGCGCTCGGCGCCGAGGTTACGGCCACGGGCTCCTCCGGCGAACGGCGCATCCCCATTGATGCGTTCTTCACTGGACCGTTCGAGACGGCGCTGCGCCACGACGAGTTGTTGACGGAGATCCGCGTGCCCGTCCCGGCCCCGCGCAGCGGCGGCTCATACATGAAGTTGGAGCGTAAAGTGGGCGACTTCGCCACGGCGGGAGTGGCTGCCCAGGTCACCTTGGCCGCCGACGGTACCTGCGCGGCGGTGGGCATCGCGCTCACCAACGCGGGCTTGACCCCGGTCAAGGCCGTCAAGGCGGAGGCCGCGCTCCTGGGCAAGCGGCCCGATGAGTTGGCGATCAAGCAGGCGGCGCAGCTCGCCGCCGACGCCGCCCAGCCCGATGCCGATCTCCGTGGCTCCGTCGAATACAAGAAGGACATGGTGCGAGTGCTCACGGCCCGCGCGCTCCGCAAGGCGATCGAGCGCGCCGGCGGCGGGAGGTGACGGGTCATGCGTGTCCAGGTGACGATCAATGGCGAGAAGCACGAGGCCGACGTCGAGCCTCGGCTCCTCCTCGTCCACCTCATCCGCGAGGTGCTCCGTCTCACCGGCACCCATATCGGCTGTGACACTACACACTGTGGGGCCTGCACCGTCATCCTCGACGGCCGCCCCGTGAAATCCTGCACGGTGTTCGCGGTGCAGGCCCACGAACGCGAAATCATGACGGTGGAGGGCCTCGAACAGAATGGCGCCCTGCACCCGCTCCAGGAAGGCTTCATGGCCGAGCATGGGCTGCAGTGCGGCTACTGCACGCCCGGCATGCTCATGACCAGCCACGCTTTCCTCGCGAAGCACCCGGCGCCGACCGAGGACGAGATCCGCCGGGCCATCTCCGGCAACCTCTGCCGCTGCACCGGCTACGTGAACATCGTCAAGGCCGTGCAGCACGCAGCGGCCAAGCTCCGGGAGACGGCCGGCGCGGGAGGCGCGCGATGACGCTTCGGACGAGCCCAGAAGTCGGCGGGATGGGGCATTCGATCAAGCGGAAGGAGGACCCGCGCTTCATCCGAGGCAAGGGCACCTACGTGGACGACGTCGTGCTCCCCGGCATGCTCTACCTCGACATCGTCCGGAGCCCCCACGCCCACGCGAAGATCGTGAAGATCGACTCCGCCAAGGCCATGGCCGTGCCCGGCGTGCTCGCCGTCATCACCGGCCAGGACCTCGCCAAGTACAACCTCCACTGGATGCCGACCCTCATGTCCGACACCCAGATGGTGCTGCCCGTCGAGAAGGTGATGTACCAGGCGCAGGAAGTCGCGGCCGTCCTCGCCACCAGCCGCTATGCCGCCGCCGACGGCGCCGCCGTGGTGGAAGTCGAGTACGACCCGCTCCCCGCCGTGGTGGACCCGCACAAGGCCCTCGAGCCCGGCGCGCCGGTGCTCCGCACCGACAAGAAGGACAAGAAGGACAATCACATCTGGCACTGGGAGTGGGGCGACCGCGCTGCCACCGACCGCGCCTTCGCCGAGGCCGACGTCACCGTGAAGGAGCAGATCTACATCCCGCGCATCCACGTGGCCTCCATCGAGACCTGCGGCTGCATCGCACACTTCGACAAGGTCGACGGGAAGCTCACGGTCTGGATGACCACCCAGGCCCCCCACGCGATCCGTACCGTGTTCGCGCTGGTGGCCGGGCATGTGGGACTGGCCGAGCACAAGATCCGCATCATCTCGCCGGACATCGGCGGCGGCTTCGGCGGCAAGGTGCCCGTGTACCCGGGCTACGTGATCGCGGTGGCCGCCTCCGTGCTCACCGGCAAGCCCGTCAAGTGGATCGAGGACCGGATGGAGAATCTCCAGGCCGACTCGTTCGCCCGCGACTACCACATCACGGCCGAGCTCGCCGCGAAGAAGGACGGCACCCTGACCGCGCTGCGCATCAAGACTCTCGCCGACCACGGCTATACCGATGCCGCCGCCAATCCGTCGAAGTTCCCCGCCGGGCTCTTCCACGTCTGCACGGGCTCCTACGATCTCAAGGCCGCGCACGTGGAGGTGGACGGCGTCTACACCAACAAGCCTCCGGGCGGGATCGCCTACCGCTGCTCGTTCCGCGTCACCGAGGCCGTGCACACCATCGAGCGGATGGTGGACATCATGGCGCACCAGCTCGGCCAGGACCCGGCCGAGTTCCGGATGAAGAACTTCATTCGGCCGGAGCAGTTTCCCTACAAGTCGGCCCTGGGCTGGGAGTACGACAGCGGAAACTACGGCGGGGCCCTCCAGAAGGCCATGGACGGGGTCGGCTACGCGGAGCTCAGGCGCGAGCAGGCGGAGAAGCGGAAGCGGGGCGAGCTCATGGGCATCGGCATCTCGAGCTTCACCGAGATCGTGGGAGCCGGCCCCTCCAAGCACTTCGACATCCTCGGGCTGAAGATGTTCGACTCCTGCGAGATCCGCATTCATCCCACCGGCAAGGCCATCGCGCGGTTCGGCACCAAGTCGCAGGGGCAGGGCCACGAGACGACCTACGCCCAGATCCTCGCCGAGGAGCTGGGCATCCCCGCCGCCGACATCCAGGTGGAGGAGGGCGATACCGATACCGCGCCCTATGGCTTGGGCACGTATGCCAGCCGCTCGACGCCGGTGGCGGGCGCGGCCGCCGCGGTGGCCTCGCGCAAGATCATCGACAAGGGGCGGAAGATCGCCGCCCATCTCCTCGAAGTCGCCCCCGAGGACCTCGTGTACGAGCCGGGCAAGTTCTCGGTCAAGGGCTCGCCGAATCGGTCCAAGACCATCCAGGACGTGGCCTTCGCCGCCTATACGAATCATCCCCAGGGGATGGAGGCGGGGTTGGAGGCGGTCTCGTACTACGACCCGCCCAACCTCACCTACCCCTTCGGCAGCTACATCTGCGTGGTCGACATCGACAAGGGCACGGGCGAGGTGAAGGTCCGCCGGTTCCTCGCCATCGACGATTGCGGGAATATCATCAATCCCATGATCGTCCAGGGGCAGGTGCACGGCGGGCTCACCATGGGCCTCGCCCCCGCGCTTTTCGAGGAGATCTCCTACGACGAGTTCGGCAATGTCCAAGGGGGCAGCTTCATCGACTACCTGGTTCCCACCGCCGTCGAAACGCCGAAGTGGGAGACCGGCCACACGGTCACCCCGTCGCCGCATCACCCCCTGGGCGCCAAGGGCGTAGGGGAGTCGGCGACGGTGGGCGCGCCCGCAGCCATCGCCAACGCGGTGGTCGACGCGCTCTGGCATCTCGGGGTTCGCCACGTGGACATCCCGATCACGCCGCCCAAGGTGTGGAAGCTGCTGCGCGAGAAAGGCGTCACGGAGTGAGCCGGGGGCATGTCTGACGATCTGCTGGCGCTGGCCGCGACGCTGCGGCAGCGCGAGGAACCTTTCGCGTTGGCCGTCGTGGTGCGCTGCGAGCGGCCCACCTCCGCGAAGCCCGGGGCCAAGGCCCTGATCCGCGCGGACGGCACGGTGACGGGCTGGATCGGCGGAGCCTGCGCCGAGCCCATCGTCGTGCGCGAGGCCGTGGCCGCGCTCCGCGACGGCCAGCCTCGCTTCGTGAGCCTGGTGGGTGAGAGCGGGCGGATAGCCGGGCGCACGGAAGGGATCCGCGAGCATCCGATGACGTGCCACAGCGGCGGCACGCTGGAGATCTACGTGGAGCCATACCTGCCCAAGCCCCTCCTCCTGCTCGTCGGCCACGGGCCCGTGGTCGAGACTCTCGCCGCGCTCGGCCGCGCGGTGGACTACACGGTGGAGGCGGTGGGCGCCGGGGCGGGTCCGGACGCGCTCGACCACCTCCCCCTCACGCCGCGCGCCTCGGTAGTGGTGGCTACCCACGGCGAGGTGGACGAGGACATGCTCGAGCGCGTGCTCGCGACCAGCGCGGGTTACGTGAGCCTGGTCGCGAGCCGCAAGCGCGCGGCCGTGATCGTGGAAAGCCTTCGCGAGCGGGGGGTGCCCGTCGAGCGCCTCGGCCGGCTCAAGGCTCCGGCCGGCCTCGACATCGGTGCGGTCACGCCCACCGAGATCGCGGTAAGCATTCTCGCCGAGATCATCCAGTTGCATCGCGGCGAGAAGTGGCCCGCCATGGTGTCTTCAGCATCCGACGCGGGCGTGAGCGCGGCGACGGGTCAGGAGGAGGCGGTGGATCCCGTCTGCGGCATGGCGGTGAAGGTAGCGACGGCGCGGTACCGCTCCGAGGTGGGTGGGCGCACGGTGTACTTCTGTTGCGGCGGTTGCAAGACCAAGTTCGACGCGGCCCCCGATCGGTATCCTCCGAGGTGACCCGGCCCTTCGTCTCAGGCCTGGTGCTCGCCGCCGGCACCTCCTCGCGGCTGGGCCAGCCGAAGCAGCTCCTGCCGTTCGGACCCACCACCCTGCTCGGCCACGTGGTCGCGGAGGTCCGCTCCGCGCAGACTCTCGACGAGCGCATCGTGATCATCGGCGCGGCGGCGAACGCGGTCCGTTCCCAGGTGGACCTCGCCGGTGTCACCGTGGTCGAGAACCCAGAATTTGGCGAGGGCTGCGCAGCTTCCTATCGCACGGGGCTCGGGTCGATCGACGCCAGAACCGACGCGGTGGCCGTCTTGCTGGGTGACCAGCCGGGCGTCGAGGCGGCGGTGATCGATACGGTGGTCGAGGCCTGGCGTCGCGAGCCCACTCCCATCGCCTGCGCCGCGTACCGCGGCCGCCCAGGCCATCCGCTCGTCTTCGCTCGTGCGCTGTTCCCACTCCTGGAGGCGCTCCGAGGGGACAAGGCGGCGTGGAAGATCCTTGATGCGCATCCCGACTGGATTCGTCCCGTGCCCATCGATCGGCCCGCCCCCGCCGATGTGAACACCTGGGAGGCCTATCAGGCGCTGCGCGCCCGCTGAGCATGGGCCCATCGCGGCCGGCTCGCGCTGATGAGTGACACCCGGGTCGGTAAGCGAGGGAATGGTCACGTCAGAGGGACGGGTTTGCCTCCTCGTCCCGTCGCGCCCGCCATTTCTCAGCGACCCGCCCGAGCGCCTCCTTCAAAATGTCATCGGTGTCGTCCGCATACCTATTGCGGAGCCACCGGAGTTCTTGGATGAGAGCGGGGGAGGGATCGGCCAACTTGGTCTTCAAGATAGGGAACGCTTCGTCCGCGTTGCCCCGGGCGGTATCCAATGCATCCCAGAACGCGTCATCCAAAAGACTCATACCCCGTCTCCCCGTGAGCCTCTGACCGGCGTTCACAGCCGAGAGCCCGGCGGGCAGCCCGAGCCCGCATCGTTGGACCAATTGTAGTCGAGTTGGTCCCCCGAAGGCGCAAGCGCAGGGAAGTGAAGCTGTCGCTAGGCACATGACCGGCGGGAAGCCACGTACCGCGGTCACCAGCCCGGGTATCCCGGCGTGCGGATCCGATTGGTTCGGACCCTGGACCTAGAAATCAGCTCGCCCATAAAACCCGTGTTTGCGATCCGCCACGCGCTTTCTCAACTGTTTTCGGCAATTGTGCGCCGTTGACTCAACACCGGACTCCCCGAGATTCAAATTCGGAGGCTGTTCAGATCCCGCTCGTGATGATAGGCCGCTTGCCGGGAACAAGCCCCTGTGCTGGTCGGCACGCTAACGTCGGCCGGCATCCGGGGATTCGGTCAGGACTCCGGCGCAGCAGCGCGGACGCGAGTAGAACGGGAGTACAACTGGTCTCAACTCGCCTTACTCCATGTCACTCAATGCCAACCCCTGAGCTCCCCGAGCGAATCCCCCTTCGGCACCACTGATCCAGCAAGCCAGCGACCCGCGTGACCGCGCGACCTCGATGGCCGTGCTTGCCTATCCGCGAGCGATCTCCGGAGGAGACGGCGGACCGGGCTCCCCGCGTGCCGCGGGCCGGCGCACCTGGCCCCCCCGCAGTCGCTCGCTCATGCCCTCCAGCGCCACGTAGAACACCGGCACGAACGGGATGGCCAGCAGCGTCGAGGCCATCATCCCGCCGAACACCACCGTGCCGATGGCCTGCTGGCTGGCCGCGCCCGCTCCGGTGGCGACCATCAGTGGCACCACGCCCAGGATGAAGGCGAACGAGGTCATCACGATGGGCCGGAAGCGGCGCCGGGTTGCCTCGACGGCGGCCTCGGGGATGGAGAGGCCATCCCGGTGGTGGAGGTCGCGGGCGAACTCCACGATCAGGATGGCGTTCTTGCTCGCGAGCGCGATCATCAAGACCAGGCCGATCTGGGTGTAGAGGTTGCTGTCGTAGCCGCGGCTCATCTGCGCCAGGAGAACTCCCACCAGGGCGATGGGGACGACGAGGACGACCGCGGCGGGAGACGTCCAGCTCTCGTAGAGGGCGGCCAGCACCATGTAGACCAGGACGATGGAGAGCGCGTAGATCAAGTACGCCTGGTAGCCGACCTTCTTTTCCTGGTAGCTCGTCGACGTCCAGTCGTAGGCCATGCCGTCCGGAAGCGTGTCGGCGGCCAGCCGCTCCATGAGGGCGAGGGCCTGTCCGGAGCTGAAGCCCGGAGCCGCGGAACCGAAGATGGAGGCCGCGGGGTAGAGGTTGTAGCGAGTGATGAGCTCTGTGCCCTGCACCTGTCGGACCTGGATCAGGGCGTTCAACGGGACCATCCCTCCGTTCTGGTTTCGGACGTAGAGGTGCCGCAGGTCCTCGGCTTGCAGACGATAGGCGTTGTCGGCCTGGATGTAGACCTGGAACACCTGGTTGAACTTGTTGAAGAAGTTGACAAACGAGGAGCCCAGGTAGGCCTGCAGCGTGTCGAAGATGCTCTGCGGAAGCACCTGCAGGGATTCCGCCTTGGTCCGGTCGATGTTCAGGTAGACCTGAGGGCTGCGCATGCTGAAGGTGGTGGCGAGACCCCGCAGGCCGGGATCGGAATTCGCCTTCTGGATGAGCTCGGAGGTGTTGCGCGAGAGCTCGGCCAGGCCGAGGCTTCGACGGTCCTCCACCATCATCTGGAAGCCCCCCGTCTGGCCCAGGCCGCGGATGGGCGGCGGGATCACGACGAAGGCGAGGGCCTCCTGGATCCCGCCCAGATCGCGGTTCAGGCCGGAGACGATCCGGTCCTGAGTCAGACCCTTGCCGCGCTCGCTCCAGTTCTTGTACACGATGAAGGTTGTGGAGACGTTCGGGACGTTGGCGAAATCGAGGACCGAGAACCCGCCGATGGTCACCCAGCCGGCGAGTCCGTCCGTCTTCTCGAGCAGCGCGGAGATCTTCTCCGCGACCGCGCGCGATCGCGGCTGGGACGCGCCTTCGGGCAGGATGGACACCAGGACCGCGTACCCCTGGTCCTCGGTGGGGAGGAACCCGGTGGGCTGGCGGACGAAGCCCCAGGCGGTCACCCCGACGATGCCCGCGAAGAGCACGATCATGGGGGCCGGGTGCTTCACCATCCGCGCGACGATGCCCACGTAGACCTTGGTCACGCCCTCGAACGCCCGGTTGAACCCGCGGTAGAACCAGTTCGGCCGCTTGTCGCCGCGGGGCCTCAGCCACGTCGCGCACTGGACCGGCTTCAACGTGAGCGCGTTGAGCGCGCTGATGACCGCGGTGGCGGCGATTACGAGAGCGAACTGGCGGAAGATTTGCCCGGTGATGCCGGGCAGGAAGGCGGCGGGCAGGAAGACCGCGACCAGCGCCAGGGTGATCCCCATCACCGGGCCGGTGAGCTCTTCCATGGCCCGGATGGTCGCTTCCTTGGGCGGCATCCCCTGCTCGATGTAGTAGGAGCTGTTCTCCACGATGATGATGGCGTCGTCCACCACGATGCCGATGGCCAGGATCAGGGCGAACAGGGTCATCAGGTTCACGGTGAACCCG
>WNGE01021148.1_pt1 | contig 11728 bp, 12 predicted proteins | sample 5400651 | NCBI WGS metagenome assembly WNGE01 (sample SAMN13153370, study PRJNA577476) | soil metagenome | isolation source: 60 cm soil or saprolite under grassland replicate 2 | place: USA:California | collected 2016-06-15 | reverse complement strand
CACCGGGTGGCTCGCCAACTACTGGCGCATCGACCCGATGACCGACAAGGACTTCGAGTGGTTCGAGTACAAGTACCCGGGCTGGTACGACCGGTACGGCAAGTGGTGGGAGAACTACAACCGCCTGTCCGTCCCGAACGGGCATCACCCGATCGTGGCCGAGAACGTCGACTACGTGTACCCGCACCGCTGCTGGGTCTGCATGGTGCCGTGCCTGGTCCGCGAGGACATGGTGGTGGACAAGGTCGACGGCCAGTGGCGCACGTACTGCCACGAAGCCTGCCGGTGGACCGATGCCGAGGCGTTCCGCCCGACCTATCAGGGCCGGCAGACCCCGAACATGGGCCAGCTCATCGGGTCTCGTGAGTGGGAGACGCTCTACCACGGCTGGAACTGGGCCGACGTGGTGTCCGACATGGGCTTCGTCCGCGACGACGGCAAGACGATGGTCGCCCAGCCGCATCTCGATCTCGACCCGAAGAAGATGTGGACGCTGGACCACCTGCGTCGCATGCCGGAGGTGCAGAGCCCCAACGTGCTGCTCAACCAGATGACCGACGCCGAGCGGGAAGCGTTCGTCGCCGACTACAACCGGCAAGGGCCCGCCGGCCGCCCCGCGCCCGCGAAGTAACCAGCCGCCCACCTCGGGTTGTTCGACCGGCGGCGTGCCAGAGAGCGCTCTGGGTCGAACAACTCGAGGTGGTGCCTTGCGACGGGAAGGTCATGGGAGACAAGCACCTAGTGCGCTTCGAGCCGGTCGGCATCGAGATCGAGGTCGACGAGGACACGACGATCCTGCGCGCCGCCGCCGAGCAGGGAATCATGCTCATGCATGGCTGCAAAGAGGGTCAATGCGCATCGTGCAAGTCGTTCATCCTCGACGGCGACGACGTCGAGCACGACCGGTACTCGACGTTCGCCCTTCCCGACTACGAGAAGGACGAGGGCTTCACCCTGCTGTGCCGGGCGCACGCCTACGAGGACCTGACCATCGAGCTGCTCAACTACGACGAGGAGATGATCCACTCGGGGCTGCCGATCGAGTCGGCCGTCGTCGAGGTCGTGTCGAACGACAACGTCACGCACGACATGCGCCACCTGGTCGTGAAGCTCGTCGAGCCCGCGTCGATCAAGTTCTTCCCCGGCCAGTACGTCGACTTCGCCGTACCCGGCACGGACGAGACCCGCTCGTTCTCGATGGCCAACATCTCCACCCTGGAGAACGGCCAGCTCGAGTTCGTCATCAAGGTCTACCCGGAGGGCCTCTTCTCGAACTTCCTGGACACCCGGGTGGCGGCGGGCGATCGCCTCGACGTCACTGGGCCGTTCGGCGTCTTCACCTTGCGCGACAACCCCGGCGCCGACCTCGTTTTCGTCGGCGGCGGAGCCGGCATGGCGCCGATCCTGGCGCTGCTCCGGTCGATGGCCGACCGCGGCATCGACCGCAAGGCGACGTTCTACTACGGCGCCCGCCGCGGACGGGGACGACGACTGGGACGGGGAGATCGGGCTGATCACCGAGGTGCTGCGTCGCCGCGAACGCGACCTGGCCGGCGCCGACGCCTACGTCTGCGGACCGCCGCCCATGGTGGAGGCGGCACTCGAGTTGCTGCCGGCGCTGGGCGTCGCCGACCGGCGCATCTTCTACGACAAGTTCACGACGACAGGAGAGAGCACATGACGAGTACCCAAGAGCGCAGCGTGCCGAAGGTCGTCTTCACCGACGCCGAGGCCGGGGCGAAGGAGTTCCCGGACTCCGGCGCGCGCGCCTTCAACTACTTCACCCCGGCCAAGCGCAAGCAGTCGCACTACGAGGACGTCACGGTCGAGGTGCAGCCCGACCCGCGCCACTACCTCGCGCAGGGCTGGCTGTACGGATTCGCCGACGGCAAGGGCGGCTACCCGCTGGAGTGGACGGCGCTCAAGGCGTGGGGCTCGGACCGTCCGGAGCCCGAGCGCGGTCCGGGATCGGGCGGCCAGGGCTACCCGTGGCCGGCGCTGGGCTGGCACGAGTTCCGCGACCCGAACGAGGAGTGGGAACTCACGCTGTACCGCTACAACGCCAATGTCGTCCGGCAGCTGAACCAGAACATCGAGGCGGCCCGGCAGGCCAAGGCGTTCGAGCAGTGGAAGACGAACTGGGTCGACTTCGTGGCCCGGCACGTCGGCGCGTGGATGCACGTCGACCACGGCCTCGGCCTGTACCTGTTCGCGAACGCGAACCGCCGGGCGCCCACGAATATGCACAACAACGCGATTTCGGTGAACAGCATGCACCGCATCCGCGCGGCGCAGGACCTCGCGCTGTACAACCTGACGCTGTCGGAGGAGATCGACGGCTTCGACGGCACCGCGCACCTGGCTACGTGGAACTCCGACCCGGCCTGGCAGGGCGTGCGCGGGACCGCCGAGCAGCTCACCGCGATCTGGGACTGGTGCGAGGCGATCTTCGCGGCAAACATCGTCTTCGAGCCACTGGTCGGCGAGGTGTTCCGCAGCGGCCTGGTACAGCAGGCGGCGCCGGCGAACGGCGACTTCATCACCCCGACGCTGATCGGCGCCGAGGAGTACGACTACGCCGAGCGGGACCTGCGATACACGAAGCCGATGTTCCAGCTGCTCATCAACGACAAGGAGTTCGCCGAGCACAACCGGCCGATCCTCCAGTCATGGCTGGCGACCTGGGTACCGCGGTGCATCACGGCGGTGCGCACGCTGCAGCCGATCTGGTCGCAGTCCGACGCGAAGCCGCACCGCTTCGAGGACGCGCTCGACCGTGCGAAGAACCGCTTCGCCGACATCGTCGCCGACCTGGACCTGCAGACCCCGAAGGAGCTGAGCCAGTGACCACCACGACCTTCAAGACGGCGGAGAGCCCATTCAAGGCCGACAACACGGCCTCGAACAGGTGCGGCTTCACGCTGATGAACAACCAGGTCGGCGTGATCGTCGCCGAGGTGATGTCGCACAAGCCCAACGTCACCGTCACCCACCTGCCGTCGATGATCCGCGTCGACGCGAAGAACCGGATGGACGTCGTCTACTCCGAGATCGACGAGGCGGCCGGCGAGGAGGAGGGCTGGTTCAACTCGGCCGAGTTCGAGGAGAGCATGTCCACGCACTACGGCCGGATGATCCACGAGGACGACCGCACGATCATGTTCGCCAACCCCGAGGACGCCGCCGAGTTCCTCGACTTCGACCTCGTCGCCCGCACGTAGCCGCGCCGGCCGCCCGCTCCTTCCCGTTGAGTGGTGCGTTCTGGCCTGAGTGGTGCGTTGTAACGCACCACTGTCCGGACAACGCACCACTCAACGGAGGGGGCCACACTCTTCTGAAGGAGCCCCGATGGCCAAGGAACTTCGCTTCGGTCCCACCGCCCGCGACCTGCTGCAGTCCGGATCAAGACGAACGACATCGTCGGCGACGGCACCACCACGGCGACGGTGATCGCGCAAGGCATCGTGCGCGCCGGCATGGAGGCGATCGCCTCGGGCGGGAACCCGGTACTGGTCAAGCGGGGCATCGACCTGGCCGTGGGCCGGCTGGTCGAGCACCTGCGCTCGGTGGCGCACCCGATCGCCACGGAGCACGACTTCGCCCGCGTCGCGGCCATCTCCGCGAACGACGACGACGTGGTCGGCGCCGTCATCGCCAAGGCGTTGCACACGGTGGGCGACGGCGGCATCGTCACGATCGAGGAGGCGGCCGAACCCGGCATGGACGTGCACTTCGTCGAGGGCTTCGAGTTCGACAACGGCTACCTGTCGCCGTACCTGGTCACCAATCCCGCCAGCCTGGAGGCCGTGGTCGACGACCCGTACATCCTGCTGTCCAGCGAGAAGATCACCCAGGTGCAGCAGCTGATGCCGCTGCTCGACAAGATCATGAAGGCGCCCCGTCCGCTGGTGATCATCGCCGAGAATCTCGAGGGCACCGCGCTCTCCATGCTGGTGCACAACCACGTCAACGGCATCTTCCAGTGCGTCGCGATTAGGGCTCCCGGCTTCGGCGACCGCCGGCTGCACAAGCTCGAGGACATCGCCGCGCTGACCGGCGGCGCCGTTCACAGCAAGCACTCCGGCTTCACCCTGGAGACGATGACGCTCGCGCAGCTGGGCCGAGCCGTGCAGGTGCGGGCCACGGCCGACCGCACCACGATCATCGGCGGCGCGACCGCCGACCAGGTGGGGTTCCGGGTGCAGCAGTTGCGGGCCGAGCTGGAGCGGGCCACGTTCGGCATCGACGAGGACGTGCTGACCGAGCGGATCGGGTCGCTGACCGGCAAGGTCGCGGTGATCAACGTCGGCGCGCCGACCAACGCCGAGCTCAAGGAACTGCAACACCGGGTCGAGGACGCCCTGTCGGCGACCCGGGCGGCGATGGCCGAGGGCGTGGTGGCCGGCGGCGGCGCCGCGCTCATGCACGCGACGCCGGTGCTGGACGAGCTGGAGGTGAAGGACGACTACGCGGTCGGAGTGGACATCGTCCGCAAGACACTGAGCCAACCCGCGTACCTGATCGCGGCCAATGCCGGCTACGACGCCGCCGACGTCGTCGCGCAGACCGCCGAGCTGGGCGTGGACGAGGGCTTCGACGCGCTGGAGGGCCGCTTCGGCGACATGATCGAGCTGGGCATCATCGACCCGCTGCGCGTCGTCCGGTCGGCCCTGCAGAACGGCGCGTCGGTCGCCGGCCTGCTGCTCACCACCAACACCCTGGTCGCCGAGGAGCAGACGCCCTGGGGCGGCAGCCGGGCGCTGATGACCGAGTTCGGCCCGCTGGACGAGGGCCTGCACCAGCCCTCGCCCGATGCGAGCACTCCGCAATCGCTCGGGCTCGGCCCGTCGGTGGGCTGACCGGGTCTCATTTTGAGATTCCGGGCGTCCTGAGCCGGGTTAGTGTGGGTCAGCCGGCGTTCCGACCAGGCCAGGACGAGTGACGGGGGCCGCCGTGGTTCAACAGAGCAGCCGTACGGTGGCCACCGCCGACGACGTGGCGCGCGCCCGCGAGCGCTTCCTGAGCCGGGAGGTGGACGACACGCTCAATGTCCGCCGGCTGATCCTGGCCTCGTGGCAGCGCAGCGAGGAGAACCACGTCGACGTCGACCGGATCACCGTGCCGTACCTGCACGACCGCGACATCGCCACCCCGCTGCTGCGCAGCGCGACACCGATTCTCGACACGCTGCACCAGCAGCTGCAGGACGAGCCAGTCAGCATCATCCTGACCGACAACACCGGCATCGTGCTCGACCGCCGCACGACCAGCCGCGAGCTGGCCGGGCGGCTGGACGCCGTGTCGCTCGCGCCCGGCTTCTCCTACGCCGAGGAGTTCGCCGGCACCAACGGCATCGGCACCGCGATCAGCAGCGGCCAACAGGCGCTGGTGGACGGCCGCGAGCACTACACCCACCAGCTCGGCCAGTTCGCCTGCGCCGGCGCGCCCATCCACCACCCGACGCGGCGCACCGTCGTCGGCATCCTCGACCTGACGTCGTGGGCCCACGCGCCCGGCGCCATGCTGATGGCCCTCGCGCGGGCGACCGCCCGACAGATCGAGGAGGAGCTGCTCGCCCAGACCGATCTGCGCGAGTTCGCGCTCTTCCAGGACTACCTCTGTTCGACGCGGTCGAGCAGCAGGCGCTGCTCGGCTACGCCGCCGACATGATTGGCAGCGACGAACGCACCATGACGCGCACCGTGGAACTTCCGAGCGGCAACACCGCGCAGCTGAAGTGCGCCCCGGTGCGCAGCCAGGCCGGGCAAGCGGGCACCGTCGTGCGGGTGCGGCTCGTGCAGAACACGGCGATGGCCGGCGCGGCGCTCGTCCGGGGGGTGCGTTCGTCGCTGACGCTGCCCGGCGTGGTGGGGTCCAGCGCGGTGTGGGTGCGGTGCGTGCAGCAGGTGAGCTCCTGCTACGAGACCGGCGAGTGGCTGGCGCTGGCCGGCGAGTCGGGTACCGGCAAGCTGGCCCTGCTGCGCGCCGTCCACCAGATGCACAACCCGACGCGCGGCTTCCGGGTGCTCGAGCCGCCGAAGCCCGCGGGCCTGGATGCGTGGCTCGACGTGCTCGACGACGCGGTGTCGGCGCCGGGGGCGATGGTGGTGCTGGAGCACGCCGACCTCCTGGACGAGGCGACCGCCGAGATGGTCGCCGACCAGTTGCTCGAACTGGGCTCGGACGACGACCCGGCGCAGCGCGTCCGGGTGGCGATCACCATGACGTCCGCGGAGCTGACGACCAACGCGCTCGTGCTTGCCTTCGCCCGCACCATCGAGGTGCCGCCGCTGCGTCATCACGTCGACGACCTCGCCGACCTGGTGCCGTACCTGCTCGGACAGCTCACCGGGGACGACCGGCTGACCGTGTCGTCGCCGGCGATGGCTCAGCTGCGGCGGCTGAACTGGCCGGGCAACGTGACCCAACTGCGCCGGCTGCTGACCGAGGTGGTGAAACGGCGGCACTCCGGAGTGATCGAGGTCGACGACCTGCCGCCCGAGGCGCGCACCTCGGCCCACCGCGTGCTGACGCCGCTCGAGGCGCTGGAGCGCGATGCCATCGTGCGAGCGTTGCTCGACAACGACCAGCGCCCGGCGGACGCGGCCCGCGCGCTCGGCATGTCGCGGGCCACGATCTATCGCAAGTTCCGCCAGTACGGCATCTCGCTGCCGCTGGCCCGCTGAGGGACGTCAGGTCATCGGATCGATCGGGTCCTCGGGGCGCGGCGTGTTCGGCTCCAGCACCGTCTCGCCGTCCTCCCGGTAGATGATGTCGGTGCGACGCCGCGTCTTGTACAGGTTGTAGCCGATCGCGAGGCCGGCGAAGCCGACCAACATCAGGATCAGGCCGATGACATGGATATCTACGCCGTCCGGGTTGTGCTCGATCCCGAACGTCAGGATCGCGCCGAGCGCGATCACGAACAGGCTGACCGCGAATCTCATCGTCTTCGATCTACCCGCGCAGGCGACGCGGCAAACGCGCATGAACGGCGCGCCGCCCGGGAAAGCACGAGAGGTGAGAGCGCGGACCAGCGACACGTTGATCCCTCGGCCGGACGAGGGCCGGCCGGGTGCGGGGGTGCTGCGTCATGCCTAGCGGACCGTTCGACGAACCGGCCCCGCCCCTGTCGGCGCGGGAACGGCGGCTGCTCGCGGAGCTGGAGGCAGAGCTGCGCGACGTGCGCTTGCGCCGACGCCGCCTGCTGGCCGCGCGGCTGCGCCGGCGCTGGCTGCGCGCGCTGATGGTGATCGTCCCGCTCGCCGGCGTGGCTGCGGCCGCCTCGCTCGCCGCGGTCATGACGCTTCCGCCGCCCGCCGCGGCCACCGTGACGGGTCTCGTATGCACCGCGGCGGCCGCGGTCGCAACCGCCCTGGTGGTTGCTCGCCCCCCGCGTTGACCCCCTGATGTCCCGGATCGAGGTCCAGATCACCCATGCCGACCGGGTGCTGTTCCCGGACGACGGCATCACGAAGGGCGACGTCGTCGGCTACTACACCGAGGTCGCGCCGGCGATGCTGCCGCACCTGAAGGGGCGGCCGCTCATGCTGCAGCGTTTCCCGCGCGGCATCGGCGAGCAGGGCTTCGTGCAGAAGGACTTCGACGGCAACCTGCCCGCCTGGATGAGCTGGGCCGAGGTGGCCAAGGAGGGCGGCACGGTCGTGCACGCGCTGGCCGAGCGACAGGAGGCCCTCGCCTGGCTGGCCAACCAGGACTGCATCACCATGCACACCTGGTTGTCCCGGCAGGGCAGCCTCGACCGGCCCGACCGGATGGTGTTAGACCTGGACCCGCCCGGCGACGACTTCGGGCTCGTGCGCGCGACCGCCCGCTCCCTCGCCGACCTGCTCGACCGGCTCGGCCTGGCGTCCTACCTGAAGACGACCGGCTCCCGCGGGCTGCACGTCGTGGTGCCGCTGGACGCCGACGCCGACTTCGACACGGTGCGCGCCTTCGCCCGTGATGTCGCGTCGCTGGTCATCGCGAACGACCCCGCCCACCTCACCGTCGAGGCCCGCAAGGACAAGCGCGGCGACCGGCTCTATCTCGACGTCATGCGCAACGCCTACGCGCAGACCGCGGTCGCGCCGTACTCGGTGCGGCCCCGCGCCGGTGCTCCGGTGGCCACCCCGCTCGAATGGGACGAGCTGGGCAACCGTGGGCTGCGTCCGGACCGGTTCACGATCCGCGACATCGGTCCGCGGCTGGCCGAACGCGGCGATCCGTGGGCGGACATGCGCCGGCACGCGCGCTCGCTCAACGGGCCCCGGCAACGCCTGGAGAAGATGCATGCCTGAGCTGCCCGATCTGGAACAGCCAACCGAGCAGATCGAGATCCCGGTCGCCGCCGGTGAGCGGGTAGCCGGCGACCTGGTCGTGCCGGCGTCGGCGAACGGCCTGGTCGTGTTCGCGCACGGCAGTGGCAGCAGCCGGCACAGCCGGCGCAACCGCCAGGTCGCCGCGGCGCTGAACGGGCGCGGCTTCGCGACGCTGCTGATCGACCTGCTCACCGAGCGTGAGGACGAGATCGACGAGCGCACCGCACAACTGCGGTTCGACATCGGCCTGCTCGCCCAGCGGCTGGAGCTGGCCGCGCGGTCGTTGGCCGCACGGGGCGACACGGGCGAGCTGCCGCTCGGCTTCTTCGGGGCGAGCACCGGCGCCGCCGCCGCGCTCCTGGCCGCGAGCCGGGAACCCCGGGTGCGCGCCCTGGTCTCGCGGGGCGGCCGGCCCGACCTGGCCGGCGACGCGCTGCCGGCGGTGGGCGCGCCCACGCTGCTCATCGTGGGCGGCCGCGACCCGGTCGTGCTCGACCTGAACCGGCGCGCGCTCGCGGCGCTGCGCTGCGAGCGGCAGCTGGCCGTCGTACCGGGCGCCACGCACCTGTTCGAGGAGCCGGGCGCGTTGGCGCAGGTCGGCCGGCTCGCCGGTGACTGGTTCGCCCGGTATCTGGGTACAACCTGAGCATGGCGATTCGAACATATAACCCGCCGACCGTCGGCATCCTGAGCGTGGTGCTCGTGGTGTGGCTGATCATTGGGGCAATTGCCGCCGGTCAGCGCCATTACTACGACTCCAGCGTCAAGACCTGCGCCAAGGCGGGCACGATCACGGTGACGATCCTGGCCGGGCCGCTGAACTACATGGGCGTCAATCCCAAGGTGAACTGCCACGCCCCGCAGCCCAGCCGGTAGCGATCACGCCAGCACGACCAGCACGCTGAGCAGCAGGCCGGCGGTGGCCAATGCGGCGTAGTCGTTGACCGACCCGGTGTGGACGGCCCGCAGCAGCCGCACCGGGGCGGGCTCGGGCATGCGCACGTACGCGACCGCCAGGGCGACTCCGAGGGCGACGGTGAGCGCGGTCAGCAGCAGATCGCCGACGTTGCCGTACGAGAAGCTCACTGTTGACGCGGACACGTCGCCGGCCCGGGCGAGAACGCCCCGCGCGTAGTCCGCCGGATGAAGGAGGATCGACGCCGCCGGCGCGGCCACTCGGTTCACGAGCAGGCCGGGCAGCACGCCGAACGCGACGCACGCCGTGCCGAGGCCGACCAGCGTCGCCGCCATGCCCGGGCGCAGCGGCTCGAGGTGCTCATACTCGTCCGGCCGGGGGCGGTAGAAGGCGACGTATGCCGCCCGGCCGAGGGCGGCGATGGTGATCACCTGGGCCAACAGCGCGCCGGCGAGAGCGGCCGGATGATCGTGCAGGCCCTCGTGGATCAGGCCCAGCGACGCGAACCCGTTCAGCGGCGGGATGCCGGCGATGGCCAGCACGCCGACCGTGAACGCCGTGGTGAGCAGCCGCCGCCGTGTCGCCAGCCCGCCCATCCGCGACATCTTCGTCTCGCCGGTCGCGTGCACGATTGCGCCGGCACACAGGAACATGAGCGCCTTGAACAGCGCGTGATTGACGAGGTGGTAGGTCGCCCCGGCCACCCCGGCCGGGACCGCCGAGGCGAACCCGACGAGCAGCACCCCCATCTGCGAGACGGTGTCCCAGGCCAGCAACCGCTTGAGGTCGTCCTGGGCCAGGGCCAGCGCCGCACCGAGCACCGCCGAGGCCACCCCGAGCCCGGTCAGCAGTCCCAGCACGTGCTGCCCGCCGTCGTAGACGAGCATGGCCAGCCGGACGATGCCGACGATGCCGAGGTCGACCATCAGCGCGGAGAACATCGCCGACACCGCACCGGGCGCCGCAGTGTGCGCGTCCGGCAGCCAGCCGTGGAACGGCATCACCCCGGCCTTGGTGGCGAAGCCGGCGACGAGCAGGCCGAGCGCGAGCAGGTCAGGGACGGTGACGTGGCCGGGCAACGCCTGGTGCAGCTGGGCGAAGTTCAGCCCTCCGTGGTCGGCATAGAGCAGCGCCGAGCCGACGAAGACCACGAAGCCGCCGATCGTGGTGAGCACGAGGACCTTGAACGCTGCCTCGAGGGCGATCGGGCGCTCCAGGAAGAAGCCGGTGAGGCCGTAGCTGGCGAGGGCAGCCACCTCGAACCACACGAACAGGTTGATCGTGTCCGCGGTGAGCGCCGCCGCGACCAGGGCGGCGAGCAGCAACTGGAACAAGCAGGCGAACCCGCCGTTCTCACGCGGGCCGAGGTCGCCCAGCTCCGACAGCGCCGACACCAGCAGGAGCGTCCCCAGGCCGGCCGCCACGAGCGCGAACGTCAGCCCGAACGGGTCGGCCGCGAACGCGACGCCCAGCGCCTTGCCGTCGATCGGCCCCCACTTGCCGAAGAATTGCGCCACGACCCGACCGTCGCCCGCGTAGACCCGGGTGGCGATCACCACCAGCAACCCGGTCGACGCGGCCATCGTCACCGCCGACACGATCAGCGGCAGGTGGCGATGGATCCGGGCCACGATGGGGCCGGCGGCGGCTCCGCCCAGCGGGATCACGACCGGTAGCGGCAGCAGTGCGGCGACCGCCGCGGTACTCACCGGGATTTCCCGCCGGATCGGGCACCGCAGCGCAGCGATTTCGTCGGGTCGTTCACCCCCGCAGTGCCCGCAGGTCGTCCGCGTCCAGGCTGTCGTAGTGCTGCGCCGCCCGGACGGCGACCGTCAGGAACACCGCGGTGATGGCGACTCCGATGACGATCGCGGTGAGGCAGAAGTTCTGCAGCACCGGGTCGGCCACGTTGCCCCGGGCCAGGCTCGCCTCGGTCTGCCCCTTCGGCGGGTTGACCAGCACGGGCGCCGTCGAGCCGCGCCGGTAGGCCAGGGACACGAGCAGCAGGTAGGTCGACGCCTCCATCAGCGAGAGGCCCATGACGATCTTGATCAGGTTGCGTCGGCTGAGCACCGCGTACAGGCCGATGCAGAACAGCGCGGCGACGGCGAGGTAGTTGCCGAGGATCATCGTTCCGGGCTCCATTCGTGCTGCATGCCGAGCAGGGCGAAGATCGCGATCGTGAGCCCGGTCGCCACCTCGACCAGCTCGGCGCCGGAGAACAGCTGCAGCACCCCGCCGCTGCGGATCGTGCCGACGGGGCCGAGGGGAACCCAGTTGGCGGTGAACGAGCCCTTGAGCGTGAGGCCCAGCAGCTCGACCACGATGATCGCGGCGGCGCCGGCCAGTTCGAGCGATTCGAGCATCCGGGGCCGCACGACCCGGCGGATCGCCCGATATCCCAGTGCCGCGTAGAGCAGGATCGCGACGCCGCTCACCACGGCGCCGGCCGGGAACCCGCCGCCGGGTGCAAAGCCCCATGCGGCCAGGT
>WNGE01011550.1_pt1 | contig 11728 bp, 10 predicted proteins | sample 5400651 | NCBI WGS metagenome assembly WNGE01 (sample SAMN13153370, study PRJNA577476) | soil metagenome | isolation source: 60 cm soil or saprolite under grassland replicate 2 | place: USA:California | collected 2016-06-15 | reverse complement strand
CCCTGCTCGGCATCGTCTCCGCGGTCGCATTCCTCAGGAACTCGGAGCACCACCGGGAGCGCTTCGCGACATTCGCCCGAGCACCGTGGGAGCTCGCCCTCGTGGCGCTGGCCTTTTACGCGTTCCATCGACTCCAGGCCGGCGGCGCGTTCGTCCAGGATGCTTCCCTGCACGTGCGGAGCCCCAGCGTCAACCTGCTCCTCTTCCCCGTGCTCTCGATCGCCGGCCTCGCCATGAGCGGCGTGCGTTTGGTCGGCGCGGGCCTTCGATCGCTTCGCGAGCGGAGCGGGCGGTTCGCTTCGTGGCTGTACCTGGCGATCCACCGCCTGGCGGGCGGCTCTCGCATGACGCTCCTTCTCGTCGCGGCCTCGGCCCTGTGCCTGGGCATCTTCGTTCAGGCTCAGACCATCGTGCGATCACTCGAGACCACCGTGGACGCGAAGGCCAAGCTGTTCGTGGGCAGCGACGTCGAGGGGCAGATGCTCTACGAGACGCCGCTCCCGGAGCGGTTCGCCCTGCCGATCACCCGGGTCACGCGGGTGCAGCAGCCCGGGACGCTCGCGCCGGGTGGAGAGACCTTCGACCTGCTGGCGGTGGACAGTGCGACGCTCGCATCGGCCGCGTACTGGAACCCGTCCTTCTCCGACCCCTCGATCCAGGAGATTGCCCACCGCCTCGCGGGGCCTGCGGGTGATCGCATCCCCATCGTCGTGGCCGGATCGGGGACGGCTACCCCAGGCGCGATGGACTTCGCGGGCCGAGACATCCCGGTGCAGATCGTGGCCCGAGCCCGAGCCTTCCCCGGCATGACGTCCCTTCGGCCGCTGGTCGTCGTCGACGCCGACACGCTGATCGAAGCCTTCGCCGGAGTCCCCAACCCCCTCCAGTACTCCCCGGGTGCATCGACCGAGTTCTGGGTCAAGGGCGACCCGGACAGAGCATCGGCCGCGCTCCGAGCACTCAAGTACTCGCCGTACCTCATCCTGACGGCGGATCAGGTCAAGGACATCCCGGAGATCGCTGCGGCGATCGGCTCGTTCCTCGTGTTGAACGGGCTTGGATTGATCGCTGCCCTGCTCGTCGTCTTGGGGATGCTGATGTACCTCCAGGCGCGGCAGCGGTCGCAGGTGGTCTCCTACGGCCTGTCGCTGCGAATGGGGATGAGCCACTCGGCCCACCGGCGTTCGTTGACGGCCGAGCTGGGCGCCATGCTCTGCTTCTCGTACGCGATCGGGCTCGTCCTGGCCCTCGGCGCGGCATTTCTGATCTTGCCGCTGCTCGATCCGCTGGCAACGATCCCCCCCGGCCCTCTGTTCGTCATGCCACTGCGAGTGATGGGATCCGCATTTGTCGGAGTGCTGGCAGCCTCATGGATAGGAGGATGGCTCACCAACCGGAGAGCGGGCGGCGTCAGCCTGGGAGAGGTCATGCGTGTTGCGGACTGAACGAGCGGCCGTGCAATGTGAGGACCTCGTCAAGGTCTACCGCACCGCAGCATCGTCCGTCTACGCGCTCCGGGGCGTCACAGCTCGGTTCCCGAAAGCGGCTCTCACCGCCGTTGCCGGCCCATCGGGAAGCGGGAAATCATCGCTCCTCAGACTGATCGCGGGGATGGACCGGCCGACGGAGGGTACGCTGGTGGTGGAGGGCGTCGCACTTCACACCAGTACCTCGAGGACCCTGCGCCGCTTGCGAAGGCGCACCGTGGGCTACGTGTTCCAGCGAGCTTCCGACAACTTCTTCCCCCATCTGACCGTTCGCGAGCACCTCCTGGTGGCCGTCCGTGCGTCGAGAGCACCCGCACGGATCGGTCCTTCCGAGCTCCTCGACCTGCTGGGCATGGCGAACCGCGCCGACCACCTGCCCTCCGAACTCTCAGGAGGGGAGCAGGCTCGAGCGGCCGTGTGCCAGGTCCTCGCCCGTGGAGCGACCATCGTGGTAGCCGACGAGCCGACCGCGGAGCTCGACAGTGGCTCCGCCGAAGACATGCTCAGGACCATCCGGGAGTTGGTGGAGCACGGCGTGACGTTCATCCTCGCCACGCACGATCGCGCGATCAAACGCCAGGCGGACGAGGTCCTCGAACTCCGCCACGGCACTCGCAGGGTACGGGCCGCACCCTCTTCTCAGATGTGGACGCAAGCGACACCGTTGCGCCCCGCGTCCCGGGAGCGGTCGCTCGCCACGTCACCGGACCACCAGGGAACCAAGGTCGTCGTGGAGCTCGTGGGAGTGAGCAAGTCCTACCGTCGTGGGACGGAGGTCGTCCGAGCGGTTCAGGACGCGAACGTCACGCTGCTCGAGGGCGAACTCGTCGGTCTCGTCGGGCGTTCGGGGTCCGGGAAGACCACCCTGCTCAATATCGCCAGCGGGTGGGAGCGTCCGGATGAAGGCCACGTCGTGATGGCTGACGTCGATCCCGCCGAGTCGCTTCCCCCTTGGAGCGATGTTTCGGTGGTTCCGCAGCGTCTCGGCTTGATCGACGAGCTCACGATTCGGGAGAACATCGAATATCCAGCCCGACTCAGCAGAAGGCTCGATGAGGTCCGGTGGTTGGTCGAGGGCCTCATCGACAGCCTCGGCCTGGACGGTCTGCAGACCCGGTACCCGAGCGAGACGTCCGTGGGAGAGCAACAACGGGCCGCGATCGCTCGTGCCCTCGTGCTCTCGCCCCGACTCCTTCTGGCCGATGAGCCAAGCTGATGCGGTGTTCGAAGCACTGCGGCGCGCAAGTGAAGAGGGCACGACGTGTCTGACGGCGACCCACAACGAGGACATCGTCCGGTACCTGGACCGGATCCTTTCCATGTCGGACGGGCGGATCGAGGAGAGGAGCGCCTGACGCCCGGAGATGCTTCGCGCGAGCAGCGTCGGGTTGACGTCGCGGTTTGCTAGGCTGCGGCTCGCTCGAAGGGGAGTAGTCCGGAAGCGGGCTCGCCGTCATCACGGCCGCGCGTCGCGGCCCGGTGGGTCCTCCGCGGCGGCGGGGACGAGACCTTCGGCCTGGACCGGCGAGTCGGGCTGAGGAGGTTTCGTGACCACGACGCGGAAGGAGGAGCTCGAAGGGCTCCATCCCGTCCGCCAGTCGTTCTCGCTCGGCCTGGCCTTCGCCGCGACCGTGCCCGGCCTCGTCCTGCGGGCGACGGGAGCCCACGTTCCCGAGGCCCTGGCCGCCCTGCTCTTCGGGCTGGCCATCGTGGGCGCCGCGTTCCTCCTCTCGTGGGCCGCCGAGGTCGCGCAGCTCGACGTCTCGGCGGGGCTGGCCATCGCGGTGCTGGCGTTCATCGCAGTGCTTCCCGAGTACGCGGTGGACATGGTGTTCGCGCTCAAGGGCGGCAACGCGGTGCAGGCGTTCGGCCCCGCATGTCACCCGCCGGGTGCGCCCGGCGAGACGGCGTGCTCCCTGGCCCTGGCCAACATGACGGGCGCGAACCGGCTGCTGATCGGGATCGGGTGGTCCATGGTCGTGTTCATCGCGTGGTACCGGGCCCGTGTCGCGCGCCGCCCGATCCGGGAGATCCGGTTGGAGCGGTCCCACTCCGTCGAGGTCGCTTTCCTCGCCCTGGCCACCGTGTACTGCCTGTCCCTGCCGCTCAAGCACTCCATCACGCTGGTGGACGCCGCCGTGCTGGTGGCCATCTTCGCCGCATACACGGTGCGGGTCTCGCGAGCGCCGGCGGAAGAACCGCATCTCGTCGGTCCGGCGCGCTACCTGGGAATGTTCACTCCTTCGGCCCGGCGAACGTGGGTCGTCGGCCTGTTCCTGTTCTCGGCCGCCGTCATCCTGCTCTGCGCGGAGCGCTTCGCCGACGCGCTCGTCTCCACGGGCCAAGAGCTCGGGATCAGCGAGTTCCTCCTCGTCCAGTGGGTGGCCCCGCTCGCGTCCGAAGCGCCCGAGCTCCTGGTGGCTGGGCTGTACGCGTGGCGGCTGAACACGAACGCGGGACTGGGGACGTTGGTGTCCTCGAAGGTGAACCAGTGGACCCTGCTCGTCGGCACGCTTCCGATCGTCTTCGCCCTGGGTCTCGGGGGATTGCACGGTCTTCCGATCGACCCGCATCAGCGTGAGGAGCTGTTCCTGACCGCTGCACAGTCGTTCTTCGCCCTGGCCGTGTTGGTGACGCTGTCGATCACCACCCGGGAGGCGCTGCTGCTCTTCTCGCTGTTCTGGGCCCAGTTCGCCATCGGGGCGGCCGTGCCGGACTCGTTCGGGGGGCTCGAGCTAGTCGGGCTGGGCGTCGCGTACCTGGTCCTTGGCACCCTCGTCTTCCTCCGGGATCGAGCACATGTCGTCCCACTGATCCGCGACGGCTTCAGGACGCCGTACCGCGAGCTTGCCGAGCCAGGTCGAGCGGCGGATGGTTCCTAGTCTCCCCCGATACCATCCACCCCGTGGACCCCCGCGCGTTCCTCGCCTCCGTCGCCGGTGAGGAGTCGCTCGTGCACGTGCGTGAGCTGCCCGCACGGCCAACCGCACTCCAACCGTTCCCCGACGATCTCCCCGAGGTGGTGCTCGGTCGCCTGGAGATGCTGAGGGTCGAGGGGTTGTACCGGCACCAACGCATCGCCCTCGACGCCGTGCGAACGGGCCGAAACGTCATCATGGCCACCGGAACCGCGAGCGGCAAGACGCTCGTGTACAACCTGGCCTTCGCCGCAGAGGTCCTGTCCGATCCCAAGCGCACGGCCCTGTACCTGTTCCCCACCAAGGCGCTGGCTCGCGATCAGCTCCGCCAGGTTCGAGCGCTCAAGCTGCCGCAACTCAAGGCCTCGGTCTACGACGGCGACACCCCACGGTCCGAACGGCCCCTGATCCGAAGGAACGCGAACGTCGTGATGTCGAACCCGGACATGCTCCACGCGAGCATCCTGCCGGATCATGCGAGGTGGGCGGACTTCTTCCTCCGCCTGTCGATGGTCGTGGTGGACGAGGCGCACGTCGCCCGAGGCGTGTTCGGCTCGCACGTGGCCATGGTGCTCCGACGGCTCCGCCGCCTGGTCGCTCACTACGGCGGCGACCCTCGGTTCGTGCTGGCGTCGGCGACGGTGGGCAACCCCGACGAGCTCGCGGACCGGCTGGTTGGCCTGCCGTTCCAGGCCATCACCGAGGACGCATCCCCCTCGGGCGAGAAGCTCTTCGCCCTGTGGAACCCGCCGGTGCTCGACGAGGAGTCCGGCGCGCGCCGGAGCGCCCTCACCGACGCGTCGATGCTGATGGCCCGCCTGGCCGAGGAAGGGGTGAAGTCGATCGGGTTCACCCGCTCCCGCCGCGCCGCTGAGCTGCTCGCCGAGTTCGCCCGTCGCGAGGTCCCCGGCGAGCTGAAGGGCAAGATCAAGTCCTACCGAGCCGGGTACCTGGCCTCCGAGCGCCGGGAACTCGAGCGCAAGCTCGCGGAGGACGAGCTGGTGGCGGTGGCCTCCACCAGCGCGCTCGAGCTCGGGATCGACATCGGGTCGCTGGACGCCGCGATCCTGGTCGGCTACCCGGGGACGAGGGCCTCGATGTGGCAGCAGGCCGGCCGGGCCGGCCGGCGCGAGGACGGCTCGCTGGCGATCCTGGTGGCCCAGGACGATCCCCTGGACCAGTACCTGGTGACGCATCCGGCCGACGTGTTCAACAAGCCGGCCGAAGCGGCGGTGGTCGATCCCTCCAACCCGTTCATCCTGGAACCCCACCTCGCGTGCGCGGCCCGCGAGTATCCGCTGGCACAGGACGAGCTCTCGTTCTTCGGCCCGGACGCGCCGACGGCCGTGGAACGGCTGGAAGAGGCGGGCACGCTCGTTCGCCGCCGGGGGCTCATCCATCATCGGGGTACGGGCTCGCCACATCGGCGGGTGGACATCCGAAGCGCCTCGGGCCACCTGTTCTCGATCGTGATCGAGGAGACCGGCGAGCTCCTCGGCACGGTGGACGAATCGAGGGCCTATTACCACGTGCATCCAGGTGCGGTGTATCTGCACCAGGGCGAGCAGTTCGAGGTGACCGGGCTCGACCTGGCGACCCGCGTCGCGCTGGTCACCAGGTCGGACCCCGACTTCTACACGCAGTCCCGGGACACCACGGACATCGACGTGGTCGACGCCATGCAGGAGGCGCTGACCGGCGGTGGGGTTCCCAGCTTCTACGGGTCCGTACGCGTGACGAACCAGGTGGTCGGTTTCGTCCGCAAGCTGGTGGCGACGGGCGAGACCATCGACACCGTTCCGCTGGCCCTTCCGCCGCAGACGCTCGAGACGCGGGCCGTGTGGTGGGCCATCCCGCCGACGGTGATCGAGCGAGCGGCCATCAAGCCCGCGGACCTCCCGGGGGCGGCTCACGCCGCCGAGCACGCCGCCATCGGGCTGCTGCCGCTCGTCGCGACGTGCGACCGGTGGGACGTGGGTGGCGTCTCCACCGCGTTTCACCCCGACACGGGCTCCTGCGCGATCTTCATCTACGACGGGTACCCGGGCGGCGCCGGGATCGCCGAGCGCGGGTTCCGCTCCGCGGCACGGCTGTTGGAAGCCACGCTGGAGACGGTCCGGCAGTGCCCCTGTTCCCACGGGTGCCCGTCCTGCGTGCAATCGCCCAAGTGCGGCAACGGCAATGAGCCGCTCGACAAGCCAGGGTCCGTCGCGCTCCTGGCGGCCATGCTCGGTCGATCCTGGGGCTGAGATGGCGAGGGCGATGGCACCCTACGTCGCGGTGTGCGGATCGGGGGATGCAACCACGCGGGAGGAGGCGTGGGCCGAGGAGGTCGGCCGGTTGATCGCCGACGCTGGCGCGGTGCTCGTCTGCGGCGGCCTCGGCGGCGTGATGGACGCGGCCGCCCGGGGGTGCGAGGCCGGGGGCGGCCTCTCGATCGGCATCCTTCCCGGTGAACGCCGTGACCCGGCCAGCCCGCATCTCACGGTCTCGATCCCGACCGGGCTCGGCGAAGCGCGCAACCCGCTGGTCGTTCGGGCCGCCGACGCCGTGATCGCCATCGGCGGGGAGTTCGGCACGCTGTCGGAGATCTCACTGGCGCTGAAGGCGGGCACGCCCGTCGTGGGGCTGCACACGTGGGAGCTCGCCAAGGAGGGATCCATCGTCCATGCCATCTTCGAGACCGACACTCCGCAGGAGGCCGTTCGGGCCGCCCTCGACGCCATCACGTAGGACGGAGGACTACAGGCGTCGTTCGAGCTCGAGCTCGTCGGTGATCGGCACGCCGCCGGCGCCGATCAACGGGATCGAAGGCTTGAGCTTCCGAGCCTCGTCCACCGCCCCCTCCCGCACGGCGACGACCCGGAACCCCAGCTTGTCGTAGAAGGCCTGCGCCCGCTCGTTGTCGTTGGTGGTGACCAGCCACAGCCGAGCACAGCCCGCCCGATGCGCCCGCTCGTGCACCGCCTCGACCAGCGTGCTCCCCACGCCGCGCCCCTCGACGAGCGCGTCGATGGTCACGATCTCACAGGCGTCACCCTCGATGCGATAGGTCGCCAGGCCGACCACGTCGGCCCCTTCCATCGCCACGAACCCGTGCAGCTCGGCCGGGCGGGACACGGTCCCGTGACCGACCACGAACTCGCCGGCCCATCGCTCCTCGATCAGGTCACGGATCCAGTCCCGGTCCTCCTCCCGGGCCGGCCGAACCTCGAACGTCACGACACCGACTCCCGGCGCAGCACCCGGCGCACCGTCGTCCGCTCGGTGGGGGTCAGCCCCAGGACCACCAGTGCCGCGAGGTACGCGACGCCACCGATCGCCGCCGTCCCGAGCAGGTCCACCGGCCAGGCCGACCCACCCAGCACCGCGTGAACCGCAAGCATCACCGCCGCAGCGACAACGGCCGGCAGGACCAGCCGCGCGTAGTGCCGGTCGTAGGGGTGGATCCGGACGAACCGGTACACCAGGTACAGACGCAGCGCGTTCGAGCAGGTGATCGTGATGGCCTGGGACGCCGCGGCGCCTTCGATCCCGAATGCCGAGACGAGCACCACGGACAGCGCCAGGTCGAGGAGGAACGACAACGAGTACACGACCAGATCCCATCCGGTCCGACCCGCCATGATCAGCACGAACCCGGCCGCCCCCACGCTCACGTTCACCGCCTGTCCGACCAGGAGGATGCGGAGCGCCGTGACCCCGTGCGTGAACTCCGTCCCTCCGAAGATCTGCAGGATGGGGCCCGGGACGATCAGCATCAGCAGGAGCAAGGGGATGGTGCCGGCCACCGTCCACCGGGTGATGGCCTTGTACAGCCGGTCCAGGCGTTCGAGCTCGCCGCGGGCGTGCAGGTCCGCCACGAACGGGCTGAACACGTAGCTCACCGCGGTGAGGAACAGGACGAGCGCCAGCGCCACGCGAACGCAGGCCGAGTACACGCCGAGCTCCGCGGACGTGACCTCGCCGCGCGACACGTACGCCGACGCGACGAAGTAGTCCACCCAGAACAGGGCCTGGGACAGGAGTGCGGCCGGGGCGCGAGGCGCGCCGTACCGGACCAGCCCCCGGACCTCGTGCTTGTCCACGGGCTCGTGCGGGAAGCGGCGCGACTCGCGCTCCCACAGGATCCAGGCGAGGGCGGCCGACAGGATCCACGACCCCGCGTACGCGAGCACGGTCATGCCCAGGGTCTTCGACACCTGCCATCCCAGCAGCATCAGGGCGATCCACACGAGCGGCTGGCCCACCCACTGGACGTACAGCGTGTGGCGCATGATCTTCAGGCCGCGGCTCGCACCCAGGTACACGTACGTGATGGCGACGAAGGTCACGGCCACCGCCGCCGCGCGCATGGCGTCGACCGCTCCGCCCACATCGGACAGGTGATGGGACAGCGGCCCGGCCAGCGCGAACGTGAGCACCGCGACCACCGCGCTGGCGCACCCAGCGATGGCCACCGCCCGGACCACGATGCCGCGCGACCGTCCCCCGTGCCCTGCCCCGACCTCGATGGCCACCCGACGCACGGACGCCATGTCCATCCCGAACCGTGTTCCCGCCGCGGCGATGAACGCGAACTGCGTGCCGAGCGTGACGACACCGAGGGCCGTCGCCCCCGCCGTCCCGCCGCCGAACGCCCTCGACACCAGGACGTTCGCGACGAACGTCCCCACCACGAAGACCACGAGCCCGATGATGTTCTGCGCCGTCCCCGACAGGAGGGTCAGGTGATCGCGGGCGCCCTCGCCGGTTCCCAGGAAGGCACCGAGCGAGGATCCGTCGGCGCTGGGCGGGCGGGGCGGGTCGGAGAGGCTCACGTCCTGCGGGAGCGCACGCTCACCGAGCGCGCGGCCTGCTTGGCGGCGGCCTTCGCCTCCTTGGCCGCGGCCTTCACGTCGGCCTTGGCTTCCTTGGCCACGGCCTTCACGTCACGGGCGGCATTCCTCACGACGGTTCGAACATCCTGCGGCGGCGCGAGCGCTCGTATCCTGGCTGCATGCCGCTCCTGCAGCTCGATCCCGGCGCGGACGAAGTCCCGGATCAACCGCAGCTCCTGGTCGGAGTAACGCAGCAGCCTGGCCACGCCCTCGTCCCGGATGGGGCCGTACAGCCGCTCGCCCTGGTCCCGAGCATCGGGCGTGATGTCGACGAGCACCCGGCGTCGATCATCGGGGTCCGCCAGCCGGTGCGCCAGCCCCGCTCGCTCGAGCCGGTCGAGCACGGTGGTCATCGCGCCCGGCGAGAGGTCCGTCGCCTCCGCGAGTTGCCCAGCCGTCAGGGGGCCCCGGGTGAACAGCAGCCCCATGCAGCGAAGGTCGGTGCGGTTCAACCCGAAGACCTGCGACCCCGCGTCGTCCACGGCATTCGTGGCTTCCTGGAACTCGGTGATGGCCCGGCCGATCTGCCCGACCAGGTCGTCCCGAGATTCATTTGACACTCGAATCTTTCGACTCCTAGACTGTTCCACGTTCTAAAGGCTACCACGCACGAGGAGGCGAGGACATGAGCGAGGCGACACGGGCCATCGAGGCCTCCGGCCTGGTCAAGACCTATCCCGGCGGCGTCCGGGCCCTCGACGGGCTGAGCTTCGAGGTCGAGGCCGGGACCGTCTTCGGGATGCTCGGACCGAATGGGGCCGGCAAGTCCACGACGGTGAAGATCCTGACCACGCTGTCCCGGCCCGACGAAGGCCAGGCCCGCGTGGGCGGGTTCGACATCCTTCGCCAGCCCGACCGGGTTCGGCGGACCATCGGCGTGGTGGCCCAACGGTCCGGCGTTGACAAGGAGGCCACCGGCCGGGAGAACCTGCGGTTGCAGGGCCAGCTATTCAGCATGGGCCGGCGAGAGCTCGAGCGGCGCGCGTTCGAGCTCCTCGAACGGTTCGGCCTTGCCGAGGCGGCCGACCGCATCGTGCGGACGTACTCGGGCGGGATGCAGCGGCGACTCGACATCGCGCTCGGGCTGATCCACGGTCCACAGATCCTGTTCCTGGACGAGCCCACCACCGGCCTGGACCCAGAGGTACGGACCGGCATGTGGGACGAGATCAGGCGCCTGGCGTCCGAGGAGGGCATCACGGTCCTGCTCACCACGCACTATCTGGAGGAGGCGGACCGGCTGGCCCGCCGCCTGGTGATCGTGGACCGTGGCCGCATCGTTGCCGAGGGCGAGCCCGAGCAGCTGAAGGGCGAGCTTCGCGGCGACGCGATCAGCATCGAGCTCCAGGACCCCGAGTCCAATGGCCATGTGACTCACGCGCTCGGCCGGCTGGGCGAGGTCCGCGACGTCTCGGTCGACGGCCGGTCGCTGCGCGCGCGGGCGGACGACGGGGCGCGGGCCGTCCCGATCGTGCTGCAAACCCTGGAGGCGAGCGGCGTGCGCGTCGCGTCGGTGACCGTCGCCCGGCCTTCGCTCGACGACGTGTATTTGCGTTACACGGGGCGCACGTTCAGCCAGGCTGAGCAGCAGACACCCGAAGGGGACCGAAACGAGAAGAGGGAGGCCCGCCGATGACCGCCGCTCTCCAACACACCTGGTACATGACCGTGCGCCACCTGCGGGCGCTGTTCCGCCAGCCCGCGTGGGTCGCGCTCACGCTGATCCAGCCGATCATCTGGATCCTGCTCTACGGGCAGCTGTTCAAGCGGATCGTCCAGATCCCCGGCTTCGGAGCCGGCTCGTACATCGACTTCCTGACACCGGGGATCGTCGTGATGACCGTCCTGTTCTCCGGTGGATGGGCCGGCATGGGCCTGATCTGGGACCTCGACAACGGGGTGATCGACCGGTTCCTGGTGACGCCGGTCAGCCGGGGCGCGCTGATCGGCGGTCGCCTGGTTCAGCTCGGCCTGGTGGCGGTGATCCAGTCGGCCATCCTGGTGTCGCTGGGCCTGGCGCTCGGCGCCCGGTACCCAGAGCTCTTGGGGCTCGTCGTGCTGGTGGCCTGCTCGGTCCTGCTCGGCGCGGCGTTCGCGTCGCTGTCGACCGCACTGGCCGCGGTCGTCCGCAAGGAGGAGACGGTCATCGCCGCGGTCAACTTCGTGATCCTGCCGCTCACGTTCCTGTCGTCCGTGTTCATGGCGCAGAACCTCGTGCTGGGCTGGATCCGGTCCGTCGCGCGATTCAACCCGGTGAACTGGGCGGTGGTGGCGGGACGGGAGGCGCTGAGCGCCACCCCGAACTGGGGCGTCGTGTTCGCTCGCGCCGGCTACCTGCTCGTGTTCGCGACCGTATGCGCGTGGCTCGCCACGCGGGCGTTCCGGGCCTACCAGCGCTCGGTCTGAGGGTCACGTGGAGGGCGGACCAGCTGGTCCGCCCTCC
>WNGE01011339.1_pt1 | contig 11729 bp, 14 predicted proteins | sample 5400651 | NCBI WGS metagenome assembly WNGE01 (sample SAMN13153370, study PRJNA577476) | soil metagenome | isolation source: 60 cm soil or saprolite under grassland replicate 2 | place: USA:California | collected 2016-06-15 | reverse complement strand
GCCTGCGGCGCCGCTCCGCGGGCGCTCCGCGCCCCTTGACCCGCCCGCCCGCTCGCAGGACCCGGCAGCTATCAGGGACAGGGAGCGGACTCAGGCATCCCAATGTCAGGCAACCCCAGGGCCAACAGGGCCATTTCGAGCCACTTGTGGTTGCGGACCGATACAGGTAAGGCGGATACGGTTGTCAAGCGCCGGGCCCGGCCAACTACCGAGCGTGTCGTAGGAACAGAACGGCCTTCGACGTGCTCTCGGCGCGGCGTCCCATCGGAGCTGACCGAGGCCGCCGGGTTGGGTCCAGATGACCCAGTTCGGCATCATGGCGAAGGGACGGCCCAGAACACTTCTGACGGCATCGGGGGCAAGGGTCAGCCCACAGATTCAGCATTCGCCTGGGCGCTCGCCTTAGGTCGTTACTGTGACCACGGCGTAGCGGTCACGGGAAGCGTCGAAGTCGGTGTCGACTTCCCTCAATCCCGCGAGTTCAAGCCGTGTGCGCAGTTCGCCGATCGTGAAGGGACGGAACGTGATCACATGTTCGTGCGGCTCAATCTGGCCGCCGTTGTCGAAGACGAACACCAGATGGGCGATGTGCTCGTCGCCGAGGCGATCCGGTACCTCCCAGGCATAGAACACCAAGCATCGTCGCCCCCCGCGAGTCACCACCCGGCCGGCAATCTGGACGATCTGGCGCTCGGCATGAAGCTTCTCCCAGTTACGGGATCAACCACCACATGTCCCCCGGGACGGGCCATCCGCCGCAGCCCGGTAAGCGCCTGAACCATCGCGGCGCGACCGGTGGCGTGCACCAGTGCATTCCCGGTACACAGCACCACATCAAACCGTTCACCGGTGGCCGCGGGAAGATCCGGCCACCTTCTGCGCAATAGCGGAATCGCCAGCCGCTCCCGCCGAAACCGGGCAGCCGCGCCCTCGGCCATCGCGTCGCTTCCATCGGCCGCCCACACGGTGAAACCCCGGCGCGCGAGCACCGCCGCATCGATGCCCGTGCCGCAGGCCGCGTCCAGCACCGCGCTGGTGCGGCTGATCCGCTGCAGCAGGCGTGCCGCCGCGGGCTGGTTGATCGCGCCTCCGTCAGCAAGCGCGTCATCGTCGAACAGCCAGTCGTAGTCGGCGGCGAGGGTCTCATAGGCGTCGGCCATGAGATCGAAGTCTGCCAGACAGCGCCGGAATACCTGATCTGCACGCCACGGCTGAAGATCGCCGCCCGCCCCGAACGGCTCCGGGCGCAAGTCAGACCGAATGTTCTTAACGGAGCGTGCGGCCGCCTGCCTCAACAGGCAGGCCTGGCTTTTCTACCGCACCGGTCTACTGCGCCGGGGCTGGGGCCGAGGTGTCGGTCTGCCAGAGCCCGAACTCGTTCCCGTGCGGGTCCTTGCAGGCCGAGAACCAGCCCATGCCCGGAACTGGCATCGGCTCGTTTGCCTCCCCGCCGAGTTCCTGCACCCGCGCCGCACCTGCCTTGATGTCGTCGACCGCGAAGTACGGCCGCGTACCGCGCTTGCCCGGCTCCATGTTGGTGATCGCCGCGCCCTGCTCCCCGCCAATCTGCGTCGTGTGGTATTCGAACGGGCCGGGGTTTGCCTGGAACTGCCACCCGAACAAAGAGCCCCAGAACTCCTGGCTCTTCTTGGTGTCGTCCGCCGGGATCTCGATGTGCACGATCTCACCTGGCAACGCTGCCTCCTCGGTTCGTCGTTTCACGGCGATGCCGCTGTCAGTCCTTCCACCGCCCAGCCGCGTGAAACGCATACGTCACCGCTCGGGCGCGTGGCCATCCGGCTATTTTCGCACATTGATCGGATATTACGAGCGCGGTAACATGGCACTTCCCGGCCGGCACGCATCCGGGCACCGGCGCTGGGCCCGCGCGCCCCTCGTCGCCGGCCCGCCTGGCAGCACATCCGGCGGATCCAGGCGAGGATAGTGAGATGACCCGGCCGGTCCGTTCCGTGCACGAGGGCGGCAGCCGCGGTTGCTGATGCCGGGCTAATGACGGTGTTCGGCAGCGATGCCGTGCCGCTGCCCTCGTTGTATGAGGCGGTCGCCGACCACCCCGATGTCGATGTCTTCGTGATCGGCCAGGACAAGTGCCGGCATCTGAACCACGAGCTGGACCTGTCTGGTCGCTGTTCACCGCCCTGGCGACCGGGCGGTTGGCGTGCTTGGGCAAGCACCTGCGCGGGCGGCGCAGAGTGCGCGCGTTCGCCTACGGTTTCGGCGCGGTGCTCCTCGGCGTCACCTTGAGCCAGCGGGGGTATTCGGCCACGCTGGTGGGGGTGGTGCTGACCGCGGTGGTGGCAGGCACGGTCACAGCGTCGCTGCTGCTGGCCCGCTACGCCGACCGGGCCGGGCGGCGACGGTGTTATGTGGTCATGTACCTGCTCCTGGCGGTCGTGGGCGTGGTGTACGCCGCATCCGCGCCGCTGTGGGTCCTGCTGGCAGCGAGCCTGACTGGGGCACTGTCGACCGAGGTCGTCGAATCGGGGCCGTTCACCTCCCTGGAGCAGCCGATGCTGGCCGCCGGCCGTGCCCGCCGCTGACGTGCTCGAAGACCAGATCCTGGTCTTGTGTGGCGAGCAGCCGGGGCAGGCGCATCGGGCCACCCAGGCCGGTCAGCCACCGGTAGTTCTGTTCGGCTCGCTGTCGGCTGGCTCCGTCGCGGTAGCGCTTCACGTGCGTGGCCGGTGTGGCGGCCTCGTCCGCGCGCCGGGTCGCGGCCAGGTAGGTGACGGTGGACGTCGCGGTGACAGGATGATCCGGGAGTCGCTCCCGCAGCGCGGCGGCCAGCGTTGTGGGATCTGCGGTCACCTGGGCTGGAAGGTGGTATTTGGGGGAAGTTGCCAGGTACTCGGCGGCGTGCGCCAGGTTCGCGAAGGCGAACCGGTGGCTGTGGTGAATGACCTGCTGGACATGCAGGTGCGCGGACACGAGGCCGGGTGCCCCGGACCTGGTGATCACCGATATCAGGATGCCCCCCAGTTACACCGACGAGGGACTGCGCGCCGCCGTGGAACTGCGGCGCGCCAACCCGCAGCTGGCGGTCGTCGCGCTCAGCCAATACGTGCAGCACGGCTACGCCTTCGAGCTGCTCGACTCCGCCGGCGGCCGAGGAGTCGGCTACCTGCTCAAAGACCGCGTCGTCGATGTCGAGGATTTCGTCGCCGCGCTGCGCCGCGTGGCGAGCGGCGGAACCGTGGTCGACCCCGAGGTAGTGCGCCAGTTGCTGCGCCGGCAGCGCGACCCGCTGTCGCAGCTCTCGGCGCGAGAACGCGAAGTCTTGGCCCTCGTCGCCGAAGGACACTCCAACATCGCCATCGCCAGGCAACTCGTCGTCTCCGAGGCAGCCATCGGCAAGCACGTCGGCAACATCTCCTTAACCGTGTTTCGCACACCGGCAGCTGTTGCTGCGCCGACCGCCCGGCGGAACTGGGACCAGGCCCAGCTCCATGAGATCACGGCCGCCAAAGAAGACGAGGATCTGGGCATTGCGGCGCGGCCAGGCGGGATTGCTGGTAGCGGCGGGCGTCCTGCCTGCTGCACTACCACTGGCAGCTGGGGTCAGCCGCGGATGGTCAGTGACTCCAGGAGGCGCTGCACGTTCTCCTCGAGATCCCGGGCAGCGTCGGTGCTGCCTGCCAGGTGCCTGATCAGCGCCTGCTGGAAGAGCCCGTCGAAGACGGCGTATGCCGCACTGGAGGGCACGGCGAGCGGTGTCCCGGTGAGGTCAGCGAACTTGCTGACGATGCGCCAGATCATGCGCTCAAGGCTTTGGTCGATCTCGAGCACGTCGCTGCGGAAGGACTCGTCGAACAGGCTCTGGTTCCGCAGGTCGTACCAGAGCCGGTGCATCGTCGCATCCTCGCGCACCGTGGTGGCCATGGCCGCGCTGAACCCCCGCTTGAGTTCGCCCGCGGAACCAGCCGAGGTGACGATGCTGTCGTACCGGGTGACGCATTCAGCCTTGTACTGCCGCACGCAGTACGTAATGAGCTCGAACTTGTCCCTGAAGTAGTAGTGCAGGACACCGTGAGAGAAATCGGAGTTCTGCGCGATGTCGCGCAGGCTGGTCCGCGCGTAGCCCAGCTCGGCCAGGGTCTGCAGCGCCGCCGCGGCTAGCTGAGCACGCCGTTCGGCGAACTTGTCCACTTGCCGGCGCGCGATCCTGTCCCGGTTCCGCTCCGCTACCTCGGGCAATGTCGGGGTCCGATCGTTCCTGGGCCGTCGTTTCAAGCTACCAGCCGGGCCCGATCTGGCGAGCCCTGCGTGATCTTGACAGTCGGCCAGATTTCTCTGGACGATCGTCAGACAATCTCTTGACAGTTGTCAAGGCACCGGGCAAGGCTATGAGAACACGTCACACGTCCCCCGTTTCGCGCTGGCCCCAGCGAAGCCGCAGAAAGAGGTGCCTGATGAGCGTCTATGACCTGACCGGGCGGAAGGCACTGGTAACCGGCGGGGCCCGCGGGCTCGGTGAAGGGATGGCGCAGGCGCTCACCCGCGCGGGCGCGGCGGTCGTCATTGGCGATGTCCGGGAGGATCTGGGCAAGACATGCGCCGACTCGTTGCAGCAGTCGGGCGCGACTGCTGAGTTCGTGCCGCTGGATATCACCTCGGAGGCGAGCTGGGAGCAGGCAATTACCCAGGCTGTAGGCCACCTCGGCGGCCTGGACATCCTGGTCAACAACGCGGGGATCGAGATCTCCAGCCTGCTGGTGGATATCGACGCTGAAGATGCCCGCCGGATGCTCGAGGTGAACGTGCTCGGCACGACGCTAGGCATCAAGCACGGCTTCCGCGCGATGCGTCCCGGCGGCCCGGCTGGCCGGGGGGGCGCCATCGTCAATGTCGCGTCGGTGGCCGCGACGATCGCCTTCCCGGCTATCGCCGTCTACTCCGCCACCAAGTCAGCCGTGGACCGCCTCACCCGGGTGGCCGCGATGGAGTCGGGCAAGCTCGGCTACGGAGTGCGCGTGAACTGCGTCTACCCTGGCCTGGTGCCCACCGAGATGGGCGCCCAGCTCGCCCAGGACATGGCGACCCTGGGACTATGGCCCAGCGCGGAGGCAGCCGTCGGGGATGTCATCGGCCTGACTCCGCTGGGCAGGCTCGGTGAGGTGGCCGACATAGCGGACGCGGTGGTGTTCCTGGCCTCCGAGGGTGCCCGGTTCATCACCGGAGCCGGCCTGCCGGTCGACGGCGGCATGGGGATGTAGCCAGCGACGGCGTCACAACGAGCGAGAGGTGAACTTTCCATGAGCATCGACAAGCGCGTCGTGGTGTACGGCGCGTCCGGCTACACCGGGCGGCTGATCTGCGAGTACCTCCGCGAATTCAATGTCCCCTTCATCGCGGCCGGGCGCGACAAGGCCCGCATCGCCGAGGCGCTCGACAAGGTGCCCGGCATCGACACGGTCGCGCACGAGATCGTCGAGGTTGAGCACCAGGTCGCCCCGCTGACCGAACTGCTGAGCGGAGTGCGCGTGGTGTGCAACACGGTCGGCCCATTCGCCCAGCACGGCGGTGAAGTGGTCGAGGCCTGCATCGCAACCGGATGCCATTACGTCGACACCACCGGTGAGCAGGACTGGCTGATCCAGTGCGATGAGGCCTACGGCCAGCGGATGGCGGACAAGGGACTGCTCCTGTCGCCCGGTATCGCGCAGATGTACACGACCGGCGAGATCGCGGCCTGGCTGTGCCTGGAGACGCCGGGCCTGGACACCCTCGACATCCTGGTCTTCTGGAAAGGCCTGCCGACGATCGCGTCCACCCGGACGATCCTGGTAAATGCCGCGCTGTCCAAGGCGCACTATCTCGAACAGAATGAATATGTCGAGTGGCCGGCCGATGCAGGTCTTTATGACGTTACGGTGCCAGGCCAGCACGAGACCGGACTCGCGCTGCCATGGGGCGGCACCTCGCACCCGGTGTGGTTCAAGCGCGACCCGCGCGTGGCCAACGTCAAAGTGCTCGGCGGGGTCTTCAACCGCCCGCTCATGCTGGGCGTCCCGCAGATCGTCGCCGCCGCCCTGGCCCAGATCGAGGGCCTCTCGGACGACGACCGGTACAAGGCACTGTCCGAGCAGGCCACGGCTGTGATGAACCAGATGCCGCCGCGCGAGAGCACACGGATCAACACTTCGCTCGACTCGGTCCACGCTTGCGGCCCGATCGCGCGGGCGCACTGCGTGATCCATGGCAACTGCAACTACAAGCAGACCGGCCTGCTGCAAGCGTACGCGGCCTACTCGCTGCTGCTGCAGCCGCCGAAGCGGGTCGGCTTCGCGTCCGGCTGCCAGGCCTTCGGCCACCGTGAGCTGCTGGGCGTGCTGCGCAGCTTCGGCCTCGTGATGGAGCCGATCCTCACCACGGCGCACTGACCTGTGCGGCTGACCGACTTCCTCGACAAGGGCGCGTCGCTGGCTCCCGACGCCCCGTGCCTGACCATGACGGGCCGCACCCGGACCTACGCCGACGTGCAGCGGCTCTCCTGGAAGGTTGCCCGGGCCCTGTCCCGGTCAGGCATCGGGCCGGGCGACAAGGTAGCGGTGCTGTCCACTAACGACCCGGTCGCGTTGTGCTGCGTGTTCGGCATCGCACGGGCCGGTGCCGTATGGTGCCCAATCAATCCGCGCAACGAGGCAGCGGAGAACCGCGAGCTCCTGGACCTCTTCGACTGCTCCTGCCTGATCTTCCAGGGAGCCTTCGCAACGCTTGTCACGCAGATAGCCGGGGACCTGCCCGACCTCACCACGCTCGTCTGCCTTGACCAGGGTGCGCCTGGCGCCAGCCCGTTCGGAAAGTGGCTGGACGGCATTGGCGATGAGTGCTTTGAGGCGCAGCCTGTCGACGATATCGCCATGATCGCGGGCACCGGCGGCACCACGGGCAAGCCAAAGGGAGTGCTGCTCACCGGCCACAACATCGAGACGATGACGGCCCTGACCCTGATGAGCTACCCATTCGACGGACGGCCCGTCTACCTCGCGCTCGCCCCTCTCACCCACGCCGCCGGGGTCCTGTGTTTCCCGATCATGACGCTCGGCGGCGAGATCGTCATCATGCCCGCGCCTGACCTGGGCGAGTTCCTCTCACTGATCGAACAGCACCGGGTCACCCACGCCTTCCTGCCGCCGACGCTGATCTACCTGCTGCTCGATCACCCCGGGCTAGCCGCAGCCGACCTTACGTCGTTGCAATGCCTCTGGTACGGCGCCGCCCCGATGTCAGCGGACCGCCTGGAGCAGGCCATCGGCAAGATCGGCCCGGTCATGGGGCAACTGTTCGGGCAGACCGAGGCACCGATGATGATCTCCACCATGGCACCGAAAGATCACCTCCGCGCCGACGGCACCCTGGCCAGGGAGCGCTTCGCCTCCGCCGGGCGGCCAGCGCCCCTGGTGACCGTGGCGATCATGGACGACCAGGGCAGACTGCTGCCCGTCGGCCAGCGCGGCGAGATCGTCGTCCGCGGCCCCCTGGTGATGGCCGGCTACTACAAGGACCCGGTAGCCTCCGCCGAGGTTTCACGGCACGGCTGGCACCACACCGGCGACATCGGCTACCTCGACGCCGACAACTACCTCTACATCGTGGACCGGGCCAAAGACATGATCATTACTGGCGGGTTCAACGTCTACTCGGCGGAAGTCGAGCAGGCCCTGCTGGCGCATCCCGGCGTGCTGGACTGCGCGGTCGTCGGACTGCCTGACGACAAGTGGGGCGAGCGTGTCACCGCAGTCGTCCAGCCCTACCCGGGCCAGGATGTAACCGGTGATGGCATCCGCGCGTTCGTCAAGGGCCGCCTGGGCAGCGTCAAGGCCCCTAAGCAGGTCGACGTGTGGCCGGACCTGCCTCGCTCCAAGGTCGGCAAGATACTCAAGAACGAGGTCAAGTCCCGGCTGCTCAGCCAAGCCGATCACGACAACCGCTAGGCCCCCGGGGCGGCGAGCGTGCCGCCGCCCGTCCCGATACCGTGCCCCCAACCCGCGGGCTGTTCTCCTAGCGCGCGGCCACGCCCGGTTCTGTCACAGCGTCGGGGCGGGTTCAGCGCAAACCCAGGCGTGCCACTGCGCGTCAGCCGTTTAGGATAATGCGACCAATGCTTCTCCATAACGGCTGACGCAGCTGTGTCGGCCGTGCTGAGGCAGTCGCCCCTTTGGCGGCGTGGGCAGACAACCCGCAATCGCCGTTCACGCTCCGGTGCCGAGCGGGAATTCGGTGGCCGACCAAATGGGGCGCGCGCAAATGGTTCGGCTCGGACCCTCGGACGCCAACCATTACCCCACGGTAATCCCGGGTCGGTCAACAGCAAGCGCCACTGCGGGTGCATGGCGTTCGATGAGTCCCTGCGGCAAGGACGTGCTTCTCGGCCGCTAGGCCGGGCCGGATCTGGCGTCGCTCGGCGAGCTCACCCGCTCTGCTAGGAAGTCCTCCCAGGTCCGGTGACCCACAGCCCGTTCGGGATTCAGGTTCGCGCCGCCCCGGAGCGCCGCCGCCAGGGAGTACACATGGCAGAAGTCCCTGCGCCAGAAACAAGCTGGGAAAGTTCCCCTGGAATCATTGATGGCGCGATGAGTTTGCAACTCACCGCGCAGGGCTGTGATCTCGACTATTGGATCAGGGCGGTGGCGCAGGGTACACTCGCGCGCCTCGTGCACGGACATCGGGCGACTGCAGGCGTCCCCGAGTTCATGAAGCGGCCGGGCCCCTTGCGCGAGGCGCTCATCCACGAGATGGCCTTCCGGTCCATGGCGGAGGAGAAAGCGACCCGTGCGATCGCAGACCTGGTACGAATCGCCCCTGGACTCGCCGAAATGGAATTCTATGTGACGCAGCTTTTCGACGAGGCCGGGCACGCACGCGTCTTCCGCGGTCACATCGTCGAACTTGGTGTGCCGCCGGAAGAGCTCACCGAACTCATCGAAGGAGTTCGCCGAGCCGATCCGCGCGTCGGACGGCTTTATCGCCGGCGTCGTGATGCTGACCGTACTGGTAGAAGGCGTGCTGGCGCCCGCCGCGGAGATGAGCGAACGAAAGTGGCGTCCGCTCGACCCCGCCGTCGCCGAACCGATATCGAGCTGGGCATTGACACGACTGATTCTCCTCCGCTGCGCGACGCCAGAGCGGCAGGCTCCCCAGACACCGCGAGGCGGCTCTTGTGTGGCTGTATTACGGCCGCTTGCGCAGCTGGCTTCCTGGTTACCGGCCCTGGCTGTCGCCCCTGAGGTAGGCCAGCACGGCGAGCACCCTGCGGTTGGTGTCGTCGGTCTGGGGGAGGCGGAGCTTGGCGAAGATGTAAACCGAGACAGCGTTATGCGCGTCTTCCCTGACGTTCAGTAAAGATCCAGCAGGCGCGGAGACGGTGGGCCGCAGCCACCGCGAGGACATTCCATCGCGATCGAGGACGGGGCGTTTGCGTGTGCCCTGTCGGCGATCGCCTTGGCCGGGCATTGCGTTTCGGCGTTGTCGTCGCCATTCCAGCGCACGAGGGGGCATTGCCTGTGATTAAGGAGCGGCCATGAGCGTTGACGATGGCGCCACACCTTCACGGTCATTTCGTCTCACCATCTCGTTCCGTGGCATGAACATGTCGATCGTGGACCGGCGATCACTGGTGATGCCTGCTCCGATCAGCGACGCGATCCGCGGCTACGAGGGGCAGAGCGGCTTCTGGTACGAGCTGCATAACGCGACGGGAGAGACGATCTACCGGCGGGTCATGCACAACCCGTTGAGCTCCCACGTGGAGGAACACACCATCGAGCCGACGGTAACTAGCCGACGCCACCCAGTGGGTGAACGGGCCGGTACTTTCATGCTGCTCGTGCCGGAGGATGCGGCGGCGGCGAGTCTGGTGCTGTTCAGCAGCCCGCCCGACGCAGCAGCCGTCGCGCAGCCCGCCAGGAAGGTCGCCGAGTTCGCCCTCGGCTCAGGGGATGGGACGGGATGATGGGGACCTCGGACGGAAGCGTCGGCGAGACGCACAAGATCGTGGACCATGGGTCCGACAGCGACCGCTGGACGATGGTCCTGGTAGCGGAGGGTTACCAGGCTGGGCAACTGGACCAGTTCCACACCGGCGCCGAAAGCTTCATGGAAAGCCTCTTCAGTACCCCACCGTTCCACCTACTGCGAGCCGCGGTCAACGCGTATCGCATCGACGTCAGCTCGACCGACAGTGGCGCTGATGACCCCGCAGCCTGCGGTGGTACTGGCGCCACGGCACGCACATTCTTCGATGCCTCGTTCTGCAACAACGGCATCCGCCGGCTGCTTGAGGTCAACACGACGGCAGTTGTTGACGTGGTGAACGCTCACGTGGCGCAGTGGAACATGATCATAGTGCTGGTCAATAGCCCCGTTTATGGGGGCTCCGGAGGCCCCGTTGCCGTCTACTCGATGGCCTCTGGGGCTATCGAGATCGGCCTACATGAGATGGGGCACACGGCGTTCGGTCTTGCCGACGAGTATCCGTGCTACAAGGGGTGCGGGATCGACACTGACCGCAACACCCACCCCGCGGTCGAGCCCAGCGAACCCAACGTGACTACCGACAGCAATCGCTCCACGATCAAATGGGGCGACCTCATCGCCGCGGGCACACCGGTCCCGACGACCAAAAATGCCGACTGCACCATGTGCGACCCGCAGGCCAACCCCTTGCCGGACTCCACCGTTGGCGCATATGAGGGTGCTCATTGGTACCACTGTGGGGCCTACCGCGCGCAGTTCACCTGCCGCATGCGAACGCTTGGGAACCCTTTTTGCACGGTTTGCCAGCGCGTGATCACGAGGACGCTGACACCTCACCTGCCATCCAGTATTCCGGTTCCCGACCTGACCCGGCCTGGTGCCAGAATTCCTAAAGTCGCCCATGCCCTGCTCATACAGGCGGGTCTAAAGTTCACCGACAGCGGACCGCTGGAGATTACGCAGGACGGCCAGATCCTCCGCGGTTCCGTGGTCGGTCAGCAGCCGGTCGCCGGGACTTTGGTGCAGGTAGGTTCAGTGGTCGCGCTGGAAATAGGCGACTACAAGGTCCCCGGGCCTATCTCGCTCGGGCACCCTCACTGAAGGTCCTTCGGCACCGCGTCTTGCGTGGACGTCCGCCGCGGTCGCACCCGCTTGGCCCGCGCACCAGCAACCGGCCGCCAGGCATGGAACAAGCAGCGCAAAGAAGAAGTCCTGCTCGACGTCCACGAGGTCGCCCTCGGATATGAGACCAAGACACGCTGGAACGACCCCGGCACCTGGGTCTGGTCCGACACCAACGCCCACGAGTTTGCGTTGCGGTAGGTCACGGTGTAGCGGGCGTCCGGGGACGGTGGCGTCGGGTAGGCGATCTTGACGATCTCCTCGTAGGACACGATCTGGGACTCGACTGGGTGCTGCTGACCGTTGACGATAACGACGAACTGCTCGTTCCGTTGAACTTCGGTGGCGGTCCTCATGATCGTCGGGCGGCGATCACGTTGTCTTGGCCGACGTCAGGAGCTCGTGAGGATGACGAGTCGCTGGGTCGCTCGGGTCATCGCGACATAGCGGTCGACCGCTCCTTCGATGCCCTTGCCGAACGCCTCTGGGTCGATGAGGACGACCAGGTCGAACTCGAGCCCCTTCGACAGCTCCGGGGTCAGCGACCGGACGCGGGACGTCGCCCGGAACGTGGGATCGCCGATGACGCAGGCGATCCCGTCGGCATGCGC
>WNGE01015492.1_pt1 | contig 11730 bp, 11 predicted proteins | sample 5400651 | NCBI WGS metagenome assembly WNGE01 (sample SAMN13153370, study PRJNA577476) | soil metagenome | isolation source: 60 cm soil or saprolite under grassland replicate 2 | place: USA:California | collected 2016-06-15 | reverse complement strand
GCGCGAGACGGACGTTGTCCGCGATCGTGCCTGTGAACAGATGCCCTTCCTGCGGGAGCAGGACGGTCCGTCGCCGCAGCGACTCGAGCGTCGCGTCGCGAAGGTCGACCCCGCCGAACTCGATCTGCCCGTGCTGCGGGTCGTATTGCCGGGTGAGGAGCTTCGCCACCGTCGACTTCCCGGCACCCGTGGCGCCGACCAGCGCGATGTGCTCCCCAGGCGCAATCTCGAGCATCAGGTCGCGCACGACCGGCCACTTGCCGTAGCCGAATGTGACCCCGCGCAGTGCGACAGTGCCCTGCGCCGGTAACTCGACGGCGTCCGGCTTCTGGGCGATCGGCACCGGCACCTCGAGCAAACCCACGACCTTCGCGAGCGCGGCGAGTCCCTGGCGGAACTCGCCGAGCCACTCGGTGAAGCGGCTGATCGGGTCGAAGAGCTGGATCAGGTAGAGGACGTACGCAGCGATCGTCCCCTCCGAGATCGTGCCGCGCCGGTACATCGACGCCGCCACGAGCAGGGCGAGGAGCAGGGCCGATGCCTGGGCGAGCGGGAGGAACGCGAACAGGCGGATGTTGACGAACGAGGCGCTGCGCCACGCCCGAATCTGAGCCTGGCTGCGCGGTCTGTAGCGCTCGAGCGTCCGCTGCTCTCGACGGAAGGCCTGGACGACGCGCACGCCGGCGAGCCCTTCCTGCAGCGCCGTCAGCGTCTCCGCGACTCGATCCCGAATGGCGTGGTACGCGCGCCCTGCGCTGTAGTGGAAGCTCCAGCTGGACGCGATCAGGATCGGCAGAGCGATGAGCGAGATGGCGGCGAGCTTCGGGGAGAGCACGAGCAGGGCGCCGACCGTGAGCACGATCTGCAGTCCACTGCCCGTGATCTCGACGAGCGCCTCGCGGACGAGCTCGTTCAGGGATTGCACGTCTGAGGTCAGTCGCGAGACGAGCACCCCGGCGCGCTCACGCTCGAAGAATCCAAGCGGCAGGGCCTGCAGCTTGTCGAAGGCGGCGACGCGCAGTGCGTCGAGGAAACGCTCACCGGCGGTGGCCGCGAGCAGGATCTGTGTCCGCACCACGAACGGCTTGACCAGGGCAAGCAACAGGAAGATGACCGCAGCGACGTTGAGCGGGTGCGTCTGATGCTTCTTGATCCCGGCGTCCACCGCGTAGCGGACGAGCGCGGGCCCTGCCAGGGTGATCAGCGTCGACGTCATGACCGCTGCGGCAGCGGCCAGGTAGCGCCTGCGCACCGGGCGCAACAGCTCGCCCGTGTGCCGCCAGACGGCTCGGGGAGAAGCGCGCTCCATTACGCCGCCTCCAGCGCCAGCAGCGTCCTGTAGCGTGCCGACCTACGCAGCAGCTCCGCATGCGTGCCCTCTTCCACGATCTTCCCGCCTTCGAGCACCGCCACCCGGTCCGCGAGCGCGATCGTCGCGGGCCTGTGAGCAATGACGAGGGTCGTCCGTCCCTGCATGATGGTCGTGAGCGCGGCACGGATCTCGTGCTCCTTCGTCGCGTCGACCGCAGAGGTCGCGTCGTCGAGGACGAGCACGGCGGGATCGGCGAGGATCGCGCGCGCGATCGCGACTCGCTGGCGCTGGCCGCCGGAGAGGGAGAAACCGCGCTCTCCCAGGACGGCGTCGTACCCATCGGGTAGATCAGCGATGAACTCCGCGGCGCCGGCGAGCTGTGCGGCCCGCTCGACTTCGTCGTCGCCGGCCTCCGGCTTCGCGAAGCGGATGTTCTCCTTCACCGTGTCCGTGAACAGGAAGGTCTCCTCGAAGACCAACGCCACAGCACGGCGGACGTCGTTGAGCCGGAGCTCCCGCACGTCGTGCCCGTCGAGGAGGACACGTCCCTGGTCCGGGTCGTACAGACGTGCCAGGAGGCCTGCGATCGTGCTCTTGCCTGAACCGGTCGAGCCAACGAGCGCCAGAGACTCTCCGGCGGCGACGTGCAACTCGAGCCCGTCGAGTACCGGGCTGTCGCCTTCGTGGCCGAACTGCACGCCCTCCAGCCGAACGTCTCCCCTTACCGGCCGGTCGAGCTTCGCCGGATGTCGCGCCTCGCGCAGCCTTGGTTCGGCCTCGAGCACCTCGCTGATCCGGGCGCTCGCGCCAAGCGCCTTCTGCAGCGTCGTGACGCGCTGGCCGAGCACGCGCAACGGCCAAACGAGCATCGCCACGTACGCGTTGAAGGCGATGAAGGAACCGAGGCTCAGGTCGCCTGTGACGACGCGGCGCCCGCCGAGCCAGAGCACGGCGAGGAGCCCGAGGAGCGGTAGAAACTCCAGCATCGGCATGAAGACCGCGTCGAGCCGTGCGATCGCGAGGGCGCGGTCGACGATCGCGCGGCTGCGCGTGTGGAACTCGGCGGAGAGCGGCTCGCCGGCGCCGATGCCCTTCACGACGCGAATGCCGACGATGCATTCCTCTACAAGGGTGGCGGCATCCCCCCAGCTCTCCTGCAGCCGCTCTGTATGGGCGTGATACCGCCGCGAGTACGCCCAGCCCCCGAAGCTGATCAACGGCAGCGGGACGAGGACGATCAGCGCCAGTTGCCAATCGATCGCGAGCAGGACGATCGCGACGGTGAACACCGTCAGCACGTAGCCGATCGTGTGGCCGATCGAATCCATCATCCGCGCGACGTGCTCGGAGTCCGAGGAGGCGCGGCTCATCAGCTCGCCCGGCCCCACGCGATCGTGGTAGCTGGCGTCGAGTCTCAGCGCATGGGCGAAGATCGCGTCTCGGACGCGCGCATCCGACCGTGCGCGGTTGCGGACCGCATACAGGTGGCGGACCGCGCCCGCCGCCATCTCGAGCAGGCCGACACTGAGCAGCGCGCCGAGCCAGATCAGGAGCGTATGACGGTCGCGCTTGAGCACGCCGTGGTCGATCGCGTACTTGACCATCAGCGGCGCCGACACGGCGCCGGCCTGCCAGAGCAGCCCGGAAACGGCGGCGCCGACAACTCCGCTGCTCTGGGAGCGGATGACGGCGCGCACGAATCTCCACGCCGCGCGCCGATGCGCGTCGTGTTCCCCCATCGGGGAAAGTATCCAGCGATGTCAAATTCAGGAATCGCGATCGAGGATCGTTTTCCGCGCCCGTCGGTGATGGGCGTGGTCAACGTGACGCCGGATTCCTTCTCCGACGGCGGTGTCCACCTCGAGCCGGCAGCGGCAATCGCGGCCGCTCGCCGGATGCTCGAGGAGGGTGCGGCGATCGTCGACGTCGGCGGAGAGTCCACGCGCCCGGGCTCCACCGGGGTCTCCCTCGACGAGGAGCTCCGTCGTGTCGTCCCGGTGCTCGAAGGTCTCGAGGGCATACCCGTCTCAATCGATACGGCGAAGGCAGGCGTCGCCCGCCGTGCGCTCGAGCTCGGTGCGGAGCTCGTCAACGACGTCACAGCCCTACGCGGCGAGGTGGCGATGGCCGAGGTCGTTGCCGAGTCCGGCGCATACCTCTGCCTCATGCACATGCAGGGCGAGCCGCGGACGATGCAGGCCGGCCCGCGCTACCGCGACGTCGCGTCGGAGGTGGCGGCATTTCTCGAGGAGCGGCTCTGCTTCGCCGTCGAGGCAGGGATCGCCGAGGAACGGGTCTGCCTCGACCCCGGGATCGGCTTCGGCAAAACGGCGCAGCAGAACTTCGAGCTCGTTCGCCGTCTCGACGTCCTCACGGCACTGGGACGACCGGTCCTGATCGGGTTCTCCCGCAAGAGCTCGCTCGGCCGTCTGCTCGGCGACGCGCACGCGAAGACCGGTCCGCTCTCTGCCAGCGTCGCCGTCGCGGTCGCCGCCTACGAGCGCGGCGCGTCGATTCTGCGCGTCCACGACGTCCGGGAGCACGTGGAGGCTCTGACGGTCGCAGCAGCGGTCACCGGATGATCGTCGTCGAGGTCGAGGCGCTCGAGGTCTTCGGCCGGCACGGCGCAACCAAGGAGGAACGGGGCCGGGGCCAGGTCTTCCTCTACGACGTGCGTATGGAGGTTGCCGATGCGGCGTTGTCGGACCGGCTCGAGGATGCGGTGAACTACGTGCAGGTGGCGGAGACGGTGCGCGCCACCTCGGACTCGCGGGAGTTCAACCTCCTCGAAGCGCTCGCTGCGGCGGTCGCCGACGCCATCGCCGGCCGGTTTCCCGTCGAGCGTGTGCGGGTGCGCGTGCGGAAACGGGACGTCCAACCGGCCGGGCTGCCCGTGGCGTGGACGGCGGCTACCGTCGAGCGGCCGTGAGTCGCAGCCGGTAGTCGGCCTCGCGCGCGATCGGGCGGATCTCTGCGTAGACGTAGATGCCGTGCTTCCCGGAGTTCCGGTAGGCCGCGACGCCACGCTTCCCGGCGGCGAGAGGGCCTGCCTTGCTCGACCGTGAGCGCGGCAGCAGCCGCACGGTGACCTGTCCCGTCACGTGCGCCCGGATGACCTCTCCGGCGGGAGCCCAGATGCGATAGAGATCGACCGGGTCCTCGCTCCGGTCGACACGTGCGGAGACCGATCCCGCTGCGTGCCCGGGCTGGGTGAGCGGGGCTTCTCCGCTCGGGAAGAGCCCGTGCGGCTCGATGTCCGCAGGGACCTCGTTCGGCTCCTGCGGATCACGCGTCGGCGTCCTGAACGACAGTGCGTTGGGGATGTCGAGCAGGCCGTACCCGGCGGCGTGGTCGAAGCCGGGCTCGCCGATGTCCATCGCCGAGCGCCGCATCACCTCGAACAGCTGCGTGTTGTCGAGATCCGGTCGGGTCGTCCAGACCCAGGCGGCCGCACCGGCGACCATCGGGGACGAAAAGCTCGTCCCCGGCACCTGCACGTATCCCGTCGCGTCCTGGGCGAGCGGCTCGGCGACCGGAATCTGCACGCCGGGCGCGACGAGGTCGACGGTCCCGGCGATGGTGGAGAATGACGCCACCCTGCCGCTCTGGTTCGTCGCTCCGACGGTGAGGACATGTGGGTACGCGGCGGGGTAGCCCTTCGGGCTGCCTTCGAGACCCTCGTTGCCGGCCGCGGCGACGACGAGCGAGCCGGAGCGGTAGGCGAACATGATCGCGTCCTCCAGCAGTGGATCGTCGTCTTCGCCGCCGAAGCTCAGATTGATCACACCCGGGCCCTCGCGCGCAGCCTCCGCGATCCCCTGGATCGCAGCGCCTTCGTTGAGGATTCCGAAGGGGCTCGCGTCCCAGACGCGCAGGACCGCTTCCGGATAGACGCCGACGATGCCGACGCCGTTGTTCGGTGCAGCGATCACCGAGCTGACCTCGGTGCCGTGATCCTCGTCATCCTCGGTCGTCGTCTGCTTGTTCAAGAGGAAGGTGTTCGGCCGGCCTGCGAACTCGGGATGGGTAATGTCGAGACCCGAGTCCACGACGGTGACCGGCTTGCCGGGGCCCGGCGGGTCGACGCGGTCGGCTCCGACGATCGTGCGCCACCACTGGGTCGGGACGAGGGGGTCGGTGGCCTGGGCGGCTGCGGCGGTCGTCGCATAGAGGTGCTCGGGCTCGCTGATCCGCACGGCGCCCGCTCGGCGTAGCTCTTCGACGGCATACGTCGGCACGCGCCAGATGCCCAGCTCGCGGACGAGCTCGGCACCGCCGGCGCGACGTGCGAGCTTGGCGCCCGTCTGTGCATGCGACGGCTCGAGCTGGACGAGGTCGGCGCGCGCCGGGGCCGCGCTCGCGAGGAACGCCGCGATCACGATCAGGAACCGCGGTGTCAAGGTGCCTCAGAGTACTCGGCGTCTACGCTCCGCGGCATGGCTCGTGCCTTCGTCGGCCTCGGCTCCAACCTCGGCGATCGCGAGGGGACGCTCCGGGCTGCAATCGGGCGGCTCCGCGGACTGGCGCGGACAGAGGTGTCGGCCGTCTCGACCCTCCGGAACACGGAGCCCGTCGGGGACCTCGAACAGCCACGATTTCTCAACGGCGCAGTGGAGCTGCAGACGGAGCTCGCGCCACGCGAGCTGCTGGAGTCCCTGCTCGGCCTCGAGCGATCGTTCGGCCGCGACCGCAGCTCCGTACCGCCCCATGGGCCGCGGACACTCGACCTCGACCTGCTGCTCTACGGCGATGAGACGATCGCCGAGCCCGGGCTCGAGATTCCCCATCCGAGGCTCCACGAACGGAGGTTCGTCCTGGAGCCGTTGGCGGAGCTGGACCCTGCGCTCGAGGTGCCGGGATGGGGCCCGGTCCAGACCCTCCTCGCGAGGCTACACTCATCGCCATGAGCCACCTCGACGAGCTCGACGAGTTCGAGGCCGAGCTCGAGCTGGGCCTCAAGCGGGAGTACACGGCGGTCTTTGGGCTCTTCCGGTATTGCGTCCTCACACAGGACGCCACGTACCTCTGCAACAAGCTCGACCTCGTCCAGATCTCGCAGCCGAACTACCCGTTCTTCCACCTGCGCATGGAGGACGTCTGGGTCTGGGACAAGAACCGGCCGACGCGCATCATCCCCCGAGCCGAGGTCTGGACGTCCAGCGACGTCACCGTGGAAGAGCTGCGCGGGGAGGGGGAGGAGTCGCATCTCACCGCCGAGGCACTCGCCGAGAAGATCGGGGAGTCGCTCTCGGCTGACGACGACCTCTAGCGCGGCGTGCTCCTGGCGGTCGACGTCGGCAACACGTCGACGGTGTTCGGCCTCTTCGAGGGGCAGAAGCTCGCCGAGGACTGGCGCATCGCGACGGAGCGGCACAAGAGCGGCGACGAGCTCGGCGCGCTGTACAGGAGCTTCCTGGATCTCTCACGGGTCGACGGCATCTGCCTCGCGTCCACCGTGCCGCAGCTCGTTCGCTCGTACCAGGAGTTCGCGGCGCGTTACACGGAGGCGGAGCTGCTCGAGCTCGGCCCGGGCGTGAAGACCGGGATCCCGGTTCGCTACGACGACCCGCGTGAGGTCGGCCCAGACCGGATCGCCAACGCCGTCGCCGCCGCGGACAAGTACGGCGCGCCCTGCATCGTCGTGGACTTCGGGACATCGACGAACTTCGACGTCGTCTCCGCGGATGCGGAATACATCGGCGGCGTGCTGGCGCCGGGGATCGAGATCTCGATGGACGCCTTGTTCGCGCGGGCCGCGCGGCTTCGGAAGATCGACTTCGTCGAGCCGGAGAGCGTGATCGGCAAGACCACTGTCGCGAGCCTGCAGTCGGGGCTCGTCTACGGCTTCGCCGGCCAGGTGGACGGCATCGTGGAGCGGATCCGCGGCGAGCTGGGCACCGACGCACCGACGATTGCGACGGGCGGTCTCGCAGATCTGATCGCCCCACACGCGCGGACGATCGAGCGCGTCGACCCCTTTCTGACCCTCGAAGGGCTGCGCCTGGTCTGGGAGCGGAACCGCTAGTCGCTACCGCCGAGTGCCCGGAGCGGCAGGATTGGACCCATGGCACTGCCGTTCGATCCTCCTGGCCGGAACGCTGCGGAAAGGGGGCAGGCCACCGCGCGAGGAGGAGGTCCGGAGCGATCGCCGGCGCCCGCCCATCTCCGCACATGGAGACCCGCGCGAGGCGCTGGCGCTCGTGGGAGACGCGCTCGCCGCGACACACAACCCGCGCGTCCTTTTGCCGGTGATCCTGGAGGTGATCATGGAGGCCACGGGCGCGACGGGCGGACAGGTCTTCGTCGGCCGCAAGGAGCTCGCCTGGATCGGCGAGGTGGGCGGATCCCCCAAGCCGCTCTCGCTCGGGGTCGGGTTCGGCACCGAAGGTGAGACGACGTTGCTGCTCTTTCCCCCGGAAGGCGGCTTCGGCAAAGATACGAAGGCTCTCGCAGAATGGCTCGCGTCCCAGGCGGCCGTCGCGCTCGACAACGCTCGGCTGCACGACATCGTGCAGCGACAGGCGATCACCGATGATCTGACCGGGCTCGTGAATCGACGCCGCTTCCTCGAGGCCCTCGACGCCGAGATCGAGCGGGCGCGGAGTTTCGGCTCGCCGCTCACGATCGTGCTCGCCGACCTCGACAACTTCAAGCGCGTGAACGACGACTTCGGGCACCACGGAGGTGACGTGGTCCTACGCGCGTTCGCCGATCTCGTCCGCTCGCACGTTCGGGACGTCGACGTCTCAGGGAGGATCGGCGGCGAGGAGTTTGCGATCCTCCTGCCTGAGACCGACACCGCGGGAGCGGCGCGGGTTGCCGAGCGCATGCGCCGGTCGCTGAGTTCCGCCACGATCGCCCTCTCGGACAAGGACTCGGTCAGCGTGGCGTCGAGCTTCGGTGTTGCCGAGCTGGTCGAGGGCCAGTCCGGGGACGACCTGCTCCGGAGCGCCGATGCCGCGCTGTACCGCGCGAAGGACGAAGGGAAGAACCGCGTGGTGAGCCTGTCGAAGGTCGTCGGCCCCTGACGTCAGGTGCCTTCTTGATAATTAGGGGGTGCGGATCTCCTGGGAGGCCATGCGGATCTGCGCGCTCGTTGCCGCGGGCGTGACCTCCGGCTACCTCTGGCGTGCTGCATTCGAGCCGAGCTTGCCCAGCGTCCGTGGGCTGGCGGCTCCTGAGAAGATCGAGAAGACGCCCGTCCGGCGCAGAGTCAGCATTCCCTCGCCGGCAGTGACTCCGCAACGGCGCTCGCGAGTCAGCCACGCCCACGTCGCCGTGCAGCGCACGCACCGCCGAGTGCATGCCACAGTGGAACCGAGGTCAGGCAGCACCGTTGCGCCGAGATCTCCGCAGAAGCCCGCCCCGAAGAGTCCATCACCGCCGGCGCCTGCGCCCGTCTCTACCCCCAAGCCCACACCGGCGACCCCGGCTCCGGTGACGCCTGCAGCGGCGACGCCGCCCTCTCCGAAGCCGACACCGCCGCCGCCCTCAACGACCCCGCCTCCCGAAACGCCTGCGAGCGAAACGGATCGTCCGGGCTGGGGTCTTGGCGACAAGAATCACACCCACACGGGCCCGGGCAAGAAATCCCCCTAGTAGGAGGTTTTGGCGAGACCAAACCCTCCTAGCCCCCGCCGTAGATCGAGATCGGCATCGAGTCGAGCAGGATCTCGTCGGCCGGATCCGGTAGCTCGGCTTCGAGCTGTTCGACGCGGTCGGCGGCGCCGGGTGCCGCTGCGAGCAGGCGGATGACGACCTCGTCCGTCGACTCGAGCTGTACGAGCTCCTGCTTGAACGGCTTCGGAAAGCGCCCGCGCCCGAGATACCAGCCGTAGAACTTCTTCAGGAAGCCGGACGCGCGCCGCTCGCCGAGCTCGCGCACCGTCTCGCGTACGAACACGATCAGCTCCGCCGCGACCTCCTCCCTCGACGGCTGCGCGCCCTCTCCGTCGACGATTTCTCGCAATGCCCAGGGGTTCCCCTGTGCGCCGCGGCCGACCATTACCGCCGCCGCGCCCGTCGTCGCGAGCACGGTCTGCGCACGCCCGCGCGACGTAATGTCGCCGGACGCGATCACGGGGACGTCGACAAGCTCCACCAGCTCGGCCGTCAGCGAGTGGTCGGCCTCGCCCGTGTACATCTGCCGCGCCGAGCGCGGATGGAGCGTGAGAGTCGCGGCACCGGCTTCGACGAGCCTCGGTCCGACGTCGAGACACGCGCGCGAGCCGTCCTCCAACCCGCGGCGCATCTTCACGGACACGGGCACGTCCACCGCACGGGCGACGGCCTCGACGATCGCGCAGGCGCGAGCTGGATTGTCGAGCAGCGTCGCACCGGCGCCGGTCTTCGTCACCTTTCTGACAGGGCAGCCGAAGTTGATGTCCACGATGTCAGCGCCGGCAGCGACGACCATTCGGGCCGCCTCCTCCATCACGGCGGGCTCGGAGCCGAAGATCTGGATTGCCAGCGGGTGTTCGTCGCGGGCGACCCTGAGATAGCCGAGCGTGCGCTCGTTGCGATGCTCGAGCCCGGCGCAGCTGACCATCTCGGAGCAGACCAGCCCGGCCCCGTAGCGGCGGCCCTGGCGTCGGAAGGCCTGGACGCTCACCCCGGCCATTGGGGCCAGGACGAGGCGGGTCGGGATCTCGACGTCCCGGATCCACCATGATTGGCGAAGATCTACCTGCATAGAGCGGGAAATGGTACTTGCGGGGGCTGTTGACGGCGTCCCATTGGGTAGCTACTATTCGCGCCCGCGACGGCGCCTGCAGCGCCGCGTTTTTTCGTAAGAAGGGGTGTACGCACGGTGAAGGAAGTCATCCTCACACCCGAGGGCTACGAGAAGCTGAAGAGCGAGATCGAGGAGCTCTCGACAACCAAACGCCGCGAGGTGGCCGAGCGGATCCGCATTGCGCGGGAGTTCGGCGACATCGCTGAGAACGCCGAGTACGACGACGCCAAGAACGAGCAGATGCTGCTCGAGCATCGGATTGCGACGCTCGAGGAACGCCTGCGCGACGCGCGCGTGATCTCCAAGAAGGACATTGCCAAGGACGTCGTCTCGGTCGGGTCTAAGGTCAAGCTGCGCGACGTCTCCGCGAAGGAGACGATCGAGTACCACATCGTCGGCTCAGCCGAAGCGAATCCTGCGGAGAACAAGCTTTCGAACGAGTCGCCCGTCGGCAAGGCCATCATCGGCCACAAGAAGGGCGAGACCGTCGAGGTCACCGCACCGCGCGGCATGCTCAAGTTCAAGATCCTCGAGATCAAGGCAGCGTAGAGCAGCGCAAAGTCCGGCGCGCTTCCAGCAAGCGGAAAGTCCGGCACGCTTCCAGCAGCGGAAAGTCCGGCACGCTTTGTGCGCCATGATGACTTTCCGCTGAGCTGTCGATTTCTACGCGGGGTGGCAGGCGGGCAAAGCCCGCCTCCGTGCGGACGGTTAGCCTGGCCGGCAGTGCGTAGGCCGCTCGTTCTTTGCTACCACGCGGTCTCGGCGACCTGGGAGCATCGACTTTCGATCCATCCTGATCTGCTGTTGCGCCAGGTTCGTGCGATCGCCCGCTTTCGGGGCCTGCATGTGACGTTCGACGACGCTTTCCGCAGCGCTGCCACCGTTCTTCCGCAGCTGCGGGCGCTGGGCTTGCCCGTGACGATCTTCGTCTGTACCGGCTACGCACGGGACGGTGCCGCGCTCACGATTCCAGAGCTCGAAGGCGACGATCCCGACAAGCTGGCCACCATGACGTGGGACGAGCTTCGCGGTCACGCGGAGCGCGGCGCCGAAATCGGCTCGCACGGCGTCCGTCACGCGCACCTGCCTAGGCTCTCGGACGACGCCATTCGCAGAGATCTCAACGAGTCGAAGCTCGAGATCGAGGACGAGCTCGGTCGACCCTGTACCGAACTCGCCTACCCGTACGGCGAGCACGACGAGCGGGTCCGGGCGGCAGCCCGCGCGGCCGGCTACGAGCGAGCCTACGGTCTGCGAGAGCGCGGTCGTGATCCATATGCCCTGCCGCGCGTCGACCTCTACAGGCGGCACAGTCCTGTAAGAGCACTCCTTAGGCTTTGGCTGTGACGCCGAAGCGGTTTCCCGACACCGTGCCCGTCGCCACCCTGAGAGCCGAGGCCGAGAAGCTCGACGCTGGGGCGGAGGCCGATACCGCCGGTCGCGTGGCCGGTCGCGTTCTCGCACGGCGCGAGATGGGCAAGCTCGTATTCCTCGACCTCGTCGACCGCAGCGGTCGCATCCAGCTCCTCTGTGACACCGCGCGCACGGGCCCGATCGACCTCGACCTCGGTGACATCGTCGGCGTCACGGGCGCGCCGGCGAAGGCGCGCCGCGGCGAGCCTTCCATCGCCGTGCACGAGCTTGTCCTGCTCGGCAAGATCCGCAGCCCACTTCCGGACACCTT
>WNGE01007624.1_pt1 | contig 11731 bp, 11 predicted proteins | sample 5400651 | NCBI WGS metagenome assembly WNGE01 (sample SAMN13153370, study PRJNA577476) | soil metagenome | isolation source: 60 cm soil or saprolite under grassland replicate 2 | place: USA:California | collected 2016-06-15 | reverse complement strand
GCGCGGACGAAGCTGTCGGGGTCGGCGAGGTTGTCAATGTACTGCACTCCCGCCCGCGCCATGCGGATCATGTGCAGCGCGACCGTGCGGCAGTCGGTGAGTTCCACGCCCGCGGCGTACCGCTCGAGCGGCGAGCCGGGCGGCGCCATCAGGTACGGCACGACGTACATCGTCTTGCCGGCCGACACGCCGCGCATGCGCTCCTCGAGCAGTGGGCGCATCTCGTCGGCCGGGCGCCAGTTGTTGTAGGCGCCCTTGTCGGCGGGGTTGCTCGTCGCGACGACCGTGCGTTCCTCCGAGCGCGCGGTGTCCTTGACGTGGCTGCGCGCGTAGTACCGCCCCTCGCCCGCGGGCAGGATCTCCCCCTCGGCGAGAGCCTCGCCGAGGAGCCGCGAGTCGTCGGACGCGCTGACGACCTCGATCCGTGCGGCCCCGGTGAGCTCGGCCCAGTACCGCACGTACTCGCGGACGTGAACGTTCCTCAGCCCCGCCCCGCCCAGCGCCGCATGCACGTCGGCCATCAGCCCGTCCCCTTGCCTGCTCGAGGAGGCTTTCAACTTTGATTATTGCGAGAAGGATAGACAGTGCCGAAAGGACGTCCGATGCCGGTACCGCTGTACCAGGCCAAGGCTGATTTCTTCCGGATGCTCGGCCATCCGGTGCGCATCCGGGTTCTCGAACTGCTCCAGGACGGGCCCAAGCCGGTGCGCGACCTGCTCGCCGAGATCGACATCGAGCCATCCAGCCTCTCCCAGCAGCTGGCGGTACTGCGCCGTTCGGGCATCGTCACCGCCACCCGGCACGGCACCACCGTCGTCTACGCACTCGCCGGCGGCGATGTCGCCGAGCTGATGCGCGCCGCCCGCCGGATCCTCACCGAGATGCTCGCCGGGCAGAACCAGCTGCTGGCCGAGCTCCGGGAATCGCTTGCCGAGCCGGCCTGACGCCAGCCCATAACCGCCAGCCCACGGCAGGTGAAGCCTCCAGTTCCGCGCCCAGCAGGCTGGCCCGCAGGCACCGTGGCGAGCCAGCTCAGTCAGGGATACGGGCCCTGAACGGCGTTAGACCGTGAGCGTGGTATCACACCCAGTCGCGACGCGTCAGCTGATGGCCAGGAGCCTGCCTTGGCTTATAGGCCGGTCAGCAAGAGGTAGACCGCCAGGGCCGATCCCGCCAGCGCGCCGCCGTAGCAGCCGACGATGATCAGCTTGCTGAGGTGCTTGAGCTGGAGCCCCTCGTAGAGGGTGTAGCGGAACCTGTGCGCCCAGTGGAAGAGCGCCAGGACGCACAGGCCGAGCAGGACGATGCGGGTGAACGGGTTGCGCGCCACCGACAGCAGGTGCGCCTGGGCAGGTGCCGACACCCAGCCCGCGGGGAACACCAGGCCGAAGAGCGCCAGCAGAACCGGGAGCAGCAGCGCCGCCGCCAGGCCGCCGGAGGTGAACAGCAACCACAGCAGGGGTTCGGCTCGCCGTTTCGCCATGATCTCACCCCAGGATCAGCCAGGCCGCGAGCGCCGACAGCAGCGCCCAGCCGGCGAAGTGTGCGCCAGCGACCAAGGATCGCGGCACCCGTTTGCCGCGCAGCCGGACGACCATTGCCTGCGGCGCCAGGTTGAACCAGGTGATGGCGTGGAACACGACGAAGGCCAGCGTGACGACGTTCAGCGCCAGCATCCACGGGTTGCTGCTCAGGTTGAGGAACTGCTGATACTGCTTGCCGCCCTGGCTGACCGCGTGGATCAGCAGCAGCAGGAACACGACGGACCATGCCACGAAGACGCTGGTCAGTTCGCGGAGGACGAAGATGAGATAGGAGCGGCGGCCCACCCACCAGAACACCGGCATGCGAGGGCGGTACCAGCGGGGATGGAACTCGGTGTACCTGGCGCTCATGCTGACCTCCACGGCATCAGGAATGACTTGAGCGATTCGGCCGCCGCGGTGAGCTTGTAGCGCTGGATGGCGCCGGCCGGGTCCACGCCCTTCGGGCATGCCGTCGTGCACTCTCCGACGAAGGTGCAGCCCCACACCCCCTCGGCGGTGGACAGCACCTCCATCCGCTCGTGCGCACCCTCATCGCGTGAGTCCAGGTTGTAGCGCTGCGCCAGGGCGATGGCCGCCGGGCCGAGGAAGTCCTTCTCGAGGCCGACGATGGGGCAGGCTGAGTAGCAGAGCATGCAGTTGATGCACATGCTGTACTGCTTGTAGTCGTCCAGGTCGGCCGGTGTCTGCAGCAACTCGCCCTGCGGGGTCCCGGCGTCCTCGTCGCGGATCAGCCACGGCTTGACCTCCGGCAGCTTCCGCATGAAATCACCGATCTCGACGACGAGATCGCGGATCACGGGGAAGTTGCGCAGCGGCTCGACACGGATGGGGCCGGGACGGTAATCGGTGAGGAACGTGGCGCAGGTCAGCCGCGGCTCGCCGTTAACGGTCATTCCGCAGCTCCCGCAGATGCCCATCCGGCAGGACCAGCGGTACGACAACGTGCCGTCGAGTTGGTCCTTGACGTGGTTCAGGCCGTCCAGGACCGCCCACTCCTCGTGCAGCGGGATCTCGTACTCCTGCGTCGTCGGCTCCAGCTCGCGCTCCGGCCGGTAACGCGTCACCTGCAGGATGATGTGGTCCGGCACGACTGCTACCTCCCATACACCCGTTCCGCGGGCGGCCAGCGGGTGATCCTCACGGGAAGGTACTCAACCCGCGACGCTCCGTCGGCACTGCGGTAGATCAGCGAATTGGCCAGGAACCGCTCGTCGTCCCGGGCCGGAAAGTCGATGCGCTGGTGGGCGCCGCGGGACTCCTTGCGCAACTGCGCGCAGCGCACGATGGTCTCCGCCACGTCGAGCATGCACGACAACTCAAGCGCGGCGATGAACTCGGTGTTGAACGTACGGCTGTGGTCCTCGATCCGGGCGACCGCATACCGCTCCCGCAGCTCGCCTAGCTTGTCGGCGGCCTTAGCCAGCGAGTCCGCCGAGCGATAGATTCCGGCACCCTCCTCCACGGCGCGCTGCATCTCGGCCCGGATCGCTGAGATGGGCTCCCGCCCGCCGTCGCGGTGCAGCAGGCCGTCCAGCCGCCTCCGCTCGTCCGCCCCCTGTGCCCGGACCGAGGTGGGGGGTTCGGCTGCGGCGGCCGAGGCGGCGTACTCGGCGGCGGCCCGGCCGGCCCAGGCCCCGAAGACCAGGCACTCCGGGAGCGAGTTGGAACCGAGCCGGTTGGCGCCGTTGATGCTGACGCAGGCGGTCTCGCCGGCGGCGTACAGGCCGGGAACCGGAGTCGCGCCGTTGATATCGGTGTGCACCCCGCCCATCATGTAGTGCACGACAGGCCGGACCGGGACCAGCTGCCGCACCGGATCGATCCCCTCGTACTCCAGGCAGAGCTCCCGGACGAAGGGGAGCTTGGCCGTTATGACCTCCTCGCCGAGATGGCGCAGGTCCAGGTGGACGACAGGACCGTGCGGGCCGTCGATCGCCTTGCCCCTCTCGACCTCCTGGACGAACGCCTGGGATAGCCGGTCGCGAGGTCCCAGCTCCATGCTCTTCAGCACTGGCGTGGGCTCGGGCTTGCCGAGGTCGTAGTCCTGCAGATAGCGGTAGCCGTCCTTGTTGAGGAGCCAGCCGCCCTCCGACCTCGCCGCCTCGGTGATGAGGATGCCGGTGAACGGCAGGCCGGTCGGGTGGTACTGGACGAACTCCATGTCCTTGAGCGGCGCCCCCGCCCGGTAGGCCAGGGCCATCCCGTCGCCGGTCTTGATGTTGGCGTTGGTGGTGAACGGGTAGACCCGGCCGCAGCCTCCCGTGCACAAGATGACCGCCTTGCCAGCGATCATCTCGATCCGGCCCGACATCAGCTCGATCGCCACCACGCCGCGGACCCGGCCGTCCTCGACCAGCAGCCTGGTGACGAACCACTCGTCGTAGCGGGTGATGCGCTCATATTTGAGCGAGGTCTGGAAGAGGGTGTGGAGCATGTGGAAGCCGGTCTTGTCCGCGGCGAACCAGGTGCGCATCTGCTTCATGCCGCCGAACGGCCGCACCGCGACGTGCCCGTCAGGTTCGCGGCTCCACGGGCAGCCCCAGCGCTCGAGCCTGAGCAGCTCCCCGGGGGCTTCGGCGACGAACGCCTCGACGGCCTCCTGGTCGCACAGCCAGTCCCCGCCGGAGACAGTGTCGTGGGCATGCTCCTCGAAGCTGTCGGTTGGCCGGATGACTCCGGCCGCCCCGCCCTCGGCCGACACCGTGTGGCTGCGCATCGGGTAGACCTTCGAGACGACCGCCACGCTCAGCCGCGCGTCAGCCTCCGCGACCGCGATGGCGGCACGCAGTCCGGCCCCACCGCCGCCTATCACCAGGACGTCATAAGCGGCTCCAGCCTCACCAGCCATGGTCTGGGCCAAGCTCCTCCTTGACAGGCTTACCGTCGTGCCGGATCGCCCGTACCTCGGTGCTGCCGTCGTGGTACTCGTGCCGGATCCGGCGGCAGCCGCAGTCGTAGTACTCGTCACGAATAACGAGACCGTAGTCATCTCTGTCCTCATAGTGATCGCCAGGGACGATCTTGCCGCACGGCGCCTGTTCGGCCGTGAAATGATTTTTTGTGCCAACCACCGATCTCTCCCCTCGCGGTGGCAGGAGAGTATTGTGCGGCCGGTCGGCGACTGGCCGGTCGCGCAGATCACGATGCGCGTGCGCCGCCTTCCTGCACCGCGATCATGTCCGGACGCTCACCATTCGCCCACTCCCATTCTGCTCCCGGAACCAGATTTGTCCACGGATCTGTGCACGAGATGTAACGGGACACCCTGAGACGGGGGGAGATGTAGAAGGCAAGGGAAGACTTCGAGCCGCAGGTCTGACGAGATCAACGCGATGACCGGAGACTGTCCGGGACAACGGAGACGGACGTCGTACGGCGAAGGCTCCCGGCGTCAATCCAGCGCATAGGCTCACAGAGCCAACACGAACCGACACCAGCGGGCCACATGCGCACCGCTATTCTCATCCATGAGAGCGGCCCACAGAGTCTATCCAAGTCTAGTGCGGCGAGGATTACTCCGGCTGGGCGGTGTCGGCGGGTGACCCGGAGGCGTCGGCTTCGAGCAGCGCGCGGCATACATCGGTGATGTCCACAATGCCGACCAGGCCTTCGTCTCCCATGACGGGCAAGTGCCGAAAACGGCCGCTCGTCATGACTTCGGCCGCGTCACGGATGCTCGTCGTGGTGTTGACGACGGTCGGGCGAGGAGTCATCAGCTGATAAATCCGGACGTCGTTCGGGTTCTTTCCGTCCGCGACCGCGTGAGAGATGTCAGCCTCGGTGATGATGCCGATCGGCTGGGCGGCCTGCGCCTGCGTGACGATGAGGGCGGTCGCATCCGCGCGCTTCATCAGGTAGGCGGCCGCGCCCACGTGGTCGTTCTGGTTGACCATCGTCACAGGTGGCCGCATGATGTCCGCGACGGTAGCCAGGGGCGGCGCCGAATGCTGTGCTGAGGCGTCTGCCATGATCTGCTCCCTCGAAGATCCGATCACACTGTAAGTATTCGATCACACCGTTAGGCCCGAGTCAGCGCGTAGGCCCGAGTCGGCGCGCGCGCTAGAACTCGCCGACTCCCGGCTTGAGCACGCGCGCCGATTCGGTGCCGATGTCGCGATTAACGCAGCCGATGCGGACGCGGAGCAGCAGGTCATGGGGCTGACCGACGGGGGACTGGGGCCGATGTGGCGATCGAGGCGGTCGGGACGCCGGGCACCTTTGACATCTGCACCAGGGTGGTGCGACCCGGCGGTGTCATCGCCACATCGGCGTGCACGGCGCACCCACCACGCTGCACCTCGAAGAGCTGTGGATCAAGAACGTGACGATCACGACCGGCCTGGTTGACGGCACCACCGTGCCGCTGCTGCTACAGCTGGTCCGATCGGGGAAGATCGCCGCCGAGCTCTTCGGCACGCACGACTTCGCGCTGCACGACATGATGGCCGCCTACGACACCTTCGCCGAGGCTGGAAAGCACAATGCGCTCAAGGTCGTGATCAGAAGGTAACGGCCAGCCCCACTCCGAGGATCTCCTCACGGTCACTGGGGGTCGCACCTCGTCCGGCAGATGTGTCCGAGAGCAGTTCGCGGCCACGCCAGCCAGCACCTGCCCAAGCGCCACGGCACCCACGATGAAACTCGGCAGGCCCAGCGCGGTCGGGCCGCCGGCCAGCGGTCCGGCCGCGGCCGCCTGGCCCGCCGCGGCATCTTCAGAGTGAGCGCGGGGATGGCGAGTGCCGTCAGCGGCCGCATCGAGTGCGGTCATCGCTTCTCCTCGCGGTGGAAGCGTTCGGGAACCCCGCGAAATGGTGCGCGCCGGTAACACATAGGTTCCGCTCCGGCAGCTCGCTGCCGTCTCAGTTGAGCCGGCACCGCGTGACGCGCCGCAGATCAGCTGACCGGGGTAACGATGCCGTACTCGTGGATCTTGCGGGAGATCGTCGCCCGGGACATCCCCAGAGATTCGGCCGCTTTGACTTTATTACCCTTGTAGTCCAGCAGGCTCTGGACGGTGGCATCGCGCTGCATCGACTCCAGCGGGCTGAGCAGCCTGCGGCTCACCGTCCAGCACTCCGGCGGCAGGTCGTTCGGCTGGATCGACCCGTCTGAGTACCTCCCCGCAGCTGCCCGGTATTACCCGGCCAGCTCGACCGGAGCAGACGCTGCATCGCCTCGGGAGAGCAGACCAGCCGGGGGTGCTGGTTGAGCTTCGCGAGGAAGAACGGCACAAGAACGCGCAGGTCCTCGACGTGATGCCGGAGCGGGGAAGCTCGACGGTGCTCGGGAAGAACCGCAGCAACCTGGCCGGATCCCCTCCAGGGCCGGCCTGGCTCCGACCCACGGCGACTGCTGCCTGCGCGCGGCCCGGGCCTCCTGCAGCGCGGCCGGCAGCCCATGCAGCCGCCGGGTACTGAGCTGATCGACATGCCGTATCACCAGGCTGCCCTCGCCGTTGAGCAGCTCAGGGCGCTCCTCCACCTGCCAGTCCTGGCCGCCGGCCTCCGCGGCGTCCAGCACACGGAAGCGCCCGGCCGGGTTCCGTCGCTGGTGCACCGCCCGGAGCACGGCCAGCTTGCCGACCCCAGGCTCGCCCTCAAGGGCGAGCAACTCGCCCGCGGCGTAAGCCGCATCCACCTGCTGGCACCCGCGCAGCCACAGCGGCCCGGAGCCGACCAGGCCAGCCAGGAACATGCGGGAGGGCGCCGGGGCCCCGGCGGTCGGTCGGCTTCCGGACTCGATCAGCTTCACGTGCACAACGCCGCCGAAGCGGCCATCGCCGCGCACGTGCCGGCAGTAGATCCGCGCCTAGCGCCCGGGGCAGCTCAACCGCTACCGCACCGGACCGGCGGGCGGCCAGCGCCTCGGCTGCCTGTCCGAGCAGAACGACCTGGTCACCTGGGTCGAGGACCTGCCGGGCGTAGTCGTTCATCATCACCATGTCACTGTTGCGCGCCAGCACGATTCCGCTGCTGTGCCGGCAGGCCCGCAGGTACTCCTGCAGCGGCTCGACCTCCGGCGCGCTGCCAGCGGCCGGCAGCGCCTGCGTGATCTGGTCGGCGGTGGTCTTGGCGAGCGCGATCAGCAGCGCGTCGGCGTCCTTGCGCCAGCGGGTCAGGTCCACCGCGCCGACCATCTTGCCCGAGATCGGGCCGTGGATCGGCGTCGCGGCGCAGGCAAGGTCCTCAAAGTCTTCCGCATAGTGCTCATGGCCGAACACGTGGGCCGGCGGCCGCTCTCCAGCGCAGTGCCGATGCCGTTGGTCCCGACGTACTCCTCAGCGTGCTGAAGCCCGGCGCGGGCTGGATCCCATCGAGGTGCCGCTCGAGATCGTGATCGGCCGTCAGCCGGGTGAGCACCACCCCGGCGGCGTCGGTGAGGACGACGCTGATCGGCTAGTGCGGTGACCACGAACGTTCACCGGTTTGATCATGCGGCTTTGGGCTTGGGGCGGCCCCAGCGTTGCTGGCGTTCGCTGCGGATGCGGGCCCGTTCGCTGCGCTGGGCGGCCAGGACGTCGGGGTGGCGGGCGTTGGCGTTGCGCCAGCGCAGGTAGTCCTGCAGTTTGCGGGCCAGCACGGTGTGGTTACGGTGATCCGAGCCGCCCATGACAAAGGTGCGGACTGGCCCGAATTGCGCCTCGATCGGATTAGCCCAGGACGCGTTCACCGGCGTGAAGCACAGCTCGACGTTGGCCCGACCGGCCCAGCGCCGGATCGCCGGGGTCTTGTTCGCCGACAGATTGTCCAGGACGACGAACAGCCGGTAGCCACCGGGCCGGGCCGCGCGGATCGACCTGAGCGCGGCCAGGGTGTAATCGGCGCCCTTGCGCTCGCGGGTCACGCCCCACAGCCGGTCATCGCCTATGCAGTAGCAGCCGTGGAAGTAGCGGATGCCGTGGGTGCGGTGGTAGGTGGCGCGCAGCCGGGCAGGGTGTTTGCGCGGCGCCCAGCACACGCCGTGACAGGGCCGGATGGACAGCGGCCCGAACTGATCGAAGGCAAAGCACCGGTCCGGGTAGGCGCTGGTCACGTACTCGATCCGGTCCAGCTTGGCGTCCCGGTCCGGGTCAGCGGACTCCTTCCAGGTCCGGGTCCGCTGGAAGCTGATCCCGCGGGCATGCAGGAGCTGCCGCAGCCGCTCCCGCCCGATCCGCACCGGCCGGTCCCGGCCCGCTAAATAGCCGGCCAGCTTGCGCAGGCTCCAGTGCGTGAACGGCAGGCCCAGCTTCTCCGGCCGGGTCCGGGTCGCCGCGACGATGACCTCGATGTCGCCGTCACTGATCAGGCGGGGACGGCCGCCCGCCCACCGAGGGTCCAGCGCCGCCAGGCCCTTCTGATTGAACAGGTGGATCACGTCGCGGACCGTGTCCTCATCGGCGGCCACCAGCCGCGCGATCGCCGGCACCAGCGTGCCCGACGCCGACGCCATGATGATCATCGCCCGGCGCACCCGGACCGACCCGTGCTTCCCGCGCCGCACGATCTGCTTCAAGCGCCGGCCCTCCTGATCAGTCAGCCGCCGCGCCCGCACCGGTTCAGCCATCACGCCTCCCGCACTCGACCTGCCACGAGATCGAGTGTGGAAGCAATCACGGCCGCGTGTCACTAGACCCGGTGAACGTTCGTGGTCAGCGCACTAGCCCTTCAGAAGCTTGCGCAAGTTCAGCAGCATCGGCAGGGCGCTGCGGGCCAGCGGGGTGTCAAGGTTGGGGTCCCGGACGTAGGGCAGCTCGATGTGGTCGGCCGCGACATTCCACTGCGGGGAGCGCTGCCACGACGCGAGGATCGTCTCGCGGACTTCATCCGGCGCGACACTCTCGCCGGACAGGAATCGCTCGCGGGCCACGGCCAGCCGATCGCCATCGGTCAAGGCCCGTGGGTGCGCTGCCGCAGACAACATGGCGCCTCCTCGTCGATTGCCCTCACAACGCGATCCCGCGGTAGCCACCTCGGCGACGGTGGCATGATGCCGTTCTGAGGTTGAGCCGGTACGGGGTCGCATGGCCGGTTAGCTGGCCGGGGTGATGATCCCGTACTGGTGGATCTTGCGGTAGATCGTGGCACGGGACATCCCGAGTGATTCGGCTGTCTTGACCTTGCTGCCGTGGTAGTCCAGCAGGCTCTGCACGATGGCATCGCGCTGCATCGACTCCAGCGGGCCGAGCAGCCGGCGGCTCACCGTCAAGCACTCTGGCGGCAGGTCAGCCGGGCGGATCGTGCCGGTGCGCCGGTGGTGCACGATGCGCCTGAGCACCTGCCAGAGCTGCTCGGTGTTGCCTGGCCAGCTGGTTCGCAGCAGAAGCTGCATCGCCTCGGGCGAGCAGGCCAGCGGGCCGTGCTGGCTCAGCTTGGCCAGGAAGAACGGCACGAGCTCATGCAGGTCCTCGATGTGGTGGCGAAGCGGCGGAAGCTCCACGGTGCCTGGGAAGAGCTGCAGCAGGCCGGCCAGGTCGCCGCTCACCGGGCCCGGGCTGAGCGTAACGGCAGCCCACAGCGCCTTCTGCGTGCCTGCGGCCAGCGTCTGCTCTAGCGCTGTCCGCAGCGCGCGCAGCCGCGGGTCGCTGAGCCGGTCGGGGTGCCGGATGACCAGGCTCCCCCCGGCCCCGGGCAGGTCGCCGGGCGCTGGCAGCCAGTCGTGTCCGCTGGCGTCGTCGGCGTCCAGCACGCGGAACGTGCCGGCCGGGTTGCGGCGCCGGCAGATAGCCCGCAGCAGGGCCAGCTTGCCGGCTCCGGGCTCGCCCTCCAGGGCGAGCCACCTGCCCGCGGCCATGGCCGCATCCACCTGATCGCAGCTGCGCAGCCACAGCGGACCGGAGCCGGCCAGGCCGGGCACCAGCCTCCGCGGCGGCGACCCTGTCCCGGCGGCCAGCTTGCCGGCCGGCTCGATCAGCTTCACGTGCACGACGCCGCCGGCCTGCCGTCGCTGGTCCTGCCCGGGCAGGGGCCGGCAGTACATCCGCGCCGTGGCCCCGGCGGGCAGCGCGGCATCGACGGCACCGCGATGGCCGCCGGCCAGCGCCCGGGCGGCATGCCCGAGCAGCGCGGCCTGGTCGCCGGGGTCAAGCACGTCCCGGGCGCAGTCGTTCATCATCACCATGTCGTTAGTCAGCGCCACGATGATCCCGCCCGTGTGCCGGCAGGCCCGCCGGTAGTCCTGCAGCAGCTGGAACTCCTGCGCGCTGCTGTGGTTGAGCAGTGCCTGCGTGATCTGGCCGGCGGTGCTGCGGGCGAGCGCGATCAGCAGCCAGCCCGCGTCCCGGCGCCAGCAGGTCAGGCCCACCGCGCCGGCGGTCAGGCCAGAGACCGGGTGGCGGATCGGCACCGCGGCGCAGGCCAGGTCCGCAAGCTGCCCGGCGTAATGCTCGTGCCCGAACACGTGCGCCGCCCGGCCGCTCTCCAGCGCCGTGCCGATCCCGTTAGTGCCGGCGAACTTCTCGGCGTAGCTGAAGCCTGGCGCCAGCTGGATGCTGTCAAGGTGCCGCTCCAGATCGTGGTCGGCGGTCAGCCGGCAGAGCACCACGCCGCGCGCGTCGGTGAGGATGATGCTGACCGGCCGGCCCTCGAGACCCTCGTCCATCAGGCTCTGCAGCACCGGCAGGGCGCTGCGGGTCAGCGGCGTGCCGGGGCCGGGATCGCGAACGTAGCACGGGTCGATGTGGCCGGCCGCGACATTCCACTGCCGGGAACGCTGCCAGGACGCCAGGATCGTGTCACGCACCTGGCCTGGCTCGACCGGCTGCGCCGCCAGGAACCGCTGCCTGGCCCGGGCCGACCCGGCGCCGTCCGTCACCTCCGCCGCGACGACTGCTCCGCGCGACATACCTCCTCCTGCCTGCCATTGCTGCCCTGAGACCCGGCCGGACCCGCGTGGCACTAGAGGTTCGCGTCGTGCCTTCATGTCCGGTACGGGGTGGCCGGGCTGTGACCGTGGCCGGGCCAGAGCCAGGAGGTCCGCGGCCTCGAAGTCATTGGCGGCAAGAGCATTCATCGTGTCACCGCCGCCGCATTCGCAGCCGCCAGGCCAGGGATCTGGCCCGGCGGCTTGCATCGGGCACCGACGGCCTCAGCCGGCTGCGCGGCAATGCGCGCGCCATGAGCACGGCCATGGATGAGAACCAGGCCGGCGGGCATGCGCTCCTCCGGTAGCCCCGGTAGCTGGCCGCCCTCAGCGGCTGAGTTCCG
>WNGE01007623.1_pt1 | contig 11732 bp, 14 predicted proteins | sample 5400651 | NCBI WGS metagenome assembly WNGE01 (sample SAMN13153370, study PRJNA577476) | soil metagenome | isolation source: 60 cm soil or saprolite under grassland replicate 2 | place: USA:California | collected 2016-06-15 | reverse complement strand
GCCGGACAGCGTGGTTGCACCGGAACCCACACCCGAGATGCACGTGGAGGACGGCGACGAATCCGGTATGCACAGGACCGACACGACGGATTTTGGGGTTCTTCTCTCCGCCAACATCGTAGTCGAGGTCGACGATGGCGCAGAGGTGTTGCTGTCTCCCGGCGATGTCGTGGTGCAGAACGGAACTCGCCATCGTTGGCGCGTGGTTGGGGACGTGCCGGCCTTCATGGCTGTTGTCATCATCGGAGCCCACCGCCGCTAAATGTTTTGTCCAAAACTGTAACCGATACGGATATGTTTAATCTAAAGGAGTGACGACAATGGGTAGGCTAGCAGGCAAAAATATCCTTATCACCGGCGGCAACAGCGGGATCGGGCTGGCCGCAGCGCAGGAATTCGACAGAGAGGGCGCGCGCGTCGCCATCTGCGGCTTGAATGAGAGGACTCTGCAGGCGGCTAAGGGGACGCTGGGAGCCGGAAGTCTCGCCTTTCGCGCGGACGTCAGCAATCTCCCCGACCTCGACGCGATGTTCGCCACGATCAAGCGGGAGTTCGGACACCTCGACGGCGTCTTGGTAAATGCAGGTTACAGCGACTTTCGGTTGTTCGAAGACGTGACAGAGCAAAGCTTCGACAAGGTGATAGCCGTCAATTTCAAAGGGGTTTACTTCACGATTCAAAAAGCCTTGCCGCTACTCAGGCGGGGCTCGTCGGTAATCATCACTTCGTCCGTTGGCGCGCGCAAGGGGTGGCCGACGACCTCGACCGTCTCGACCTGCAAGGCCGCAGTCAGCCATCTCGCTCGAATCCTCAGCGCCGAACTCGTGGACCGCGGGATTCGCGTGAATACCCTGAGTCCAGGCCCGACAGACACGCCGATGTTCGGTCGCGTCCCAGGCGAAGAGCAGGGCGAGGCGGTTAAGGGCGTCCTCGGAAACAACAATCCAAGCAAGCGGATCGCCGATCCGTTGGAAATCGCGAAGCTGGCAGTCTATCTCGCGTCGGACGATTCTGCGTACGTCGTCGGGGCAGACTTCCTGATCGACGGCGGGGTCACCGCCATTTCGGCCGTAGGCGCTTGAGCCTAGTTGCAGAGACGTCGAGGCCGTTCCTGTTGCAGCTCAGGCAACGAGCGACTCTCGCACCCTTTCATCGAAGCGTGTCGCTTCGAACCAACGACCCTGGAGATTCAAATGTTCACAATACGAAAGAAGTTTGCCTTGGCCAGCACGATTGCCATGAGTGGCTTTGCCCTCACGGTTGCCATGGGTGGCACGACCGCTCACGCCGAGTCAAAGCCGGCCTTGAAAGAGATTGTCATTGTCCACGGCGCACTGGTGGATGGCGCGAGCTGGCGGGCCGTTTACGACATCCTGTCCAAGGATGGTTACCACGTGACGATGGTGCAAGAGCCGCTCACCGGCCTCACTGAGGACATCGAGGCTACCAAGCGCATCATCGATCAGCAGACCGGCCCCGTCGTACTGGTCGGTCACAGCTACGGCGGATCGGTGATCACTGAAGCGGGCGCTGATCCCAAGGTCAGCGCGCTGGTCTATGTGGCCGCCCTCCAACCCGATGCAGGGGAAGCCAGCGGTCAACTGCTGTCAAAGTTCGCTCCGGCCAACGACGCCATGCGCGCAACCCCGACCCCAGTCAAGTATTTCTTCATCCCGCCGGCGAAATTCCGCGAGACCTATGCAGCGGATGTCTCGCCGTCGGACGCTCAATTCCTGGCGGATTCGCAGCAGCAACTCGCTGAGAAAGCTTTGGGGGCACCTGTCTCTGTGGCGGCATGGAGAACCAAGCCTAGCTACGCCATCCTGACCACCCAGGATCATGTCGTGAGCCCTGAGCTTCAGCGGTGGATGTATCAACGTTCAGGTGCCAAGGTTACCGAAGTCAACGCAAGCCACGCCGTCTTTATCTCTCAGCCAGCCATGGTCGCTCGAGTGATCGAGGCAGCTGCAAATCGGGTGAATTGACTGCTGATCATCTCAATGCGTGACGCGTCCGCCTTGGGTCCGAAGGCCGACACAATGTCCAATCCGCAAGGGCCCGTGCGGTCGTGCAGCTGATCTGGAAAATAGTCGGTTTCGCGGCTGACGGAAGTACGAACACAGCACGAAAGGAGATCACATGATGGAGTCCACACTTGAGCAGAACGAGGCGACTGTCCTCGAACAGAAAGTTGCTGTCATTACCGGCGCATCCCAGGGCATCGGAGCGGCCCTCGTCAAGGCCTACCGCGATCGCAACTATCGGGTGGTCGCGACGGCACGCTCGGTCAAGCCGTCTCGCGACGACGACATTCTTGTCGTCCCCGGCGACATCGCCAATCGGAAGACGGCCGCGCGTGCGATCTCCGAAGGCGTGGCACGGTTCGGGCGCATCGACACGCTCGTCAACAACGCCGGCATCTTCATCGCCAAACCGTTCACCGAGTACACCGAGGCCGACTACCAGGCGATCGTGGGCGTCAACATCGCCGGGTTCTTTCACATCACACAACTCGCCATCGCCGAGATGGAGAAGCGGTGTAGCGGCCATGTTGTGCAGATCACGACAAGCCTGGTCGACAACGCGGACGCCCGCATACCGTCCGTGCTCGCATCGCTGACCAAGGGCAGCCTGAATGGCGCGACCAAGTCGCTCGCGATCGAATATGCGAAGCGCGGGATCCGGGTGAACGCAGTCGCGCCGGGCACGATCAAGTCGCCGATGCATCCCGTCGAGACGTATGCGCAACTGGACGCCCTGCACCCGGTCGGCCATATGGGCGAGATCTCCGACATCGTCGACGCGATCCTCTACCTCGAGTCGGCCAGCTTCGTGACGGGCGAAATCCTTCACGTTGACGGCGGCCAGAGCGCGGGGCACTGACACCGCCCGCGGGGCGAAGGCGGAGCGCCCCCGCCCCAGGGCTCTCAACGCAGGAACAGTTATCGAAAGGAACACCACCATGAACCAACTCGATCAAGTGTTGTACACAGCCAAAACCCACACCTCGGGCGGTCGCGAGGGCGCCTCCCGCAGCGCCGATGGACGGCTGGAGGTCAAACTTTCGCGCCCTGGCGGCCCAGGCAACGGCACCAATCCCGAGCAGCTGTTCGCCGCAGGTTGGTCGGCCTGCTTCATCAGTTCGATGCAGGTTGTGGCCGGCAGAATGAAGGTCGTCCTGCCGGCCGACGTAGCGATCGACGCCGAGGTAGACCTCGGCCGGACGGGTGATGCCTACGGGCTCGTCGTGCGTCTCAAAGTCAGCGTGCCTGGTATTGAGCGCGACGTTGCTCAGCGTCTGGTGGAGGCTGCGGAGCAGGTGTGCGCATATTCCCGCGCCACACGCGGCAATATCGATGTCGCGATCAACCTGGTCTGAGCGGAGAGGGGAAAGCTGATGATCTACGAATTGCGCATTTATCACGCCGTGCCCGGCAGACTGCCGGCGCTGCTCGTGCGCTTCCAGAACCGCACGCTGCCGATCTGGGAGAGGCACGGTATCCGCCAGGCCGGTTTCTGGACGACGCTGGTCGGCGAGAGCAACCAGCGGCTGACCTACATGCTTGCCTGGGACAGCCTGGCCGAGCGCGAGAAGCGCTGGGGCGCATTCCTCGCCGACCCCGAATGGATCGCGACCAGCGCCGAGACCGAGAAAGACGGCCAACTCGTTCAAAACATCAGCAACGAGTTGCTGGCGCCGACTGCGTTTTCCTCAGTGAAGTGAGTGGTGGGGAGTTGCCGAAAGATTTCCTGATGAGGTTAGCTTTCATCTGAGTCGGTGTGCTCCGTTCCCCTAGAATATACGGCTGCAGTTATCGCTCGTCTCACAATTCAAGGATGCCTCATGACCATTTCTATCTATCAAGCGAGTGTTCCGCGTTTCGTGAATGTCCTTGGCAACCTGTCAAACATCCTCGACAAGGCGCAAGTCCATGTCGACGCCAAGAAACTCAACCCTGCAACACTAACGACCTATCGCCTTTTCCCTGACATGCTGCCTATGACCTCGCAGGTGCAGATAGCCTGCGATACAGCCAAGGGTGCGGTGGCGCGTCTGGTCGGGATGGAGATCCCCGTGTACGAGGACAACGAGCAGACTCTGGCCGACCTCAAGGCGCGCATTGCTAAGACCATCGCCTTCATCCAGACCGTGACACAGGAGCGGATCGACGGCACCGAAGACAAAGAAATCGTGATCAAGCGCGGCGACAAGGAAACCCGGTACAAAGGCATGCAATTCCTGCTCGGTCAGGCGCTGCCGAATTTTTATTTTCATGTCACCACTGCCTACAACATCCTGCGCCACAATGGGATCGAGATCGGCAAACGCGACTACTTAGGCAATCCTTAAGCAGCCTCGCTACCGATGGAAGATGCGGGTCAAAGCTTGCGCAGTGTGTGTACCTCTGGGCCGCCAAGCTCGTAGACGCGGCCAGCCGTTCCAGGTCGGCGAGTTATGCGTCAGCGCGCGCATGCGTTCCTATGTCGAGGCGAACGTCACCTCACCATCGCGCTCCATCGTGGCCGAAGGAGATTGAATCGTGATTGAATCCGCGGCGCACGTGCGAGTCATCGAGGAAACGTCTGCATACTGGCGAGTAGTGTTCGACTATCCACCTTTCAACATTGTAGACGCCACCATCTTCGAGGGCCTGCAGAATCTGCTCGCTCGAATGGATGCCAGCCCGAGCCTGCGTGTCGTAGTATTCGAAAGTGCGAACCCTGAGTTCTACCTTGCCCACTTCGATTTGACCGGCAAGACGGGGAACATCACCACAGCTGTGGGGCCTTCCGGCCTGCCGATCCTGATGGACACGTTCGTCCGTCTCACCAAATCCCCGGTGGTCAGCATCGCGAAGATCCGAGGCTGCGTCCGTGGTGTGAGCAGCGAGTTCGTCCTCGCCTGCGACATGCGCTTCGCGTCGCGCGAGAACACGCGACTGGGCCACCCGGAAGTCGGGGTGGGAGTGCAACCCGGCGGCGGCGGTACGGAACGCCTCCCACATCTGGTCGGCCGCGGCCGCGCGCCCGAGATCGTTCTCGGCGCGAACGACTTCGACGGCGACACCGCGGAACGATATGGATACGTCAACCGGGCTCTTCCGGACGCGGAGCTGGACGGCTTCGTCGACGCGATAGCACGCCGTATCGCCTTCTTCGATCGGCGTTCTATTGCGGCGGCGAAGAATCTCATTAACCAAGTCTCGTTGCCATCCGCAGACCGGCTCCTCGACGCCCTCAACTCCTTTACGACTGCGCTGACCTGGCCTGAAACGCAGCAGCGCATCCAAGCTCTCTTAAAGCTCGGACTCCAACGAGACAGCGACTTCGAGAAACGGTGGCCCGCGCTGCTCGGCACGCTCCTCGAACTATAGCTTGTCGAAAAAGAGATAAACGGCGGCAATCCGCCCGTTCCGAGCAATGATGAAATCGGTCCCGGCGTAAGCTGGCGCCTCACCAGGGCGGCCCGATACCCATTGGATCCGTCCGCTATTGCCCAATTCCTCGGGCCCGGCAATCGGCTGATACCGAAAGTCAGGGTGAGTAGCCTTGATCGCGCCCGCGACGCGATCGATCTCGTCCCGGCCTCGGTAGACGCCCTTGGGCTCGTAAAACACGCAATCTTCGGTGAAGATCTCGTCGATGGCCGCGCGCCGACGCCCAGGATCGTTTTCACCGAAGACGTCTTGAAGATTGCGGGTCAGCAAGGTTGATATGCTGTATGACATGGCTCTTGTTTCTCCTCTCGGCACCGAGTGCTTGCGATAAGAGTATCAGGCAGCCTGAAAATCATGCTCTGTTTGGCCCTGCTGCCTCGTCAGCGGGAAACTATTTGTGGGCCTGTGCCATCCGAGCATCTTTTCAATGGTTACGTCCAGGTCCTGAGGCGCCAGTTCCTGAAATCGAGCGACAAGCCAGTCGGACGGTTTTCCCTGTTCGATCGGCGCTCGTTATCAGTCACGTCAACATCCGAGAGCATAGCGTCCTAGGAGCTAAGAGGCGACGTACTTAGGCAGGTGGCGCGCGAGATAATCGACGAAAGTTCTGACGGTGGGCAATAGTCCTCGCCGATAGGGCAGCAACGCGCTGAAGGTCGATTCGTCAGCGAACCATCCCGTCAGAACTTGCGTCAGCTCGCCAGTGCGCAGCTCGCTCTTGCAAACGTAGGCAGGCAGAGCGACGATTCCGACTCCCTCGATCGCTGCTCGCTTGAGGCTGGACATGTCGTTGCTGACCAGTCGGGGCGCCGGCGGCTGAATCAGTTCGCTGCTACCTCCCCGCCGCGAGGTTGAGTGCCGGCGTAGGTGCCACGCGGCAGTTCTGTTCGCTCTCCATACCAAAACGCAAGGGAATCGCTTCAGGTCTTGAGGCGTCTCCGGTGATCCAGCGCGTTTGAGATACTCGCTGCCCGCAACGAGAATCCACGGGGCGACGGCCAGCGTGCGGCGGACAAGCGTGGAGTCCGGCAGCTCACCCGAGTGCGCACGGATGGCGACATCGAAATTCTCGGCCAGCAAATCGACCTGTCGGCTTGTCACGTACTCGACGAGGTCGACCCTTGGGTATTCCTGCATGAAGCGCATGACGATGTCGCGGAGCGCGAATTGTGCCGTACCTATCGCCGCTGTGAATCGTACGACGCCGGCGAGTTCCGTTACCCTCTGCCGCGCATGCGACTCGGCATCCTCAGCCGCTCGCACCATGAGCACGGCGTGCCGGTAGAACTCCTCGCCTGACTGTGTGGGGCCGAAATGCCGCGAGGTGCGATTGAGCAGGCGAACGCCGAGCGCCGCTTCCAGCTGTTGCATGCGGTAACTCAGGGTGGACTTGGGCATGCCGAGACTTCGACCTGCTGCTGTGAAGCCGCCCCGCTCGACGATCTGCACGAAGTAGAAAAGGTCATTCAGGTCGAGCATCGGCCGCAACCCCCTGCGCGCTGCGTAGCTGTCCGATGCATTGGACGATAGGTCCGAAATCTGCAGTCTTCTGCCGAGCAGGTCAAGCCGATACTCTTTGCCCGAGGGTTGCGAGGGACACGACGTCCCTGCAAACGCATTTGCGGAAGGTCGGGGCGAACCCGTGGATCGACGCGATTTCGCGCAATTCGGACGCACTCGCAGTACTTGCGGCGACCGTCGCCGCGCTGTTTCTGGCACGCAGTCCTGCGTCAACATCGTTAGGGGGACACCATGGACGCACGAAACAACCCATACATTCCTCTCAGGTCCGATAATGCAGCGCTGGTCCTCGTCGACCACCAGGTCGGCCTGCTCACGGGAGTCCGTGACATCCCGGTCGCCGAACTGAAGAACAACGTCGTGTCGCTTGCCAAGGCGATGCAGATTCTGAAGGTGCCGATCGTTGTCACGACGACCGGCCGCGACAGCATGTGGGGGCCGACGTTTCCGGAACTCCTGCAGGCGCTTCCCGAGATCGACATCATCGATCGGGCGTCGGTCAATGCATGGGACGACCCCAAGGTGAGCAAAGCGATCGAGACGACCGGGCGAAAGAAGCTCATTTTCGCGGGAGTATCTCTGGAAGTGTGCGCAGCCTTTCCTGCGATCACTGCGATCGGGCGGGGCTATGACGCCTACGTCGCGGTCGACGCCTGCGGCACGTTCAGCCAGACCAAGCGTGAGGCCGGACTCATGCGGATGCAGCAGGCCGGAGTCATCCTGTCCGACTATGCCACCTTGACCGTCGAGGTGCTCAAAGACAACAGCCGGCCCGATGCCGGTGCGGTCTACGGAGCGCTTGCTATGCCGTTTGCGGTGCTCGTGGGACAAATCGCAAAGGCTTATGGGAAATAGCTACGAACCAGGGGGTCGTGGGTTCAAATCCTGGCGGGCGCGCCAGAGAAAAAGAACGGGCCGGGCAATACGCCCGGACCGTTTCTCGTTTCGGCTAATGAGCTACGCGGTTCTCCTTCACCATTTCCTGCCTGAATCGAAAGACGTTCGGATCGTTCGGGTCGATGGTCGCGCGTATCCAATGGGTGTCGGGATGGCCGAACGTCGCGACTCGCGTGAAGTTCTCGATGATCCGCTGGCTCTTCGCGCCGACGAGCGGCTTGTCAATGCGGAAGATGTGCGTATCCCCGTGAACGTAAACCACTGGCTTGCCAAACGCGAGCGTTTCCTTTTCCAGCGCGGCGAGGAAGGAATCGTAGCCGGTCTTTCTCCGGCTTGCTGGCGGCTTCATGGCGAGTGACCAGAGAGCGTATCTTTCCTGCCAGTTGGGGGTCCAGGTGGTCTGAAAGTACGGGTCCGCCTGCGCGATGATCATCACCGCTCTGCTGCCGTTGCGCGTCGCCAGATCGAACGCTTCGCGCATCCAGGCAATGTTGGCGGCATCGCGCTCTTGGTACTCGGCGTCCATTTGCGCAGTGCGACCCAGGTTGTTGTTGCTGCCGATGATATGGAGCGTGACAAAAACGACGTTCCCGAACGTCCAGCGTGCGTTCTCCCGGTAGGCGGCGTATCGGCTGGTCTCGCTTTGCCGGGTCAGCTTCATGCGGCGCTGGCCAAGGCTCTCATCGCCCTGGAAGTACATGTGCCGCAGTTTCGCCAGCCGCTCGAAGGGGTCGTAAGTACGCGGCTTGGCCCGGTGACAGTCGGCCCATTCGTTGTCGCCCGGGGCGTAAATGAAGGGGTGCCTTGAGGCCTGTGCAAGGGCGAGGCGGTCGTTGAAAGCCTCGTCGCTGCAAGGCGGCAGCCCTCCGCCTTTCTCGGTCCATGCCTGGCCGTCCCACCAGAAATCCCCGTCATGGACCACGAAGGCAAGGTCCGCCGTGTCGATGTCCATCATGAGGTTGGTGAATTCCTTCTCCTGCCGGGCGTCGTAGGGCATGTCGCCGATAAGGGCGAAATCCAGCGTCGCGCTACCCGGCCCCCTTTCCCCTGGGGTGGTGGCGCAACCGCTCGGCAACAGGATCATCGCGAAAACAAGCAGCGCAGCTGATGGCTTCATCGTGGCTCCTTTCTGGCCGGACCCGGCCGGCATCGCGACCATTAGAATGCCGGGGCGTGCAAAAAGTAACGAAGAAATCACTAATCTTTCGCGAAAGATGGACGAAACTGCATAATCAGCGGGTTCCTGAGGCGTGGTGATGCGCATGAGCACAGCGACGGAGGTTCGGATTGTGCCGCTCCCAGGCCGGCTGCAGGTTGGCGAGTGGATCCTGGAGCCCGACCTGAATCAGTTGTCCTCGGCGGGGAAGACGGCGAAGGTCGAGCCCAAGTCCATGGCGGTCCTGCTTTGCCTGGCGAGGCGCGCCGGGGAGGTGATCAGCCGGGAGACACTGCTTGCGGAGGCGTGGCCGGGCGTCGTCGTGAGCGATGATTCCCTCACGCAAGTGATCATCAAGCTGCGCAAAGCGTTTGAAGACGATCCGGATCGGCCGGTGTATATCCAGACCGTCACGAAGCGAGGCTATCGCCTGGTCGCATCCGTATCACCCACAGTGGACAAGCGCCCCCTTGCCGTTCCACGCCGGTCCGCCCTCGCTTACTGGATTGCAGGGGGCTGCGGGCTGGCCTTGCTGCTCGCGTCGGGCGTCTGGTGGAGCGCAAATCGGCATGCGACGCGGCCGCTGCTGGGTGCCGGTCCGGTTGCCGATCTGGCGCAACCACCGACGGTTGCGATCCTGCCCTTCGAGACGCTGGGCAAGGACGGACAGGAACTGGCGCTCGCGCGGGGCATCACCGCGGATCTCCTTACCGATCTCGCGAAGTCGCCGGGTCTCGCCATCATCGGCTTTTCGCCGCTGGAGGGCCGGTCCGGCAGCGACATCTCGAGCCGCCCTGAGGCGAGGTACCTCGTCTCCGGGATGGTCCAGCGCATCGACGACCGTTTGCACGTGCACATTTACCTGACGGAGCAGAACACCGGCAGACAGCTTTGGTCCGAGCGCTTCGATCGTTCCGTCGGCGAGTTCTTCGCGATACAGGACGAGCTCGGTCCGAAGATCGTCCACATGCTGCCGGCGAAGGTCAGCGAAGCCGAATTGCGGCGGATGGCACAGCGCCATACGCGCAACCTGCAGGCTTACGAATATTTCCAGCATGGGCAGGCCGCGCTCCTCACGCGCCAGAGCTCGGAGAATGCAACCGCGCGGGAAATGTTCCGCCGCGCTATCGAGCTCGATACGACATTCGCCCGCGCCTATTCGGGACTGGCGCTTACGTATGCGGCGGACTACCGCAATCGCTGGACGGCGGACAGCGCCGGCGCGCTCAACCGAGCCTTCGAGCTCGCCCGCACGGCAAACGAGATCAACCCGGACGTTCCCGAGACGTACTGGGCGCTTGCCTACGTGCACGTGCAGCGCCGGCAGCACGAGCAGGCGCTCGAGTACCTCGAGAAAGCCACGTCGATGTACCCCTCCTTCGCCGACGGCTACGCGCTGATGGCTAGCGTCAAGACCTATGCTGGGCAGCCGGCGGCCGCCCTACCGCTTATGCGCACGGCGATGCGGCTCAACCCGAGGTCCGGTTACCTGTATTTCCTGGTGCTGGGGCGCGCCTACTTCTTTGTTGGCGATCTGGAGCAAGCCCACGTCAACCTCGAGGAAGCATTGAAACGCAACCCCGAATACACGGAGACACATGTGTACCTGGCGGCCCTCAAGGTTCTACAGGGCGACAACTCGTCCGCCGCCTGGGAGGCGGACCAGATTCGCGCTCTCGAGCCCGCGTTCGCCGCGAAGCGCTGGCTGGAGAGCTATCCCATGACGGATAGCGGGCAGAAGGCGCAAATACTGCGGGCACTGGGTCAGCTCGGCCTGTGAATGGCCAAAGTGGCCTTCGTGGCACCTGGCCGCTGCACCGGCGAGCCGACTTTCACGGCTCTCAACGTACGCTGGGACGACGGCGCTTATGGGTCGGTCGTTTGGGTGCTTCTCGGCATTCACACCTTCAATCTCGTGACGGACTATTGCGACACGCTCGTGCTGACCGCGGTCATGTTCACCAAACCCCTCGAAGGCAAGCGCTTCGTGGATATTGCGGACAACTGCGGCTACTGGTGGTTCGTCGTGCTGACCTGGATCCCGATCTATGCGGTGGTCTATTGGGCAGAGCGCTTCTAGCCTTGTTTACAGACCCTAACCCGATGCGCATCGTGTTCGCACTCATCGGCGCACCGCTCCTCGCTCTCCTCGATCAGAGCACGGCGTTTGCCATGGTCAACTGGTCGTGCGCTCACGGAAGCACGCTCGTCGTGCATTTCGTCCACTTCCTGTTTCTGGCGGCGACCGCCGCGGCAGCGATCTTCGCGTTCGCAGAGTGGCGCGGCACGATGCGCGCCGACGCGCTCGTCCAGAATCATTTTCTTGCCGGAGTCGCAACAGCATGCGCAACCCTGTCTGCGCTCGCGATCGCAGCAATGTGGATACCGGTTTGGATGATCTCGTCATGCATCGCGTGATCGCTTTCCTGCTGGCTCTGGCCGGTGCCCCTCGGGCTGAAGCCCATCATGCGCTCGGATTTACGGGTGCGTCGCAATTCGAAGTCTGGCTTTGGTGTTTGCTGCTAACCGGCGCGGTGTTTTACGCGCGCGGCATCTTGCGTCTATGGCGCAAGGCGGGTGTCGGCCACGGCATCCGGCGCCTGGAACTCGTGTCTTTTGCGCTGGGATGGGCCTCGCTCGCGATCGCGCTCCTTTCTCCCATCGATACGGTTGCGGAGCACTCCTTCGCCATTCACATGATCCAGCACGAGCTGCTCATG
>WNGE01017089.1_pt1 | contig 11735 bp, 11 predicted proteins | sample 5400651 | NCBI WGS metagenome assembly WNGE01 (sample SAMN13153370, study PRJNA577476) | soil metagenome | isolation source: 60 cm soil or saprolite under grassland replicate 2 | place: USA:California | collected 2016-06-15 | reverse complement strand
CGGTGACGATGGAAGAAGCTCACAGGCGGATCAGGCAGAGATCAGGTTCTGCCACTGCGTCAGGTACTTCTGGTTGTTCAGAGCCTTGGCATCGAAGATCTTGACGCTGTCGAGCATCTTCTTGGTCGGGAAGATGAGCGTGTTCTTCGCAACGGTCGGGTCGTACTTCTTCGCCCACGCGCCGGCCCCGACGACGGGCGGAATGTAGTAGATGCCCGTGATGTTCCGCTTCGGATCGCCCGCCTCCATCAGGCCCTGGACCTTCGGGTCGTAGACGTAGTTCATGTAGACCGACGCGGTGTAGATGTTCCCCCCGTTCGGGATGAGCATGTTGTCCGTCCAGAGGGCGCCGCCGTCCTTCGGCACGTTCCAGTGGATGTGCTTGTTGCCGAGCTGCGCGATGTCGCCCGACCACGACATCGCCGCCAAGAGGTCGCCCCTGGCGAGTATCGGCGCGTAGTCGTTGCCGGTGAACTGGCGAATCTGCTTCGAGTCGACTGCCTTCTTGACCCGGTTGAAGGCCGCGTTGAACGACTTGTCCGTGACCTTCGTGGGGTCGTCTCCATTCGCGAGCATCACGCACGTGAGCGCATCGCCCATCGAGTTCAGGCACGTCACCTTCCCCTTCAGCTTCGGGTTCTCGAACAGCTCGGCGATCGACAGCACCGGGTCGGTCAGCGTGTCGTTGTAGGCGATCCCGGTCATCCCGGACTGCCAGGGCAGCGAGTAGTCGCGGTTCGGGTCGAAGTTCGGGTGCTTCTGGACGTCGACCAGGTTCTTCATGTTCGGGATGGACGACTTGTCGAGCTTCTCCGCCCATCCCTTCTTGATCATGAGCGAGAGGTAGCGGTCGTTGTCGGTGAGGACGATGATGTCCCGGTGGATCGACTGGCCGCGCGAGAGCGCGCCCTGGATCTTCCCGAAGAACGACGCGTTGTCATTGATGTCCTCGACATAGTCGACGTGGACGCCGTACTTCTTCTGGAATTGGACGAGCGAAGGGTTGGTGTGCGTCTTGTTGTTCGTGTCCATGTAGAGCGTCCAGTTCGAGAAGTGAAGGGTTTTCGCCAGCTTGTGGCTGACAGTGGAGCCTGCGCCTGCCTTGGACGAACCGCCGCAGGCCGCCAGTAGCCCGGGAAGCGTGAGCACGGTGCCGCCGGCGGCGGCACGCTGAAGCAGCTGGCGGCGGGTGAGTTGATCGGTCATGCACTTTCCTCCATGGGGTCGACGACGAATGTGGCTTCCGGATCCCAGCTGAGAGTGAGGTGGTCGCCCGGGCTGTGCGGAACCGTGCCCGGCCGATCGTTGAGGACGACGACGGTAACGTTGCCGTTGCGGGTCTCGACGATGTATTGCGTCGAGACGCCGATGTATGCACGCTCCCTGACGACTCCCTGGAGCGCGTTCGGATCCTGCTCGTCGGGGCGGATCTTCTCAGGGCGTATACCGACCGCGACATGGCCGGAGCGCCCGTCGAGCGTGCCTGCGCGGACGCGGATCGTCGTCCCGTCGGCGAGTCGGACCGTGTCGGGGCCGGCGACGCTTCCCGGGAGCAGGTTCGAGATCCCGAGGAAGCCGGCGACGAAGGAAGTCTGCGGCCGCTCGTAGAGCTCGTTCGGGGTGCCGAGCTGCTCGATCTTCCCGGCGTTCATGACCGCAATCTGATCGGCCATCGTCATCGCCTCCTCCTGGTCGTGCGTGACGTGGATGAAGGTGATGCCGACGTCGTGCTGGAGGCCCTTGATGAAGAGCTGCATCTCCTTACGCAGCTTCAGGTCGAGGGCTCCGAGCGGCTCGTCGAGCAGGAGGACTCGCGGACTGTTGACGAGCGCGCGTGCGAGCGCGACCCGCTGCTGCTGACCTCCCGAGAGCTGACGCGGCTTGCGCTTTCCGTACCCGCTCAACTGGACGAGGTCGAGCATTTCCTCGACCTTGCCTTTGAGGATTCCTCCCCGCGTGCCCTTTCGCCTCAGGCCGAAGGCGACGTTCTCGAAGATCGAGAGGTGAGGGAAGAGGGCGTAGCTCTGGAAGACCGTGTTGACGTCCCGCTTGTACGGCGGCGTCCCGCTGACCGCGCGCTCGCCGAGGTAGATCGCACCCGCTGTCGGCTCCTCGAAACCGCCGATCATCCGCAACGTCGTCGTCTTGCCGCAACCCGACGGACCGAGCAGGGCAAAGAAGCTGCCGCGCGGGATCTCGAGCGAGAGGTCGTCGACCGCGACGACGTCGTCGAACTTCTTCGTGACTCGATCAAGCCGGACATCGGGCGTGCCGGATGGCTCGGCAGCACGCTCCAGCGACTGCTGAATGCGTTCCTCGACGGCCATCAGCCGACCTTCTCCTCGACAGCGCCCGCATTGCCGACGGGCGCTCCCCAATCGTAGAGCTGCTTCCAGAGCGCCAGATAGAGGAAGCTCTCGGTGGATGCGACACCTGCGAGCGAGCGGATCCTATTGGTCAGCTCGAGCAACTGGCGGCGATCGGCGCACACGAGCTCGACGAGGATGTCGTACTGGCCTGCCGTGACGACCACGTAGCCTGCCTCGTCCCATTTTGCGATCTCGTCCGCGACGGGCTCCGGCGCCCCCGTGGTGCGGATACCGACCATCGCCTGCGCGTCGAAACCAAGCTCGAGCGGGTTCGTAACGCCGGTGACCTGAAGGATATTTTCGTCGCAGAGTCGGGAGTACCGCGCACGGACCGTCGCTTCCGAGACTCCAATCGCCGCGGCGATACGGCGGAAGGACTCGCGGCCGTTCTTCTGCAACGCCTCGATGATGCTCTGGTCGACCCGGTCGAGCCCCCGCGCCGGTCCGACGGCGCCGCGATTGTGATCGCCTCGCAATGCGAAGGGATTCTCGCCGATCCTCTCGCATTGCGTCAATCGAGAGCCGTCACGTCCTTGAGATCGAGCGTGGAATGGTGAATGCTTCGGACTCCAATCGTTCAGGAGGGGGGCATGGCACGGACACCGCTGCTTCGCGCTTTACAGCGCCTGGCGCGCGAGCATCAGCACGCCGAGGCACTTGGAATCTCTCCCCGAGAGCTGCGGGATCAAGAACAGGAGCGGACCTACTCACGCGGCGAGTTTCTGAAGCGGTCTGGCACCGCGGGCGCCGCGGTGGCAGTCGCCGGACCCGGCCTGTTCGCGAACGCGGCGCGCGCCGCGGCCGGTCAGCGCATCGCGATCGTGGGCGGGGGCATCGCCGGGCTCACCGCCGCACTGACCCTGCAGGACAGGGGCATCTCCTCGACCGTCTACGAGTCGCACTCGACTCGCGTCGGCGGCCGGATGCACTCCGACTTCACCGAGTTTCCCGGCTACTGGGCGAACGCCCAGGGCGCCGAGCTCTGCGGCGAGCTGATCGACAGCGGCCACAAGACGATCCTCGGATTGGCCCAGCGGTTCCGACTGGCAACGGTGAACCTGACCGGGGCCGAGCCAAACGGATCGGAGGACACCTACTTCTTCGACGGCTCCTACTACTCGAAGACCCAGGCGGACAAGGACTTTCAGCCTGTCCATCAGGCCCTGCAGGCCGACGTCCATGCGGCGAGCTATCCGACGACGTATTTCATCCACACGGACGGCGGGATCGCGCTCGACCAAATGAGCGTCTACGACTGGATCGAGTCGCGCGTTCCGGGCGGCCATGACTCGCCGTTCGGCCAGGTGCTCGACGTCGCATACAACATCGAGTACGGCGCGGAGACGACTGACCAGTCGGCGCTCAACCTCGTCTACCTCCTCGGCTACAAGTCGGTGCCGGGCAATTACATGGTCTTTGGCGCCTCGAACGAGCGGTACCACATCGTCGGCGGAAACGCGCAGCTGCCGTTCGCAATCAGGGACGCACTCGTAGCCTCGCAAGGAGCGGACGCCGTGAAGATGGGTTGGCAGATGAAGTCGATGGCGCGGAACGCCGACGGCATCAGCACAATCGTCTTCTCGACCCCGGCCGGCTCTCAGCGGGTGACCGCCGACCATGTGATCCTGGCGCTGCCGTTTGCCGTACTGCGCACGCTCGACTTCGGCGGCGCGAACTTCGACCCACTGAAGAAGACAGCGATTACGCAGCTCGGCAACGGGCGTAACTCAAAGCTGCAACTTCAGTTCGCGAGCCGGCTCTGGAACACGGAGGGAGTCTGGGGGCTCTCGAACGGGGCGACCTACACGGACACGGGCTATCAGAACACCTGGGACGTGACCCGAGGGCAGGCCGGCGCTACGGGGATCCTGGTCGACTACACCGGGGGCGATATCGCAGACGCGCTGTTTGCCGCAACGCCGTACGCGACCGCGGCGAGCTCGAAAGTCGCCACCCTCGCCCAGCGATTCCTCAAGCAGCTCGAGCCGGTCTTTCCCGGGATCACGAGACAGTGGAACGGCAGGGCGACGCTGTCGAACCCGATGCTCGACCCGAATTTGAATTGCTCGTACTCGTACTGGAAGGTCGGCCAGTACGTCGGCTTCAGCGGCTGGGAGGGCCTCCGCCAGGGCAACATCCATTTCGCCGGCGAGCACTGCTCGCAGGACTTCCAGGGCTACATGGAAGGCGGCGCGTCAACGGGCGTCGCCGCCGCCAACGAAATCCTGGGCGACCTTAAGAAGGCATAAGTTCGGTGCGCCTGTAGGGACAGGCACTTGAGGGTGCCTGTCCCTACAGCCGGCCGAGCCGGCTAGTCGACCTTGGCCATCACGCTCAGGTCCTTGCCGTAGCCTGACTGCTTGTAGCCGCCGTGCGGCATCTCGCTGACCAGCGGAATGTGGTCGTTGATCCAGACCGTCCCAAACTGGAGCTTGCGGGCGGCGTTCAGCGCCCGGCCGATGTCGCGGGTCCACACGGAGGCGGCAAGCCCGTAGTCGACGTCGTTGGCCCACGCGATCGCCTGATCGTCGTCGGCGAAACGCTGCACGGTCACGACCGGGCCGAAGACCTCGCGCTGGATGATTTCGTCCTCCTGGCCGATGTCCGTGATCACCGTCGGCTTGACGAAGAACCCACGCGAGCCGTTCGACTCGCCTCCGGTGAGGACGGTGGCGCCCTTCGCGCGCTCGAGGAAGCCGAAGACGCGGTCCTGCTGATCCTTGGAGATCACAGGGCCCATGTCGAGCTCCTCGCTCTCGGCCGGATCGCCGACCGAGATCGACTCGACCGCCGGGACGAGCTCCTCCAACAGCTTGTCGTAGATCTTGGGACCTGCGACGACACGGGAGGCGGCGGTGCAGTCCTGGCCGGAGTTCCAGTAGCCGGCGACCTTGACCCCCTCCGCGACCGCGGCCGGGTCGGCGTCGTCGAAGACGACCACCGGCGCCTTGCCGCCGAGCTCGAGGTGGACGCGCTTGAGGGTGTCGGCGGCGGTCCGGGCGATGATCTTGCCGGTCTCGACGTCGCCGGTGAGGGAGACGAGACGGACGTCCGGGTGCTTGACGATCGCCTCGCCGACCGGCACGCCGTCGCCGGTGATGACGTTCAGGACTCCGGGCGGCAGGATCTCCGCCTCCGTCGCAAGCTGGAAGAACCGCAGCGTCGTCAGCGGCGTCTGTTCGGCCGGCTTCAACACCTGCGTGTTGCCCGCCGCCAGCGCGGGGGAGAACTTCCAGACAGCCATCATCAGCGGGTAGTTCCACGGCGTGATCCCGCCGACGACGCCCAGTGGCTCGCGCCGAAGCATCGACGTGTAGCCGCGCATGTACTCGCCGGTGGCCTTGCCCTCGAGCAGCCGGGCCGCACCGGCGAAGAAGCGAATGTTGTCCGAGGAGACCGGCATCTCATCGCGCGCGGCCGGCAGCGGCTTGCCGACGTTCTGCGACTCGAGCTCGGCCAGCTCCTCCGCGTGTTCGTCGAGCAGGTCGGCGAGCCTGAGCAGTGCCTCTGCGCGCTCGCCCGGCGTCGTCTCGAGCCACTCGGGCAGCGCTTTCTTCGCCGCCTCGACCGCGCGGTCGGCGTCCTCCTTCGTGCCCCGGGGGACCTCGGCGATCGCCTCGCCGGTCGCCGGGTTCAGCACCTCCATCGTCTCGCCGGAGGCGGAATCGACCCACTCACCGCCGACGATGTTCTTGTAACTCGAGACCGTCACGCTCATGAATGCCCTCCTTCGCTAACTCGTTTCAAAACTACACCTTTGGCGGCGAGGACCCTCGCCGCAGCACCCCGGTGTCGCCGGTCAGGCGTTGCGCGATCGTGACCGGGATCACGGTCACGAGGATGACGACGAAGACGATCGCGTTCACGACGGGAAGGTCCTGGCCGCGCTGGATGTGGTCGAGGATGTAGATCGGCAGCGTCGTCTGCGCTCCGGCGGTGAACGTGGTCACGATCACCTCGTCGAACGAGAGCGCGAAGGCGAGCAGCCCGCCGGCGACGAGCGCGGTCGAAAGCACGGGCCAGACGACGAAACGGAAGGTCTGCCAGCCGTCTGCGCCGAGGTCCATCGACGCCTCGAGCAGGGAGGGAGAGCTGCGCCGCAGCCGCGCGAGCACGTTGTTGTAGACGATCACGACGCAGAAGGTCGCGTGCCCGACGACGATCGTCCAGATCGAGAATCTGACGGCGGCGAAGTTAAAGGCCGAATTTAGAGACATTCCGGTGATGATCCCCGGCAGCGCGATCGGAAGAAGCAGCAGGAACGAGACCGCCTCGCGGCCGAAGAAGCGAAAGCGGTAGATCGCGGCGGCGGCCGCAGTCCCGAGCACGAGCGCGATCGCGGTCGCCGCCAGGCCGACCTTGAGCGAAAGCCAGAGCGAGCTGCGCGCCTCCGGATCGTGCCAGGCCTCGTGGAACCAGTGGAAGGTGAACCCGGAGATCGGCCAACTCTGGATCGTCGAACTGTTGAAGGCGTAGGCCATGATCAGCAGCAGGGGGAGCCAGAGAAACGCAATCACCGCCACCGTCGCGACGCCCAGGCCGATGCGTGTGCTTCGGGTTTCCATCAGACGGCTTCGAATGCCCCCAGTCGTCGGGCGATCAACAGGTAGATGCCCATTACCACCACGGGCACCGTTGCGAACGCCGCGGCGAACGGCACATCGGGCTGGCCCACCTTGTCGTGGACGACGTTGCCGATGAAGCTCGAGCCCGCGCCGCCGACCAACGCGGGGGTGATGAAGTCGCCGAGCGTCAGCGAGAACGTGAAGATCGAGCCCGCGACCACCCCCGGTAGCGCCAGCGGCAGGATCACCGATCGGAGCGTGCGTGACCCCTTTGCGCCGAGGTCTTGCGAGGCTTCGAGGTAGCTGTCGGGAATCCGTTCCAACGCCGCGTAGACCGGCAGCACCATGAACGGGAGCCACACGTAAGAAAAGACGATCCACATCGCCGTGTTGGTGTACGCGAGCCCTGCGTCCGGCAGACCGATGCCGTTCAAGACCCAGTTGAGGGCGCCATCCTTGGCCAGGATCGTCCGCCAGGCGTAGATCCGGACGAGGTAGCTCGACCAGAGCGGCAGGAGCACGGCGATGAAGAGCAAGGCGCGGAGCCGTGGTGTCGCCAAGCGCGCCATGAAGTACGCGAGCGGGAACGCGAGCACCGCGTCAGTGACCGTGACCGCCGCGGCAATGCCGATCGTCCGGCCGGTGATCCGCCAGTAGGTGTGGTCGTTCCAGAGGGTCTTGAAGTTATCGAGCGTCCAGTTGTGGACCACGGCGGCGGTGAAGGCGTCGATCTGCCAGAAAGCCGAGACGAAGAGCGAGACCAGTGCGCCGAGATACACGACCGCAAACGCGAGCACGGGCGCGGCTAGGAGGAGCGACAGCTTCAGCCAGGGCCGCCGCCAGAGCGCGGCGGAGATGCGAAGGCGGGCGCTCCGGAGAGGAGCGCCCGCCTCGATGACTTCAGTCACGCGTCACCCCGTGATCTGCGTCCAAGCCGTCTGCCAGGCGTTGTAGTCCATGCAGTCGTTCTTGCCGTTGCCGCAGTCGGGAATCGGCGTCTTCCAGAACTTGATCGTGTTGTAGTAGGCGAGCGGCTCGTTCAGGTGGTACTTGGCGCACGAGCTGGCCTGGATCTTGTCCATGTACGGACACGCCTTCGGGTTGACCGGCGTCTCGCCGAAGACGAGGGCCTGCTTGGCCTCGACCTGTGGCGTCGTTACGTACTTCATCCAGAGGTACGCGCAGTTCGGATGCGGTGCGTGCTTGGCCAACATCCAGGTGTCCGCCCACCCGGTCGCGCCGACAGACGGGATGACCTCCTTCACCGGCGCGCCCTTCGCCTGTAGCGCCAGAGTGTCGACCGGCCAGATCGCGCCGAGCGAGACGTCGCTGTTCGCGAACGCTGCACGGCCGTCGGTGTCGTAGTTCCAGTAGAGCTTGACGAGCTTGCGCTGCTTCTTGAGCAGCGCGACCGTTGCGTCGAACTGCTTCTTGTTCAGCTCGTAGGGGTCCTTGATCCCGAGGTCCGGCTGCGAGTGCATCAGGTAGAAGGCAGCGTCGGCGATCTGGATCGGGTTGTTGGGGATCGTGATCTGGCCCTTGTACTTCGGGTCATAGAGCGCTCCCCAGCTCGTCGGGCCCGGCTTGATCTTCGTCGTGTTGTAGAGCAGGACGTTGGGGCCCCACTGCAGGGAGACGCCGTAGTGGACGCCGTCGACCGTGTTATGCGCCGGAGACTTGAAGATCGGGATGAAGTCGTTCCAGCTCGGGATCAGGCTGATGTTGACCGGCTTGACGTCGCCGCCCCTGATCAGGCGCAGGCTCGCATCGCCGGAGGCCGAGACGAGATCCCACTGGCCGCCGCCGCCCCCGCCGCCGGCCCGCATCAGAGCGACCATCTCGTTCGAGGAGCCGGCGTCCTTGCGGTGGATCTTGCAGCCGGTCTGCTTCTCGAATTTGTTGGCGAAGCTCGGGTCGGAGTAGTACGGCCACTCGATCAGGTTGAGCGCTCCCTCGCCCTGACCGATCGAGGCCGGCCCGACCGTCGTCGACGTACTGTTCGACGACTTGCTGCTGCTTCCGCCGCCGCCACATCCGGCAGCGGCTATGGCCAGCGCTCCGGTCAGCAGCCCGAGGGCCGCCCACGCCAGGTAGCGCTTGCTAGCTCGACTCATGCTTCTCCTCCCGTTGGGGTTTCGTCTCGATCGCATGCTCGGGGCGCCATTCCAGGAGCACCCGGCGGCCCCGTGCGTCCAGGGCCTCGGTCGACGATGTCTCGAGGTTCTGGCGGACGACGACGAGCTCGCCGCCGTCGTCGAGGTCGACGACGTAGCGCGTGAACATGCCCGCGTAGACGACGGCGCTGATCCGTCCGGTGGCGGCGTTCTCGTCGTCGCGGCGCGCGCCGCCGTCGTAGGTCATCCGGATCTTCTCCGGCCTGACCGTGAACGTGCGGCCGGAGCGCTGGATGACGTTCGACGCCCCGACGAAGCCGGCGACAAACGCATTCTCCGGCCGTTCGTAGACGGCCGCCGGAGTTCCGATTTGCTCGATCTTCCCTTCGTTGAAGACGGCGAGGCGGTCGCTCATCGTCAGCGCCTCCTCCTGGTCGTGCGTGACATAAACGAAGGTGATCCCGACCTCGCGGACCGCGCGCTGGATCCGCTTCAGCTCGATCTGCATCTCCTGGCGGAGCTTCAGATCGAGCGCGCCCAGAGGCTCGTCGAGCAGGAGCACCTGCGGGTGGTTGACGAGCGCCCGTGCGAGCGCAACCCGCTGGCGCTGGCCACCGGAGAGCTGGATCGGCTTCCGGTCGCCGAGCCCGGGGAGCTGGACGACGTTCAGGATCTCGTCGACCCGCAGCCTTCGGTCGCGGCGTCCGACTCCACGCACGCGGAGGCCGTAGCCGACGTTCTCGGCCACAGTCATGTGCGGAAAGAGCGCGTAGTCCTGGAACACCGTGTTGACGTCCCGCAGGTATGGCGGCCGGCGGGTGACATCCCGCCCGGCCAGCTCGATCCGGCCCTGGTCCGGCCGCTCGAAGCCGGCGATGAGCCGCAGAGTCGTCGTCTTACCCGAGCCCGAGGGCCCAAGCAGGGTGAAGAACTCGCCGCCCGCGATCTCGAGATCGACGCCGTCGACTGCGACGACATCGCCGTAAGCCTTGCGGACGCCGACTAATCGAACGTCGGGCACGTCCACGCCGGCCGAGGGGACAGCGGCAGCGTGTTCCTGAATAGCCACTCTTCAGCGCCGATTATCAACATGCCGCGCGGCGCGGCACAACGACGTGCCGGTTAGTTCTTTCCTCGCATTGCGAGGTGTCGAGCACTGGCGCTGAGTGATGTCCGGCGTTGTTGCTAGCTTCGACAACATGATGGGACGTGATGCTAATCCAACGCTTTGCCCGCGTTGCGACGCCGAAATCGAATGGCGGCACTCAAGCCTGCAGTGTCCGCGCTGCAAGCTCAAACCCGGATGCTGCCAAGGAGAGAACCCTGACGAAGAGTAGGTTTTGCGAGTGTGGCGGCCGGCTCCGCTATCGGGACGCGCGACGTTATCCAATCGCTGGTAGCCAGCAAGGGCATCGTTGGGTGTGCGAATCCTGCGGAGCAGCCAAGACGCGCTGGCAAGCAGCCACGGTGGAAGAGAGAGAACGCAAGCGCGCACAGTCGTGCCGTGCGAGTGCGAAGCACCGAGCTCTCATTCGCTCGTTAATTGAAGAGGCAAAGAACGTCCCTTGCGCCGACTGTGGTGGCCGTTACCCGACCTGCGCAATGGACCTCGACCATGTGCACGGTGCCAAGGAGTTCAAAGTCTCGGAAGCGGTTCAGCGCTGCTATGGGCTTGTGTTCGAGCGAGTTCGCGCGGAGATCGCGAAATGCGAAGTCGTTTGCGCCAACTGTCACCGAATCCGGACTGAACGGTCCGGCTATACCGGCAGACGTAAACCCCGCGCGTCGCCGGTTTCGCCGCCACCCCGCTGAGCGCCAGCGGCGCAAGTCCTAGTCGAGGAGTCTCCCCGATTTTTCGGCTGGCCCGATTACAGCGAGCAAGAACTACTCCGCCTTCGCAGGCGCCTCCTGGCCGGGAATGTGCAGCAAGTTCTCGACGCCGAGGACGCCGTGGACCTTGCGCGCCTGGGCGCCGAGATCCTCGATCAGATCGGGCTGCTCGAGCTCGCCGCGAAGGTAGACCACACCGTCTTCGACATTGACGTTGATCTGTCCCTTCGGCACATCGGCCCCGCGGAAGATCTCGCTCTCGACCTTGCGCGCCAGCGTCACGTCGTCGGGCTGCGGCTTCTCCTGCTCGGAGATGTGGGTCGCCTTCTCCTTCAGCCCCTGGGCCTGGGCGGTGACGCCCTGCGCCTTCCGGCCGGCTTGACGAAACCGCTCGGCGGCTCTCCTGATGACTTCCTTGCGGCGCTTGCGGCCGTTGTCGGGATCGAAGAAGTACGCGAGTGCTGCTCCAAGTGCTCCTGCAAAGGCGAATCGGGGCATCAGTCAGACTCCTTGAATCGAGGACGGGTCGGCATGGCGCTACCCGTAGGCGGCCACGCCAAACTCTCTACTGAGAGAAGGTTGGTTACAAGTCAGATTCGCGGAAAATCGGCAGATTTTCCGCGACCGAGGTTAATCGCCCCAGTCGAAGTCGCGCGAGCGAGTCCAGAGGCCGTCGTGGGCTTCCACGGCAGCAGGCTCCTCGTCATCTTCTTCGCCGGGCCACTTGAGGGCGATGGTCGGCTCCGCCGGGATGGCCGGCGCGGTGCCGTCCATCGTGTCCTCGATGCGGGCCTGCTCCTCGGTCTTGAACAGCGGGTGGTTGTCGAACGGATCCTCGTTCTTGTAGCGGTCGAGTG
>WNGE01007620.1_pt1 | contig 11736 bp, 11 predicted proteins | sample 5400651 | NCBI WGS metagenome assembly WNGE01 (sample SAMN13153370, study PRJNA577476) | soil metagenome | isolation source: 60 cm soil or saprolite under grassland replicate 2 | place: USA:California | collected 2016-06-15 | reverse complement strand
CAGTGTCGCTCCGCAGCATCCAGTAGAGCACGGAGATCCACCCTGCCAGCTCCTCATACGGTGGCAACCCCTCACGCCGCAACAAGCGGCTAAGCTGAAAGCGGCTGCGGAGGCCCAGGCGCTCACAGAGCGCCTGGGCCGATCCGACGCGTCCGTTGTCACAGATGAGGGTGTTGACCACCGCTCGGCCGTCCGAAGACAGCCACGGCACAGCACCCTGGAGAAGTGAGGCGAGGGCGAGCGGCGGCATCGCGATGAATTAATACCTTCAAGTGTTCCTTTTTGCTCCCCCCCTCTAACTGTCGGCGTCCTGCCTTTATTTCTCCCCACGCGGTCGGTGTAGATCCCGCTCCAAGGCCCGCAGCTCCTCACGCATCCCCGCCAGCATCTCGCCCACGAACCCGAAGCCGAACAGCACCACGCCCGAGATCACGAGCACCATGATGAGGTCGAGCAACGGCCGGAAGCCCATATGGGGCGGCCCGTAGCGCAGGTAGAGAGCCACGATCCCCACCACCAGGCCGAGCAAGAACAGCATCGCGCCGATCACGCCGAAAAACAGCATCGGCTTGCGCGCGAAGCGGACCTGGAACCAGACAGACATCAGGTCGAGCACGCCGACGGGGATCCGGCTCACCCCGAACTTCGAGCTGCCCGCCCGGCGCGGATGGACAGGCACGGGCCGTTCGGCGAGCCGGAACCCCTGCGAGGCGGCGAGAACGACCATGAACCGGTGCCAGTCGGGGCGCATCGGCACGACTTCCATGATCTCCCGGCGATACGCCTTCACCGAGTTCAAGTCCTTCACCCGCACGCCGAACAGCCAGCGGCACAGCGCGTTGTAGATCCCTGACACGAGCCGCTTGTTGTACTGGCCCTGTTTCGTCCCGGTCACGACGTCCGCCTGGTCGGCGAGGATCGGTTCCACGAGCGACGGGATGTCGGACGGCAGGTACTGCAAGTCGGCCGGATAGTAGACGAGCACGCGGCCGCGCGCGGCGTCGGCGCCTGACTTGAGGGCGTCGGCGATGCCGCGTTGCGCCCGATGCGTGACGACCTTCACGAAGGGGTGCTTGGCGCTGAGATCGTCGAGGAGATGCGCAGTGCCGTCGTGGCTGCCGTCGTTGACGATGACCAGCTCGACGGCATACGGCAGCGGCAGCATTGCCTCGCGCGTCAGCCGCACGAACTCCGCAAGATTGTCGGCTTCGTCCTTCGCGGGGACGAGCACGCTGACGTCGGGCGGGGTCGAATTCGTGGCCAGGCTCATAACCGTTTCCGCATGCGCGCGGGCAGGATGCCGAGCTGATCGCGGTACTTGGCGACGGTCCGCCGGGCGATCTTCACACCTTTGCGCTCGAACATCTCCACGATCTGCTGATCGGTGAGCGGGTTCTTGGGCGGCTCGTCGTCGACCAGCTTTTGAATCTGCGACTTGATCGACCGCGCGCTCGCATCCTCGCCGGTCGTGGTCGTGAGGCCACTCGAGAAGAAAAACTTGAGCGGCAGCAGGCCGCGGGGGGTCTGCACGTACTTCTCGTTGGTCACGCGGCTCACCGTGCTCTCGTGCATGTTGATGACGTCGGCGACCTCGCGGAGCGTGAGCGGCTTGAGGTGGTCGATGCCCTTCTCGAAGAACTCGCGCTGCCGATCGACGATGAAATTCATCACCTTGAGCATCGTCTGGCGGCGTTGCTCGATGGCCTGGATCATCCAGTGCGCGCTGTTCAGCCGCTGGTTGATGAACTCCTTGCTCTCGCTGTCGTACTTCTTCTTGTCGCGCGCGATCTCCTGATACGTCCTGGAGATCCGCAGCCGCGGCAGGCCGCTGTCGTTCAGGAAGACATGATACTTGTCGTCGATCTTGTCGACGATCAGATCGGGAATGATGTAGGCGTCGTTGGCGGCGGAGTACTGGAGTCCGGGCTTGGGGTCGAGGCGCGCCAGCTCATCGGCCTCGCGCTGCACTTCGTCGGGCGCCAGCCCGAACCGCTTGCCCAGGTCGCTCCAGCGGTGGGCGATGAGGTCGTCGAACGACTCCTTGACCAGCCGGTACACGAGCGACTCGGTCCGCTTCTGGCTCTCGAGCTGCAGCATCAGGCACTCGCGGAGGTTGCGCGCGCCGGTGCCGGGGGGATCGAGCTGCTGGATGACCCGCAACATCTCCTCGACTTCCGCCAGCGTGAACGCCGCGACGTTGAGCTCGAGCTCCGATTCGGCCTCGTGCTCCTCGAGCAGCTGGTTGGCGCCCTTGAGGATCTCGTCGAGGGTGTGCTGGAGATACCCGTCTTCGCCGATGTTGCCGAGGAACTCCTCGACGAGCAGCTGCTGGCGCGGCGTGAGATCGAGCATGCGCGTCTGGTCGCGCAGGTGATCGATCAAGTCCTTCCCTTCGACCGTCACCGGTTCGACGTACTCGCGCGCGTCGCTGTAGCTGCCGCTCGGCACCCCGTGCTCGGTGCGGTCTTCGAGCAGGATGCTCTCCCAATCCGGTTCGTCTTCGGCTTTTGCCTCTTTCTCCTGCTTCGGTTGCTGGTCGGCGGCCGTCGCCTGGACCTCTTCCTCGGGCTCGATCATCTCGAGGAAGGGATTGCCGAGCAGCTCCTGCTTCAGGTGTTGCTCGAGGTCGAGCAGCGGCATGTACAGCAGGTCCATCGCCTGGTACAGGCGCGGATTGATCCGCAGATCCTGGCGCAGGCCGACGTGCTGATGCAGGCCGGTTTTCATGCGCCCACCGGCGCCAGGCGCGAGCGCAGCCTGGTGGTGAGTGTGGGACCGAGGTACAGCGAGGCCACGCGGTCGTCGAAGACGAGCTGCCGCACGGTGCCGGCGACCTGGACTCGGCCCTCGAACATGATGTAGGCGCGGTCCACGATGTCGAGCGTCTGCTCGACGTTGTGATCGGTGATCAACACGCCGATGCCGCGGTGGCGGAGCCCGGCGACGATTGTCTGGATGTCGTTGACGGCGATCGGATCCACGCCTGCGAACGGCTCGTCGAGCAGCAGGAACTTGGGCTCGGTCACGAGCGCGCGCGTGATCTCGAGCCGGCGCCGCTCGCCCCCCGAGAGCTGGTACGCCTTCTGTTTCCGGAGATGCTTGATCGCCAGCTCGTCGAGCAGCGATTCCAGGCGGCGCGCGCGCTCGGCGGCATCGATGGGCAGGGTCTCGAGGATCGCGAGGACGTTTTCTTCGACCGTCAGCTTGCGGAAGATCGAAGGCTCCTGCGCCAGATAGCCGATCCCGGCACGCGCGCGCTGGTACATCGGCAGCGCGGTGATGTCGCGCCCGTCGAGCGCGATCTGCCCTTGGTCGGGCCGGATCAAGCCGGTGATCATGTAGAACGAGGTCGTCTTCCCCGCCCCGTTTGGCCCCAGCAGCCCGACGATTTCGCCCTGCGCCAGCTCGAGCGACACGTCGTTCACGACGCGCCGGCCCTTGTACGCTTTGACGAGATGCTGCGACTCGAGCCGGCTGCCGCCACTCACCACCGGATGCTCGCCGCTCACCGACTCGCTGCGCGCGACGGTATCCTCGGCGAGCGCGAGCAGATACTGCGCGGCGGCGGCGCGGTCCGCCGGCATGCCGGCCCAGAACTCGGGGGCAAACGCCACCGGCACGTCGCCCCAGAGGGCGCCCATGGGCAGCACCAGCACCTTCAGCATCGCCAAACGCGGCAACACCGAGGTCGCGAGATAGGCGCGGGCGTCGTCCACCGACAGGCTGCCCGCGTCCGGCATCTCGCCTTTGGCATGGGCGCGGAGCTTCAGGAACTCCGCGCGGTAGGCCACGGCGAGATCGCTGAACGAAGCGCGGCCCTGGTCATCGGCGATGCGCGCCAGCGCGCCCGCCGCGAGTGCCAGCGACGAGTCTTTCGACGTGAACAGATCGGCGAACCGGTCGAGACCCGTCATGGCTTCGGCGGTGCCGCGCGCTTCAGGCTGTCCGCCTCGATCGCCGGGCGTGGCTCCAGGTGGACACCATCGGCCTTGCCGGCGACGACCACGTGGTCGATCCGGTCCTGCAACATGGCGACCGTGATCTGGCGGCCACGGGAGTAATTGATCGCGGGACCTGCGTGCGTCGTGTCGCGCTCATTGGGATGGTGTGTCAGCGCGCGGGCGGGCGAGCCGCGCGACACCAGCTCGTGCAGCCGGGACCGGGGGCGGTGCGTGACCGAATCCTGCTCCTGCACGAAGCGGATCGTGAGCGAATCGCCGGTGATCCAGTCGGTCTGATTGGGCGGCGTCGTCGAATCGCGCTTGGCGGTGGAGAAGGCGTTCCCGAAGGCACGCGACTCCTTCAGCACCTCGCCGGGCGAGTCGATGGCCAGGGAATCGGACTGAATCGTGTACTGTGTCGAGATCGCGTGCGGGCGCGTGGTATCACCCCAGGCGAACGTTTGCTGCAGCAGGTGATCGGCGATGCGGAGGTCGATCGTGTCGGCGGTGAGTGTCCAGTCGGCACCGGTGGCTTTGCCGTGGCCGAGGGCTTTCATCTGCCGGATGTCGCGCTGGGCAAGGCCCAGCTCGATTCGCGTTCCCACGAGCGTGTAATTCTTGGCGGCCTCGCTTGTGGTGGTCTGTCCCCTGCCCTCGACGCTGGGGGACCCGACGAGGACGCCAAATCCCGTCGTCTGGTCGAGCAGCATCGAATCGGCGCGCGCCGCCAAGTCGCTGCGATCGATCGTGACCGTGCCGCCGGCCCACATACGGTCGTCACCTTTGAAATGCAGCCGGTCGCCCACGATGATGTACGGTTCGACGTGATTGGTGTCGGCGGCCGCGCCTTGCCGGTACTCGACGGTGGGTCGCTGCGTCGCGTACATCTCGACCGTGTCGCGCACGCCTTTGACCGCGCGCCAATACTTGAGATTTTGGCCGCGGAGCACCGAGCCGTTGCGCCGATTCACCGCGACGACGTTGTTGTGGGCTTCGAGGCGTTCGTCGCGCAGGAAATACGACGCGAAGCGCGCGTCGAGGGCGAGCGCGGTGTCCCGGATCTGCACCCGCCCAATGAGGTCCATGCGGCCCAACGAGGGATAGTGTGCGAAGCTGTCCGCGGAGATGCTGGTGGAGGTCCCGTCGCAGTGCGCGAGCACGCCGCCGCCGCCGTGCAATGTCTTGGTGCCATCGGCGTTTGGGATTTCCGCATAATGGCCCATGGAATCGACGGCGACGCGACACGGACGTCCCGTGGTCGTATCCTGCGATGCGGGGACGCCTTGCAGCACCAGCGCGACGACCAAGAGCGGCGTCATTGGTTTGGCAAGAGGAACTGCCCGCCTGTGCCGTGCGGCCGTTTGGCGGTGATCTTCTTGAATTCCGGATCGGACGTGAACCCGTCACCTACGACGTGACGGCCAGGCTCATCCCACACGAAGCTCTTGTCCGAGCTCACCTCGTTGCGTACGCGATTGTAGGTCATCACTTCGGTCCGCATCGTCCCGCCGTCCTTGTCGCGGACCACCACCACGTTGCCGCGCGCCTCCATGTCGTCGGTGCGCCAGTGATCCGTCCCCTCGCGCGACGTCAACGTCGAGGTCGGGTTGCCCGCGACGTCATAGAACGTCACGTGCACGTTGCGCAGCTCGACGCGCTGGGTGTTGGAGAAGAAGTACGCGGTGTCGGCCCGGACGCGCGCGCGCAGGACGCCCAGCTCGGTGACATAGTGGCTCATGCCGAGCAGGACCTGGTCGGCGCTGTCGAGCACGACTTGGGTCGCCGTGACGGGCGTGCCGTTCTTGCAAGAAGCGAAAACTGCGTTGAACAGGATCGTCAAGAAAAGGCGTCGAGCAGAAGCGTGACTGCACAGTCTCCACGGTACATCTCGACGGTTTTGCTCGACGCCGTTGCTAGACGAATTTCGGTTTCTCATACCGCTCCCGCTTTCATCAGATCATGCAGATGCACGATGCCGACGACCTTCTTGTCCCCATCGAGTACCGGCAGCGCCATGATGCCGTGTCGCTCCATGAGGTGCACGGCGGCGCTGGCCAGTTCATCGGCAGTCGTCGCCTTCGGCGTCCTGGTCATAACGTCGCGGACCGGCATGTCCAGGAACTTGTCCGTGCGCTCCATGAGCCGGGTCAGGTCGCCGGCCGTGACGACGCCGGCGAGCGTCTCTCCTTCGGCCACCACCACGGTCCCGCGTTTTCCCGCCAGCAAGACCACGCATTCACGCATGGGCCGATCGGGAGCGAGGATCGGGAGACCCTCCGTCAGCATGACATCGGCAACCCGGAGCAAGAGCTTGCGGCCCAGCACGCCACCCGGATGCAGCGCGGCAAAGTCCTCGCGGCGAAAGCCTTTGACTTCCAGCAGGGTCACGGCGAGCGCATCGCCCAGGGCGAGCGCGACCGTGGTACTCGCGGTCGGCGCGAGTGTTTCCGGACAGGCTTCCTCGGCGACCGCGGCGTCGAGGACGACTGTTGCCTGGCGGCCCAACGGAGAATCGGCGTCGCCTGTCAACGCGATGATCGGCACGCCCAGCCGCTTGAGTTGATTGACGAGGCCGAACAACTCGTCGGAGGCCCCGCTCTTGGACAGCACCACGCCGACGTCATCGCGACTCACGATGCCGAGATCGCCGTGCAGCGAGTCCACGGGATGGAGGAACATCGCCGGCGTCCCGGTGGACGTGAACGTCGCGGCGATCTTGCGGGCAATCAGACCCGATTTCCCGACGCCGGAGATGATGACCCGACCCTTGGCGCCCGCGAGAATCTCGACGGCGCGCGCGAAGGCCGGTCCCAACGTGTCGGCGACGCGCTGGACCGCCGCCGCCTCGAGCGCGAGCACACGCTTGCCGCGATCGACGAGCTGCTTGCCGCCGGCCTGTGGCGTGGGGGCGCGCGCCGGCTTATGCACGCACGGTCTCCCGCACGCGGTGCCAGACCTCGACGGCCAGGCCTACGACCCCGGCGAGCTGATCGAGCGGGACCATGTTGGGTCCATCGGAGGGCGCGCGCGCCGGATCGGGATGCGTTTCGAGGAAGAAGCCATCGGCGCCCGCGGCCGCGGCGGCGTACAGCAGCGGTGGAATGAACTTCCGCTGGCCACCGCTCGAGCCTTCGCTTCCCTGCCCCGGCTGCTGGACGGAGTGCGTGGCGTCAAAGATCACCGGGACGTTGCAGGCGGCGCGCAGGCGCGAGAAGCTGCGCATGTCGACCACCAAGTCGCCGTAGCCGAAGAAGGTGCCGCGCTCGGTCACGGCGACTTCCGGGGCTCCGCCCGCGCGCACTTTCTCCACGGCGCCGCGCATCTCCTCCGGCGCCATCCACTGGCCCTTCTTGACGTTGACCGGCCGGCCCGCTTTTCCGGCCGCGATCAGGAGATCGGTCTGGCGGCAGAGAAAGGCGGGGATTTGCAGCACGTCAGCGACGCCGGCGGCGAGGGCCACGTGCGCGGGCTCGTGCACATCGGTCAGGATCGGCAGACCGGTGGCGCTGCGGACTCTTTCGAGCGCGCGGAGACCCGATTCGAGTCCGGGGCCACGCGGCGCGTTCAGGCGGGAGCGGTTGGCCTTGTCGTACGACGCCTTGTAGATGACGCCGATGCCGAGCTTGACCGCGAGCTCCGCCAGCGCCTCGCCGACGCGTACGTTGAGCTCGTCGGATTCGACGACGCACGGACCCGCAATGAGAAACGGGCTGCTGTCAGCCGCGAACCGCTGGGACATGTCAGTCGGTCAGTTCGGCCAACGCGCGCGACGCCGCGTCGCGCGGGCGCAGCGTGCGGTGATCGCGCGCGGCGCCGACAAAGCCGGCGAACAGCGGGTGCGGGCGCATCGGCCGCGACTTCAGCTCGGGATGGAACTGGCAGCCGATGAACCACGGATGGTCCGGCAGCTCGATCATTTCGACGAGTGAGCCGTCCGGAGACAGCCCCGAGCAGCGCATGCCGTACTCCGCGAGTACGTCGCGATACGCGTTCGAAACCTCGTACCGATGGCGGTGCCGCTCGCTCACCTCCGTGGCATTGTACGCCTGCGCCACGCGCGAGCCCGGGCGGAGCCGGCAGGGATAGGCGCCCAGCCGCATCGTGCCGCCCATCTCCTGGATCCCTTCCTGCGAGCGCATCAGCGCAATCACGGGGTTTTCGCACTCGGGCGCGAACTCGCTTGAGTTGGTGTCGGGAATCTTGCAGATGTTTCGCGCGAACTCGATGATCGCGGTTTGCAGGCCGAGGCAGATGCCGAAGAACGGCAGCTTATGCTCGCGCGCCCAGCGAATCGCCTCCAGCATCCCCTCGATGCCCCGGACGCCGAACCCGCCGGGTACCAGGAGCCCGTCGTAGTCCGCGAGCAGCTCGCCCGCGGTTTCCTGATCGGTGAAACGGTCGGACGCGATCCACTGGATCAATACGCCCGCTTCATTCGCGATCCCGCCATGTACGAGCGCTTCGTGAATGCTCTTGTAGCTGTCGGCGAGCTCGGTGTACTTGCCGACGACGGCGATCCGCACCTGGTGCGGCGGCTTGAGGATCTTGTCCACCATCGCGGCCCACGCGCGCAGATCAGGCTCTTTCGTCTCGAGGTGGAGCCGCATGCAGACTTCCTTGTCGAGTCCCTGGTCGTGGAGCTTCAAGGGGATCTCGTAGATCGACTTCACATCGGGACTCTCGACCACGCAGCCGAAGTCCACGTTGCAGAACTGCGCGATCTTGCGCTTCAGTTCTTCGGACAGCGGCCGCTCCGTGCGGCACACGAGGATGTCGGGCTGGATTCCGATCTGCATCAGCTCGCGCACCGAGTGCTGGGTCGGCTTGGTCTTCAGCTCCGCGGTCGCGGCGATGAACGGCACGAGCGTCAGGTGGATGAACAGTGTGTTGTCGCGGCCGACTTCCTGGCGGAATTGCCGGATCGCCTCGAGGAACGGCAGCGATTCGATGTCGCCGACCGTGCCGCCGATTTCGGTTATCACCACGTCGTGATCGGGCGCGAGGCGGCGGATGGCGCCCTTGATCTCATCGGTGATATGCGGAATCACCTGCACCGTCGAGCCGAGGTACTCGCCGCGGCGCTCTTTCGTGATGACGGAGAGGTAGATGCGGCCGGTCGTCACATTGTTCACCTGTGACAGCGAGCGGTCGATGAACCGTTCGTAGTGTCCGAGGTCGAGATCGGTCTCGGCGCCGTCGTCGGTCACGTACACTTCGCCGTGCTGGAACGGCGACATCGTGCCCGGATCGACGTTGATGTAGGGATCGAACTTCTGGATCGTGACTTTCAGTCCGCGCTCGGCGAGCAGCCGGCCGAGCGAGGCCGCGGCGATTCCCTTGCCCAGGGAGCTCACCACGCCTCCCGTCACGAAGATGTACTTGGTCGAGCTCACGAGCTCACCTCTCTGAGGTGTCGGGTGATCTCCGCTTCGGCCCACTTGAGGTCGGCCGGCGTATCGATGCCTGGCGCTGCCGGTCCGTCGAACAACGTCACACCCATCGGAATACCGTGCAGCAACGGCCTGAGCTGCTCGAGTCGCTCCCACTGCTCCTCGGGAACGGGAGGCAGCCGCACCCATGCTTCCAATGCTTCGCGCGTATAGGCGTACACGCCGACATGCTGATGGTAGACGACCTGGCCGCTCCCGTCGCGATCGAAGGGAATGGGAGCGCGGGAGAAGTACACGGCGCGTCCCCGCGCATCGACGACGACTTTTACACGACTGGGATCGTTGACCAGCTTCGCATCGAGCGACCCTGCGGCCGTCCCGAGCGGTTCCCCGCCTTCGAGACACGCGAGCGCGCCGCGCACGGCGGCGGCTGCGACGAAGGGCTCGTCGCCCTGGACGTTCAGGATGTAGTTGAAGCCGCTAAACTCCGATTTGGCAATGACTTCCGCGACCCGTTCAGTCCCGGTGGAATGGTCGGGCGAGGTCATGACCGCCTCAAAACCAGCGCCTTCCACGACATTCGCGATCTCTTTGGCGTCAGTCGCCACGACAAGGCGATCGCAAACGCCGAGTTCGGCGATGCGGCGAGTGACGACGAGGATGAGGGGTTCGCCCGCCAGAGGCAGGAGTGGCTTGCGAGGGAGCCGGCTGGAGCCCAGCCGTGCAGGAATCACGCCAAGGACGGGCACGGGGCAAGATACAAAATCTGTGCCGTGGAGTCTAGCCCGCGTCTATACCAGCGCTCCGGTTGATCTTACAACCCGCAGGAAGTTCTCGAGAATGCGCTTCCCGTGCTCGGTACCGATGGACTCGGGATGGAACTGCACCCCATAGGTGGGATGATCGCGATGCTTCATGGCCATGATCTCCGCGGCGTCCCCCACGCTCTGGCGATCGGCACTCATGGCGGTGACGACCAATGCCGGTGGGAGGGAGCTGGGCTCGACGACCAGGGAGTGGTAGCGCATGGCCGTGAACGGGCTCGGAATACCGTCAAACAGCTCGTCGTCGCTGTGGACGATTGGGCACGTCTTGCCGTGCATCAACCTTGGCGCGCGCACGATCTTCCCGCCGAATGCTTCCCCGATTGCTTGATGGCCCAGGCAGACGCCGAGGATCGGGATCTGGCCCGCGAGCGCGCGGACGAGCGGAACGAGAATGCCCGCCTGCGCGGGCGTCTTGGGGCCGGGCGAGAGCACGACGGCGGTCGGTTTGAGCGCCTGCACGTCGGCGACGCTCAGCGCGTCGTTCCGATAGACAACCGGATCCTCGCCCAACTCGCCGAGATATTGCACGAGGTTGTAGGTGAACGAGTCGTAGTTATCGAGCACGAACAGCATGGTTGGGGCCTAGGGGCTAGGGGTTAGGGACTGGGGTAAACCGCCGCGCGGTCAGCGGCATCCTATGAGAACACGTTTCATGGATACCCCGAGCTCGAAGGAGAACCTCATGCTGAAACTTGTGGCGGCAGTAACCGCGGGGCTAGTACCAATGGGTGGATGGGCGGTCGTAACAGTCAAAGACCTGCCGGAATACTTCGTCGCCGGTCAGCAGTACACGATCGAGTTTCAGGTTCGCCAGCACGGCCGGACACTTCTCAGCGGGCTGCGGCCGCAGTTAGTGATGAATGAAGTCACGATCCCCGCAGTTGCCCGATCGTCTGAAGGAACCTACGCCGTCACGTTCACGGCGCCCGCTCCCGGTCAGGTGAGCCTCACGATCAGAAGCGGCTTTGGCAACACCGAGTTGCACCTCTATCCGGAGACTGTCGTCGCTGCCGGAACCTCACGCCCGGGGATCGCCCCACACGAGCGCGGGCAAATGTTGTTCGTTGCCAAGGGGTGCAACACCTGCCATTCGAACATCGATCTGGTGAACCGGCCGGATAACCAGGCGGCGTTGACCGTGGGACCCGAGCTGGGCGGCCGGCATTTGGCGCGCGAGTACGTGATGCAGAAGGTAAAGAATCCGGCATCGCAGGTCATGCCGGATCTCGGCCTGAGTGACGCGGAGGCGTCCGCCATCGCCGCGTTCCTGAGTGGGGAGCGCGCGGCGGCAACGGGGGGCGGCCGCTAAGGCCGCGGGTGATAGCGCTTGTGCACCGATCGCAGGTACTCCCGATCGACGTGGGTGTAGAGCTGGGTCGTCGAGAGATCGGCATGCCCCAACATCTCCTGGACCGCGCGCAGGTCGGCACCACCCTCCAGCAGATGTGTGGCGAAGGTGTGCCGCAGCGTATGCGGCGTCACGCGCTTCGTCAGTCCGGCGCGGCGCGCGTGGGCCTTGATGATTCCCCACGCGCCGACGCGCGACAGCGGCGTGCCCCGGGCGTTCAGGAACAGGAA
>WNGE01010529.1_pt1 | contig 11739 bp, 13 predicted proteins | sample 5400651 | NCBI WGS metagenome assembly WNGE01 (sample SAMN13153370, study PRJNA577476) | soil metagenome | isolation source: 60 cm soil or saprolite under grassland replicate 2 | place: USA:California | collected 2016-06-15 | reverse complement strand
GACGCCTTGCCGGAGACGGATTTCACCGCCAAGGCGCTGATCGAGGGCCTGCCCCCGGGGCAGGACATATTCTATCGCATCCGGTTCGAGGATCTTTCGTTCCCGATCTTGAGCGAGCCGCAGGTCGGGCGCTTCCGCACCGCGCCGAGGGACCAGCGCAGCATCTCCTTCGTGTGGTCAGGCGACACCGCTGGCGGCGGCTGGGGGATCGACGAATCCCGCGGCGGGATGCGCACCTATGCGACCATGCTGAAGAGGCGGCCCGATTTCTTCATCCACAGCGGCGACCACATCTATGCCGATTGTCCGATCCCATCGGAGCGCAAGCTTGCGAATGGACAGGTGTGGAAGAACATCGTCACCGAAGAGAAGTCGAGGGTTGCGCGCACGCTCGCGGAGTTTCGCGGCAATTACAAATACAATCTGCTCGACAGAAATTTGCGGGCGTTCAATGCCGAGGTGCCGATCTTCGCCCAGTGGGACGACCACGAAGTCACGAATGACTGGTGCCCCGGCGAAGCCTTAGCATCCCGCGCCACAAGCGACATTCATACGCTTGCCGCGCGCGGACGCCGCGCCTTTCACGAATTCATGCCGATGCGCACGCACGCCATCTATCGCAAGATTGCGTATGGGCCTCTGCTCGACGTTTTCCTGCTGGACATGCGCTCCTACCGCACGGCGCTGCGCGCGGACGGTTCGGCAAGCCGCATCCTCGGGCCGGTGCAAACGTCCTGGCTCAAGCGCGAACTCATGAATTCGCAGGCGACCTGGAAGATCATCGCCGCCGACCTGCCGATCGGCGTGGTGAGCGACGATGCCGTCGGGCAAGGCGACGGCCCGGCGCGCGGCCGCGAGCTCGAGATCGCCGACCTTCTCGCCTTCATCAAGCATGCCGGCATCCGCAACACCGTCTGGTTGACCGCGGATATGCACTACACCGCCGCCCACTACTACGACCCGAACGCGGCCGTGTTCCAGGATTTCGAGCCTTTCTGGGAATTCATCTCCGGCCCGATCCATGCCGGGACCTGGCGTCCGCAACCACTCGACAACACCTTCGGCCCGCGCGCGATGTTCCAGAAGGGCTGCAGCGGCGACCAAGCGGATGATCTCGCGCCCTGCTTCGGGCTGCAGTTCTTCGGTTACGTGGCGATCGACGGCGCGAGCGAAGTTATGACGGTTACCCTTAAGGACGTCGACGATCACGACCTATGGTCGACCCGGATCGAGCCGCGGATGCAACGATGGTCGCAGGTCCGCAGCTGAAGTCGTCGTTGTCACAGAACTGCAACCAAAGCGTCATAAACGGCGAATAGGTCTGGCCTCTCACCCATCGAGGGACGAAGGACATGCACCGATTTGTGGCCGCGGCCGCCTGCTTTGCGATTTCGATTGCCGGTTCGGCGAGCTCTGCACAGACGATTTACCCGATCGATCGGGCGGAGATTCTCTCCGGTGCGCAGTTCGATTTCAAAATCGAGTTTTCCGGACTTGCCGATCCGGCCAAAATCTCCGTCTCGCTCAATGGCGAGGACTACGCCAAGGCGTTCGGCAGGACCGCAACTTTCATCGAACGCGAGGACGGCAAGGACCAATCCGCCTTGATCCTGCGCGATGTTTCGCTCACGCCTCCCGGCAGCTACAAAATCCATGTGACGGATGGCGTCCAGTCCCGCGAGATCACCTGGAACGTCTACGGCACGCCCCCGCGCAAGGCGAAGAACGTCATCCTGTTCATCGGGGATGGCATGTCGCCGGCGCATCGGACCGCGGCGCGCTTGCTCGCCAAGGGCATTGCCGAGGGCAAAGCGCGGGGCAAGCTCGCCATCGATGCCGCACATGGCACTGGTCGCCACCGCCGGCAGCGATTCCATCATTACCGATTCCGCAAACTCCGCCAGCGCCTATGCCACCGGCCACAAATCGGCGGTCAATGCCATGGGGGTCTACGCGGACCGCACACGTGACCCGCTCGATGATCCGAAGGTGGAGACCATTACCAGCTTGGTCACGCGTCGGCTCGGGATGGCGATCGGCATCGTTACCAATACCGAGATCGAGGATGCGACCCCCGCCGCGATGGTTGCCCATGTGCGCCGGCGTAACGAATACGACCGCATCGTCGAGCAGTACTTCGCGGCCAAACCCGACGTGCAGGCGGGCTATTCCATCGCGCTCACGGGGCCGGAAATGACTTCCGCGGCCGGTGACCCCGCCACCCGCCGTCTGCTTGGGCTATTCACGCTCGGCAACATGGACGGCGTGCTCGATCGCAAGTTCCTCAAAGGCGGAACGGTGCGAAAATTCCCCGAGCAGCCGGATTTGACCGAGCAGGTGAGCGCTGCGCTGGCTGTGCTCTCCAGGAGCGAATCGGGTTTCTTCCTGATGGTGGAATCGGGAATGATCGACAAGTACACGCACCTTCTCGACATGGAGCGGGCGGTCTACGACACGATCATGCTCGACAACGCCGTCAGGCTCGCGCGCGATTGGGCGAGCGCGCGCGGCGACGACACGCTGGTTCTCGTGCTGGCCGATCACAATCATCCGATCGGGCTCGTCGGAACGATCGAGGACGACATGTCGAAGGAGGCGCCCGCCGCCATGCGCGAGCGCGTGCGCGTCTATGAGCGGGCGGGCTTTCCGAACTACGGGACCGCCGATGCCGAGGGCTACCCTTCGCGGGTCGATGTGAGCCGCCGCTTGGCTTTGTTCTCGGCAAGCCTGCCCGACCACTACGAGACGTTCCGGCCGAAACTCGACAATCCGAACGAGCCTACCGTCGCCGGCACGGCGCCCGGCACCTACGTCGCCAACGAGCGCTACAAGAGCATTCCCGGCGCGGTGTTTCGATTCGGCAATCTGCCGGCGATGATGAACGCCGATGTGCATTCGGGGGAAGACGTGATTTTGACCGCGACGGGCCCGGGCAGCGACCGCGTCCGCGGACAGATGGACAACACCGAAGTCTTCCGAGTCATGGTTGAAGCGCTGGGGCTCGGTGCGGCGATGGGCACCGATGTGCGGGGGGCGCAAGGGTTTCCATCCGGCCGCTGACGGTCGATGGCAGCAAGCGGCGGGGCAGCAATGCGGCGAGGACAAGACAGATATAGCTGATCAGGTTGAGCACGACCCGCAAATCCATTGCAAGCGTCGCTTTGAACCATTCGACATCCGCGGGCGAAAGGGCGTGCTGCGCAATGTCCAAGCGCGCCTCGGCAAAGACCAGATAGGTCCACACCCGCATCACAAAGTATGTGACGACGCCGAGGATGATCAGCTTTCTGCGCCGCGGATCGCTGTCCCAGTTGCAGAACACCAACAGGCCGACGAGCAAGATTTCCATTGTGCTGTTGAGGGCGATGAAAAACGGAACGGCAGGCCACATGAGTGCCGAAAGGACCGCGTAGGTCGTCGACGGCTCGCTCAGCGCCGCGGCCATCATCCAGCCGTACATCAAGCCTGCGCCCGTCATCAGTCCGATTGCGATAATGGCGAGTGCAACCGGGGCGTTGGTGAGCACCGCAATGGAGCTCTGCCGGCGCATCAGTCGGTGGGCGATGACCCCGAGCAGCAACGCCCAGAGGAGACCGGCGACTGCTCCGGCGATCGGCCCGACAACATCCATTGGGAGGAAGATCTTGCCGTAGAAGGCCCCAATCGTCGCCAAGATCGGCGCCACGATCAGATAGGGAGGGCGGGCGGTTCTGCGGGTAATCGCGGCCATGGGCTGCTCCAATAGGGCGCCAGCGCTCGCGGATTCGCGGCCTGTATCCTGGCGCTGGCAGGTAGATTCGGTTTACGATTGATTGCAAAGCTGTTAGATCATAAAGCAATCAGGCTGTCAAGCAATGAAGCGCGCCGATCTCATCCTGGCGATCGGGGAGGCCGTCAGGCGCTATCAGGAGGCGACAGATGCCTTCGACGATGCGGCCTGCGCCGTCCTCGGGCTCAACCGTACCGATCTCAAATGCGTCGATCACATCGCGCAACGAGGTCCAGTTGCGGTCGGCCAGATCGGCAGGGCTGTCGGGCTGACGAGGGGGGCCATGACCACGGCGCTCGATCGCATCGAGCGAGCGGGCTATGTCCGACGGCTCAGACACCCCGACGATCGCCGCGGCGTCCTTGTCGAGCTGACCGATAAAGGCAGGCAAGCCATCGATGCGGTCTGGGGCGAGTATATCCGCAACGCCGAGGCGTTCTTTTCCGGCTACTCGATGGCGGAGCTCAAGACCGTCTTGCGTTTCTTGCAGGAGGGCCGTTCAACGCAGGAGGCCAACATGGCCCGCGTAAAGAAGCTGCGCATGCCCAAGGCTTGACGCGGGCAGAACCCTATCATGCGCGAAGTCGCGCTTTTGCCGGTCAATTATCGGACGGCATTAACTTGTAGAAGATTCCCTCACGGGTCGCGCGGTTGTATCCGAACTGACATCTGCAACTTTGCGCATAACTTCGCGCACGCTCGAGCGCGGGGCCATCCATGACGCCATTGACGGGCCCGGGCGGAAACCACAGCGACAGCAGATGATCGGGTACGTTGAGCGTTACCTGCGGCGGAAGCAGCTCGAGGATCTCGTCAATCTCGTGCGGGGCCGAAAATGACGACGGAAATCCTTCCCGATCGATCATCGCTTCCGACTCGAAGTCTGCAAAATAATTTCTTTGTTAACGATTGTGGGATAGCGCACACCGGATGACGGTTCGATGACGGCCGCGCATGGCGCCTCGCTCGCAAAAAGCGCGCGTCGCCACAGGATCGCCGTGCTGTCAAATTGCCGCAACGGATGGTGTGTACCGCAGGGGCCACCAATCTCACGGGGATTGCCCCATGTTTCAAATCATTCGCCTGGCACTCGACGATCAGGGCGAAGTCGTTGCGCGCCGCCCGCTGCAGCCGTTGTTCGAGCTTCGGGAAGATGCAATGGCGATGGCGGAATTCGATGCATCGCGGCTTTGGGGAGACTACGGCCGCGACGAGGAGCGGGACTGCTGGTGGGCAACCGACGCGCAGGGACGCAAATACCGCTTTGTCGTCGAATCCGGCGCGTGCGCTGACATCGCCGCCTGACTCACCGCGTGGCGATTTCGTAGGTCGTTATGACGATCTCGAACAGGATCAATAGGACGATGATCACTTCCAAGCGTAAGGAGCGCTGGGTATCGATCATGTCTGTGAGCATCTCGGCCGTGTCGGAGATCACGGAGAGCTTGCGCGACAAAGCGTCGGCGCGCTCCTTGAGCTCGTATTCGTCCTGTAGCCGCGCATAGAGCCGCTCGAGATCCGGGCGGTCCCATACCACATCGGGCTTTTCCGCCACCGCGACGCGACCGGAGACGCGATGTTGCACCAGCATGGCGTTGCCGATGTATTTGAGAATGGCGCGCCGTCCGCCGGGCGTGCCCCCTTTCTCCGCCAGGCGGCGGGCGAAAGGCTCGATCACCTCGATGACCGAGGATACCTCGCGCTCGTCGCGCGCGAGAACGACGCTTTTGGCGAGCGCATCCGCGATGACGATCATATGCTCCGGCGTGATGGCGCGCAGCTGAATTGGACCGCCAGGCAAGATCTGCTCGTCTTTATCGGGCACGATCTGGATGATCGCAGTCTCGTCCTCACGCGGTTGGATTGGGCGGATAATGCGCGGTTGCAACCCGCGGATGACCTCGTCCTCCTCCAGCACTGAGAGGTCGAACAGCACCGCGACGCCGTAACGAAATAGGGTGACGACGCCGTCTTTGCCCGCGCGGAACGCGAGCGGCGCCGTCGACAAGACATCGGTCTGTTCCAGCCCGGATGTATCGATGCGATCCCCGAGCAGAATCGCTCGCGCCTTGCGGCGCATCACGATCGGGCTGATTTCGTCGGTCATGGGTTTGAGCAACTCAATACCACCTGGGGCCGGACTGACGCGGGGATGCCCTGCTTGAATCTGGTAATTCGAGCAGCCTGGTTTGGACCTTTGACGGCCAAAAGCCCGTTCATGTCTGCTTGCCGACATTCCCGGACCTGTGGGAACCGCAATGACATCGCGGAAGGACTCGAGATAAGCTCGACCTTGCGCCTGAAGTATAGGCTTTATTTCGACACGCCCAACGCAAGCTGCACAGAAAAGGATTGCAGCCGCGCGTGCCCCGCATAGGCCATTGCAACATCCAGACGGTCAAGGCGGGTGCGACTTCGCGGCTGTCGAGCGCGACGAATGCAAAAATGGAGAGCCGCCGGGTTGGGGACCCGGCGGCTCGGTCGGCGATCGTGTCGGGGGATGAGAGGATGCGACCGCCGGCGATGAACTAAACGGACCAGTCCGCTTCAGCGCGCTTTTGGCGCGCAGCCGCGGCGCAGACCGCGTACAGATCCGGCGTGATTCGTATCACCACCTCAAGTCACGCCGCGGCGGCGGCCGGCACCGTGCATTGCGCAAGCGTCTCTTGCCATGCCGGCAGTGCTCGCAGGCTCCCATACCAGCGCTTGATTTCGCTGTACGGCTCGACCGGGAAACCCGCCATCTCGGCATAGTTCATCGGCGCACCGAGCGAGAAGTCCGCAACCGTCAGCGTGTCGCCGGTCACGAATTTTCTTCCTTTGAGCTGTCCGTCGAGGACCTGCGCAACGCGATGGAATGACTCCGTACCTTTGGCGAGTGCCGCCGCATCCGGCTCGCCGCTCTTGAGCACGGCGGGTTTGACGACGTTTTCGAAAATGAACACCGTGCAAGCGGGATCCCAATGCGCGAGGTCCCAGAACTGCCAGCGCGTCACATCGAGTCGCCCTTTTTCGTCGGCCGGGAGCAGGCCGCTCTCGGGCCGCTTGGCCGCGAGATATTGTAGAATTGCGTTCGACTCCCACAGCACATAATTTCCATCGCGGAGCGTGGGCATGCGCATGTTGGGATTGAGCGCCGCGTACTGCGGCGATTTCTGCTCGCCTTTGAGCAGATCGACCACGTGCAGGCTGGGCTCGATACCAAGATGGTTCGCGATTGCCATCACTTTGAAAGCGCGCGGGCTGGGCGGGAAGACGTAAAGCTCGGTCATGGACGACTCCTTTGCTGTGAGATCGAGATTGGCGGCATGAGAATGGAAAATGTACCTCACGAGATCGATCACGCGGTTTCGGCGCGCCGCTTGAACATTTCCAGCAATCCGGGCCAGCCACGGTCGACGTCCTTGCGCATCGACTCGCCCGCTTCGGCGCCCATCTGCTCGAACTTGCGGTGCTCGAGTTCGACGCGCGTCGCGTTCGCGCCGTCGGCGATGAATCTCACCTCCACCTCGGAGCCGACCGTCGTGTCAGGCTTCCACCGGCTGTTGATGTCCCAGGTCATCACGAAGCGCTGGGGCGGCTCCCAAGCGATGATTTCCCCCACATTCGTGCGCGAGCCGTCTTCCGCCAGCTCGTACCAATGGCCGCCGAGACGGGTTTCCATGACCATCGCTTTTCGCGGTGTCTTGCCGATGCCGTGGTCCAACGGCCACCAGCGGCCGAGACCCGCGGTGAAGACGTCAAATGCATGCGCTTGGCTCGCGCTGACGCGGATGCTCTTGCGCACCGGCGCGATGGTCACTGTCATTTGTCTCTGTCCTTCTGCTCGCTCTTGCCAAGTTCGACTTCCGCCTGGAACGCGGCGAGTGCCTCATCCCAGAATTGGTCGAGCCAGCGGCGCAACGCGCCGAGCCCGTGCGGGTCGATGAAGTACACCCGGCGCGTTCCTTCCTGTCGGTCAGCCACAAGGCCCGCGTCCCTGAGCGCCTTGAGATGCTGCGACACGGCCGGACGGCTGACCGGCATGCCGCGGGCGATGGCGCCGACGGGTCGCGGTCCTTGTCTTAAGCGCTCGAACACGCGGCGGCGCGTCGGATCAGCCAGAGCCGACAGCACGTCTCCGTAAGCCATGACTTACCGTAAGCTACGGCTTACCATTTGTCAACTGGGCTTCAAAAAACCGAGAGGGGCCCGGCGACAAGCGCCGCGGCGACAGCATTGGCTCATTTCGAGGACCAGTTCACGCCAGCTTGGCGTCGAGCGTTATTTCGGCGTTGAGGACCTTGGAGACTGGGCAGTTCTTCTCGGCTTCCCCGGCCATCCGGGCGAACGTGGCTTGGTCCAGGTTCGGCACGTTGGCGCGCAGAATCAAAGCCGAGCGGGTGATGCGAAACCCTTGACCTTCGGGCTCAAGCGTGACCGCCGCCTCGGTGGCAAGCTCCGTGGGAGTGTAGCCGCCGCCTTGGAGCTGAAAGGCAAGTGCCATAGTGAAACAGCCGGCGTGTGCGGCGGCGATAAGCTCCTCGGGATTGGTGCCCTTCTCGTTCTCGAAGCGAGTTTTGAAAGAATAGGGGGTCTGGGCGAGCACACCGGAATCGGTGGATAGGTGGCCGTTTCCGGCGCGACCCGTGCCGCGCCAGACCGCTTTCGCCTTGCGGATCATGGGACTCTCCTATGTCTTACATCGACGCATTTTAGTTGGAGCGTGCGACGCGCACGAGTGTTTTCCCGAAATTGCGGCCTTCGAGCATCCCGATGAAGGCCGCCGGCGCGTTCTCGAGCCCGTCGGTGATGTCCTCGCGATAACGGACGCGGCCATCGGCGATTGCGGTCGAGACGGTGCGCAGGAAGTCGGAATAATGCTCCGCGGCGAATTCGTAGTTGATGAAACCGCGCAACGTGAGGCTCTTGCTCAGCACCTCGCGCATGGTCGCGGGGAGAAGGTTCGGTCCAGCAGCCTGGCCGGCGGCGCTATATTGCGCGATCAGCCCGCATACGGGCACGCGCGCGAAGGTATTGAGCAAGGGCAGCACCGCTTGCCAAACGGCGCCGCCGACATTTTCGAAATAGACGTCGATGCCTTTCGGGCAGACCGCGGCAAGCTTTTCCGCAAAGTCACGCGCGCGATGGTCGACGGCGGCGTCGAAGCGAAATTCCTCGGCGACATAGCGGCATTTTTCCGCGCCGCCAGCGATACCGACGGCCCTGGCGCCGGCCATCTTGGCGAGCTGCCCGACGAGCGAGCCGACAGGGCCGCTTGCAGCCGCGACAACAACCGTCTCGCCCTGCTTCGGCTTGCCGATGAGATTGAGCCCGGCATAGGCGGTGAAGCCGGGCATGCCAAGCACGCCCAGTCCCGTGGTGATAGGCGCCAATGCCGGGTCGAGCTTGCGCAACGCGGCCCCATCCCATGCCGCATGGGTGCGCCAACCCGTCGGCGCCAGCACGATGTCGCCGGCAGCGTAGCCCGGACGATCGGACTCAATCACCTCGCAGACGCTCTCGCCCGACATCACCTCGTCGATGCCGACGGGCTTCGCATAGGATTTCCGATCGTCCATGCGGCCACGCATATAGGGGTCGAGTGACAGATAGAGCACCCGCAGCAGGAGACCGGCGGGCGGCATCACCGGCATCGGCACTTCCTCCAGACGGAAGTTCTCCGGTGTCGGCGGTCCTTTGGGCCGAGACGCGAGAACGATCTGTCTCGCCGCGGGCTCACGCATGTTTACCTCCAGATGGCGTGCTCGGCGACAAGAGTACTCATCCCGCCATCGCGCTTGTGAGGGATGCGATGAGCGCCTCCTCAGAGGCCCAGATCGCTCAGAGAGGCGTGGTCGTCCGGCCGGCGGCCGAGTGGCCAGTGAAACTTGCGGTCGTTTTCGGCGATCGGCACGTCGTTGATGCTGGCGATTCGCCGGCGCATCAGCCCGTCGGTATCGAACTCCCAGTTCTCGTTGCCGTAGCTGCGGAACCAGTTGCCGCTGTCGTCATGCCATTCGTATGCGAAGCGCACCGCGATGCGGTTGTCGTGAAAGGTCCAGAGTTCCTTGATCAGGCGATAGTCGAGCTCGCGGTTCCACTTGCGCGTCAGGAACGCCTCGATGGCGCCGCGTCCTTGCAGGAACTCGGCGCGGTTCCGCCAGCGGCTATCGATCGTGTAGGCCTGCGCGACACGCGCCGGATCGCGCGTGTTCCAGGCATCTTCGGCGAGGCGAGCCTTCTGCGCGGCCGTCTCGGCCGTATAAGGGGGAAGCGGGGGACGGCTCATCGTTCGATCCTCGATCGGCACTGCTAATGCATCGCGGCGGTGTTCCATTCACGCCGGCTGCTTCAACGCGGCGGTGTCGACCGGCGGCTTTCGCAATCGCTTGCCGGTTGCCGCAAAGATCGCGTTGGCGACCGCGGGAACGATGGCCGAAGTTCCGCATTCGCCCACGCCGCCCGGCGGCTCGAAACTTTGGACGATGTGGACTTCGATCTCCGGCGCCTCGTTCATGCGCAGGATTTGGTAGCTATCGAAGTTGGTTTGCTCGACGCGACCGTCCTTGAGCGTGATCTGGCCATAGAGCGCGGCCGTGATGCCGAAGATGATCGCGCTCTGGATCTGCGCCCGGACGGTGTCGGGATTGACGACGGTGCCGCAATCGACCGCGCAGACGACGCGCCGGACACGAACGGCTCCGTCCTTCGCCACCTCGACCTCCGCGACCTGCGCCATGTAGGTCGCGAAGGCAAACTGGAGGGAGACGCCACGGCCGACCCTTTCAGGCAACGGTTGTCCCCAGCCGGCCTTTTGCGCGGCCAGCTCGAGAACGGCTTTGGCGCGGGGAGTCTTTTCGAGCAAGGCAAGCCGATAGGCGACCGGGTCTTGCTTCGCCGCCGCCGCCAATTCGTCGATGAAGCTTTCGGTGACAAAGACATTGTGCGACGGCCCGACGCTGCGCCAGAAGGCAGTCGGAATGCCCGGGGGTTCCACCCGCAAATACTCGACGTGCATGTTCGGGAGCGCATAGACCAGATCGATCGCGCCCTCGGTGCTGTCCGGATCGAGGCCGTTCTTGAACCACGCAGCTGCCCATCTCGACGCGACCGAGGAGCCAGCGAAGCGATTGTTCCAGGCGACAGGCATTCCTTTCGCATCGAGACCCGCGGAAATTCGATCGAGCCAATAAGGCCGATACATGTCGTGCTGGATATCTTCCTCGCGCGTCCACACGACCTTCACCGGGCCGTCGACATGCTGCGCGATTTGGACGGCGCGGGCGGCACCATCAGCCTCCAGCCGCCGCCCGAAGCCACCCCCGATCAGATGATTGTGGACCACGACCTTGTCCAGCGGCAGGCCTGTCGTCTTTGCCGCTGCCGCCTGGACGCGCGCCACCGCCTGGCTGCCGACCCAGATTTCGCAGCCATCCTTGCGCACATGAACGGTGCAGTTCATCGGCTCCATCGTCGCGTGCGCCAGGAACGGAACCTGGTAGAGCGCCTCCACCTTGGTGACGGCGCTCGCCATGGCCTTGTCGACATCGCCGATATTCTGTGCGACGGCCCCCGCATTGAGCGTGGCCTTTTCGAGTTCGCCGGCGACGTCGTCCGTGTTGAGCTTGGCATACGGACCATCGTCCCATTCGATCTTCAAGGCCGCGAGCCCTTTCTTCGCAGCCCCCATGTGGTCGGCTACGACGGCGACGGCGTCGTCGAGCTGGACGATCTGACGTACGCCCTTGACGGCCTTGGCCGCCGCGTCATCGACGCGCTTCACACGACCGCCGAACACGGGCGATTGCGCAAGGGTCGCGATCTTCACGCCCGGCGGCCGGACGTCGATGCCATAGATGGCCGTGCCGTTGACCTTCGCCGGCGTGTCCAGCCGTTTGGCCGGGGTGCCGATCAGCTTGAAATCCTCCGGCCGTTTGAGCGCAACGCGCTCGGGCACCGGCACACGGGCGGCGTCGGCGGCAAGTGCG
>WNGE01007616.1_pt1 | contig 11739 bp, 11 predicted proteins | sample 5400651 | NCBI WGS metagenome assembly WNGE01 (sample SAMN13153370, study PRJNA577476) | soil metagenome | isolation source: 60 cm soil or saprolite under grassland replicate 2 | place: USA:California | collected 2016-06-15 | reverse complement strand
GCTGGGAATTCTCGGCTAGGCGGGCCGTTTTTCTCTGTCCCGCCGTGTGTCACCTTGTCGCGCTGTAGATCGTCATGTTGCGCTGTCCACGGACGTATGGCGGACGGCGTGCGTGCCGCCAGGACGGTCGGTGCGCACCATCGGCTTTTTCACGGACGGCCACGGACAGGGTCCGCGGGGTGCCCATTCCGGCTTCGCGTGCAGCGCTGAGCCGGGCGTCGCTCGCGCGCTGGAGTTCGTGGGCGCGAAATGGACGCTGCTCGTCGTGCGCGAGCTGCTGCTCGGCAACCATCGGTTTGACGAGATCGCGCTACACCGGCGCCCCGCGCGACATCCTCACCGCGCGGCTGCGCCGGCTTTAGGCCGAAGGCTTCATCACCCGCGTTCAGTACGAGGAGCGGCCGCCTCGTTTCGAGTACCAACTCACGGACTTGGGCCAGTCCCTCGGCCCGATCATTGCCGCGCTGCGGGAGTTCGGGGATCGGCATCTCGCTGGTGAGTCTGGCCCGCCGATGAGGTTCGAGCACGCCTGTGGCGAGGAGTACCACCCGGTCGTGGCCTGCGAGGCATGCGGTCAGCTCGTACGCCGTGGCGAGGTCACTCGCGTCGACTCCGGTCCCGCGGGCCATGCAGCGCTGGCGCGCTGACCCGGTCAGGCGGCGCTGGGCGCATCCGCACTGCTCGCCGCGGCGGCCGAGGCCCGCGGCGCCCGCGGGGCGCTGGTGCCGGAGATGGCCCGTGACAACTTGTCCCTGGGGTGCCGGCGCATCCAGGGCGGCCACGGATTCCGGCCGGGCGTGATGCCTTGGCTGTCAGCCTTGGCGGAGCAGGACGACGCGGAGCTGGTTCCGTATGTCCTGCACGAGGTCATCAACGCTCAGGCCGGTGTTCACTGTCGCCGCCATGCTGAGGAACATGATCGCGGAGACGACGTGCGCAAGCGCGGCCGCTTCGTCTGTCCGGACCTGGTTGTCGCGGCATAGGACTGCGGCGACAGCCTCCTCGGTCTGCGCAACGATGGCGAGCGCCTCGGCGTGGCGGGACTCCTCCGGGTCACCGAAGACCATCTCCCGCAGGTAGGTGCGGCCGTTGTCGATCTGGACCCGGTTGCACTCGACGATCGGGCGGACAATTGCCAGCACGGCGTCCAGCACGTCAGGGATTGCCTCGGCATCCGCCCGGCCCCGCTTGAGCGCCTCGACGTAGTGGGAGTTCTGCACGAGCAGCAGAAGCTCCCCCTTGGTCTTAGCGTAGAGGAACAGCGTCCCGGTGCCGATGTCGGCCTTGTCGGCGATCTGCTGGGTCGTGACGTCATCGACGCCGTGCTCGGCGAACAGCTCGCTGGCGGCGGCGACGATGCGGTCGAGCTTCTCCTGCTTGTTCCGCTCGCGCCGCCCGGTCGGCGTGGTGGTGACGGCCATGGCGAGTATCCTCCGGGAATAAGATATGACTATGCTCATTTTTGAGTATAGTCGCCACTCGGTGGGTTCGGTCGCGCGTAACCCCGCATTTCTGGACGCTGGCGAGCCAGGGGCCGTCTGCGGGTGATCAAGTCGCGCACTTCCTGACCACCCGCAGAACGGATCTACTTCCGTCGTGTCGGTCTGCGCGGGCCGTTCTGGGGCCCTGCCTGAGGATCACGGGAATCTGAGGGCTGCCGCGGCCCTCAACGCTACTTCCGCTGATTGGCGACGCCGATGTACTCCCCGAGACGGTACTCGAAGTCGATCCCGGCCTGCTCGACGACGGCCTGTGCGCCGGCCGCGCGGGTGAGGAACCCGGGAAGGGTGAGGGAGTGGGCGAACTCGCCGTAGGCGGCGACGAGGTCGGCGTCCGGCGGGAGGGTGGCGCGGTTGATCGCCTTCTTGGCGGCGGCGAGCGAGGTGCGGTCGAAGGATGCGAGCCGGGCGACGATGGCGTCGACGAAGGCGTCGAGCTCGGCGTCGGGCAGGGCGCGGGTCACCCAGCCCCATCGTTCGGCTGTGTCGGCGTCGTAGTCGGCGCTGGTGAGGATGACCTCCAGCGCCCGGCCGCGTCCGATCGTGCGCGGCAGGCGTTCGGTGCCGCCGCCTCCGGGCAGCAGGCCGCTGCCGACCTCGGGCTGCCCGAAGATCGCGTGCTCGCTGCTGGCGTAGCGAAGGTCGAGCGCGAGGGCGAGCTCGTTGCCGCCGCCGCGGGTGCGGCCGCGGATGGTCGCGATCGTCACGTAGGGCGCCTTCGAGATCCTCAGCACTAGGTCGGTCCACACCGGCAGCTCGTCGTCTCCCTCTGGGGCGGGGAAGTCGGCAGCGGCCGCGAGATCGAAGTGGTTGAAAAAGAAGTCCGGCACCGCACTGTCGAACACGACGACCTGGATGTCCGGGTCGTCGGCCAGCTCGTCGACGATCGCGGCGAGGCGCAAGACGGTCTCCCCGACGATGAGGTTGACGGGCGGGTTGGCGAAGGTGATCCTCGCGACCTGCGGTGAGGTGCGCTCGTAGCGGATGGTGCTCTGCTCAGTCATGGTTGCATGCTCCGGTAGACGGTTGGGAGGTGCCGCCCGTCACGTAGGTCGGGCGGCCGGGTCTTGAGGCCGATGGCGGTGGTCAGCGGCCGAGGAACTCGACGGCGACGGGGGCGAACTTCTCGTGGTACTGGAAGATGCCGCCGTGGCCGGAGTCGGGGTAGATGATCAGCTCGCTGCCCTTGATGCGCCGGTGGAGGTCCTCGGAGAGGTTCGAGGGCACCATGCGGTCGTTGTCGCCGTTGGCGATCAGGGTGGGCCGGGTGATCGTGGACAGGTCATCGGGCGTGCCGCGTCCCCAGCGCTTGATCGCCTTCAGCTGCGTCTGGAACGCCTTGACGGAGATCTTGGCGTCACGGTCGACGGTGCGCTCGGTGAGCCGGCCGACGAACGCACGTGCGGCGGGTTTGCCGGCGGCGTTGCGGTTGAAGAACAGGAACTCCTTCGGGTCCGACCGGGTCAGGGTCGCCCGCAGCATGTCCCAGTAGGTGGTGCCGGCGACCTTGTCGATGCCCTTCCCGCCCTTCGGGCCGGTGCCGGTCAGCACGAGCTTTCGGACGAGCTCGGGGTGCCTGACCACGAGGGCCTGGGCCACCATGCCGCCGAGAGAGAAGGAGAAGACGTCGATCCTGTCGTAACCGAGGGCCGTGATGAAGGCGTAGGCATCATCGGCCATCGCCTCGACGGTGTCAGGCGCGTCTCCGCTGGACGCACCGACGCCGCGGTTGTCGAAGGTGATGACGTGCCTGTTCTCGGCGATCGGGTCGATGATCCGGGGGTCCCAGTTGTCCAGGGTCCCGGCGAGGTGGACGAAGAAAACAACGGGGATCCCGCCCTTCGGTCCCAGTTCCCGGTAGGCGTAGGTGACGCCGCCAGCGGTCACGGTGCGCGACGGCGCCTGGGCGTACGAGGTGATGACAGGTTCATTCGAGGTGTGCTGTGTGCTCATGGTGGTTCTCCTGAAGCGTGTTAACGATTGATCGGATGCGCGGGGTGGGCGCCAATGCCGGTTCAGCGGCTGCTGATCACCGCCTTTCCGCGGATACCGCCCTTCCGCAGGGCCGCCAGGCCCTCGACGGTCTGGTCGAACGGCAAGACCTGGTCCACCACCGGGCGCAGCGAACCCTCGTCGACGAGCCGGGTGATCTCGCGCAGCTGCTCGCCACTGGCGCGCATGAAGAGGAACTCATACGTGACACCGAGCTTCCTGGCCTTCCCGCGAATGCCATGGCTGATGCCCGTGATCGCCATGCGGAGCGCTGGATTCAGGCCGGCTTGGCGCGCGAAGGCCGGGTCGGGCGGACCCGAGAGGCCGATCGCCCTGCCGCCGGGGCGCAGGATGCGCAGCGACTTTTCGAGGTTCTCCCCGCCGAGGCTGTCCAGCACGAGGTCGTAGCCTTCGAGTAGTTGTTCGAAGTTCTGCGTGCGGTAGTCGACGACTACGTCGGCGCCGAGTTCGCGCACGAAGTCAGCGTTCGATCCGCTCGTGGTGGCGGCCACGGTAGCGCCTAGGTGCTTGGCGAGCTGGATCGCGATCGACCCCAGCCCGCCGGCTCCAGCGTGGATGAGCACCTTCTGGCCCGGCTGCAGGTTTCCGCGCTCGACGAGCGCCTGCCAGGCGGTGAGCGCGACGAGAGGCAGTGACGCTGCCTCTTCGAGGCCGATCGATGTTGGCTTCAGCGCAAGATCGGACTCTGCCACGGCGATGCGCTCGGCGAACGCGCCGATGCGGTCCTGGCTCGGCCGCGCGTACACCTCGTCACCGGGCTTGAATCCGCGCACCTTGGGGCCGACACGGATGACGGTACCCGCGAAGTCGTTACCGAGGATCAGCGGCAGCGCGTAGGGGAGGATCTGCTTGAACTCGCCCTGGGCGATCTTCACGTCGAGTTGGTTCAGGCTGGCGGCATCCACCCTCACCAGGACATCGCCCTCGCCGACCGTCGGCTCTGCGACCTCGTCTAGCTGCAGCTGTTCCTTGTACTTGCTGAGGACGAACGCTCTCATCTGGTGCTCACTCCTTCTGCCTGGCTCGTACCGTCCGATAATTCCGAGTAGACTCAATTATGAGTTCACTCATCTATTTTGTCAAGGGAGGTCGTCATAAAGTGCAACAGGGCCGCAGGTTGGGCGCCGCGAGAAGGCGAAGCAGGAGAAGCGCGAGCGCATCCTGGCTGCGGCGCGCGAGCTGTTGGCCGAGCACGGCGTCAACGGCGTGACGACGCAGCAGATCGCCGACCGGGCCGGCGTCGCGATCGGCACCCTCTACCTGTACGCGGCTACTAAGGCGGAGCTGCTGATCATGGTGCAGAACGAGAAGTTCGCCTCAGCCGTCGACGACGGGCTTGCTGCCGCGACCGGCGCTGCCGGGCAGGGATCACTCGAGCAGGCGCTGCTGCTCGTCCGCCCCCTTGTCACCTGCATCTGCGAGCACGTCGAGAACGGCCGCACCTACCTGCACGAACTCGTCTTCGGCGATCCCGCCGAGCCCTACCGGCGCGAGGGCCTCGCCCTGTCCGCCCGACTCGAAGCCGGCATCGGGCGCGTGCTGGTAAGCGGTGGGCGCATCGACGCCTCCGACGCGGCGGCACTGGCCCGGGTGATCACCGCGATCATCCACATCAGCGCAACCACCTCCGTATATCTGCACCGCAGCGACGCGGAAGTCCTCGCGGACATCCGCGAGCAGATCCTGTGGGGTGCCAAAACTGAGTCATAGGCTCTGACCTGCAGCGCCTGGACGTCGCGGGCACCGTCCTGCCGCGCGTTCGTCTTTGGCAAACCGGCCTTTACGCGGATGAGCGCTAACGGAGCTTGGCTGCGGTACGGTCATGCCGGGATATCGTTCATGCCGAGCTGGTACCAGCTGGTCCCGGTGAGGAAATGCAGACGGCTGCCGCGGCCGATGACCTGGGTGCCTGCCGGGAGCGGCTCCCCGCCGGGGAGCACCACCCGGTACTGGCCGGCGGGCTCGGCACTGTCGGCGCCGAGCCTGGCCAGGGCGAGCCGGTCATGATCGGGGCCGTAGCCGCCGAACAGCGCGACGCGGGAGCCCGCCACCGCCAGGGCGCTGGCGCCCTTGATCTCGTTGTGCCAGCCGGTCACGGCACCATCGCGGATGCGCACGACCGGGAAATCGGCGTAACAGCAGGCCCAGGCGCACTCGTCGTCCACGTTGAGGGCATAGCAGTCACTGATCGCGTCCCACGGGCCGACCTCGGTGTACTTCGGGTAGTGCCAGGCGGGCTCCAGTCCGGGGGAGAACCGGACGATCCCGTACGCGCCGACCGGCTCGCCGGTATCGGCCCGGCCCCAGCCGTAGTTGCCGTAAATGCCCTCGTCGAAGTAGCCGATCCAGACCTGCCCGGTGCTGGTGGCAACGGCCGCGTGGCCACGCCGGTCCCGGCGGCGGCGCGGAACATCTGCTCGGCCTGCTCCAGCGCGAACACGTACGTCCGGCGGCGCGCCGGATCCTCAACTGCCGCTGCAGGCGGATTCCACCTGGTCCCGCGCAGCTTCTCCCATACCGCCTCGGCCCCGCTGCCGGTCTGCACCCCGCGATCTTATTGCCAGGAACGCCCCGGCGGCGGCCGTCGCCGACGCATACCTGAGCGTTAAGATCCGGCACGGCGCGCGTGCTACGGGCGCTGGCGTAACCGCCGAAGGGAGAACGCGCCATGTCCGATAGTGATTCTAGGCGCGAGCCGGTCACAGTGGTACCTGCCTCCCGAACCGCCCGAGCTCACGCCTGGTGCTGCTCAGGATCTTGGTGAAGGCCTGCGAGCAGCAAGCTGAAGCTGCGAGTGAGGTACCTGCGGCAGCAGATAAACCCGGCGGCTGAGGTACAGCCTGCGCTGCCGGTTGGGCGCGAAGCCTATCGAACAGCGACCAAGGGGCGATGCCGCCCTGTGTGATGGCACGCTCAGCGAGCAGCTCATGCAGCAATGCCAGAGCATTTTCGTCCTCTTGGAGCAATAGGTGACGGGCGACACGCCGGCCTCGTGCGTGCACTGGTCTTCGACGGCGTCTTCTCCGGCAACGGTACGCGGGTGATCAAGACACCGGTCCGGTCGCCACGCGCGAATTCATACGCGGAGCGGTTCGCGGGCACGCTTCGCCGTGAGTGCCTGGATCACCTCCTGATCCTCGGCGAGGGGCACCTCCGCAAGGTGCTGGCCGAGTTCGGCCGCCACTATAACGATTACCGGCACCAGAGCCTGCAGCAAGAACCTCCGCGACAGACCGGCCGAGCTGTCGATATCGCTGCCCGGATCGAGCGTAAGCAGGTTCTCGGCGGCCTGATCAACGGGTACCGCAGAGCAGCCTAGCGAGCACGAAACGGCACGTCAGCGGCTATGAACGAGTTCTGGCACGGCACAGGGCAGTTCTTCGGACCCGACGGCCGCGGCGATGTCACCGAAGTGCACCCTTCACGCGAGGCAGCCGACCCGGCAGCAGGACGACAGCTCTGGAGCATCGCCGAAACGCTCACCGGCGTTTCGTACCTGTGAACCTGACGATCAATCACGCCGACGCTGACCGCGGCCGGGGCCGGGGAACGCTCCCCGGCACGCGACAGCCGACTTCGCGCCGAGGAACGAACCCTCCCGCATCGGCACGGCCCGGACCGACTGCAGCACCGCTCGGCAGGAACGCGGACTGAGGCACCGCGCCGCCCACGAGATCCGCACCATCCTCATCCCGCCCGCGCCGCGCACCTCGCGCGCCGCGCCGCGGCGGTGGATCGCAGCGGGTGGAGCGGTCAGGAACATCGCCGTTTCTCACGTCCGGGGCAATCCTGGCACGTGCGAACGCCTTGCGCGGAGCACGGCGGACTCGAGGGACTTTGCAAACGGGGCTGCTGCGCGAACTGTGTCCCCGCGCAGCCAAGCCGGAAACGTGACCCCGCTCACGTAAGAGATAGAACGTTCAGTCTTGACGAGCGTGGGCTGGGCCGCCAGAATGACAAAGAAGAGACCGATCGGTCTTTCTGCTTTGAGGAGGTTGTCATGTCTATCCGCGTCCGCAAGGGTCGTCTGCTCTTCGGTGTGGGTGCCGCGGCCGCTGCCTGTCTAGCGGTCGGATCCGCCGGGGCGGCGCTCCCCGCATCGGCTCAGTCCGCGGCGCCGGGCGGCCCGGTGACCCAGCTGGCTGCCGCGAGCACCGGCACGCCGCCGGCGGTCATCGAGAGTCCCCGCCCGACGGTGGTGCTGGTGCACGGCGCGTGGGCCGATTCGTCGAGTTGGGACGGCGTCATCGACCGGCTGCGCCAGGCCGGCTATCCGGTCGTCGCCGCGGCCAACCCGCTGGAGGGCCTGGATCAGGACAGTGCCGCGGTCGCGAGCCTGCTGCGCAGTATCAAGGGCCCGATCATTCTGGTCGGCCACTCCTACGGCGGCGCAGTGATCACCAACGCTGCCGCCGGGAACCCGAACGTGAAGGCTCTGGTCTATATCGCGGCCTTCGCGCCGGACAAGGGCGAGTCCGTCGGCGAGCTCATCTCCAGGCCGGTCGCGCATCCCATCGCGGCGCTTCCGCTGGTGTCCTATCCGGTCGTCAACGTCGGCGGAGCGACGGACACCGACTTCATCATCAATCCGGCCCAGTACCGGCAGGTCTTCGCGGGTGATGTGAACCCGGCGCTTGCCGCCGACATGGCGGCGACCCAGCGCCCCGCGGCGAGTGGCGCCGTCACCGAGGCCACCACGCAGGCCGCCTGGCGCACCATCCCGTCGTGGTACCTGGTCGCCGAGCAGGACCACGCGATCGCTCCCGACCTGGAGCGCTACATGGCCGCACGCGCGCACGCCCACACCGTCGAAGCCGACGGCTCGCACTCGATCATGGTCAGCCACCCCGACACCGTCGCTCAGCTGATCGAGACCGCCGCCTGGAGCACCCGATGACCCGCACGCGCTCAACCGCCACCGCCACCACCGCAACCGCACCTTCCCAGCCTGGAGACACAGATATGTCCGCAGCAGCCGCCCCCGTCATCAACACCACCAACATCATCAACACCACCAACACCGCCGGCCACCTCCGACGCTTGTACTTCGTCCGGTTCGTGTTCGCCGCCGCCTGGGCGGGCGCCTTCGCCGCGATCGGGTCCAAAATCGACGCCGGCAGCGTCGCGCTGCTGATCCTGTACCCGGCGTTCGACCTGGCAGCGGCGATCTTCGACGCCCGTTCGAGCCGCGACCAAGCCCTCTACGTCAACATCGCAATCAGCACAGTCGCCGCGATCGGTCTCGCGGCCGCCGCCGCCGGCGACATTGCGGCCGTCCTCCGCGCCTGGGGTGCATGGGCCATCGTCGCCGGCCTGGTCCAGCTGTTCGTCGCGCTCCAGCGCCGCCGCGCGCTCGGCGGCCAGTGGGCCATGATCCTCAGCGGCGGCATCTCGGTGATCGCCGGCGCCGGATTCCTCGGACAGGCCGGCAGCGCAACCTCGATGAAGTTGCTCGCCGGGTACGCCGCACTCGGAGGCCTGTTCTTCCTCATCTCCGCGGTGCGCCTGCTGCGCCAGCGCGGCCAGAGCAAGCTTGCCGGGGCGCGTTGACATGAGCGGTACAGGCAATGACCTGACTTATGACGTGATCGTGGTCGGTGCGGGACCCGCCGGCGAGAACGTCGCCGACCGGGCCGTGCAGGGCGGCCTCAGCGTCGCCATCGTCGAAGACGAACTCGTCGGCGGCGAGTGCTCCTACTGGGCCTGCATGCCGACCAAGGCGCTGCTGCGCAGCACCGCCGCACTGCACGCCGCCCGGCAGCTGCCGGGCGCCCGGCAAGCGATCACCTCCTCGCTCGACGTGGACGCGATCCTTCGGCGACGCGACGGCTTCTCGTCCGGGTGGAAGGACGACGGGCAAGTCAGCTGGCTCCAGCAGGCCGGCATCGACCTCGTTCGCGGGCGGGGTCGCCTGAGCGGCCCGCGCACGGTGGAGGTCACCGATGTCCAGGGCCAGACGACCCAGCTGACGGCCCGGCACGCCGTCGTGATCGCCACGGGCTCCTCCGCGCTGGTACCGCCGGTTCCGGGCCTGGCGGATGTGCCCGTGTGGACGAACCGTGAAGCCGTGGCCGTCAAGACCGTTCCAGGCCGCCTTGTCATCGTCGGAGGCGGCGTAGTGGCCGCTGAAATGACGACCGCGTTCGCCCGCCTCGGTTCGGCCGTCACCATGCTGGCACGTGACGGCGTCCTGCCCGCCAACGAGCCCTTCGCCGGGGACTGGTCACCCAGGCACTCAAGGACATGGGCGTCACGATCGAGCCCGGCGTCGGAGTCACCGCGGCTCGTCTCGACGAGAACGGCGCCACGGTGCTCAGTCTGGCGAACGGCACAGAGCTGGAAACTGACCAGGTCTTCCTGGCCGTCGGACGCGGACCGAACACGAAAGACCTGGGCCTGTCACGGGTCGGACTGACCCCAGGGACGTGGTTCCCGGTAAACGAGACGATGCAGGTCCTCGACGACAGCGGGAACCCGCTCAGAGGAGGCTGGCTCTACGCGGTCGGCGACGTCAACCATCGCGCGCTGCTCACGCACCAGGGCAAGTACCAAGCCCGCGCCGCCGGCGACGCCATCGTCGCCCGCGCCACCGGGCAGGCCGCCGACGAAGACCCGTGGTGCTGGCACACCGCGACCGCCGACACGCGGGCTGTGCCGCAGGTCATCTTCACCGACCCCGAAGTCGCGGCCGTCGGCCTGACCGCCGCCCGGGCCGAACGAGACGGGTACCGGACGAGAGTCGTTGACTACGACCTCGGTTCAGTCGCCGGCGCAGCACTGCACGCCGACGGCTACACCGGCCGCGCACGCATGGTCGTCGACGAGGACCGGCAGGTCATCCTCGGAATGACCTTCGTCGGGCCCGACGTCGCCGAACTCCTGCACGCCGCGACGATCGCTATCGTCGGCGAGGTCCCGCTGAAGCGGCTATGGCACGCCGTGCCCGCGTTCCCCACTATCAGCGAAGTGTGGCTGCGACTGCTGGAGGGATACGGACGTCCCAACCCCGGCACAAGCTCCTGACCGCCCGGACGGACACCTTCGAGCCCCAGTCGACTGGACATGGCGCCCGAAGGTGTCCGTTCCCGTCGGCCCAGCAGCTGAGCTGGCAGCCCGCACAGACATGCCTGCCCGGGACGGCCCAGCGGGCGATACCGATCAACAGTTGCAAAGTAGCAGTCCTGGAGACAACCGATGATCAAAGCAGAACGTTCTATCCACTATGATCACGGCATGGCCGTAACGACTGTTCCGCAGCGCCCGTCCGAGGCACGGGAGCGGCTGCTGAGAACCGCCAGCGGACTTTTTTACAGCAAGGGCGTACATGCCGTTGGAGTCGACGAGATTCTTTCTCGCGCCCAGGTCACCCGCGCGACGTTCTACCGGCACTTCCCCAGCAAAGACGATTTGATCGTTCAGTACATACGAACCGCAGACCAGGGCATTCGGGATGCCGTCGCGGCCGCGACCGACAAGCCAGCCTCCGCGGATTCCTGCATTCGCGCGCTAGCGGACTTCGTGGCCAGCCAGATCAAGACGCCCGGATTCCGCGGGTGTGCCTTCCTGAACGCCGCAGCCGAGTATCCGGACGTGGAGAATCCGATTCACCAAGCCATCTTGGCCCACCGCTCCTGGTTCTACGAGACGGTCCTGAACGCGTTCGGCCGGGTCACCGATAGAGCGCCGCTTGCGGCGGCGCATTTCGTCATGCTGCGCGACGGAGCGTTTGTCGAGGGTTGCCTGGCCGATCCCGATACCGTCACTAAGACCTTCCTTCATGGAGTCGACGGCATGCTCGCCTCGTTCCCCGACGACACGGGCTGACCCACGCAAGGCCCGCAGAGATCGCGGTGCACTTTCGCCCTTTGAATCGCGGAGCGCTGCGCCTCGGAATAGGGACGACAAGCCACTCCACCTGCGCAATTTCTGAAGCCAACCGGCCTAGCCCGTTGCAGGCCGATCACGCTAGGTCAGATGCGACATACGGTCCGCTCGGCCAAGTCGAGGCTGCCCGGCACAGCGAGCTGCCTCAGGCTCCGGCGCCGCCATCAACCGGGACGATCGCGCCAGTCACCACACTGCTAGATCGCCTAATGCTAAGTTCCTTAAAGGGTGTACACAAAGCGTCGGCGGTAGGAGCGTGGCTTGGGCTCGGGTCGTCCCCAGATCCAGGGCCGGGCGCGGGCGTTGAGCTGGGCGGTGGCCACCCGGGTGGCGTGGGCGATCT
>WNGE01019421.1_pt1 | contig 11741 bp, 15 predicted proteins | sample 5400651 | NCBI WGS metagenome assembly WNGE01 (sample SAMN13153370, study PRJNA577476) | soil metagenome | isolation source: 60 cm soil or saprolite under grassland replicate 2 | place: USA:California | collected 2016-06-15 | reverse complement strand
GCGCATCGTCGACCGCTCCACTGAGCAGGACGAGGAGCCGGTGCGGGAGGCGCAGGCAGTCGAGACCGAGGCGCGGGCCGAGGAAACCCGCCCCGAGGACCGGCAGCCCGAGGACCGCCCCAAGGCCCGCCGGGCGCCCGCGCCCCCGCCACCGAAGAGCTGAGCGCCTCGGCGTGGGCATATCCCAGCTACAACACCGATGCCCGGCTCCTGCCCGCCAGCTTCCTACCGCGGACCAAGCCAACGGGAGTTGCGGTAGGAACATCGTGGATCGTCTCCAAACAGCACCTTGCCAACGATCACGCCGTGTTGCCGAGCGAGGCGGGGCCGCTCGCCCTCGGCGAGCTCGCTCTGGCCGTCCCCGACGATCCGCAGATCACCTTCCACCGGGAGCTGCTTGCCCGGAGCCGCACCGAGGGACTCGATGGCCCTACCGGCCACTGCTGTCCGGCGAGTTGCTGGACACCTGGCTTGCCGCCGACGCAGCGCTGCGCCAGGCCCGCCCCTCACACCCGACATCAGACCGATCGTGCTCGGCCCTCACCGACACGCTCCAGCACCAGCACGCACACGCCGCCGCCCTCGGCCGGCTGCTCGGCATGCTTACCAACGGAACCCGAGGACCAGCAGGATTCCCCGTTGGATGAGCGGCTGGTCGGACACCCGCCGGACCCCTTGACCAGCGCCTTGGCGCCATCCAGCACCGCCAGGACCGGCCGGGTCACGTCCAAGCCCCGCTCACGCAGGTCGACCAGCAGGTCACCGACCAGCGTGGCGTTCTCGGTCGACCCCTGGCGCAAGCCCACCGGATGCTTGCGCCCGTCGGTGTCGATGACCAGCGCGACCACGCACAGCTGCTCGGCGAAGCTCACCCGTCGACCAGGATCGCGACCGGGTCGATCGCCGACAGGCCCGCGGCGAGCAGTTCGGCCAGCGCGGTCTGGGTGCGGGCGACGAACCGGCGGCTGACCGCCGACCGCGAGGTCGCACGGGCCCGCTCCGTGACCGCACTGCCGACCGGCTCTAGGCCGGCCCGCCAGTCGCGGGTCGACAGCCCCGCCAGCATGCGATCCAACGCCATCTAGTCCAGCAGCTCGGTGTGGGTGAACTGCTCGTAGGTGGCAACCGGCAGCTCGCCGGTGCCGTCGGCGGTACGGACCCGAGGGCGGCGCACCGGCACCCTGCGCCCCCCAAAGGGCACCGAGCCGTCCTCGTAGCCGTGCCGGACCGCGCGACGCGCAGGGTCGTGGCGGCCCTTGACGCCGGCCAGGACGGTGACATCGACACGGCGGTTCCCCTCCATCGGGAGTCTTGGCTGACGCCCGATTCCTACCACTAGTGGCTCGTCAGTCGTGATTTGCGTGCTGCGTGGTTCGGGCCCGTGGTCCTTGCGGTCGAGGATTCCGCCGTCCGAGGAGGTCGAGCATGCCAAGGGGCACGTCGCGATGCTGTGACCGCCACCCCGGGCCACCTGTGCCAAGGGTTGACCGGTGAGGAACCGGCGCAGAGCCTCGGGCGTGTGTGTTGCGCCATACGACAAGCAGGGCAAGCTGCGGCACCGGGAGCGCGATGCGCGGCAAGGACGACTTCGAGGGCTTCTACCTGGGCAGCTATCCCCGGCTGGTCGGCCAGCTCACGGTCGTCACCGGCAGCCTCGAAGATGCCGAGGACGCGGTGCAGGAGGCGTTCGTCCGGGCCGCCGTCCGCTGGGGGCGGCTGCAGAACTACGACGTCCCTGAGGCGTGGGTCCGCCGGGTCGCGCTCAACCTGGCCACCAGCGGGCTCAGACGCGCCCGCCGACAGCTCGCCCTGCTTGGTCGCCTGCACGCGCAAGCCGGCGAGCCGGCACGCGCCGACGACGCCGGTGCCGACCGGGTCGCCATCGAGGCCGGCCTGGGCAGGCTGCCGCTTCGCTACCGCCAGGTCCTCGCCCTCCACTACGGCGCCGACCTGCCGGTTGACCAGATCGCTCAGCAGCTCAGCCTGCCGGTCGGGACCGTGAAGAGCCGGCTTGCCCGCGCCCGAGCCACGCTTGGGGCCTACCTCGACTACGCCCAGGACGAAGGGCAGGAGGAACCTGGTCATGCATCCCGATGAGCTGCACCGGCGGATCGCCGAGCTGGTCGCCGACCACGCCGACCGGGCAACGCCACCGCCGGTCGCCGCGATCCACCGCCGGGGTCGCGTGCGCCGCGCCCGTCTTGCCTCGGGCGTCGTCTTGCTGGCCGCCCTGGTCGCCGGGCTGCTCGCCAGCCACTGGCCGCTGGGTGACGCGGTGGCGCCCGCGCCGCCGGTGACGCAACCGCCTCGACCACCCGCCCGACCTGCACGACCGGCGCCCAAGAGCTTCGCCGACTTCACCCTGCAGGCCCTCGACAGCGTGAGCGTGGGGCAGATCGTCCTCCTCGACCAAGGCGAGAACGCCACCTTGCGCTGGCAGATCGGGGCTGCGTCGGCGTTCCACGCCGGCCAGCCGCTGGTCTGCCTGCTCTACCAGGCCGACCCCTCTGCCCAGGTCCAGTCCGCATCGAGGTCGAGATTGAGGTCGAGCGCACGCTCGGCGGTGGTCGAGATTCCCGAGCGGGGCGAGGGGCACGGCTGCGGGGACCAAGGTGACCGCCCGTCGCTCGCCCCGGACTATGTCGACGGCGACAGTGGAGCGCAGCCGGCGTTCGGCACGGTGCCCGATGGGACGGTGCGGGTCCGGCTGCTGCTCAACGGACGGTCGCCGGTCGAGGTCGACGCGATCGACGCCGGGCCCAGCTTCAAGCAGCGCTTCTGGGTCGTTGCTCACGCGGGCGCCAGGATCGTCGGGGTGGTCGCCCTGGACGCCGGCGGCCGGGAGCTCGCCCGCTATCCCTGACCCTGACCTCCAACACGAGGTGGTGACTGCCATGACACCAACGATCGGGATCGGGAGGGCGGCGTCGCTGCTGATCGGCCTGCTGCTTGCCGGCAGCACCCTGGCCGGCTGTCATGCCGGCCGCGCCGGCGCCGGCGAGCAGCCCACCCAGCCGACGCAGGCCCTGCCCCTGGCGAGCGGCTCGCCTACCCCACTTGGCGGCTGCGGCCAGGCCTTGTCTGGCCTGGGCCACTCGGCCGAGGGGCCAGGTTCGCAGCGGTTCGAGATCACCCGGCAGCAGCTGGCGGTGATCGGCAGCCGGCTCATCGAGGTCTTCTGCCACCAGGGACTGTGGCAACAAGGCGTTGGCTTCGGCGTGCACTCCGAGAAGGACCCCAACCGGGTCTTGGTGCTGGTCAGCCCTGGCCGCTCCGGTCTCACCGCCAAGCAGGTGCTCGACCGGCTGTTGGGCCGCGGGTAGGGATGGTGATGGCGCCTGGGATGTGCTCGGTGAGGGCCTCGCGATCGAAACTTGATCAGCTGCTGGTTGGGAGCGTCTGTTGGGGCTCCCCCCGAGCTAGTCGGTAGCTTTGTCAGACCTGAATGAGAGGGTAGAGGTGCTTGAGCTTGACCCGAGCGTCCTGGGTCGTGAAGCGCCAGTCCACACCACGGCCGGTCGCGTTGCGGATCGCCTCCCACGCGGCGACTGCCCGCTCCAGGGACGCTCGGTCGGCCAGCCGCCGGTCCAGGCACTGCCCGGCCAGGACACTCAGCTCGATCTCGGCCATGTTCAGCCAGCTCCCGTGCTTGGGGGTGTAGTGGATCTCGAGTCGGTCGGCCAGCCGCCTGGCCTCGGCCGGCTCGAACGCCTCGTACAGCGACGCGGGGGTGTGGGTGTTGAGGTTGTCTTGCACCAGCACGACCCGCTCCGCGTCGGGATAGTGCATATCGAGCAGCTTCTTGATGCAGCGTGCCCAGTCGATGCGGGTGCGCCGCTCGCTGACCGTCACATGCCGCCAACCGCGCAGCGGCTCGCAGACCACGAACACGTTGCACACGCCGCGGCGCTCGTACTCGTAGTCCTGGCGCACGGGGCGTCCAGGGGTGACCGGCACGGGCGCGGTGACCTCGGCCAGCAGCTGTCGGCTGGTCTCGTCCAGGCACACCTGCGGGCGGCGCGGGTCATACGGGCGGGTGTAGACCTCAAGCACGTCCTCCATCCGCCAGCAGAACTCGGCGTCATGGCCGGGCGGGATGCACCAGCGCTGGATCAGCCACGGCTTGAGCCGGTTTGCTTCAAGGCCTGCCGCACCGTCTCATACGACAGCGCCTCCACGACCTCCAGCGCCACCAGCCGCTCGGCCAGCAGCCGCAACGTCCAGCGCTTGCGGCCCTCAGGCGGGGCGCTGCACGCCAGCGCGACCAAGCGGGCCTCCTGCTTCCCGTCCAGCCGACGGTGATACTCGCGCGCTGGCGGTTTGCGGTGCAGCGCCGCGTCCAGCCCGCCCGTGACGCACAGCTGGCGGACGCGGGCGACAGTGGTGGGGTGGGCCTCCAACGCCATCGCGATCGCGGCGCCGGTCCAGCCCGGGCCGGCCTCGCCCTGGTTGGCCTTCAGCAGGATGCGGGCATGGGTGAGGGCGCTGGCCGGGACGACGCCCCGGCCGATCATGGTGTGCAGCCGGGCGCGCTCTTCCTCCGATAGGACCACGATGTGTCGCTTGCGCTCCCTCGGCCTCCTGCGGCGGTGGCATCCCTGCACCACACCAGCATGAGACCGAACCCAACATCTCACAAATCACGGCTGACGACCTACTAGGCAGGTCTCAGGCGGGGACCGCCACCTCAAGTTCCACGACGCCGGGGACAACCTCCAGCCCGCGCACGCAGCGTTTGTTACTGGCTGTATCGTCGGCGGTGACAAGACAAGGTAGGGGGTACCTGAGCGGCGTGACCGAACTTTCACGGTCCCAGATCGACAAGCTGGGGGTTCGGCTTCGTTCCGGACCCATGTCGACACAGGATCTAGAACTACTCCAGCAGGTGCGAGCTGCTCATGATGACGCGCTTGCCAAGGTAAGTCTTCTGTTGAGGGAGCGAACTGGGCTAGAGCCTACATCTCGGCTGAAAACGGTGCAGACGATAGTAGAGAAGTTAGTACGTGAGCGAGGACGTCTGAGCACAATGCAGGACATCGCTGGCGTGCGCGTAGTTGTTGACGTCGATCGTTCCGAACAAGACGAGCTCGTAAAGAACGTCGTCGAAGTGTTCGGCTACGCCAAGGTCGTCGATCGTCGAGCCAACCCAGTCACGGGTACCGCGCGGTGCATGTCATTGTGTCGATAGACAACCGCCTGGTAGAGATTCAGGTCAGGACGGAGCTTCAGAACCGATGGGCTCAGTTGGTCGAGCGACTAGCTGACCAGTGGGGGCGACAGAGTGAGAAGCTGTTCGCTCAATGCGTTTGGACATAGACTGATGGCTATGCGCTACTACCTGATGGTGTACGACCGCAGTGCTGGAAGGATCGTCGAACTGAAAGAGTTCGACGAGGACGAGCGCACCGAAGCCCTCCGAGAGCGCTTTTTGCGGGAACTCCGCGAAGTACACAATCCTGACATCGAAGTTGTGGTACTCGGCGCTGCTTCACGGAATGGGCTGCTGCACACTCATTCTCGTTACTTCAAGACGCTACAGGAGCTGGCTGAGCTAGCACCATCGGCTCTGTAGACATCATCCGCCGCCCGCAGGGCCGGCACGACCACCAAGGAGCTGATGGCGCGGATGGCCACTCGACCCCGGATATGGCGATCCGCTATCGGCACATCACGGAGGCCGCGACGCGATCATCGCCGCATCGCTGGATCGGCTCGTCCAGGCCGGCGACGGCGCCAATCCAAGTGGCACGGACATGGCACGGCGCCGGCGGAAGCACAAGGAGCGGTCGGCGGGGAGATCGCCTAATCTACTTCCCCATGAAGAACTCGGGGTTGAAGTAGCCGCTGAATTGACGATTCGGCTGGCGCCGCAGCGACGAACGCCAAAGCGCGCGGTGGCACCATTGCTGTTCAGGCGCCTGGAATCTGGATAATGCCCGATTGGATTTGGTGGCCGATTTGAACGGCGGCGTTCCAACAAGCGTTGTGGCGCTGTGCGGGTCGGGACAGTGGAGTTCGGGTCCACGGCGCCAACACGTGGGCTGGAACCACAGCCGAGCTGCTGAGCGGGCGGCCCGTGAGCACAGCCTCGCGCGCAAGCTCAGGGAGCTGGTCATCGCGATCAAGCCGGAGCGGCGCCAGCCGGCTGGCTGTGCCGTGCCGATGCCGCGGCCCCTGCGGTCCCAGGCCGTAAGGACCGCTCGCTCGACACCGTGGCGGCATCCGGCCCGGGTCGGGCGCCGGCATCCAAGCGCGATCACCGGCGCCATCGTGGGCCTGGTCCGGGAGCAATAGGCCTGCCCTTCCTCAGAGCCTGCGAAGGTGAGATTCTCACTATCCGGCGCGCTCGCGCAGCCGGTCAGGCTGCAACAGGACGATCTGGGTGGGCTCCAGCGAGATCCAGCCGAGCTCCTGGAAGCTGTGCAGGATCTTATTGATGCTCGGTCGTGCGCAGCCCACCGCATCGGCGAGGTCCTGCTGGGTGCGGCGAGGCTCACGGAGGCTGAAGACCGTTCCCGGTCCGGCATCCGGGTCAACGGCCTGGACCAGGAGGTTGGCCACGCGCGCAGTCAGGTCCCGCAGGGCGAAGTCGCGGACCATCTCGCTCATCGCGCGCAGGTTTCCAGCAAGCTGCACCAGGAGATGCTGAGCGAGCGGCGGTTGCTCACGCAGGACGTCGAACAGGTCCTTTCGCGTCAACACTAGCGCGGTGGTCTCGGTCAGTACCTCAGCCCCGGCGGTGCGGGGGCCACCGTCGAGGACCGTGATCTCGCCGAAGCTGCCTGGTGGCCGGACGACGCGGAGCACCAGGCGCCTGCCGTCTCCGGTTCTGGTCTCGAGCCGGACCGCGCCGCTGGCGACGACGACCAGCGAGCCGCCGTCGTCGCCCTGGTGGAAGATGAAGTGGCCCTGCTGGTACCTACGGGGCGTTGCGCGTGTGGCGAGATGCGGCAAGATCGCCGGGTCGACTTGACCCAGCAACTCGGTCTGCGCCAGCAGTGCGGTCTTTTGGTCCAGCTCCATGTATAGCAGACACTGTAGAATTTTCGGCCAGCTTGACAGATCCGTACGGAACATGGAAGACCGGGCATGTACGAATGTGGGCAGGAGCAGGCGCAATGCGGGGACAGTCGGGTAGGCGACAGGGGAATCGATGGCCAGGTGACAGATTTGGCCGTGATATGGCTCTATATATATAGGCCACACTAGAGCGAGCTTTCGCTTCCGGTCCGCTGGCGTCGAGATGGACGGTGGGAATGCACCACGACCGGCTGGACTGCAAGCCGTTGCACCGCTGCATCGTGGCCGTGGAGGTAGAGGGCTTCGGCAGACCTGACCGCAGCGATCGCTCACGACTGCGGATCCGTGACGCCCTGTACCAGATTGTGCGCGGCGCCCTACTGGCGGCGGCGGTCGACGAGTCGGACTATGCGCTCTCCGACCGGGGGGATGGCCTCGTGGGGGAGCTTTCGCCAAGGGTATCCACCGGGCTTCTGGTCGCCCTGCTGGTTCAGGGCCTGCTCACTGAGCTGGAATCCCACAACGCCGGCGTCCCCGAGCGGGAGCGCATGCGGCTACGGGCGGCGCTCCACGCCGGCCACGAGTTCAGCTATGCGCTTCGGCTGCTCGGCGCCAGCGTCCTGCGGGAGCAGCTGGCCGCCACCTCCACACCATTGGTGCTGATCGTATCTGAGCCGGTCTACGAGGGTGGTCTGAGATGGCGTTGGGAGGGCATTGATCCGTCCCGCTTCGAGCGGGTCTCGGTCACTGATGCGAAGGGAATGGGGCAACCGGACGCCTGGATCTGGACGCCAGATCAGCAGATGGCGCTGACCTCCTCGCCTTCGGCGATGTCCGGGTGCATCTTGAACCTTCCACAGCGCAACACAGAGTTCAGCGGTGGAGACCGACTGCTCGCCACGCTGCAGCTTGCCCTCACCCGTGGTCGTTACCGTCGCACGGACCAGCCCGGACGCCAGCGCGCGGTCCTGGCCCTGCATGGCGTGACCGGAGTGGGGAAGAGCCAGCTGGCACGCGAGTACGCTCACCGCCACCACAGTGAGTACGACCTGGTGTGGTGGATCCGGGCCGAGAGCAGGGCCACCATCCTCGCGGCGTTCGCCGAGTTCGCGCACCGTCTTGGCGTGCCCGGTCAGGGCGATCGGAGGAAGCTGGTGAATCGGCTCAGAGTGGACGTGCCATCGGTGGCGGAGGCGACGCGGTTCCTGCTCGACCGTATCTGCGGCGCCGACAGGGACGCAGCCGCGCGGCTGGCAAGGGTGCTGGACCGGCGGCCCTTGGCGCTGGAGCAGGCCTCCGCCTGCATCAGACAGACAGGCATGGCGCTGGACGAGTATGTGCGGCTCTACCGGGAGCAATGCGGAGAGTTGCTCCAGGAGGGCAAGGACACCGCCGACGGTGCTCCGCTCCAGGCGGTGTTCCAAGTCGCCTTCAACAGGGTCGCCGAGCAGGCGCCCACCGCCGCCCAGTTGGCCAAGTTATGCGCCTTTCTTGCTCCCTCGACGATTCCGCATGACCGCATCACCGCCCGGCTGGATCTCTTGCCGCCGCCGCTTGGCGAGGGCATCCGCCACCAACCCAGCTACATCGCCACGGTGAATGCGCTGCGCTCGTTTTCATTGGCGGAGCAGGAAGCGTGGGCTGAGCGAGCACTCAGACTGGTGGAGCTGGCATGGCCGACCGATGCGCCCGATCCTGTTACCTCGCCGCGGTACTGGCATCTCCTCTCCCACGCCCTGGTCGCCACCTCAGCGGCTGACCGGCTTGGGATTGCGCCCGATACCACGGCGCGGCTACGGGGCCGGACCCGAGTCTCTCCCGCCCAGCGGGCCGAGTGGCGGCCCGCCTACCAATTCGGCTCCCAGCGGCTGATCGAATCGTTTCCTGATGGTCAGCTCTGCGTTGATCTGCACGGCGGGTCCGCCGCGTGGCGCGGGCCGCTCGAGCCGCTCGAGGCGCTGCATCAGTTGCTGCGAGCGCTCGCCGTTGGCGACGAAGAGCTGCCCACCACGGTGATACGAGCAGCGGCGCTCTACCGCAGGCTGACGGCGGGCCGGCGAGTTCTGGTGGTGCTCGACAATGCCGACAATGCCGCGCAGGTTCGCCCGCTGCTGCCAGGGAACGCCACCTGTGGAGTGTTGCTCAGAGGCCCGTTGGGGCTCATCGCGCTCGATAACAGCAGCCACTTGGCGGCCGACGCGCTTGATCTGGGGGATGCTATCGCGCTGTTGCGTCAGATCATCGGGCGGGCACGGATCGCGGCTGAGCCGGAGGCCGCCGCCGCAATCGTGCGGATGAGCGACTGCCGACCATTGGCACTTCGAATGCACGGGAGCTATTTGGCCGCCCGGCCGCGCCTGCGGCTCGGCGAGCTGGCCCCGCAGCTGAGGAACGAGCACCGTCGGCAGGCGGCCCTCAGGCTTGGCGACACCGGTGTCCGCGTCGCCTTCACGCTCGCCGCTGAGGATGTGGGCCCTCTCGCCGCGCGCGTGCTCTGTCGACTGAGTCTTCTACCAACACCCCGGTTCGCGCGACAGGAGGTCGCCGCGGTGGCATTCGACGTCTTCGCGGTGGCATCCGCTGGAGCGGTTGAGGGCGGGGTGATCGCACTGGTACTAGACGAGCTGGCGCGGGCTGGATTGCTCGAGCGGCTCACCGGGGACCGCTACCGCCTCGACGGGCTGGTGAGGTTGCTGGCCTGCGAGCGCCTTGCCGAGGAACCTGTCGAGCAACGATGCGCGGCGCTGCGAAACCTGCACGTTTGGCGGCGGACCCGGCGCGAGATGTCCCTGACACGAACGCCATGACGGCGCTCAAGCCGGTAGGGACGAGATCCACGCGTGCGTCTGAGTTTCTTTCTCATTCACCCACACGCGGTGGAAGGCCGCCGGGTCGACGCCATCGTGGCCGTGCTTGACCACCCGCTGGTAGAAGTCGTCGGAGATGATCAGTGCCAGCGGAGTGCTGCTTCTGCTCAGACGCCGGCGCAGGGCCGGCGAATCGAGCAGCCGATAGGTGGTGTTCAGATCCTCGCCAACTAGGCCGTCCCCATCGTGGGTGAGCCAGCACCGGTTCACGACCGCCCGGAGGCGGATGATCTCCTCGTGTGGTGCCATTAGGTTATACTGCCCGAGACGGCTGGTCAGCGTGGTGGCGACCGGGTCGATGAGGCGGATGTCGGCGGTCTCGGGAGGGAACACGAGCAGCCACCCATCTCCCCGGTCACCGATGTAGATCGGCTGGAGGCCAGCATCGGCCAGGATCTCCTCGAGCAGCTGCCGGAACATCTTGCGCATCCTCTTGCGGCCTGGGTCCCGGCGCCGCCGATCCCCAAAGGCTTTGATGTCCACCGCAAGGACAGGGCACTGGACAGGTAGAGCGGCGAGCAGGTGCAGAATGCTCTTCCCCAGGATGGAGCGGGACGACCCAGAGACGTGCAGCCACACTCGCTGCTGGACCTCGGTGCCGTCGGGAGCGACCGTGCACTCGTACTCGATGAGCCTATGCCCCGCCTGCTCGAGGTTATCGCTGCCGCGGCCGAGCGAGCCATGACTCGCATTTGTCGCCAGCAGCACCATCGGTGCGCTGCCGCTGGGGGCGCAGTCCTCCAGGGTCTTGCCATCCAGCAGCTCCAACAGGCTGGCGAGCTGCTCCAGCGTCCTGCCCGAAGGCTGCTCGCCGGACCCGCTCACCTCAATCGCCGCGCGCACACAGATATCGGCGGTTCCGGGCGAGGCCCGGTTGTGCTGCGCCAAGCCGGCCGCAAGCCGTGGGGCAAATAACCGCAGCAACTGGAGCGCGACTGACGGGGACTCCGCCTCCAGGACCACGCCGCTGACCAGATCGCCGGTGACAGTGACACGGGTAGGTTCGATGCCCGAGTGGTCGAGTGCCTGTTCGACGAGGCGATGGAGGGTGGCGCGCATTCTCGCTCGCGCGTGCTCATCAGCCTGCTTCTCAAAGCACAGGATCTGCACGGCCAGAAGTGGAGGCGCCAGGTCACCAAGAGCCCGCTCCGCCGGCTCGCTGCCGGGCGGGTGGATCGGCTCGTGAGCCCCCGGGTCGTCGTGCATTTCCTACCGTCCAGGTCGAAACGGAGGTTGACCGGAAGAGAACGATCTCTCTTGTGCCGCTCTTCATACGTCACCAGAGGCGGGGCTTCTGTAATCTGGCTGACTCCGGGTACGGGACGTGGCTGCGGCGCCGGATCGCGGAGTCGCGGGCAAGGTCCCTCTTGTGGAGGAGTTCTCCCGGCGGCGGCAGGCAGATACTGGAGCGCATGGAGACGCGCCGAGCACCGAATCCGCAGCTTCGTGGAAACCACACCGCCACTGAGGGAGCTGCGGATCGTGCGGCCATGTACAGCGTGCTCAACGACCAGTGAACCATCCGCTCTTGCTTCGCTGGCCGTCAGGAATCGCCCACACACCGGTAGAGCGCGTCGATCAGCCCGGCGGAGAACGTTCCGATCATGTCGAACTGGCTGCGCACGAAGCCGACGGAGATCCGATGCTCCGGGTCGCAGAAGGCGATCTCCCCTCCGCCTCCCTCGGATCCGAACGCCGACTCCACCGGGCCGTATCGAAGGCCCCGCCCTGGCGCGGCGAAGTTCCCGATGTAGCCAAGGCCCCACGGCACGATCAGCGACTGCCCGCCCGGGTCATCCTCGCTGGTCGCATCGGGACTGCGCACCTGCACCGTGCCGAAGGCGCGCACCGTCT
>WNGE01007613.1_pt1 | contig 11741 bp, 20 predicted proteins | sample 5400651 | NCBI WGS metagenome assembly WNGE01 (sample SAMN13153370, study PRJNA577476) | soil metagenome | isolation source: 60 cm soil or saprolite under grassland replicate 2 | place: USA:California | collected 2016-06-15 | reverse complement strand
TGAGCAGCTGCACGAGGACCTGCGCATCCGCCGCTCGATCGAGCGGATGCTGCCTGATGCCGGCATCTCGCGCGTCGAGATCGAGCGAAACGCCAACCAGATCACGGTCAGCATCCACACAGCGCGTCCGGGAATCGTCATCGGCCGCGGCGGCCAGCGCGTAGATGAGCTGCGCGGCAGGCTCGAAAAAACGAGCGGACGCCGCGTTCGCGTCAACATCAACGAGGTGCGGCTCCCGGAAATCGAAGCGCCGCTCGTCGCCCGGGCGGTTGCCGAGCAGATAGAGCGCCGCGTCTCGCACCGCCGCGCCATCAAGCAAGCAGCGCTACGGGCAATGCAGCGCGGCGCCCAGGGCGTGCGCATCCGCATCGCAGGAAGGCTCGGGGGCTCCGACATGTCTCGCAGAGACCAGGAGCGGCAGGGCCGGGTCCCCTTGCACACGCTGAAGGCGGATGTCGACTACGGCACTGCCGAAGCCCGCACCACGCTCGGCCGCATCGGCGTCAAGGTCTGGATATACAAGGGCGACAAGATCTCGGAGCGGACGGCGCCCCCGGTCAGCGCGCTTGAAAAGGCACGCGCGGCCAGCGGTGAACCACAAGCGGGCGGGGTTGCGGCGCCTGGCGGCCCCGACCAGCCGTCGGAAGCGAGCGCAGAGGCGGCAGCGGCGGAACCTCCTCCGGAGCCAGCTCAGCAGGAGAGCGGCGATGCTACAGCCTAAGCGGACGAAGTTCCGCAAAGCGCACCGTGGCCGCCGGCGTGGCATGGCCACAGCCGGCAACCACGTCACCTTCGGCGATTACGGCCTGCAGGCTCTTGGGCCGTGCTGGCTCACCGCCCGCCAGATTGAGGCCGGCCGTCGCGCCATTACCCGCTACGTCCGCCGCGGTGGCAAGCTCTGGATCCGCGTTTTCCCCGACAAGCCGATCACCAAGAAGCCGCTCGAGGTCCGTCAGGGAAGCGGCAAGGGCCCCGTCGAAGCGTGGGTGGCCGTCGTTCGCCCGGGCCGCATGATCTACGAGATCGCTGGTGTCCAGGAAGATACCGCGCGTGAAGCCATGCGCCTCGCCGCCCACAAGCTCCCCATCCCCACGCGCTTCGTGGCAAGGCCGGAGATGTAATCGATGGCGAAGAAGCTGAAGACCAAACTCGACGATATCCGCAAGCTCTCCGAAACGGACCTGCGCAAGGAGCTGGAGGAGGCCCATCGCCGCCTCTTCTCTATGCGTCTCCAGCGCGAGACTCGGCAGCTCACGAACTACCAGGAGCTGCCGAAAATGAAGCGTCACATCGCCCGCCTCAAAACCATCGAGCAACAGCGACAGCTGACCCGAGCCGGCGGTCAGGCACCGCGCAAATGACTGCCAAGCAGAGCGGCCTGCGCGGCAAAGTCCGCGACGGCACCGTCGTCAGCGACAAGATGCAGAAAACGGTCGTCGTCGCCGTCGAGGCCAACTTCCGCCACCGCTTGTACAAGAAGACAGTACGCCGCGTACGCCGGCTGATGGCTCACGACGAGGCTGAGGAAGCGCAGTTGGGAGACCGCGTCCGCATCATCGAGGCCGCGCCTATCTCTCGGCGCAAGCGCTGGCGCCTGCTCGAAGTCCTGACTCGAGCGGAGCTTCCTGAAGTGGCGCCGGAATCGATCGACCTCGAGTTGTTGGGCGAGGTTAAGCCCGAAGAGCCGGAAATCGAAGAGGCACCCAGGCCGCGCGGTGGCGCGAAGGCCAAGAGCGAAGAGACCGTCCCCGCGGAAGCGGTCGCTGGTCCTGCGGCCGAAGCCGTTGTGCCCGAGGAGATCGAGGTGGCCGAAGAGGTACCCGAAATCGAAGCCGTCGAGGCCGAAGCCGAGGAGCCGGCCGGCGAAGAGCAAGAAGAGGCCCCGGAAGAGCCGGCAGAGAAGGCTGAAGAACCGCCGGAGGCCGACGAAGAACCGCCGGAGGCCGCTGAAGAATCGGCAGAGGCTGCTGAAGAGTCGGCAGAGGAGCAGCCCTCTTGATTCAGTCTTACTCCCGCCTCAAGGTGGCCGACAACTCCGGCGCCCGGCAACTGATGTGCATTCAGGTTATCGGCGGCTCCCGGCGTCGTTACGGCACCGTGGGCGACATTATCGTCGCCTCTGTCAAGCAGGCCACTCCCATGGGCGGCGTCAAGAAGGGCGAAGTCGTCCGCGCGGTCGTAGTGCGTGCCGCGCAGCCATACCGGCGCAACGACGGCTCGTATATCCGCTTTGATGAGAACGCCGCCGTGGTCCTCTCGGACGCCTTCAACCCCCGTGGCACGCGCATTTTCGGGCCCGTAGCTCGCGAGCTGAGAGAGCGCAACTTCATGAAGATCGTCTCGCTGGCGCCAGAGGTCGTGTAGAAATGCAAAAGATTAAGCGCGATGATACGGTCCTCATAACCAAAGGCAAGGACAGGGGCCGCACCGGGCAGGTGCGCAAGGTGCTCCTCGGTACCGGCAAAATCAGCAAGCTCGGTCAGCCGCGGCCGCCGCGCCTCATCGTCACCGGAATCAACATGGTCAAGCGGCACATGAAGCCCCGCGGCCCTCAAAAGCCTGGCGGCATCGTTGACCGCGAAGCCCCCATATCGTGGGCGAACACGGCGCTTGTTTGCGCTTCCTGTGGCAAACCCGCCCGCGTCGGCTTCCGCCGGCAGGCGGATGGGCGTAAAGTGCGCTACTGCAAGCGCTGTAACGCGAACCAGGATTAGGACAGAACAGATGCCAACGCGATTGAAAGAACGCTACCGGGAAGAGATCGTACCGGCTCTAGTCAAGGAGTTCGGCTACGCTAACGCCATGCAAGCGCCGCGCGTAGAGAAGGTGACCCTGAACGTCGGCACCGGGGAGGCCGTCCAGAACGCGAAGGCGCTGGACGCCGCTTCCACCGACATCGCGACAATTACCGGCCAGCATCCAGTGATTACCCGGGCGAAGAAGTCGATAGCGAACTTCAAGCTCCGCGAGGGCATGCCCATCGGCGTCATGGTCACGCTCCGAGGCGATCACATGTGGGAGTTCCTTGACCGCACGCTGAATGCCGCTCTGCCCCGCATTCGCGACTTTCAGGGCGTGTCTCCAAACTCGTTCGACGGCCGGGGCAACTACAGCCTGGGCATCCGCGAGCAGGTCATCTTCCCGGAAATCGAGTACGACAAAATCGACAAGATTCGCGGCATGCAAATAACGATCTGCACGACCGCAAAGACAGACGAAGAGGGGCAGCGGCTGCTCGAGTTGTTGGGCATGCCGTTCGCCAGGCGAGGCTAGGTAGAGGACCAGATGACGCGAAAGGCGCTTTACGAGAAGACCTTCAACAAGCCCCCCAAGTTCCCAGGCCGCCTCCGCAACCGCTGCCGCCTTTGTGGACGCCCGCGCGCCTACATCCGCAAGTTCGCTCTGGAAGGCCACATCCCGGGTGTGCAGAAGTCCAGCTGGTAGCGTTATGGTTACCGATCCCATCGCCGACATGTTGTCCAGGATCAGGAACTCGCTCGTTGCCCGCCACGACCACACAGACATGCCCGCTTCCAAAACTAGGGTTGCGCTGGCTCAGGTCCTTAAGAACGAGGGGTTCATCGGCGACTTCGAGGTCCGGAGTGAGGGTACGCACAAGAATGTCCGCATCCATCTCGCTTATACACCCGCGCGCGAGCCGGTCATTATGGGCCTCCAGCGCGTAAGCCGCCCGGGCTTGCGCGTCTATGCGGCCAAGCGCGAGATCCCGCGCGTCTATGGAGGTCTCGGTGTCGCTATCCTCTCTACTCCGGAGGGCGTCATGACGGGTAAGGAAGCCCGCCGCCGCGGCGTGGGCGGCGAAGTACTTTGCTACGTGTGGTGAACCGATGTCGAGAGTAGGGAAAATGCCGATCGCCATCCCTTCCGGGGTGGAGATCCGCATCGACGGCACGCACGTCGCCGTTAAGGGACCCAAGGGCGAACTGAGCCGCGAGCTCAATCGCGAAATGCGGATCGAGCAGAAGGACGGACAGATCGTTGTTTCCCGCCCCAGTGAGCAGACCCGACACCGTGCGATGCATGGCCTCACCCGCTCGCTGGTCGCAAATATGGTCGCCGGCGTCACCGCCGGCTTCAGCAAGACACTGGAGCTCCAGGGCGTCGGCTATCGAGCACAGATGCAGGGCAGAAACCTCGTGCTGGCGATTGGTTATTCGCATCCGGTGAATGTGTCTCCCCCACCTGGCATCGAGTTCGAGGTCGAAGGCACCTCCAAGATCACCATCAAAGGCATCAACAGAGAGCAGGTCGGCCAAACGGCCGCCGACGTTCGCAAGATCCGGCCACCCGAGCCATACAAGGGCAAAGGCATTCGCTACACTGGCGAATACGTGCGCCGCAAGGCCGGCAAAGCCGGCAAGGCGACCCACTAGGAACGCACCTATGAAGAAGTCACGTCTACCCCGCGCTGCCCGGGCGCGACGTCACCTTCGCGTCCGTGAACGCTTGACGGGTACGACCGAGCGGCCACGCTTAGCTGTCTTCCGCAGCCTGAACCACATTTATGCACAGCTCATTGACGATAGTGCGGGCCACACGCTCGTCTCTGCTAGCGACCTCGAAGCCGATCTCAAATCGGTACGCGATGGCAAAAAGAAGAGCGAAGTTGCCGGGCTGGTCGGCGAGGCGCTGGCCAAAAGAGCGAAGGAAAAAGGCATTGGCTTCGTCGTCTTCGACCGCGGCGGGTTCATGTACCACGGCCGCGTGTAGGCGTTCGCGGAGGCCGCCCGCAAAGCTGGACTCACATTCTAGGAGCCGCTAATGTCAAATCCACGCAAATACATCGCCAAGAGAGACCGGGTCGATGCCGCTGCCTTAGAACTCACCGATAAGGTTGTTTTCATCAACCGTGTCGCCAAGGTGATGAGGGGAGGCAGGCGTTTTCACTTCACCGCCATCGTCGTCGTCGGCGATACCGCCGGGCGAGTCGGCGCCGCCATGGGCAAGGCCACCGAAGTGCCCGAGGCGATCCGCAAGGCCGGTACGATAGCCCGCAAGCACATGATCAGTGTTCCGCTGAACGGTACCACGGTGCCGCACCCCCTCCTTGTCCACTTCGGCGCCGCCAGAGTGCTCATAAAGCCCGCACCTCCAGGCACAGGCCTTATCGCCGGCGGCGGCGTGCGCGCGGTGCTTGAGATGGCGGGCGTTAGGGATGCCGTTGCTAAGTCCCTCGGCTCCAACAACCCGGCCAACACCGTGAAAGCGACGATGCTTGCACTGTCCCGCCTGCGCTCGCCCGATGAGGTCCGCGAACGCCGCCGCGCTGTCTCCCCGGAGGCGTCTGTTGGCGGCTAAGGTTCGTATCACCTGGAAGAAGAGCGCGATTGGATACCAAAACAACCAGAAACGAACGATCGAGGCGCTCGGACTCAAGCGCCTTGGCCAGAGCGTTGAGCGGGAAGATAGCCGCCCCCTGCGTGGTATGATTACAAAGGTTCGTCACCTCGTCGAGGTGACTGAGATCCCCCAGGACTGATGCAAGCCCACCAGTTGAAACCCCCACCGGGGGCGAGGCATGCCCGCAAACGCGTCGGCCGCGGCAACGCCGCCGGCCAGGGTACCTTTGCCGGGCGTGGCCTGAAGGGTCAAAAGGCGCGAGCGGGCAACAAGCCCCGCCGTTTCTTCGAGGGCGGCCAGACACGGCTCTTCAAGAAGCTCCCCTTCCGCCGCGGCTTTACGAACCCCTTCCGCGTAGAGTACCAGGCAGTGAACCTGACCGTCCTCGAGCGCTTCGACAAAGACGCTGAGGTCACTCCCCAGCTCCTGAAGGAAAAGGGTATCCTCCGCAGTCTGAGGAAGCCTGTCAAGGTCCTCGCCGCCGGCGATCTGACCAAGAAGCTCACCGTACACGCTCACAGTTTTTCGATCAACGCCAGAGAAAAGATCGAGGCAGCGGGCGGGACCGTCGTCGAACTGGGCGAACGCAAGAAGAAAAAACCTCACCACCGCGGTTCCGTCCCGAACGATAAGTACGAAGACGCGTCCCAGGCTTCCCAAGCGCCAGCCGGCGAGGACGCACCCGAAGGTGAAGACGATGGCAGCGGCGGGTAGACAGCAGCAGACACAGCGTCCGCAGCTCCTTCAGGCGGCCATCAGCGCGATGGCCCAACCGGACATCCGCGAGAAGCTGCTCTTCACGTTCGGGTTAATCGTGATCTTCCGGTTCGTTTCCAATGTCCCCGTCCCGGGAGTGGATCCGTCGAAGCTCGATGAGGCCTTCAAGCAGAGCACCGTCCTCGGTTTCATGAATATCTTTAGCGGGGGCGCGCTATCACACATGAGCGTCGTCGCGATGGGTGTCTATCCTTACATAACCTCGTCCATCGTCATGCAGCTGATGGTGCCGCTCGTGCCTGCCCTCCAGGCGCTCTCCAAGGAGGGCGAGCAGGGCCGCAAGCAGCTAAACATCTACACGCACTGGATGACCGTGCCTATGGCCTTCGTGCAGGGCTACGGGCAGCTCATCATCGTCCAGAGCATTGCGCCGGGCGCCATCCCCCAGCCATCGCTTTCCGGCCCCGACGCCTTACCCACGCTCTCCGCGATCATTACGATGACCGCCGGCACGATGTTTCTTGTTTGGCTCGGCGAGCTGATCAGCGAGAAGGGAGTCGGCAACGGCATCTCGATCATCATCTTCGCCGGCATCATCGCCGGCCTGCCGCAGTTCATCGGCGGGCGGTTGTACACCGGTACCGGCGAGGGCGTCACCGCCACCTTCTTCCTCACGATCATGATCGTCGGCCTAGTCGCCTTCATCGTCACTTTTCAGGAAGCGCAGCGCCGCATCCCCGTACAGTACTCACGGAGCGTCTTTCGCTCAGGCCGCATGTACCGCCAGTCCGGTCAGACACATATCCCTTTGCGCGTGAATAGCACCGGGATGATTCCCCTCATCTTCGCATTCTCCATCGTGATCATGCCGGCCTTCGTAGGCAGCGCTCTGGAAAGCTCGGACAACAGCCTTCTGGCGAACACCGGGGAATTCCTCAAGAACTCTTTCAACCCCGGTAACGTCTGGTATTGGGCCTTCGTCTTCGTCACCGTCGTGGTGTTCACGTTCTTCTATACCCTCGTCGTCTTTCAGCAACAAAATCTCGCGGAGAACCTCCAGAGACAGGGCGGGTTCATCCCGGGAATCCGTCCCGGGCGCCCGACCGAGGACTACATCAACCGCGTCCTTCTGCGTATCACATGGGGCGGCGCCTTCTTCTTGGGCATCGTCGCCGTCGCCCCCTTCATCACGTCTCATCTTGTGGGGGCCGGTACGACGAGCGGCCGTCAGACCGCGCTTGGTATAACGACAAGCGGTCTCATCATCGTCGTCGGCGTCATTCTTGACACCCTCCGCCAGATCGAAGCCCAGCTGCTCATGCGCCAGTACGAAGGCTTCATCCGCTAGGCATCCTTTGTACGTAATCCTCCTTGGCCTGCCGGGCGCCGGCAAGGGCACCCAGGCAGCGTTGCTCAAAAACGAGACCGGCCTCTCCCATGTCACTACCGGAGAGCTCTTTCGCGAGAACATCCGTCTGGGCACGGAGCTTGGCAAGAAAGCCCAGCCGTTCGTTGAAAGCGGCCGGCTTGTCCCCGACGAGATCACGATCGGCATGCTACTCGACCGCATTTCACAGCCCGATTGCGCGCGCGGTTGCATGCTCGACGGCTTCCCTCGAACCCTCGAGCAGGCGCGCGCCCTCGACGAAGCATTGGCCGGAGACGGCAAGCGCATCGATCGCGCGATCTACATTTCCGTCGCCACTGGCGAACTCGTCCGCCGTCTGTCCGGGCGCTGGAGCTGCCCGAACTGTGGCGCCGTCTACAACGAGATCAGCCTGCCGCCTAAGACACCAGGCGTGTGCGATAACTGCGGCTTCCAGCTGGAGCAGCGTAAGGACGACAGACCCGACGCGGTACGAACGCGGCTCGAGGTCAATCTGAAGAACCTCGAACCGCTGCTCGATTACTATCGCGCGCAGGGAAAACTCTGCGAGGCCCCCGGTGAGGGTGATGTCGAAGATGTCACTCGCGCCGTGCGTGCCTGCCTCGAGGGGGAGCACTAGTGCCGATAATCGTCAAGTCCCGCGATGAAATCGGACTTATGCGGGAAGCCGGACGCATCCTGGCGGAGACTCTCGAAATCGTCGTGAGCCATGTGCGTCCGGGAGTGATTGAGAAGGAGCTTGACGAGATTGCGCGCCGAGAGTTCAAGAAACGGGGCGTCGTTCCCACGTTCTTCAACTACGGGGAGCCGCCGTATCCGGCCGCGATCTGTGTGTCCGTGAACGACGAGATCGTCCATGGCATTCCCGGCGACCGGGAAATAGCGGAAGGCGACGTCGTTAGCATCGACATCGGCTGCACTCACAAAGGCTTCGTCGCCGACATGGCGGTCACGGTCGGCGCCGGAACACTCGCGCCTCAGGCCCAAAAGCTGATCGATGTCACCCGCGATGCGCTCTGGCGGGGAATTGCCGCCTCCCGTGGCGGCGCTCGCATCGGCGAGATCGGCGCCGCCATCCAGGCCTGGGTCGAAGGGGAGGGCTTTTCCGTCGTCCGCGAATACGTCGGCCACGGCGTCGGCCGCCAGATGCACGAAGACCCGCAAATCCCCAACTATGGCACCCCCGACTCAGGCCCCGTGCTCCGGCCCGGCATGGTCATCGCGATCGAGCCCATGGTCAACGTCGGTGACTGGCGCACCAAGCGCGACGCCGACAACTGGACCGTCCGCACCCTCGACGGCAGCCTCTCCGCCCACTTCGAGCACACCCTCGCCATCACAGACGGCGAAGCCGAAGTCCTCACGCTGCCTTAGCGCACCCTATCATTCCGAGCTTGCGGGGTGGGGCGGGCGGCAGCGGGGAGCTGGCGAAGGCCCAGCCGCCGCAGGAGGGAATCTCTGGCTTCGCCAAACAGCGGTAGCGCAACGCTTCGGATCGCCCGCAAAGCCTAGCGAGGCGCCGCAGGCCGGGGGTGTGGGGGGTGTCCCCCACCTCCGTCCGGGATGGCCGAGCGCAGCTCCGCCTCGCTGCTACCCGTTGCCCCAACTCTCCCCATTCAGTAGAATATCTCTTTTGGATGGCCGAATCCGGGAGGTGATGGAAACTACCCGCTGAATGGCGAAAAAAGAGTCGATTGAGGTTGAAGGCACGGTAAAAGAGAATTTGCCAAACGCGATGTTTCGTGTAGAATTGGCAAATGGGCACAGAGTTCTGGCCCATGCGTCCGGAAAAATTCGGATGCACTTTATCAGGATCCTCCCCGGAGACAAGGTACTGGTGGAATTGTCTCCCTATGACCTGACCCGGGGCAGGATTACTTATCGTTTCAGGTAGGCAAATGAAAGTCCAGGCTTCAGTCAGAAAACGCTGCGAAAAGTGCAAGGTCGTACGCCGCCAGGGCGTCGTGCGCATCATCTGCTCCAACCCGCGCCACAAGCAGAGGCAGGGCTAGTCCTTGGCGCGTATCGCCGGCGTCGATATACCGCGTGAGAAGAGAGTCGAGATCTCGCTGAGTTATATCTTCGGCATCGGCCGCCCGACTGCTCATAAGATCTGCTCGGCCGCCAACGTTCCGCTCGAAACAAAGGTGCGCGACCTCACCGACGACGAAGTAGCCCGCATTCGCGAGTACATCGACAAGAACTACACCGTCGAAGGCGAGCTTCGCAAGCAGGTGCGACAGGACATTCAGCGGCTGATCGAAATCGGCAGCTACCGCGGCATCCGTCACCGTCGCGGCCTGCCCGCCCGCGGTCAGCGTACAAGGACCAACGCGAGAACCAAGCGTGGCCCGCGCCGGACGGTCGCCGGCCGCCGCCGCGCAATTGCTAAGAAGTGAGGAATTAAGGCCTGTGGCAGAACGCAAGACACGCACAAGAAGGAGGGAGAAGAAGAACGTACCCGTTGGGCGCGCCTACATCGCCTCCACCTTCAACAATACGACGATCACCTTGACAGACCCCAACGGCGCCGTCCTGTCCTGGGCCTCCGCGGGCACCGCCGGCTTCAAGGGCTCTCGCAAGAGCACCCCTTATGCGGCCGGACTCGCCGCCGAGGCCGCCGCTCGCCGGGCGATGGAGCACGGTCTCAGGCAGGTCGAAGTGCGCATCAAGGGCCCCGGCAGCGGACGCGAAGCAGCGATTCGCTCCTTGCAGTCGGCCGGGCTCCAGGTCACCAACATCCGAGATGTTACGCCTATGCCCCATAACGGTTGCCGCCCGCCCAAACGCCGTCGCGTGTAGGAGAGTTTATGGCCCGCTATACCGGTCCTGTTTGCCGTCTATGTCGCCGCCTCGGGGACAAACTGTACCTCAAGGGCGAGAAATGCTTCACGCCTAAATGCCCGTTCGAGAAGCGTCCCTATCCCCCGGGCCAGCGCTCCACGCGCCGCCGCAAGGTCTCCGATCGCGGCCTTCAGCTGCGCGAGAAGCAGCGCGCCCGCGCGATCTACGGGATCCTCGAGCGGCAATTCAACAAGTACTACGAAATCGCAGCCAAGCGGCACGGTGTGACGGGCGAAACGCTCTTGCGTACGCTCGAGCTCCGGCTCGACAACGTAGCCTATCGCCTCGGCTTCGCCGACTCGCGCCAGCAGGCGCGCCAGCTCGTACTTCACGGCCATATAGCAGTGAATGAGCGAAAGTCCGCCATCCCATCCCACGTGCTCAAACCCAACGACGTTGTGGGTCTCACCGGCCGCGGCAAGAAGAGCGAGTATTTCAAGATGGTGAGCGAGCAGATAGCAAGCAAAAGCATTCCATCCTGGCTCAGCCTGGACGCTCGCGATTTGACAGGGCGCGTCCTGGCTCTGCCGGAAGTCGAAGAAATCGGCCCCAAGTTCAACGTAGCGACGATAGTCGAGTACTACTCGCGCTAAAGGAAGGTCATGTTAGAATCCCAGCTTTATCGGAGGTCCGGGTCCCCGGCGTCCACTCCGCTCGCGCCTCAACCGCTTCAACAGCCCAGTGAAGAGCCCACCATCGATGTCGAAGAGACGAGCGATATCGGCGATTACGCGCGAATCGTCGCGGCGCCGCTGCCGCCCGGCTTCGGGATCACTATCGGCAATGCTCTTCGCCGCGTACTCTTAAGCTCGCTCACAGGGGCTGCTGTCACCTCCGTCCGCATCGATGGCGTCCTCCACGAATTCTCGACGATCCCGAACGTCAGAGAAGACACCATTGAGTTCCTGCTCAACGTCAAGGAGTTGCGGCTGCGCGCTCTATCCGATCGACCCGGCACGCTCATCCTCGACATCAGCGGCCGCGAGGGGCCAATCATCGCCGCCGATCTCCAGGTGCCAGAACACTACGAAATCGTGAACGAGGACCTCTATCTGGCCAGCGTGGACTCGCCGGACGGCAGGCTCTACGTCGAGTTCAACGTCGAGCAGGGCCGCGGTTACGCGCCCGCCGGCCAGGTGGACGGCGCGACTATCGGCGTAATCCCCGTTGACTCCATCTTCTCGCCGGTGCGCAAGGTCAACTACAAGGTCACCAGTACACGGGTGGGTCAGGCGACGAACTATGATAAGCTCACCCTCGAGGTCTGGACCGACGGCACGGTCAGTGCCGTCGAGTCGGTCAGCCGTAGCGCCGACGTCGTCATCGACCAGTTCCGGCTCTTCTCGCACATGGGCCGCCCCGCCCTGCCCATCGTCGAGCGTGGGCTCGGCGCCGGTATTCAGCTCCCGCCCGATAAATACGGCATGCCCAT
>WNGE01011207.1_pt1 | contig 11742 bp, 10 predicted proteins | sample 5400651 | NCBI WGS metagenome assembly WNGE01 (sample SAMN13153370, study PRJNA577476) | soil metagenome | isolation source: 60 cm soil or saprolite under grassland replicate 2 | place: USA:California | collected 2016-06-15 | reverse complement strand
GCAGCTCGCGGACCGCCGGGCACTGACGGCGCTGATCCGCAACGGCGGGATCAAGATGCCGGCGGTCGGCAAGACGTGGAGAGACGGCCAGCTGAACGCGACGCTGGACTACCTGCGGAAACGGTTCAGGACGGGCGGAAGTGGCGGTTAGGGTCGAGCCCGCACCGCTGTCAGTGGTCGTCTCGCGCGGGCGGATCTCGAGCTGGCTGACGACCACCGACCACAAGCGGATCGGGATCCTCTACATCGCGACGAGCCTCGCCTTCTTCCTCGCGGGCGGAATCCTGGCCCTGCTCATGCGGGCGCAGCTCGCGACGCCGAACGAGCACTTCATCCGGCGCGACTCCTACGACGAGCTCTTCACGATCCACGGGACGACGATGATCTTCCTCGTCGTCGTCCCGATTCTCGCCGGCTTCGGGAACTACCTCGTACCGCTGATGATCGGCGCCCGCGACGTCGCCTTCCCTCGGCTGAACGCGCTGTCCTACTGGCTCTTCCTGTTCGGCGGGATCGTCCTCTACTCGAGCTGGTTCGCGTCAGGCGGCGCAGCGAAGGCCGGCTGGACCGGCTACCCGCCGCTCTCGACGTCGGCGTACACGCCGGGCCACGGCATCGACCTCTGGATCCTGTCCCTCCACATCCTCACGCTCGCGTCGCTCGCGGGGGCGATCAACTTCCTGGTCACGATCCACAACATGCGGACGGCCGGGATGACGTGGATGCGGATGCCGCTCTTCGTCTGGACGATCGAGATCTACGCCGTGATGCTCGTCGCCGTGCTGCCCGCGCTCTCCGGCGGGCTGACGCTACTGCTGCTCGACCGGCAGGCGGGCACGCACTTCTTCATCCCGGACAAGGGCGGGAGCGCGTTGCTCTGGCAGCACGTGTTCTGGTTCTTCGGCCACCCCGAGGTCTACATCATGATCCTGCCGGCGATGGGGATCGTCTCCGAGATCATCCCCGTCTTCGCCCGCAAGCCGATTTTCGGCTACAAAGCCGTCGCGCTCTCCACGGTCGCGATCGCCTTCATCTCGATGCTCGTCTGGGCGCACCACATGTTCGCCGTCGGGCTCCCGGGTTACCTGCAGGGCTTCTTCATGATCACCTCGATGGCGGTGGCCGTCCCGACCGGGGTGAAGATCTTCAACTGGCTCGCGACCACGTGGCGCGGGAACCTCCAGCTCGACACGCCCATGCTGTTTGCGCTCGGGTTCATCGCGATCTTCACGGTTGGCGGGATCTCCGGGATCTTCGTGGCCGCGTACCCGTTCGACTGGCAGGTCACCGATACGTACTTCATCGTCGCGCACCTGCACTACGTGCTCTTCGGCGGCTCGATCTTCGCGATCTTCGGCGGCCTCCACTACTGGTGGCCGAAGATGTTCGGGCGGATGCTCGACGAGCGGCTCGGCAAGCTCACGTTTTGGCTGATGTTCGTCGGGATGAACGTCACCTTCTTCCCGATGCACATGCTCGGGCTGCTCGGGATGCCGCGGCGGGTCTACACGTACGGCCAGGGCGGGCTCTGGGAGTGGTACAACCTCGTCTCAACGATCGGCTCGGGGGTGATGGCTTTGGGCGTGGCGGTGTTCCTCCTGAACGTGGTGAAGACGTCCCGCTCGGGGCCGCGGGCGGTCGACGACCCATGGCTCGGAGACACCCTTGAGTGGTACACGACCTCGCCGCCGCCTCCGCACAACTTCGACCAGGTGCCGTACGTCTCGAGCCCGAGGCCCGTGCGGGACGTGCGCCGCAGGCTCGCGGAGAGCCGTGCCTGAGGCGAGACCCGGCCCCTGGCTGCGGCTGACGGCGCTCGCGGCCGCCGGAGCTTCACTCGCGGCGGTAACCAGCGGAGCGCTGCAGCTCGGCGCTGCACACCGCGTGCTTGCGGCTCTGGCGCTCCCGCCGCTCTGCGCGCTCGTTGCGGCGTCGTGGATCGCCCACCGGCGACTGCTCCCTGCTTCGGGGGCCGCGCTCGTCTTCTTCCTCGCGGCGGCGCTCCTCACCCCGCGGCAGGCTCACCTCGCGCTCGCGGGGCTGGCCTTCGCGTCGGCCCTCGTCGTGCTCGCCGGCTGCTTCCGCGGCGAGGCTGTTCCCCGTGCATCCTGGCGGGACTACGTGACGCTGACGAAGCCGCGGATCATGACGCTGCTCCTGCTGACCGGGGCGGCGGGCATGTTCGTGGGAGCCGGCGGGGTTCCGGCCGCGTCGACGTTCGTGGTCGCGATGACCGGCCTCGCGCTCGCATGCGGCGGAGCGAGCGCCCTCAACCACGTCCTCGACCGCGACATCGACCGCCTGATGCCGAGGACGGGTGGGCGGCCCGTCGCGGGCGAGCGGGTCACGCCTGCGCGGGCGCTCGAGTTCGGGCTCACGCTCTCGGCGTTCTCGTTCGTGCTGCTCGCCTCGCTCGTGAACGTCCTGACCGCCGTGCTCGCGCTCGTCGGGAACCTCTTCTACGTGCTCGTCTACACGCGTTGGCTCAAGCGCTCGACGCCGCAGAACATCGTCATCGGCGGGGCGGCCGGGGCGGTGCCGCCGCTCGTCGGCTGGGCCGCCGCGACCGGGAATCTGAGCCTTCCGGCGCTGTTCCTGTTCCTGATCGTCTTCTTCTGGACGCCGCCCCACTTCTGGGCGCTCGCGCTCCTGCTCAAGCGCGACTACGAGGCGGCACGCATCCCGATGCTCCCGGTCGTGCGCGGCGACCGCGAGACGGCGCGGCAGATCGTCTGGTATTCGCTCGTGCTGTTCGGCGTCACGCTGCTGCCGTTTGCCTCGCGGACGGCCGGTGTCGTCTACCTCTCGGTCGCCGTGCTCCTCGGGGCGGGCTTCATCCGGCTCGCGTGGCGGCTGCGGACGGAGACGACGCCGCTGCGGGCTCGAGCGCTCTTCCAGTACTCGCTCCTCTACCTCGCGCTGCTGTTCGTGGCGCTGGCGGTCGACCCGCTGCTCTGATGACCGATCCCGAGCTCGAGCGGAAGAACCTCGTCTTCGGCCTCGCCCTCTTCGGGGTCTTCCTGGTCCTGCTCGCCGCGACCGTCGTGGTCGCGCTCGTCTATCTCGCCCTGGACTGAGTAGCTCCCTGGTCGCTTCGGCCCAGGGTCCCTTAGTACGGTTCGCCCGGCCTCCTCCCCGAGGCGATCGTACCGGTGACGTTCGCGCGTGTCTGTGACGGGATCGTGACGAGACTGTGACTTCTTCCTCCGCGATCCCGGAGGGGATCTTCCTGGCCCGGCCGTCCCGAGCCGACGAGGTCCCGCCGGGGCGGCGGCTGGCGGTGAAGGACCTGTTCGACACGGCCGGTCTCGTCACGACCTACGGCTCGATTCTGTTCGCCGACCACCGCCCCACCACGACGGCGGAGGCCGTTCGCAGGCTCGAGCATGACGGCTACGTCGACGTCGGCAAGACGAACCTGCACGAGTTCGCCTACGGCGTGACGTCGATCAACCCGCACTTCGGGACGGTGCCGAACCCACTTGCGCGCGGGCGGATCGCCGGCGGCTCGAGCGGCGGTTCTGCCGCTGCGCTCGCGCTCGATCTCGCCGACGCCGCCCTTGGCAGCGACTCGGGAGGCTCGATTCGGATCCCGGCGGCCTGCTGCGGCGTCGTCGGGTTCAAGCCCACGTATGGCCTGGTCCCGCTCGACGGCTGCTTTCCGCTCGCGCCGAGCTTCGATCACGCAGGCCCGCTCGCCCGCACCGTCGCGGGCTGCGCGGAGCTGATGGAGCTGCTCGCCCCGGGCTTCGCCGCACCACCTCTCCAGCTGGACGAGCTCGAGGTCGGCGTCGCCTGGCTCGAGCCTGCCGCGCCGCTCGTCCGCGCGCGCGTCGAGGCGGCGGCGTCCCTCTTCCCGCGCCGGCGCCGCGTCTCGTTCCCGGAGCCCGAGGACCGGCCGGCCTCCGTCTTCATGCGGGAGGTGGCCGACGTTCATCGCGAGCTGATCGCGGAGCACGCCGACGCCTACGGCGAGGACACGCGCGCGAAGATCGAGCGCTGCCTCACCGTGACGGACACCGAGTACGAGCGGGACCGCGCGAGTCGCGAGGAGTACCGCGGACGCGCCGCCGAGGCGCTCGAGAACCTCGACCTCCTGCTCACGCCCACTCTTCCGTTCGTCGCGCCGAAGCTCGATCTGACCCGCGCGGAGACGGACGTCATGACCCGGTTCACCTACCCCTTCAACGCGCTCGGCTGGCCCGCGCTTGCGCTCCCTTGCGGTCCGGCTGAGGACGGCCTGCCTGCTTCGATCCAGCTCGTCGCTCGGCCGGGCGAAGATAACCGCGTGCTCGCCGCTGGTGCGGCCCTGGAAGCGGCTCTGTCCCCCGATTGAGTCACTCGTTCGAGGGACGCCCGGCCGCCCCGGCGTGCCGACAACGTTCCCGACGATGGCCCGTGTCCGTTGTGCTGCTGCGTTGCTTGCCGCGCTCGTTTTCTGCGGCGCTGCCGGCGCGCGCGCAACCGGAACCGCGCCGACCGGCTTGCACGGGTTCGTGCTCCGCGCGGACGAGCCGATCGCCCACACCTTCTCGCGAACGCCGTCGTTCGGCTGGAACCCCGTCCGCGGCGCCAGGAACTACGAGTTCGAGCTCTCCACGAGCAGCCGCTTCACCCCCAACGGGGTCGTCTGGTCGGCCGACCGGCTGAAGACTCCGGCCGTCGCCGTCCCGATCTCCCTTCCCTGGATCACCGGACGGCCGTACTCGCTCTACGCTCACGTGCGCGCGGTGACCAGCCGGGGCCTCGGGCCCTGGAGCGCCCCGTTCGGGTTCAACATGCGCTGGACGGCCGTTCCAACCCCTCTCGGGCCGAGCTACCCGGGCCTGCTCCGCTGGACGAAGGTGCCTGGTGCGAGCAGCTACTCGATCTGGCTCGTGGACGCCGGAAAACGCTTCACGACGCGCCTGAACATGGCCGACGAGCGCGAGTACTACACCTTCCACCAGGACCCGAGCTGGACCGGGGTCGTCCACTGGCGCGTCCGAGCGGAACGGCTGCTCTACGGCGAGACCGCCAACGGCATCCCGACAGCGTCGTACGGGCCCTGGAGCCCCGTCTACACAAGCCACAACCCACCGGTCACGGGCGGGCCGCTGAAAGCCAGCCTCACTCGCTCCGAGGTCGTCTCCGACGCGTCACAGACCCGCGATCACGAGGTCATGCCGGGCTTCCTGTTCAGCGGGAACGCGGCGCTCAACGGAGCGCCGTACGAGCTCTACCGCGTCGTCGTCTCCACCGACCAGGACTGCCTCAACGTCGTCTTCCGCGGCGCGATCGTCGGCAGCCCGGCCTATGTGCCGCGAGAAGTCGGTTCCTTCGCGCTGCCGGGTGACGTGTCCGGCATCGACTTCGCGCGCTCCTCGTACCTGCCGTTCGGCGCCGAGCCCGGCTCGAAGTCGGCTGACGGGGAGATCGTCCGGAGCAACGAAACCACCGGGAGCGCCAACCAGCCGGCGAAGGTCGACCTCTGGGACAGCGACTCCATCGGCGGCCATTACTACTGGACGGTCGTCCCCGTTGCGCCGGTTCGGGAATCGGCACAGGAGACGACGCTTACCCTCCCCGCCCTGCCGGGCGCGACAACGGTCACCGTCGCGAGCTCGTCGGGGATCGCGGCCGGGAACACGCTCTTCGTCGGCGCCCCCGGGGGCGAGCAGGTGGTAGTCGCCTCGATCGCCGGGAACGAGATCACGCTCACGTACCCGCTGGTGTTCGCGCACGCGGCGGGCGAGCTCGTCGCCAGGCCCGGCGACGGCGTCACCTACACGGAGACGGAGCTGACGCAGGACGCCTGCGCGGCGGGCCGGGTGCTCACGTTCGGAAAGGCCAGCGAGCCGGCGGTGACGGGACAGTCAGCACCGTTTGCTTCCGGGCTCTCGCCGAACGGGAAGCTCGTCGCCGCCACGAGCTCGAAGCCGAAGTTCTACGGCGCCCCGCTGATCGCGTGGCAGCCGACGCTCTCGACCGACAAGTACGAAGTGCAGTGGAGCCACACGAAGTACCCGTGGCGCGTCGCCGGGACCCAGGAGACGTACTCGACCTCGCTGTCACTCCCGCTCAAGCCGGGGACCTGGTTTTACCGCGTCCGCGGGCTCGACTCCTTGATGATCGGCTCGAAGCCCGAGCTCTCGTGGTCGAACGCGGTGCGGCTCGTCGTCACCAAGCCGCGCTTCCGCGTCGTTCATTAGGTGCGCTCTAGCAGCCGGCGGTCGGCGCGGCGGCGCACAGACCGGCCCGTGAGAATCGCTGCGCCGCCGAGGACGAGCAGCGGACCCGCGACGAGCAAGGCGTAGAGCACGATCTCGAGCTCGCGGACGAGCACTGAGCCGGCGTCGTCGAGCGTCCGCCGGAAGCGTCCCTTCGCGGCGGCGGGCTCCGCGCCGACCACGATCGTCAGCGCGACCGAAGCGAGCCGCGCGCGCCGGACGGAAGACGACTTCTGCGCCGTCAAGGCGGCGACCCGCTGCCGGTCCTCCCTGAGCCGCTGCTTGAGGAAGGCGCGCTGGTCGGGCGTGAGCGGGCCCGCGAGCCGCTGCTCGATCCGCGCGATCTCGCGGCGCAGCCTGCCGATGCGCGAGGTCAGGCTGTCGACCCGCTCCTGGAGGTCCTTCAGCACGATCCGCTGCTGGACGAGCGTCCCATAGCTCGAGAAGCCGGCGATCGCCGCCTGCACGTTCTCGACCGGGATCCGGAGAACGAGCTCGGAGTCGCCGGTCCGCCTGGGAGCGGCGTAGCGCGCCCACACGAGGTAGCCGTCGAGCTTCCTGGTCAGCCTTAGCGCCTCTCGCGTCCGGCTCGAGAGCTCGTTCTGGTTGCGGACGCGCACCCGCAGGAAGGCGTCGTACCGCTGGAGACGCACGCTGGACGGTGCCAAGGCATCCCCGTACGACCTCAGCGACTGCACTCGAGCCGTCGGGTTCTTACGCTCGCCGGTGGCCTTCGCGGTGCCGTGCTCAACAGCCGACGGCGCGCCGGTTGCTCGCTTCGCCGGGTGCTGGAGCGAAGATCCGTGGACGACCCCGAGGACGACCGCAACACCGGCCACTGCGGCGAGCCCGGCCAGGCCGGCCGCCGGAGCGAGCCGCCGGAGGCTCAGCTCGAAGCGCGGCGGAGGCGGCGGCGAAAGGGCGCGCACGCGCTCACGCAGCGGCTCGGGAGCGACGGGGCGAGCGGCCCGCAGCTCTTCGGCGAGCTTCTCGAAGCGATCGTCTACCAGCTCAAGCGGCGACACCGGCGCTCACCTCCTGTTCGAGCTTCTGCAAGGCGCGGCTCAGGCGGGTCGAGCACGCGCTCGCGCTGATCCCGAGCACGCGGGCGGCGCTCTCTCCGTCGAGCTCGAGCAGCACGCGCAACGCCAAGACCTCCCGTTCCGCCGCCGAGAGGCGGGAGAGAGCCCGCTCGAGCTCGGGCGACAGGCCCTCGCCGAAAACGGACTCGCCCGTCTCGGGGACGTCGAGCGCATAGCGGCCCTCGCGACGCCGCCGCCGGTCCTCGGACCGGAAGTGGTCGAGCGCGGTCGAGCGGGCCATCTGACAGAGCCACGTGCGGGCGCTGCCCCGTCGTGGGTCGTACCGGCGCCAGCGCTCCAGCGCCCGAGCAAAGGTCTCTGCCGTCAATTCTTCCGCCACGTTTCTGTCTCCCGTCAGGTACACGAGGAACGCATGCACGTCGTCGAGGTGGCGCTCCGCCGCCTCCGCGAAGTCCTGCGCGTTCGGCTTCACGGCAGATATACGCCGCAGCCGTCGCATGACGTCACATTTGACTTGCTCGGACCGCGTCCTCGTAGACGCGGTCGCGGGCGAAGCGCTCGAGCTCGTCGCTCAGGAGGTCGGACGGGTCGGGCGGGTCCCCGGGCGGGAACGGCGTCGGCTCCCCGTCGACCTCGACGCCGACGAGCCGATCAGAGGGCTCGTGCTCGAGCTCGATCGGCCGCCCGAGCCGCGAGCGGAGCCAGCCCGCGAGCAGGTGCGCCTGAGCTTCGGTGCCGGTCACCTTGATCCGACTCACCTTCCCGATCCCCGGCCAGAGCGAAGCGAGCTGCGGCCGCCAGCGGCTCGTGCGCGCCCACGCGATGTCCGAGACGACGACGCGGTCGAAGATCCCGGCCAGGTCCCCGTACGGCTCCGGCAGCCCCGGCCACTCGGTGCTGTCCACGATCAGGCGGTCGACAGTGTCCACGAGTTGCTCGAAGTGATGCTCGCCGAAAGGCGGGAGCCCGCGCCAGCGCAGGAAGACCGGCAGGTCCGGCAGCAGCAGCGGCTCCACGACGCTCGCCGGCGCCTGCGTCCGATTGCCGCCGAGCCGGAGCCTGATCGTCTCGCTACAGACCCGGTTCTGGCCGAGGGCGAAGCAGTCGACGCCGACGCTCGCGTCCAGGCCGTCCTCCGCGTCGGGCTTCGGGAAGAGCACGATCGTCCGCGACGGGTGCCGCTCGGCCAGCCCCGCGAGCACGTCCTCGGCCGCCTCGACCCAGGCCTCGGGCACCCAGGCGACATGGGTCATCACGCTCGTGCGCTGGAAAGGCTCCCCCGAAGCGGGATCCATGCGCTGCGAGGCGAGCTCGTGCTCGATCTCGGCGATCGAAGCTAGTGTCGCGGAAGAGGCCATTTCCGGATTCCTGGCGCGCGAAAAGCAAGCCAGGCTAGGACGCAGGGAGTGCTCGTATCCGGAGGATACGGGCGCGACTGAGGACGACGCATGGCGCCGCTTTGCAGCCGCCAGGGGCCGGACAAGGGACTCTTTCCCAGCACCATCAGTGCCGTCTCCACGACCTTCCGTCCCGCCGCATCAGCTCGTCCGCGGCCGCCGGCCCCCAGGTTCCCGCCTCGTAGTTCGGGAACGCGGGCCGGTCGCGCTTCCAGAACGCGACGATCGCGTCGAACGGCGGGTGCGGTGCGCGCTTGAACTCGATCGCGATCGTCGTCTCGCGGCGCGCCAGGCGCTTGCCCGCGCGGACGTAGAACGGTGTGTCCGCCCAGCGCCAGTTGTCCACGTAGAGCTTCGCGGCAACGAACGTCTCGGTCATCGAATTCGGATCGACGCCCGGCTCCTCGCGGTAGGCAGGCACCTCCTCCCCCTCGACGAAGCCGCGCCCGTACTGGCCGCGCACCACATGCTTCGGGCCGGGGGTGTGCATCGCCATCAGCACCTTCACCTTCTCGTTGCGGACAGAGTCGGCGGTGAAGTCGATCGGCGGTTCCATCGCCGTGAGCGCAACCAGTTGCAGCAGGTGGTTCTGGAAGATGTCGCGGATCGCGCCCGCCTGCTCGTAGAAGGCGGCGCGGCCCTCGATTCCGATCGACTCCGCGACCGTGATCTGGACGTGGTCGACGAACTGACGGTTCCAGATCGGCTCGAAGATCCCGTTCGCGAACCGCAGCGCGAGCAGGTTCTGCACGGTCTCCTTGCCGAGGTAGTGGTCGATCCGGAAGACCTCGTTCTCCTCGAAAGATTGCTGTAGCTCGGCGTTCAGCTCCCGGGCGGTGGCCAGGTCGCGCCCGAACGGCTTCTCGACGATCAGGCGTGTCCAGCCCTCGGTCGAACGGTGCTCCCCGATCTCGCGGACGAGTGACGCGATCGCGCTCGGCGGGACGGCGAGGTAGTAGACACGGTTCCCCCCGGTGCCACGTTGCTCGTCGAGCTCGTTCAGCGCCGCGACGACGCTCTGCTGGCCGGCTTCGTCGGCGAAATCCGTCGCCACGTAGCGCGTCCGCTCGGCGAGCCAGTCCCAGGTCTCCTCGCGGAACTCGTCGCGGCCGAACTCCTGCACGGCGCTCTTCATGGCCTCGCGGAAGTCCTCGTCGCTCTCCTCGGTGCGCGCGACGCCGACGATCCCGAAGCGCTCCGGCAGCAACCGGCGCAGCGCGAGCGAGTACAGCGCGGGGAAAAGCTTGCGCTTGGTCAGATCGCCGGAGGCGCCGAAGATGACGAGCGCGCAGGGGTCGGGCGACCGCCGTAACCGCAGGCCCTCGAGGAGTGGGTTCTCCTGCTGCTCCGCGACGGTCATTTTCCGTCCGCCGGGCGAACGGCATGGCCGCCGAATTGGTTTCGGAGCGCCGCCGCGACTTTGGCCGCGAACGACTCGTCCTGGCGTGAGGCGAAGCGGGCGTAGAGCGCGGCGCTGATCGCCGGCGCCGGAACGCTCTCCTCGATCGCCTCGAGGATCGTCCAGCGGCCCTCGCCCGAGTCCTCGACGTACGCCTCGATCTTCTCGAGGTCCTTGCCGTCCTGCTCGAAGGCCGCGTGCAGGAGCTCGAGCAGCCAGCTCCGGACGACCGAGCCGTTGCGCCAGATCCCCGCGATCTCGTGCAGGTCGAGCTCGAACTCGGAGGCGTGCATGATCTCGAACCCCTCGCCGTAGGCCTGCATCAAGCCGTACTCGATCCCGTTGTGGACCATTTTCACGAAGTGCCCGGCGCCCGAGGGGCCGACGTGGGCGTAGCCGTGTTCGGGCGCGAGCGTTCGGAAGACGGGCTCCAGGCGGCGCACCGGCTCCTCCTCGCCGCCGACCATCAGGCAGAACCCGACGCGCAGGCCCCAGATCCCGCCGGACACGCCTGCGTCGACGAAGTGGAGCTCGCGCTGCGCGGCCTCGCGGTGGCGCCGTTGGGAGTCCCGGAAGTTCGAGTTGCCGCCGTCGACGATCGTGTCGCCGGGCTCGAGCGCGCTGAGCAACTCGCGGAAGGCGTTCTCGGTGATCTCGCCCGCCGGGATCATCAGCCAGACCGCACGCGGAGGCGCGAGTTGCTGGGCGAGCTCCTGGAGGGAACCCGCGGTCGAGGGGACTTTCGGATCGTAGGTCTTGACCTCGTGCCCGTCTCGCTCGAGCCGCTCGGTCATCCCCGAGCCCATGCGTCCGAGACCGACCATTCCGAGCTCCACTAGAGATCCTCCAATCTGACTCGAACGATTCTGCGCCCGCGCTCCTCGAGCGAGGCCAGGTCACCGGCCGCCTGTGCGCGGATCAGCCGCCTGAAGCCGAACTTCCGCCCGGGGATCGAGAGCTCGTCGCCGGTGTCGTCCACGACCTGGACGAACAGGCCCGTGTTCGGGCCGCCCTTGTGCAGCTGCCCGGTCGAGTGCAGGTACCGCGGGCCGAGGCCGTGCGTCACGACGCAGCCGGTTTCCTCGCGCGCTCGCTCAACGAGCGGCTCGAGCTCCTGCTCGCTTGCCGGGTCGACGAACGCCTGGATCGCGACGTAGTCGCCGGGCTTGGCCCGCGCGAGCAGCTCGTCGAGCGACCCGCGCGGCTCGACGTCGGGCTCCCCGCCGGCCGCGAGCACCTCGTTCGTCCGGTCCTTGGCGGCCTGCACGTCCGGCTGCTCGAAGGGGTTGATCTCCAGGATCGAGCCGGCGACGGCGGTGGCGAACTCCCAGCGGAAGAACTCCTGGCCGAGCTCGTAGGGGGCGGGCAGGCGGACGTCGGGCGCCTGCCGGTCCGGCCCGCTCGGCGACTCGCCCGGTGCCGGCACGAGCCCCTTGCCCTGCTTGCCGGTCGACTCCGCGAGCAGCTGCTCCGCCCAGAGGCCAAAGTCGCCCGGGTTCGGGTTGATCGTCACCTTGTCGCGGCCGTCCTCCCAGCCGTGACCGAGCTCGAGCCCGAGCTCGAGGCCCGGGTTGCCGGCCTCGCCGTGACAGGCCTCGACCATCTCGTCCACGCGCTCGAACAGCCGCTCCAGGTCGACGCCCATCAGCACGGCGGGAACCATGCCGAAGGCCGAAAGGGCTGAGTAGCGGCCG
>WNGE01010458.1_pt1 | contig 11742 bp, 10 predicted proteins | sample 5400651 | NCBI WGS metagenome assembly WNGE01 (sample SAMN13153370, study PRJNA577476) | soil metagenome | isolation source: 60 cm soil or saprolite under grassland replicate 2 | place: USA:California | collected 2016-06-15 | reverse complement strand
TGGGAACGGCAATACGGCCACTTGTCGTTCTCGAGCCAGAGCGTGCAGAACGGCAGTTGACATCGTGGCCGCTCACCCGCCGCGGCAGGCACTGTCGGGGCGGCGATGGCCCAGGCCACCGGATCAGGTCGTCCGGCGCGTTTCCACTGAAGATGGTGGCGCATGCACAACCGGTGGGCGTTCACGCCGTATCCGCAGCCGGTGACCATGCACTGTGCTGGTTGGCTGCGTCCGTGCAGCACCGGCCCGGGATCTGCGGCGAACACGCTCACGTCTTTGCAGCCAGCCTGCCGCCAGCGGCGGGCATGCGCACTGCACAACGCGTTCTCCGACACCGACCGATCGCAGTCGCTGACCAGGCACTGCTTGACGCCGAGCACCGGCTCGTCCGGGTCCGGCACGAACACCTCGACTCGGAACTCGGCGCGCACGCTCGCCATCAGCTTGCCCAGCAGCAGGCCGCGGCCCGGCGCCGTCCGCGGGGCGGTCACAGCTGGACCTCCCGCCCGGTGAACCAGCCCGCGGCCTGCAACGTGCGGCGGGCGTCCTCGACGCTCAGATGACCATAGGTATCAATCGTGGTTGCGATCGATGCGTGGCCGAGCAGTTGCTGCACGCTCTCCATTCCGGCGCCCTTGCGCAGCAGCCAGGTCGCATAGGTGTGACGGAACAGGTGCGGTCCGAACACGATCTTGGTGCGGGTGCGCAGCCGGCTGACCAGGTCATAGACCGCCGGATAGCTCAACGGCCGTCCGCGCCGGCCACCCCATAGGTTGATGAACACGTAGTCCGAATCCAACGCCCCGTACTCGCCGGTCAGGTAGTCGGCATACAGGCGCATCAACTCCGCGCTGGCCGGGATCGTCCGTGGGTGGCCGCCCTTGGCGCGGGCTCGGTTGTCATTCACGCGCGGCACGATGTCGATCTGTCGTTCGGCGATCGCGACGTCTTCGTGTCGCAGCCCGAGCCCTTCTCCGATCCGGACGCCGTGTCCAGCAGCACCGCGAACAGCAGCCGGTCCCGCAGATGCTCGCACGCGTCCAGGATCGTCTGCACCTCGCGTGCGCTCAGGATCCGTGCTCGCCGCGCCGGCGCCGTCAGCTTGATCGTCCGCTGCCGCTGCGGGCCGCTCTTGCTGATGTGATGCAGGAACGGTTTGAACGAGGTCGCCGAATAGCGGCCCCGACCAGCCGGCTGCATGCCGACCAGCAAACCAGCCAGCCGAACACCGTGTCGGGCGTGGAACTCGCAGAACGACGTCAATGCCGCCAGCTTGCGGTTCACGCTCAGCTCGCTGCAGTGATGCTGCACCGACGGCAACACCGCCACTCGCCCGTCGCGAGCCGCTGGCGGCAGCCGCAGCCACGCCACGAATCCGGCGACGTCCTCCAGCGTGGCCGCTCGCCAGTCCCGACCGAGCCCGGCCAGGAAGATGAGCCAGTCCTTCAGATCGTGCGCATACGCCTTGACCGTATTCGGCGAACGCTCGACCGAGGTGAGATAGGCCAGGAACCGCTCCACCGGCTCGACCGGCACGTGATCATCGCCGAGCAGGGTCCAGGACTCTGCCCCGGACCCCGGCATACGCACCAGCTGCACCCGCATCGGACACCTTCCGCCGTCGTGATGGACGACGACAGATAACCGCATCCACCACGCGACGAAGACCACCAAGAGCTCGCTTCACGCACGTCACGGACACCGGCTAGGTGACTCCAGATAACGTGCCGCGGCTATGAGCAGAACAAGGTCTGGCTCGAACTCGCCCTCACCGCCGCCGACCTGCTCACCTGGACCCAAGCGCTGTGCCTGGACGGCGAACTCGCGCGATGCGAACCAGCAGCGCTGCGCTACCGACTGCTGCACGTGGCCGCCCGGCTCGTCCGCACCGGACGCAGCTGGCACCTCAAGATCGACAAAGACTGGCCCTGGGCCACCCACCTGGCCACCGCCTTCACCCGCCTCCGCGCCGCACCCTGGCCAACCTGAACCGACATCCCCGTCCCTGCGATGCACGGAGCCCCTGGAGAAGCCGGCCGACCGGCAGATCACCCCTACGCGCCACACGTCCACGACAAGAAAGATCAACATCCCGCCCAGCCGTTGATCAACTCGGCGCCGCGGGCGAGACACGACGGGCCGGCAGCTCGTTCGCAGGCCAGACCAGCCGGTCGGCAGACGGTTCGTGAGCCAACCCGTCGCACCCCACGGACGCTACGACCGGAATCGACGCGTCGACCAAATCCTCATTCAGACGGTTCTTGGGGGGCGATCGTCCGGTTCGTGCTGCGCCGGCCGTGGCTCGGGCTCGCGGCGCCGGTCGTCATCCTGGTCCTGATCGCGGTGCCGGTCTTCGGCCTGCGCATTGGCACCAGCGGTGAGACCGCGCTGCCCGATCGGTTCGAATCGCGGCAGGGCTTCGCCGCGCTGCAACGCGACTTCCCCGCCAGCCCGGTCGACATCGTCGTCACGAGCGGCGCCGCCCGGCCGGACACCAGCCAGGCGCTGCAGCGCCTGCAGGCGAGGCTGGCCGCAGATCCGCGGTTCGGTCCCGGCGCGATCGACCGGCTCGCCGGCGGGCAGATCGCCGTGCTGTCGGTCCCGGTACGGGGCGATCCCACCAGCCAGCCTGGCGATCGCGGCAGTCCGCGAACTGCGCTCGACGGCCATCCCCGCAACGTTCGCCCACACCGGCGCCCAGGTGCTCGTCGGCGGCCGAACCTCGGAGAACATCGATTACTTCGACGCCGTCACCGGCCCGGCCCCCTACGTGATCGCGTTCGTGCTCGCGCTCACCTTCGTCATCCTCACGATCGTGTTCCGCTCCCTGGTCATCGCCGCAACCGCGGTGGTCCTCAACCTGCTCTCGGTCGGCGCCGCCTACGGGCTGCTCGTGCTCGTCTTCCAGCATGGCATCGGCGCCGGCCTGCTCGGCTTCCAACACGCGCCCACCATCGAGGCCTGGGTGCCGCTGTTCCTGCTCTCGGTGCTGTTCGGGCTGTCTATGGACTACCAGGTCTTCCTGCTCAGCCGGATCAAAGAACGCTACGACCAAACCCACGACACCGCGAACGCGGTCACCTTCGGCGTCGCCTCAACCGCGCGCATCATCACCGGCGCAGCCCTAATCATCGTCGCCGTCTTCGCGGGCTTCGCCCAAGGCGACCTCATCATGTTCCAGCAGAGGGGCTTCGGCATCGGCGCCGCCCTGCTCATCGACGCAACCATCATCCGCTCGATCCTGCTACCCAGCGCCATGGGCCTGCTCGGCCGCTGGAACTGGTACCTGCCCCACTGGCTCGACCGGCTACCACGCCTCCAGATCGAATCCGCCCAGCCGGCAACCGGACAAACGCCACAGTGACCCACGCAGCTCAGCGCCACACAGCTCCGGACCGTTCGCCAAGATCGCCCGAGTCACAGCCCGCTCCGGCGTACGTCTTCTGCCTCGCCTGCGAAGCGCCGCGTGACATCAGTCGTGGTGCGAAATTCCGGAGCACCGTGTACTTGCAGAGCACCTAGAGCCCGGACGTGTGCGCGGAAGTGCCCGTAGAACCTGGGGCCACCGCAACGCTGCGTTCTCGTAATGCGTAGGTCCGAGGTTCGATTCCCCGAGGCGGGCTCCACCCTCTAGCCCAGCAATTCTGGGTGTAGCAAGGTCGTCCTTCGGGCCGGGTCACGGGAGGCTGAACACGACGATCCCGGCGATGATCGATCCGGCGGCCGCGCCGCCGTAGCAGCAGACGTTGATCAGCTTGTTCAGGTGCTTGATCTGCAGCCCGTCGTAGAGGGTGTAACGGAACCGGTGCGCCCAGTGGAAGAGGGCCAGCACGCACAGTCCGAAGAGGACAATGGCTGTCGCGGGATTGCGTGCCAGTGCGTGCAGGTGTCCGTGGCTGGGTGCGGAGATCCATCCGAGGGGGAAGGCCACCCCGAACAGGAACAGCACTATGGGGACGAGGAGCGCGGCGGCTACGCCGCCGGCGCTGAACAGTAGCCAGAGGAGCGGTTCGACGCGTCGTCTGGGCATCGGTCTAGCTTCTCAGGACTAGCCAGGCCACCACCGCTGAAAGCGCGGCCCAGGCGAGGTAGTTGGTACCGGCGATGAGCGGCGAGGGCACCCGGCGGCCGCGCGCGCGCACCACGATTGCCTTGGGAGCAAGGTTGAACCAGGTGACCGCGTGCAGCACGACGAAGAGGAGAGCCACGATGTTGACCGCGATCACGAACGGGTTGGCCGCCCAGTCGAGGAAGCGGTGGTAGGCGTGGTTACCCCCGCCAATGGCGTGGGCCAGCAGCAGCAGGAAGATCACGAACCACGCGATGAACACGCAGCTCAGCTCCCGCAGCGCGAAGACGAGGTATGAGCGGCGGTGCAGCCACCACAGGGTGCCCATGCGCTTGCGGTACCACCGAGGGTGGAATTCCGTATAGATAGGCGGCGCGCTCACCGGGCACCTCGCGGCAGGAGGAATGCCTTGAGCGATTGCATCGCAGCGGTGAGCTTGTACCGCTGGATGGCGCCGGCGGGGTCAACGTCCTTGGGGCAGGCGCGGGTGCATTCGCCGACGAGGGTGCAGCCCCAGACGCCGTCGGGGTGCGTGAGCAACTCGAGCCGATCCGCGGCGCCGTGGTCGCGCGAGTCGAGGTTGTAGCGCTGGGCAAGTGCGATCGCGGCGGGACCGAGGAAATGGGGGTCGAGCCCGTACACGGGGCAGGCGGAGTAGCACAGCATGCAGTTGATGCACATGCTGTATTGCTTGTACGCGTCCTGCTCGTCGGGTGTTTGCAGATACTCGCCCTCGGCGGTCGGCTTTTCGGTGTCCCGCACGATCCATGGCATGACCTTCGGCAGCTTGCGGAGAAAGTCGCCGATCTCGACGACGAGGTCGCGAATCACGGGGAAGTTGCTCAGCGGTTCGACCCGTACCGGCCCCGGTTTGTACTCGGTGAGGAATGTGGCGCAGGTGAGCATTGGTTCCCCGTTGACAGTCATGCCGCAGCTGCCGCAGATGCCCATCCGGCACGACCAGCGGTAGGACAGAGTGCCGTCCTGCCGGTCTTTGATGTAGTTGAGACCGTCCAGTACGGCCCAGTCCCGGCGCAAGGGGACCTCGTACTCTTCTACGGTTGGCGCGGTCTCCTGCTCCGGCCGGTACCGGGTGACGTGCATGGGGATCGTGTCAGTCATGGGCAGCTACCTCCCGTACACCCTCTGTCCGGGCGGCCAGCGGGCGATCGTGACCGGCAGGTACTCGATCCGGCAGGCACCGTCGGGCTGCCGGTAGACGAGCGAGTGCGCGAGGAATCGGTCGTCATCGCGGCCCGGGAAGTCGGTGCGCTGATGTGCGCCGCGGGACTCCTCGCGTTGCAGGGCGCATGCGATGATCGCTTCGGCGACGTCGAGCATGTTGGACAGTTCGAGGGCGGCGATCAGTTCGGTGTTGAACGTGTGGCTGTGATCGTCGAGCGTGGCCGAGCGGGCCCGCTGCTGCAAATCGCGCAGCGCCTCGGCCCCTTTTGCGAGCGCGTCGCCGTCGCGGTAGATGCCGGCGCTGTCCTCCATCACCTGCTGCATCCCGTCACGGATCACGGCGATCCGTTCCGGACCGCCTGTCCGGCTGAGGAGATCACGTTCCAGGCGGCGCTGCTCGTCGCTTCCCTGCGCCAGCACCGCCGAGCCGGGTGCTGGCGCGGCCGCGGCGTACTCGGCTGCAGCACGTCCGGCGCGCGCGCCGAAGACGAGGCACTCGGGCAACGAGTTCGACCCCAACCGGTTCGCGCCGTTGATGCTGACGCAGGCCGCCTCGCCCGCCGCGTACAGCCCGTGGATCGGCGTTGCCCCGTGCATGTCGGTATGGACCCCGCCCATCATGTAGTGAACGACCGGGCGGACCGGCACGAGTTCGGTCACCGGGTCGATGTTCTGGTAGTTCAGGCACAGCTCCCGCACGAACGGCAGCTTGGTGTCGATCAGACGCTGCCCGAGATGGCGCAGGTCGAGGTGAACCACCGGCCCGTACGGGGTGTCGATCGCGCGGCCCTTCTCCACCTCGTGGACGAAGGCTTGCGAGAGCCGGTCGCGCGGCCCCAGTTCCATACTGCGCAGTACGGGCTTCGGGTCGGGCTGGCCCAGGTCGTAGTCCTGCAGGTAGCGGTAGCCGTCCTTGTTGATCAGCCAGCCGCCCTCGGAGCGCGCCGCCTCGGTGATCAAGATGCCGGTGAATGGCAAACCGGTGGGGTGGTACTGCACGAACTCCATGTCCTTGAGCGGTGCGCCCGCACGGTAGGCCAGGGCCATGCCGTCGCCGGTCTTGATGTTCGCGTTCGTGGTGAAGGGAAATACCCGCCCGCATCCCCCGGTGCATAGTACGACCGCCCGGGCAGTGATGATCTCGACCCGGCCGGACATCAGCTCGAGGGCGACGACACCCTGCACCCGCCCGTCCTCGACGAGCAGCCTGGTGACGAGCCACTCGTCATAGCGGGCGATACCTGGGTACTTGAGCGTCGTCTGGAACAGCGTGTGCAGCAGATGAAACCCGGTCTTGTCCGCTGCGAACCAGGTGCGCATCTTCCTCATGCCACCGAACGACCTGACGGCGATGTGCCCGTCTGGTTCACGGCTCCACGGGCAACCCCAGTGCTCGAGTCGCAGCAATTCGTGCGGCGCCTCCGCCACGAAAGCCTCGACCGCATCCTGGTCGCACAGCCAGTCGCTACCGGAGATCGTGTCGTAGGCGTGATCGTCGAGAGTGTCGTCCGCACCGATGACCCCGGCCGCCCCGCCTTCTGCGGAGACCGTGTGGCTGCGCATCGGGTACACCTTGGAGACGATCGCGACGCTCAGGCCCGGGTCGGCCTCCGCGACCGCGATTGCGGCCCGCAGTCCGGCAGCGCCCCCGCCGACGAGCACCACGTCATGAACATCAGTCACGGCAAAACCCCGTTACCCACATGCTCGGTCGCCTAAGTCACGATCCCTAGCCCTGATACCGCTCGTCCGTTATCACCGAGCCGTTGTGATGGACGATCCTGCGGTGAACGCTCCCGTCGTGGAACTCGTCGAGCACGCTTCGACACCCGCACGAGTAGACCAGGTGCTCGAGGAGTAGACCGTCGGCGTCGCGATCCCGGAACCGCTCCCCGCCCACGGTTCGCCCGCATGGAGCCAGTTCGTTCTCGAATCGGGTCTTGGTGGCCATCACCCACCGTCCTTCGCGCCGCAAGCACCCTCGCCGCTCGCGCTGCTAACAGCATCCTCCCGATCCAGCGGTGGCGCACGATTTCGGCATCGATTACTCCTCGCTGCTGGGGCTTCAGTGACAACCCGTCGGAATCGTCCGAAACATGGTCGACCTGGCCCACACTCTCGGCATTCCAGCCATCGCGAAGGCATCGAAACCGGTGAGCCGCGCATGCGTCCAGCGCCGAGCTCGCGCCAGCAGGTCACCAAAGCCGGCAACAACGTCCTATGTGCGGTCAACACCATCGCCGCGGACTCGGCCTAGACGACGAGCGCGAGGACAACAAACCCGCGGCCGAGGCGGGTGAAGGTGAACGACGCCGGCCGCACGAACGAGGTGCTCCGAACCGCACCGGCGTGGTCTGGTTCGTGACCTGAACTACGAGCGCTCATAGCGCCTCCGTGGGCTCGAAGGCGTGCCTAGATGGACGTGGTGAGCACGGAGGAGCCGATGTCCTGGGCAATCGTAATGCGTATAGGTCCGGGGTTCGAGTCCCCTCGTCGGCTCCAGTGTGGACAGCCGCTTTGCCTCTGGCGGTGGCATTCGACTCATAGGGCACGGGCACCTAACCCCAGCGATCGACCCGGGGCAACAAAGCCGGCGGAGTCACGTGGCGGCCAGCTGGGCGGCGTCTTGGGCATCGACAACGGCGATCGCGGCGATGTTCGCGATGTCGGTCACCTCGGCGCCACGGCTGAGCACGTGTACGGGCTTGTTCATGCCGATCAGGATCGGCCCGATCGCTACGGCTCCGCCGAGGTGCTGCAGCAGCTTGTAGGCGACGTTCGCGGCTTCGAGGCTCGGAAAGACCAGGACGTTGGCCTCGCCGACAAGGTCGGAGAAGGAGTAGTCGTCCTCGCGCAGGTCGGGCGACAACGCGACATCCGCCATCATCTCGCCGTCGACCATCAGGTCGGGACGCCGCGACTTCACCAGCTTCGTGGCGGCGGCCATCTTCGCCGAACGAGGGTGGCGGGTGGAGCCGAAGTTGGAGAAAGACAACAGCGCCACCCGCGGTTCGAGCCCGAAGCCGCGTGCCCGGTCGGCAGCCATGACGGCGATGTCGGCCAGCTCCTCGGCCGTGGGATCGAAGTTCACCGTCGGGTCGGTGAGGACGACGGCCCGCCCGTCGGCGGTGATCATCACGTACAACCCGGCCACCCGCGAGACATTGGGCGCCGAGCCGATCACTTGCAGGGCGGGCCGGATGACGTCGGGATAGTGGTAGGTCAGCCCGGCAACGAAGGCGTCGGCGTCCCCTGCCTGCACCATCATGGCGCCGAAGTAGTTCCGCTGGTCCAGCAACGCGACTGCCTCGCGCAGGGTGATTCCCTTGCGCTGCCGCCTTTCGTGCAGTGCGGCGGCGTAGGCGTCGACCCGCTCGGACGTCGCGGGGTCGACGATCTCGACGGGCACGGTCACCCGCAGCTCTTTCATCGCCGACCGGATGACGGCCTCGCGTCCGAGCAGGATCGGCACCCCGATGTGTTCCTGCTGGATCCTGGCTGCCGCCAGGATGATCTTGCGTTCCTCGCCCTCGGAGAAGACCACCCGCTTGGGCGCGGTCTGCGCCTTGCGGGTCACGACGCTCATCACTTCGCGGCCCCGGGTCAGCCGGTTCGCGAGCTGCTCGGTGTAGGTGGCAAGGTCGAGGGGGTTGCGCGCAACGCCCGAGGCCATGGCGGCTGCGGCCACCGCCGGAGCCACCCGAAGCGGCACCCGCGGGTCGAGCGGTTTGGGGATCAGGTATTCCGGGCCGAACTCCAGGCGGTCGAGGCCGTAGGCCCGCAACACCGAGTCGGGCACGTCTTCCTTGGTCAGCTCGGCGAGGGCCCGCGCGGCGGCGATCATCATCCCTTCGTCGATCGCCCGTGCCCGCACATCAAGCGCACCGCGGAAGATGAACGGGAAGCCGAGCACGTTGTTGACCTGATTCGGGTAGTCCGAGCGCCCGGTCGCCATCAGCACATCGCTGCGGGCCTCCCGGGCGTCGGGGTAGCTGATCTCGGGATCGGGGTTGGCCAGCGCAAAAACGATCGGTGCATCGGCCATCGACTGGACCATCGGCTTCGTCGCTGTGCCGGCGGCCGACACTCCAAGAAAAACGTCGGCTCCCTTGATGGCCTCGGCAAGGGTGCGCACCGGGCGGTCGGTGGCGAACCGCGCCTTGTACGGGTTCATGCCCTCGGTGCGGCCACGGTGGACGACGCCCCTGGTGTCGGCGAGCACGATGTTCTCTCGCCGCAGGCCCAGGCTGACGAAGAACTCGCAGCAGGCGATCGCCGCCGCCCCGGCCCCGTTGACCGTCATCCGGACCTTGCCGATGTCCTTGCCCGTGAGCTCGAGCGCGTTGAGCAACGCGGCGCCGCTGATGATCGCCGTCCCGTGCTGGTCGTCGTGGAAGACCGGGATGTCCATCGCGGCGGACAACCGCTCCTCGATCTCGAAGCACTGCGGCGCGCTGATGTCCTCAAGATTGATGCCGCCGAAGGTCGGTTCGAGCGCCTTGACGATCAGCACCACGTCATCCGGCTCGGCGGCGTCGATCTCGAGGTCGAACACGTCCACGTCGGCGAACCGCTTGAACAGCAGCGCCTTGCCCTCCATCACCGGCTTACCGGCCAGCGGCCCAACGTTGCCCAGGCCGAGCACGGCGCTGCCGTTGGTGACAACGGCAACCAGGTTCCCCCGGGCGGTGTAGCGGAACGCCTCCAACGGGTCCTGCTCAATGTCCCGCACCGGGACGGCCACACCCGGGGTGTAGGCCAGGGCGAGGTCGTGCTGGGTCGCGCACGGCTTGGTGATCGCGACCGCGATCTTCCCCGGCCGGCCGGAGGCGTGGTACTCGCGGGCTTCCTCGTCCAGCATGGCTTCCTCGTCCGATCATCGATGTGCGCCCGCCGGACAGCAGCGCGCCGTTCCTCTATAGGCGCCGCGGGGCCATTTGGCTAGAGGACCGCTGGCCCGGCATCTGGCGGGAGTCTGGCTGCGGGGTCGCCACGCTGGCGGGTTCGGGGAGTGGCTGGCATACCTGCGCTTCGTCGCCACGGTCGACGGTGATGCCGTCGGGGAGAGCAGTCCGCCCTGCCGGTAGGTCGACCAGGGGACGTTCCAGTACGCGTCGTGGATGAACTCGCCGTCGTAGGTGACCCGTACCGACCAGGGCACCTCGATGTTGTAGTAGGGCTCGCCGGGCGCGCTCACCATGTCCTGTGGGTTGGCCTTGTCGATGACGACGGCGGTGCCGGCGTACGTCGGGGTATGCGCGTTGCCCAGTGACATGGCGAAGGTCCGGATCAGCTTGCCGTCGGTGTCGACCTGGTGCGGTCGACGCCCGCCCTGCCGTTGATCTTGACGATCTGCGCCGCGCCGTCCTCGAGCCGGCTGGCGGATCGATTAGCTCGACCGCCCGGCATTCCCGTAACGGCAAGTTTGGCAGGTAAGAGGCTCGCACCGCGTGACATCAGTCGTGGTGCGAACTTCTGGAGCACGGCGTGCTCACGGAGCATCAATGGCTCGAACGTGTGCTCCGAGGTGCCCGCAGATCCTGGGGGCACCGAAGCGCTGCGTTCTCGTAATGCGTCGGTCAGGAGTAGAGCTCGTGGTCTCCGACCGCTGCGCGTACAAACTTGGTCGTTAACGGCGGCATGTCCAGTCTGGAGGAATCGTGCGCGTCTCGGCGCACGAGTTCTGCTGGGCGACCGAGTGGTGAGTTCGACGTGGGGACCTGACGGATGATGATGCGCGGCGAGGATGTGGGCCGTCGCCGACAGGTGACGGACGATGGTCGACGGGAAAGCGACGCTACGAGGGATGGAGCGGTAGCTGCGCTCGGCTCGAATTTGCGGCAATAACTCCTCGGCGCTTCCGCGCGCTTCTGCGCTAGGCTTCAGCTTTCCTGAACGGCACCGCCTGAATTATCGGGGGCTGCGATGGTGCGCCGCCGGTGGGATTTGCTAAGCCGTAATGGTATTTGTCGCCGGGGTCATCTGAATTGTCGCTCTCCGCCCAAATCCGGGCTTTGCTTCACGCTTCGGTCCAGACCTGCTACACCACGCATGATCCTTGTTCGGGGCCGGGAAATACGCGTCGAAAGGGCCGCTGCACGGGGCGCATAGCGCGCGGCACATGTCAACTGTCATTCCCCGCCCCGTGCGACATCGGCCTGGCGAATCTCTTCACCAGGTGTAATGCACTTCAGCTCAATGACGCAAGATCGCTCAAGGGGAGGATCTTGATGAAGCGAACGACGCGTCGGGTTGGCGCGCTTGCGGTGCTCGGCTTCCTGCTGGCGATGGGTGTATCCACGGCTCAGGCCGGGCCCGTCAACTTTGAGAAGGAAACGCACTTCCGCTGCTACACGATCAGCGCGCAAACGCCTCAGCCTGCGCAGACTGTCACCCTCAGCGACCAGTTCCTGCAGAACGTGACGCTGACGATCGATGAGCCGCTGCAGTTCTGTGCGCCGACCTCGAAGAACGGGCTCCCGATCTTG
>WNGE01007612.1_pt1 | contig 11742 bp, 10 predicted proteins | sample 5400651 | NCBI WGS metagenome assembly WNGE01 (sample SAMN13153370, study PRJNA577476) | soil metagenome | isolation source: 60 cm soil or saprolite under grassland replicate 2 | place: USA:California | collected 2016-06-15 | reverse complement strand
AGCTTCTTCCACGTGTCGCCGCCGTCGGACGTGCGCCAGACGCCTCCCTCCGGCCCTCCCGACTCGAGCGTCCAGGGCTTGCGGTACACCTGCCAGAAGCCGGCATAGAGGATTCGCGGATTGTTCGGATCCATGCAGAGGTCGGAGGCTCCGGTCTTGTCGCTGACGGAGAGGACTTTCTCCCAGGTTCTGCCACCGTCTCTCGAGCGAAAGATGCCACGGTCGGGATTGCTTCCCCAGACATGGCCGAGCGCGGCAACATAGACGAGGTCCGGATTTTTCGGATGGACGCGCACGCGCGAGATCTGGTACGTGCTCTTCAAGCCGACGTTCTTCCAGGTCTTGCCGCCGTCGGTGGACTTGTACACGCCGTCGCCGTGCGAGACGTTGCCGCGGATGGGCGCCTCCCCCATCCCGGCGTAGATCACGTTGGGATCCGACTCCGCGATCCCGATCGCGCCGACCGATCCGGTCTTGAAGTCCTTGTCCGACATCGGCGTCCAGTTGGACCCGCCGTCCACCGTCCTCCAGACTCCGCCGCCCGTCCCTCCGAAGTAGTAGACCAGAGGCTTCCACCGCACGCCCGCGACCGCCGTCACGCGGCCGCCGCGGAACGGCCCGATGTTGCGCAACTCCAGCCCCTCGTACGCCTTCGCGATCGTCGCCGACGGGGGTTCGTCCTTCCTGGATGCCTTTTCCGCCGCCAAAAGAAAATCGAGCGAAGCGAGCGCGCACAGAGCAACGCAGAGACCGCGCAGAGTCTTCAAGACATCCTCCTTATGGCATCCTTCGTTTCAGAGCTTGGATTTTATCGGTGACCCTCGTGTCGTAGGGGCGGGGCTCGCCCCCGCCCGCGACGACGAACGGCCGACTACGACGAGGGTCGGGCGGCCGCGAGGGCCGCCCCTACGGCACGGGCACCGACCGCGGTACCGCTCCAGGGTCTACTCGTGCGTATCGATCTGGGCTTTCTGAAGGCGTCCGGAAAAGTCCACGTAGATGGACTTCCACTCGGTGAACACGTCCAGTCCCGCGATCCCCGCTTCGCGGTGGCCATTGCCCGTATCCTTGATGCCGCCGAAGGGAAGGTGGACTTCCGCGCCGATCGTCGAGGAATTGACGTAGAAGATGCCGGTCTCGAAGTCTCTCATCGCCGTGAACGCCTTGTTCACATCGCGCGTGTAGATCGAGCCGGAGAGGCCGTAGACAACCGAGTTGGCGACGCGGATCCCCTCCTCGAGAGAGGCGATCGGAACGACCGTCGTGACGGGACCGAAGATCTCCTCGCACGCCACCCGCATCCGGGCGTCCGCGTCAGCGAAGACGGCGGGTGATAAGAACCAGCCCTTCGAGAGCTTTCCTTCGGTGAGTTTTTCCCCGCCGCAGAGGAGCTTCGCGCCTTCCTTCCTTCCGATCTCGATGTAGCGCAAGACGCTCTCGCGCTGCTTTTCCGAGACGCAAGGCCCCATCTCCACGCCAGGATCGAGGCCGTTGCCGACTCTGAGCGCGCGCACCCGCGGCACGAGCTTCTCGAGGAAGGCATCGTAAACGGCTCTGTGCACGAGGAGGCGCGAGGAGGCGGTGCAGCGCTGGCCCGTGGTGCCGAAGGCTCCCCAGACCGCCCCGTCCACAGCGAGGTCGAGGTCCGCGTCGTCCATGACGAGGATCGCGTTCTTGCCCCCCATCTCCAGGTGGAGCCGCTTGAACGTCGGCGCGCACGCAACCGAGATTCGCCGGCCGACTTCGGTCGATCCGGTGAAGGACACGACCTTCACGTCCAGGTGCTCGACGAGCGGATCGCCGACGTCTCCCCCCGAGCCCATGACCACGTTGAAGACACCGGCGGGAAGCCCGGCCTCTTCGAATACGCGGGCCAGCGCGACGACAGAGGCCGGTGTGTCGGTCGCGGGCTTGATCACGATCGTGTTTCCGGCGATCAATGCCGCCATGGACTTCCAGGCCGGGATCGCCATCGGGAAGTTCCACGGAGTCACGAAGGCGCAGACGCCCACGGGCTGGCGGATGCACATGGCGAACTTGTCACGCAGTTCCGAAGGCGTCGTGAATCCGAAAAGACGCCTTCCCTCTCCCGCAGCGAGGAAGGCCATGTCGATCGCTTCCTGCACGTCTCCGCGCGTTTCGGCCAGCACCTTGCCCATCTCGCGCGTCATGAGACGAGCGAGCTTCTCCTTGTCGCGTTTGAGGATTTCTCCCGCGGCGTAGAGAATCTCGGCCCGGCCCGGGGCTGGCGTATCGCGCCACGCTGGGAAAGCCCGCTTCGCTGCCGCGACCGCCTTCTCGACGTCTTCGCGGCCGCTCCTCGGAAAGACTCCGACCAGGTCGTCGACGTCGGCAGGGTTCCTGTTCTCGAACGTCGCCCCCGAGGCGGCCCGGATCCACTCTCCGCCGATGAAGTTGGTCTGCGGCTCGACGGCCAGCTCGGTTGCCATCACGGCTCTTCCGGTCGGCGCGGCCCGGGCGCCTCTCCTCCGGCCGACATGGCCACGTTGCCCTGAAGATGCGCGCCTTCCGCGATGATGATCTTGGGGGCCTGCACGCCCCCATGCACGACGGCGGTGCTGGCGAGCTCGACCCGCTCCGTCGCGATGATCTGTCCGCGGACTTTGCCGCCGACCACGACGGACTTCGCGGCGACGTCTCCCTCCAGATCTCCGCCCGCGCCGATGACGACGCTGCGTTCGCCCCGGATCTTCCCTTCGATCTGGCCTTCGAGCAGGACGTCCTCGTCGGAGATCAGGTCACCCACGACGCGGGAACCGGACCCGACCACGGTCTTCGAAGAGGCCGTCGCCGCGACCGGCCGAGGCTGCGGTTGCTGCTGTGGTTGCGGCTGCGGCTGCGGCTGCGGCTGCGGAGTATCTCCGGCAAAACTGGAACCAGGCTGCTGGGGTTTTCCAAACATGGCCAAAGGAACCTCCTCCAAAAAAAGACCAAAGTATATGCATTCTCCCTCATCCACCCATAAATCCCAGTCATCCACTTGCCGTCCCGGGCCCCGTCTGACATACTTCACACATGAAACGTACAAATCTTGTGCTCGATGAGGTACTCCTCGAGGAAGCGACACGGCTCTCCGGACATCGGACCTACTCGCGAACCGTGAACAGTGCGCTTGCGGACTTCGTGCGTCGCATCAAGGCGCGCCGCATCCTGGACCTCGAGGGCTCCGGCCTCTGGGAAGGAAACCTTTCACAGATGCGCGAAGACACGACCCGGCGACGTGCTTCTCGTTGACACCTCCGTCTGGATCGAGGTCTTCCGTAGTCGTCCGCGCATGCGCCTGGAATCCGTCGTGGACCTGGAGGAAGTCGCGATTTGTCTGCCCGTCATCCAGGAGGTGCTCCAGGGCTTTCGCGACGAGCGGGCCTTCCGCACTGCGCGCGAGGCCCTGCTTTCCCTCCCGATCGTCGAATCCCCGATGCACCGGGAAGTCTTTGAGGAAGCCGCCGACCTTTACCGCGCCGCCTGGCGCACCGGTCTTACAGTGCGCTCCGGCGCTGACTGCCTGATCGCGGCTTGCGCGATCCGTCATAGCATGACCGTCCTTCACCTCGACCGCGATTTCGACCTCATCGGGAAGATCTCAGAGCTGCGTTCCCGCGACGCCCTCGCAACCTGAAAGGTTCAGTCCTGACCTTTTTCCGTTTCAGTCCAGCTCGAGCCGCCGAATACCGGGAACATGGTCGAAGCCGTTGTCGAAGGATGCGACCCACTCGAGACTGTGGTTGAGCATGACCCCGGCGTGCACGGCGTCGCGGGCCGAGATCGGCTCGATCTCGCCGAGCAGATCGCGGGCGCGGTCCGTATCGGCCAGGGTGACGTCGAGCACGTCGGGGCAGATCTCGACGAAAAGATCGTAGACCTGCCGCGCCACGTCGCGCCGCCCGAGCGCCGAGTAGCGGTAAAGAATCTCCTGAAGAACCTCCGTGCTGGTACAAGCCTCGAGATCGCCCCGGCGAACCCGCTCGAGGAAACGCCGCGCGGGCGCGCGGTGAGGATGAGCCGTCCCGGCGACGTACATCGGGACGTTAGAGTCAATGAAGACCTTCACCGCCTGCCCGCTTCGATCTCGGCCAGCATCTGCTCGGGGCCCGCGGTCGGCGCCCGCAGCGATGCCAGGCGCGTAACGGGATCGGCTTGCCCGGCGCGGGACTCCGGAGCGGACAGCGCTCGCGAAACAGCGCGCCGGACCCACTCTCCCTTGGAGACGCGGTCCCGCTTCGCTGCGAGCCGCAGCCGTTGGTCGAGCTTCTCGGGAACGAGAACCTGCAGCCTATGACTCATAGGAGCATGCTACCATGCTCAAAGTAGCGCCAAGCGGCGGACATGCTCAACGAGCGGGTTGGCGCCCGGATCGCTCAAGTACCGACAGGAGTGAAGTCGGGACCGGCGGAGGGAGCGGCGAGGGCCGCGGCGGCGGGCTCGAGGTCCCGGACGCTCGCATAACGCTCGAGGCCGGCGGCGAGGATGCGAACGGACGCCTGGAGGTCCTCTGACTTGAGGACGTAGGCGATCCGGACCTCGTCGGCTCCCAGACCCGGAGTCGCGTAGAAGCCCCGCGCTGGGGCGATCATGACGGTCGCGCGGTCGAGAGAAAAGTCCGAGAGCATCCAGCCCGCGAAATCGTCGCAGTCGCGGATCGGCAGGCGCGCGATGAAGTAGAAGGCGCCCTCCGGCTTCGTCAGGAAAACGCCGGGGATCTCCTTCAAGCCACGGTAGAGCACGTCGCGACGCCGCTCGTATTCTTCGACCACGCCGCGGTAATACTCCGGAGAGAGCTCCGAGGCCCCGACGGCCACGAACTGCGCCAGGCCCGGCGGCGACAGCCTCCCCTGCGCCATCCGCAGGCACGCCCCGTAGACGTCCCGGTTGCGCGTGACCAGGCTCCCCAGGCGGATCCCGCAGGCGCTGTAGCGCTTCGACAGGCTGTCTGTGACGACGACGAGGTCTTCAAAGCCGGAGAGCTGGAGCGCGGAAAGGGTCTTTCGCCCGTCGTAGAGGAACTCCCGATAGACCTCGTCGGAGACGAGGAACAGACCACGGTCGCGGCAGAATTGCGCGACCATCTCCAGCTCCTCGTCGCGATAGACCGTCCCCGTGGGGTTGTTGGGGTTGCAAAGCAGGACGAGCCGCGTCTTGCCCGTCACGGCGCGCTCCCACGCTTCGCGTGGAGGGAGATGGAACCCTTCCTCGACCCGGCTCGGCAGCGGCACCAGGCGAACGCCGGCCATCTGCGCGAAGGCGGTGTAGTTCGTGTAGAACGGCTCGACGACGAGAGCCTCGTCCCCTTCGCCCGCGCAGGCCAGCATCGCGAAGAGAATCGCCTCGCTGCCCCCCGTCGTCGCGAGGATCTCGTCGAGCGCAACCGGGATCCCGAAACTCGCGTAGTACTTCTGGAGCGACGCGAGGTATTCCGGAGTTCCGCCGGAAGGAGTGTAGGCGTAGACCTTCTCCTTCTCGAGGAGGCGCAGCCGCTCCCGCATCGGCGCCGGCGTATCCAGGTCCGGCTGTCCGATGTTCAGGTGATAGACGTGAACCCCGCGCCGCTTCGCCTCCTCGGCGAGCGGCATGAGCCTGCGGATCGGAGAAGCCGGCATGCCCCGGCCGCGCCCGGAGATCGAAGGGTTCATGTCCAGGCCGATTCTAACGCCGACCCCAAAGCCCGCAACGTCCCGAGCCGGCGTGCGGGCCGACTCGGGACTCGCACTCGGACTCAGCGATTCGCGCTCTTCTTTTCCGCTTTGGCTGCCGGTTTCTTTGCCTCCGGCTCCATCGCGGCGGCCGCCTTCGGCTTCCAGAACTCCGGATCCCCCGCGGCCCACTCCTTCGCGGGATAACTCATCTTGGGGTTGAACGCGAAGATGTTCGACTCGACGGAGACGTACGCGTCGGCCGCGATCGTCTGGAGCTTCTTGGCGTTCTCCTCCCCCTCGGCCTCCTGAAGCGTCTTCGAACGGCTGGCCAAGACGTCCACCGCGTCGAGCGACTTCATGGGAATGAAGAGCAGGAACGTCGGACCCGCCATGCCCGAGGAAATCTGGTACGTGGCCCAGGGTTGAGTCAGGTTCGCCTTCTCGTACCCCGCCTTCACGATCTTCACCGCGTCGGGGAACTGGGCCTCGTGACCCGGCTTGACGCGGAACGTAATGACCCGGAAGTAGCGCATCTTCGGCATGTCCACGTTCCACTGATTGCTGAGATCTTCCCGGAAGGAAGCGACGACACTGCGCCCGCCCGAGCGGAGCTCACCGTCCTTCGCCTCGAGCTGGTCGAGCTCTTTCCTGAGCCCCGGGTTCTTGTCGATGTTCCGCGTGTCCGCCTCCCACGCGGCGAACGAGTCGAAACCCGTCATGAACCACGCCTCGTTCGGGCCGGTCAGCGAGGTCATCGCAATGTAGTGGGTCGGCCAGTTCGCCCTGGCGAAGGCGCGAGGCCAGCCCGCTTCCACCACCTCGTGCGCAGGGGCTTTGCCCGGCTTGACCTCCTCGCGGTAGATCTGGAGGACCTTCGGCGGAGGCCACCCGCCGGCTGCCGCCGCCTGCCCGAAGACCGGGAAACCGCACGAGAGCAATGCAGCCGCGATCACCGTAATCCCGATTCCTCTCCTGATGTTCATCCTTCGCCCCCTCCTAAAAGGGCAGTTCACCGTTGTGCCGGTTTCGCCCGCGCCGGACCATTCGGATCGAAACCTCGATTCAAGTCACGCCAATTTCTGCGTGAACTCTAAGACAACTCGCCGACTTTTTCTCCTGGTATCTCAGCAAGAGTTGTTAATTCCGAACAGTTTCATCCGCAGAATCTATGAGGTCGGCCGAGGGGCCGACAGCCTCACAGTCCGTCCAGGCCCCCGCCTGGGACGGCCCCAGTCGGTCCTCAGAGCGTCTTCAGGTACTCGATCAGGGCGTCCTTGTCCGCCTGCGGGAGGTTCACGCCGAACTCATGGCCTTGATTGCCGTTGGAGCGCCAGCGCACGTCGTACGGCGTGCCGACGCGCTTCGCTTCCTGGCCCTGCGTCACGAAGCCGACATTCACCGGATCGTAGAGGTCATATCCTCGATAGAAGAATTGAGGCCGATGCGCGGCCGGATTGAGCAGGTCTCGGAGCGTCGGCACCGAGCCGTTGTGCAGGTACGGCGCGCGGAGCCAGATGCCGTCGAGGAACGAGGCGACGTAGCCGGTCGGATCGGCCTCCACCAGCCCTCGGCGCTCGATACCGAATGCTTTCACCACCGAGTTCGCCCGGATCGCCGCGCTCTTATTCCAACTCAGGAGACGCTCAGGATCGGTGCCGACCTCGCCGACGGGAACGACGGTGCCGGTGCGCTCGCTCCAATGGCAGGCCGCGCATTTGGCGTCGAAGACCGCCTTCCCCGCGGCGACTTTCGCTGGATTGACCGGGAACGGGAACTTCGGCGCCTGATACTCGTCGAGGTAGTGATTGATCCAGTGCACCTGGTCGAGGAACTTCTCGTTGCTGGGCGGCTGCGCGCGGAGCAGGCCGAGGGCGGAGTCGATGATGACCGAGTTGGCGTCCCAGCTGTCGCCGGCCAGATTCATGCGCGTTCCGGCGTGACTCTTGTACTTCTTCAGGTTCCAGACCGACGGCATGTCGGTCGGGCCGAGCGTGGTGTCCAGCGGCGACGTGGTCAGGAAGTATTTGGTGAGGTTCATCGCGTCGTCGCGGCCGCGCCCCCAGTCGGGCCACTGCGGCAGGCCATGGATGTAGATCCAGGCGAATTTGTTCTCCTGCTCGAGCAGGGCCCTCCTGGTGAGCGGAATGAGCAGGTAGCGGTAGATCTGCTCGTCGATCCAGGAGAAGCCTTTCGGCTTGACCTGATCGATCGCGTTCATCAGCGTGTCGGCGTTGAAGCGCGGATCCTTTGCGCAGTCGACGGTGAACCGGAAGAAGGCCTCGAGGTTGAAGGTGTGGGCCGGCCCGGTGGGGATGAACGTCGGGTTCTCGTTGGGCCTGGTGCGATAGCTCGCGGTGTGGCACGCCGCGCAGTTCTGCGCCACACGCCGGAAGCCGATCGTCCTGGTGGTGAATCCGATCGGCAGCTCGTGGCCCTGCTCCCAGGACAGTCCGAACGAGGCATACGCGCCGGGGCCGGGGAGCTTGTCTGGAAAAACGCGCGGCAGAACAAAGACGATCCAGTACGGGATGCCGGCGTTGCGCTCCCCGCCGACGGAGCCGTACATAAATCGCATGTCCTCTGCGGTGTGGCCATTCTCGGCCTGCCACGGTCCCTCGGGCACTTCGCGGAAGAACTCGTACCAGACGAACCAGGCGCCCAACGCCGCGATCACGACGAGCGCGACGACGATGGTGATGAGTGTTCGCTTTTTCGAGTTCGTCATCGTCAACCTCGTCAGAACGTCTTCAGATACTCGACGATCGCGTCTTTGTCGGCTGCCGGCAGCAGCGTGCCGTACCGCGGCCCGTCGTGGCCGTAGTTGCCGTTGCCGGGGACGAGCTTGCCGTCGGGAAGCCGCGTATCGAAGCGGAAGTACTTGCGTCCGTTCTCTTCTCCGACGTCGCCTCGGAAGCCGACCTTCACCGGGTCGAAAACGTCGTAGCCGCGGAAGAACCGTACCGGCCGCTTCGCCGAAGGTTCGAGCAGATCGCGCAGCGTGGGCACCGAGCCGTTGTGCAGGTACGGCGCGCGCAGCCAGAGGCCGTCGAGCGGCATGTTCGCGTAACCGTAGGTCTTGCGGAAATGCGTGAAGCGGTACGGCTCGCCGGCGTACGGCGTGGCCAGGCTCACCGCGACGTCGTACGTGAAGGAGTCGAGGCGGTAAGGATCGGTCGCGATCTGCGCGATCGGCGTGACCTTGCCGACGTACGCGCCGGAGAAATCCTGGCCGCTCGCTCCGTGGCACGCGGCGCAGTAGTCCTTGTAAAGCGCCGCGCCGCGCCCGGCGCGCCCCTTGTCGATCGGATACGGATACGGCGGCGCCTTGAGGTTCCACAACCACGTTTCGATGCGGCCGATGGCCTTGAGGTCCACCGTGGAAGGCGTGGTACCGGTGCCGAAGGCGGCGTTCTTGTTGCGTTCCACCACGTCGTCGTTATTGCCGTCCCAGTGCAACTGCATGCCGCGCTTTTTCCCCTGATTCCAGATGGAGGGGAATTCGGCCGCGCCGTGGAGCTCGCGGTCCGGGAGGCTCGCGATCGGAAAGTTGAAGTACGCCTTCGACGCGTTGAAGGTATCGACGCGCCCCGGCCCCCATCCTTCGGGGTGGACCGGCCCGAAGCGATTGCGCAACACCAGCAGCCGCTGCTGCATGAGCGAGATGGCGACCGGATAGACAACGTAGCGATCGAGCAGACTGAGACCTCCAGCCTGGCGCTCGATCTCGGGAATGATGTTGTAGGTGTCGAACCGCTCGTCGGCCGCGATGTCGAAGAGGAACTGCTCGAACGCGCCGAGATCGAACCGGGCCGCAGGCATGCCGAGGTAAACGCGCGGAGGACTGCGGGGCGTGTCGCGGACGGTGCTGTGATGGCAGACGGCGCAGTTCACGAACACCCGATCGATGCCCATGTTCCGCCCCTTCTGGACGCCGATGGGGAGGTCGTGCCCCGGCTCGAAGATCATGCCGAAAGCCTCGTAGCCCTCGCGGCCGTTTTGCGGCAGTCGGTCCTTGAAGACCACGGGCATTGCCTTCCAGATCCAGTACGGGAAGCCGGAGGCGGCATAGCCGCCGGTCGAGCCGTACTTGAAGTGCTCCTCGATGTCGGCGTACGTCACCGGCCGATCCGGCAGGAAACGGATCGCCAGCGCGATGCCGATGACGAGCGGTGCGCCGACGGCGATTGCCAGCAGGATCCAGAAACGCAGGCGCCAGCGGTCCATCAACTCGCCTCCCGACCCCAATCAACCCTTGAAATGAAGGGCGAAGTAGAAGAGCTTTTTCGTGTCCCAAAAGACGGGGCCGAGATAGGTGTTCGGCGCGATCTGCCGGATCTCGTCGCGGATGTGCTGCGCGACGATCGAAGTCTTCGAGTAGTCGAGGACGATGCAATCCTTCTTGTCGATGAGGCTCTTGCCGATGGAGACCTCGGCCAGGATCGCCTTCATCCCGAACGGTCCAATGTGATTGACCAGCGTCTTGTTCTTCGCGTCGAAGATCTTTCCCTGCCACACGAAGTGGTTGATGAGCCTGGCGAACTCGGGAGCGCGCGCGGTGCCGGGATCGACGATTGCCGTCCCCTCCGCCTCGCCGGCGGGGATGGGGCCCGGTGGGCTTTCAGCGAACAGCTTGTCGAGATCCGCCTGGGACATCTTCAGAAGTTGCTTGACGTCGTACGCCATCGGAATCCTCCTCCCTTGTACGGTCTGACCATATCGTGTCGGCCGCCTTCTCGCTCACCATGTAAATCGGCGTGACGATGAAGAACCCCGGGATCCTCGGGAACACCGACGCGTCGACGACCCGCAAGCCCTTCGTGCCGATGACGCGGAAGCGGCTGTCGACCACCGCCATCGGATCATCGGCTCGCCCGATCCGGCAACTGCACGACGCGTGATGTCCCCAGGCGTTGTCGGTGATCCACCTCGCGAGCTGTCTGCCCTCCAGGTGCCTCCCCGGCACCTTCTCTTCCCGGATGGCTTCGTTGCGGTCATTCATGCCTCGCACGAACTCGATTGCCTTCATCACCGACTGGAGGTCCTGGCCGTCCGGGTCGTTGCTTTCATCGAAGTAATGAAAATTGACGTCGGGCGTTTCAAGCGGGTCGTTCGATTTGAGCCGGACGGTGCCGTTGGTGTTAATGGTGTGCGCCTTGACGATGGCCCAGGTGAGGTAGTTCTTCGAGCGCTCGAGGTCGTCGGAGTATCCGGGGTAGTAGCCGGTGAAGTTGCCCGGCAGTCCGAAGATGAAGAGGTCGGGGTCGGGCCTCGCCCTGGCCGATTTCATGATCACCGCGGCGACGGCTCCGTTGGAGGTGTAAATGCCCGCCCCTTTCAGCCACTCGCGAAAGCACGGGTCGCCTTCTTCGCCTTCCAGCGGCGGCCTGAATGTCGCGCCGGAGAGCATCTCGAAGTCCCGCTTCATGGTGGACACGACGGCGACCTCGTAGCGGTCCTGCAGGTTGCGGCCGACGCCGGGGCGGTCGACGCGGCACGGAATGCCCTTTTCCTCCAGATGCTCCTTCGGGCCGATGCCGGAGAGCATCAGCAGCTGCGGAGTGTTGAACGCGCCGCCGGCGAGGATGACCTCACGGCTGCAGAAGTACTGCTTCTTCTGGTACGCCGGCGCGGCGGACCAATTCGGATCGGCGCGGTAGAGGTGCTGCCCCTCGAGGCATTCCACCCCGACGGCGCGCTGCTCCTCGTCGAGGATCACGCGCGTGGCGAGGTTGTTCATCCGGACCGTCAGCCGGTCGGGATGTTTTTCCTGCACGCATCGGATGAACTCCCGCGCCCCGTTGCGCCGTCCGCCCGACGTCGCCAGAGGGATGGTGGTGGTCACCCCCTCATTGGCGGCCTTGTTGCGCACGTCATTCGGATCGTCTTCTGTTTCGAGGAAGCGGAAGATCCGCCTGAAGAAGCGCAACCAGCCGCCGCGCGCGGATTGCAACGCGGCGTCGATGACCGTGCGGACGACCTGCATGTCGCCGATGGCCAGGGCCGGATCGACCTTGCTGACACTCAACCATCCCGAGAAGCCGTGGCCTGACTCCGCCGCCGGCGGCGGCACGTACGCGCAACGCTCCAG
>WNGE01007611.1_pt1 | contig 11743 bp, 10 predicted proteins | sample 5400651 | NCBI WGS metagenome assembly WNGE01 (sample SAMN13153370, study PRJNA577476) | soil metagenome | isolation source: 60 cm soil or saprolite under grassland replicate 2 | place: USA:California | collected 2016-06-15 | reverse complement strand
TCTGCATGACGTACTCCGCCAGGTCGGTGGCCTGGGAGAAGCCCGAGCACAGCGCCTCCCACATCCGCTCCGGGTTCACCCGGAGGGTGGAGACCACGCCGGTCATGAGCCGGGTCACCTTGCCGGCCAGCTCGAGGGATCGGGGCACCTCGCCGTAGGCGAAGATCAAGTTGTCGCTGCGGGCCGAGGGGGTCTTGACCACCCCGAGGAATCCGGAGAGGCGCCCCAGCAGGACGCCGGCCGCGCCCCGCACGATCGACAGCGCATAGGGGTTGCGCTTCTGCGGCATGAGCACGCTCGCGCGGGTGTAGGGGCCGGCCAGCGAGACGAAGTCGAACTCCCGGCTGTCCCAGATCTCCAGGTCCTCGGCCAGTTTGCTCAAGGTCGACACCAGGCTGGCGCCGGTCGCGAGCAGGTCGATGAACCCGTCGGTCTGCCACATCGCGTCGCGGGTGTGGTCGATCACACCCTCGAAGCCCAGCAGCCTCGCCGTCCGCTCCCGGGACAGCGCCAGGCGGCTGCCGTTGACGCAGCCCGCTCCGGCCGGGCTCTGGTTGACCCAGTCGAAGCCGGCGCGCAGGCGGCCAGCGTCGCGGAGCGCGGGATAGGCGAAGGCGAGCACGTAGTGCCCGAACGTCGAGGGCTGTGCCTGCTGCAGGTAGGTCTGGTCGGGCATGAGCGTGTCCGCGGTAGCCTCCGCGAGGCTCGCCACCGCCGCCGCGAAGCCTGCGGCGTCGCACATCAGCCCGAGGGTCATGCGCCGCAAGCAGACGCGCAGCGCGATCCGCCCGGCCTCGCGCCGGGGCCGGCCGGCGTGCAGCCAGCCGGCGTCCGTGTCGAGGCGCTCGGCGAAGAACCGCTCCCGCGAGTTGTAGGCGTCGCCGTAGCGAGGGTCGTAGGGGAACCGCTCGGCCGGCCACCGCGACACCTCCACGAGCAGGCCGAGGAGGCGCCTGGCCGCGACAACCGGGATCACCCGGTGGTCCAGCAGGGCGAGCACGTGCGCCATGTCGGCCAGGTTGAGGCCGGCATGGAGCATCGGGGCGTCCGCGACCTCCAGGGCGAAGCCGGCCTCGATCAGCTCCGGCGCTGGTGCGGACTCGGAGAAGCCCTCTTCAACGTTGCTTGTCACCGCACCCTCTCACGGTCGACTGTAGGGCCGCCGGCATCCCGCCAGTGTGGACGAACACCGCGGGGCCGGGCAGTCCCTCTCGGACAGTGGCGACCAGCACCGCCATCGCCTTGGCGGTGAACACTGGATCGAGCAGAAGTCCCTCGGTCGCGGCGGCCAGGCTGGCCGCCGCGTCGCCGTCCGCCGATGCCACTCCGTAGCCCGGCCCGCGGGCGTCCACCAAGTCCACGTCCCGCTCCTCCGGCGCGGGGGACCTGAGCAGGGCGGCACATCCGCGTGCGAGTCGGAGCACCCGGTCACGGCACTCGGCGAGTGGCCGGCTCACGGTGGCGCCGCGCACCCGCCAGCGGCGGCCGGCAGCGACGGTACCGGCCACCAGGCCGGCCTGCGTCCCGCACGAGCCAGTCGCCACGAGCACCATCTCTGGCTCGCTGTCCAGCTCAGCGAGCTGCCCGGCGAGCTCTTGGACGGCCAGCGCGTAGCCGACCGCGCCGAGCGGAGTCGCGCCACCGCGAGGTACGAGGTAGGGCCGGCGGCCGGCGGCGCGAAGCTGCTCGGCGCGGTCGGCGAGCGCGCCGTCTACCGAGGCCCGGTCGGGGTCGCCGGTGAAGTCCACACTCGCGCCAAAGCGCCGGGCAAGCTCCAGGTTCGGGTGGGGCTGCGGCGGCTCGTCCCCGTAGAGCACGAGCTCGCAGGCGAGTCCAGCGACCTGGGCGGCCGCGGCGGCCGCCTGGCAGTGGTTCGACTCCGGGCCACCGCCGGTGAGCAGCACATCGCTCCCCGTGGCCAGGGCGTCGCCCAGCAGGTACTCGAGCTTCCTGGCCTTGTTGCCGGCCAGCGCGAACCCGGTGAGGTCGTCCCGCTTGACCAGGATCGGCGGGCCTGCCAGGACGGCGGACAGCCGCACGGCCGGCTGCAGGGGCGTCGGCAGCAGCGTCAACGGGAACCGAACCGGCACGCTCACGGCCACGCCTCCGGCTCGCCGGCGCGCCGCTCCCGCGCCCGCCGGACCACCTCGTCGACCATGGCACCCGCCGCCCCGGTCAGTGGCCGCTCCAGCAGTGAGCGGAGCTCGTCGGGCGAGATCTCGCGGGCGACCTCCGAGCCAGCTGCCGCCTCTGCAAGGGAGCGACCCTGCTCGTGTGCCTCGCCGAGGACGCGCTGGAGCAGGTCCTGCGCCTGGTGCTTGCCCACCCGAGGTGCCAGCGCCGCCAGCAACGCCTCCGATGCGGCGAAGCCCCCGGCCGCCCAGGCGTTGCCCGCCATCCGCGTCTCGTCGACCTCCAGCCCCTCGAGCAGCCGCTTGGCCAGGTCGACCGCTGTCACGGTGAGCAGGCACGCCTCGGGGAAGGCAACCCACTCGGCCTTCCATCCGCGGCCGTCGCGCTCGTGCTCCTGCACCATGCCGTCCAGGGTCGTCCCGGCCGTGGCACGGATTAGCCGCCACAGTGTGACGAGATGCTCGGCCGTCTCGGGGTTGCGCTTGTGCGGCATGGTGATGCTGCTGACCGCCCCGGGCCGGTTGGGCTCGCGCAGCTCCCCGATCTCGGGTCGCTGGAGCTGGTACACCTCGTTGCCTATGCGCGCGAGCGTCCCGCTGACCAGAGCGAGGAGGGTCGTGAACTCCGCGAGCCGGTCCCGGGAGGCGGTCCAGCTCACCGCGGGGTCGGCCAGGCCCAGCCGCTCACAGAAACGGCGGCGGAGCTCCGGCCCCGCCTCGCCGAAGAAGGCGAGGGTCCCGACCCCGCCGGCGAGCTGCCCGACCAGCCAGCGGGAAGCCCCCTGGCGCAGCCGCTCGAGGTGGCGGCCGACTTCGTCCGCCCACGACGCAGCCTTGAGCCCGAAGGTGATCGGCGAGCCCCCTTGCCCATGGGTGCGGCCGGCCATGGGGGCATCGCGGTGGCGCTCGGCCAGGCCCAGCAGCAGTCCCTCGATCGCGCGGAGATCACGCCAGAGGATCGACCCCACGGACCGCATCGCCAGCGCCGTCCAGGTATCGGTCAGGTCTTGCACGGTGGTGCCGTAGTAGACCCACTCCGCCGCTGACGCCGGCAGTATCCGCTGTAGCCCACGGATCAGCCCGAGCGTCGAGTGACCGGTGCGGCGCGTCTCCTCGGCCACGAAGCCCAAGTCCAGCCGTTCTGCCACTGCCCCGGTCCGGATCGCCCGGGCGGCTTCGGCGGGCACGATATCGAGCTCGGCCTGCGCCTCGGCCAGGGCCACCAGGATCGCCAGCCAGGAGCGCAGGCGGGCGCGCTCCTCGAAGATTGCCCAGGCCTCCTCCGTGCCCCACAGGTGGCGGTACAGGGTCGAGTCGATCACGACGACGCCCACGTCGGCTCGACCGCGGCGAGCACGATCTCGATGCCGGCTCGCACCTCGGCTAGGGTCGCGCCCCACGGCACCCGGACCACCAAGCCGTCCCGCTCGATCCTCTCCTCGAGTTGGCAGCACTTGGTCAGCACGGGCCCGTCCCCGGGCACGACCAGCTCGTGTGGGCACATCTCCAGGTACGGCGGCTCGTCCCCGTAGAAGTGGCGGTGGATCTCCCGCGAGCGCTCGCAGCCGACCAGCACCCAATCCTGCCGCGACGGCCGCTCGTCGAGGTAGAAGACCTCTCCCCCCTCGGGCGCAGCGCCCGAACCGCGGCACGGGTAGAGATACTGGCGGGAGGGACGCTGCCGGGCCAACTCCACGATGTCGATGATCTCCGGCTCGAGCCGGACTGGCGGAAGGTCCTCCGCTACCTCCAGCACGCGCCGTGCCTGGTCGAGCAGCTTCGGCGGCTGCGGCGGCGCGACCTCCACGACCCGGAGGCGGACCGGCTCCGGGTCGAGGATGAAGCTCACGTGCTCGTACCGGCCCTGGACGACCACGCAGCGTGCGCCCGGGGCGCCCTCCAGGGCCTCCCGGCAGATCTGCGTGGGTACGCCCACGTCCACGTCGGGTCTGGTTAGCCAGGCGGACTCCGCCGGGCCGGCCAGGACTTCGACGTCGGTGATCGGCGAGAATAGCGGCTCCTCAGAAGCCCTTGCGACCTCGATCAGCGCCACGCCGTCCCGGCCACGGACAACGATGTAGCGCGTGCGCCGGTACGCCTCGCGGCCGAGGAAGCGCTCCTCCAGCCGCTCCGAGACGAGTGGCAGGTCCACATTGGTGACGGCCACTTCGCGGTACCTGGACGGCATCCGGTTGCTCACCTGGCTCACGACCGCATCCCTCACGACTCCCCTGGATCCCTCCGGCTCACGCGCCCGCCGTGGCGTCCTTCGCGTCCATCCGGCGAGCCATGGCGATGGTGTCGGCCCGAAGGCCGAGGCGAAGGGCTTCCACGGCGAACACCTCGTTCAGGGCGACATTGCCGAGGTTGACGTTGGCGCCAAAGCGCTGAATCAGCCAGGCCTGCTGCTCCTTCCTCGGGGCCTCGAAGACGACCCGCGAGAGCCCCACGGCCCCCGCCACGGCCTCTGCCACCTCGGTGCGGATCCGGCCATCCTCGTCGTACAGGCCCACAGTCCCCGATTCACGGCCCTCAGCCAGCGCCCAGGTGGCGCCTGCCTCAAGGTCGCCGAGCATCTCCTCGGCCCAGGCCGTCGCCGACACCTCGGCCGTCGGGGACTTCGACCCCACCTCAGCGATCACGAGAAACCCGCGGGTCGCCAGGGAGACAAGCCGCCGCTTCTCCCACAGCGGCATCGCCACCGCGCCGTTCGACACCTCGACGCAGGAGAACCCGACGTCGGCTGCCCAAGCGAGGCACCGCTCCGCAGCACCGGCGGCCCATGCGGCCTCGAGCAACGTTCCCCCGACACAGGCCCGCACACCCGCACGCTGCAGAATCGCGACCTTCTCGCCGACGTCCGGCTCGAGATAGGCGGTTCCCCAACCCAGCTTCCAGATGTCGATCAGATGACTCGCCCGGTCGACCAGCCTGCGAACGTCGTCAGGGGCCGCCCCCTTGTCGAGCACGTGCGTCAGCCCGACCGACCGCGGCTTGGCGGTCCGGGCGGGAACGGGGAGGAAGTCAGGACGCATGCCGTTCCCTATTGTAAAGGTGCATGGACAATAGTGAAACCTGAAGGCAGCGCGGATCGCGAGGGTCGAGGGAGACCTGGCAGCGCATCCGCGCAGAGCGGCTGCGGCTGGCGGCGTTCACGCTCGGCTGGGGCACCACTGGGCACCTTGTTGGAGGACGACGTCTCGGTGTTCTTCGACACCCATACCGCACCGATGCTCACCGTCGCGATCGTGGTCTCTGCGCTGTGTCTCTGCGAGGACGTCCACCCCGCTGAGGAGCGTGTGGTGGTGGACCCGACCCCACAGCATACGAACCTTTCACTCCTGGTCGCCGGCCTCACCATCCGGCTCAGCAGCCGCCACGCCAAGGTCCGGCGAGGTGGATACCGGAAGTCAATGAGAGTGTCCGTGATGCTCTTCATGTGAGGCCCGGTGAAGCTAGCGGTCAAGGCAGATCAGCGCGCCTGCGGCTCGGAAAAGGTCCCGGGCTCCATACAGGAGCCCGCGGTCGGCGACGCGGCGCCCATGCGCCTGCCAGATGGGCGATCGACTGCTCCACCAGCGCCCGTAGCCCCGCCTGCACGCGGTTGAACGCCCGCTCGGCGTCGGTGAGGCGATCCCTGGTGCGGCGATCGCCGATTGACGCATGCCGGTGCTCACGACCCTTGGCCAGCCCACGGAACCCGCGGTCCAGCAGGCTGGCGACCTCGGCGTCGTCCAGCAGGTGGTCCAGCCCCGCCAGCTTGATGAGCTCGTGCTCGTGACAGCTGCCTGGCCAGCCCCGCCTTCCACCCACAACAGGTCGCCCCAGACGGTGCTCACCGCCAGGCCCTGGGCGGTGTGGGTGTGGCGTTTGGCGTCGTACAGCACCTTCTGGTTGGCCCACCCACGGGGCCGCTGCACCCGGGTCGCCAGCCCATCCACCAAGACTGCCTTGCCGGATGCGGCCATCTCCGCAAGCCACTGGCGCAGGTCGTCGACAGTGGCGACGAACGTGCCGTCGGGCTGGCAGAACCCGAGGTCGGCCAGCGGGCCGAGCAGCAGGTCGAGGCTGTCGCCGACCTCGTCTTGGAGATCCTGACCATACGGCTGGCGCGCCGGTACGACAGCCCGTCGAGGACGACCGCGGCGGCGGCGTCCAGGCGGACCTCTAACGAAAGCGGCGGGGTGCCACCCTGCCCAGGTGGGCGGTGTGGGCCCAGGTCGGCAAGGCGGTGGGCCAGCCAGGCCAGCACGGCCGCGGGCAGCGACGAACGCGGGCAATATGACAAGGGACCAGACCTCCTGGCAGGCGTCAGCACCCTGCCGATGGTCTGGCCCCGTCAACGTCAGAGCACACGGAGCATCACGGACACCCTCAATGAGCCCGTTGGTCGGGACGGTTGTCGCGCTGCTGGTAGGCGGCGCGGGCGTTGCGTACGGCGGCGACCAGCGTCAAGCTCCCGCACCTGCTCGACAGCACGGTCGAGCATGCAGGTGACTCACCGCGATGGTCCTGATCCAGGCGCTATGCTACGGACATGAACCGGGTTGGCGTTACTGCGCGGCGCTATCTGTGGGTGACCGCGGCGGTGGGCCACCGCAGTCGGATCACGTCGCTGCGGCGTCGTGGATGGTGCGGACGGTGTCGATGGGCCGGCCTCGTACAGCGCGGTCAGCGACACCACCACCCTCGTGGCCGCAGGTGAGCGTGCCGGCCAGGAACCGCTTCGCCTCCGCCGGATCGGCCGTGACGACCCTGAGATCAGCAGCGACGCTGGCGCGATCGCTTCGAGCGCGGCGCGCCGCTCGGCCCCCGGTCAATCGATCCAGTCCTCGCCGTCCAGGTGGAGCAGATCGAAGGAGAACGCGGTCAGCAGCAGCTCGCGGATCGCCTCGACCACCTCGGGCACGCGGCTGGTGATGTCGTCCAGCCTGTGGGTGAGGACACGAATCTCGTCACCGGCGCGATGCACCTGCACTCGAACACCCTCGAGCTGCAGGTGACAGGTAACGACCAGCATGGGAGCAACGCTTGGAACTTCGCCCTCGCCGCGTACCACTCATCCTCATCGGTATCGTATTTCTCGCGTTCGGGGTGTTCATGTACGTCGGATTCGCTCCCTTCCCCGGTTCGATCCGCAGGGTGCTCGGTTGCGGGCTGTCCCTGCTGCTCGGCGGTGGATTGGTCGCGATCGGGCTCAGGCCCTTCCGGTTCCACATCGGCGTGCAGGGGCTGACACTGCGACTGGCAGGGATCAACAGATTGGTCCCCTGGGCTGCGATCGACGCGATCGTCATCGAACAGCCGGAGCCTGGAAGGAGTAGCCGCAACCCGGCTCCCCGGTTGCTGCTGGTGCCTGCCGAGGGTGTCGACCTTGGCGTCCCGGCACCACACCGGAGCCCGGTGGATGAGCGCGCCTGCCTTGAGCTGCTGACGTTCAACGACGTCAAGGAGTCCCCGGAGCAGGTGGGGCAGGCGCTGGCGCAGTACGGCGGGAGCCGCTTCGCGGACGCCCGGCCGCGAAGCGGCCAGCGCAGCGGGTCGAGGTTCACCCTTGCGCTGCGCGGCTACGACACCGCCCGCGTCGAGGAGCTGGTCCGGCGAGGTCAAGCGGCACTGCGCTCAGCAAGCGCCGCTGAGCGGGCCGCCGTCCGGGGCGAGATTGACAGCCGGTCCATCCCAATCGTCACGCGGGGGTATGACCGCACGGAGGTCGATGCATTCCTGACCGCGCTTTCGAGCGAGCTGGCCTCGCCGAGAACGTAGGGGGGCACTGCCTCGTGACGCTGTTCGCCGCGCGCCGGAACCGGGCCCCGATGTTCAGGTCAGGGCTGGTCCACAAGGTCGACCGGCTGGCCCGCACCGGTCTCCTTCTACCTCCCGGATGGCGTCGTCTTGGTGTTCGTCGTTGACGTCGGGTTGCAGACGTCCGGAGACCAGCCGACCAGCCTGCCGTGCTGTGGCTGCAGCTGATCGTGGGCATCGGCCTGTTTGCCCTGTGCTGGCGCTACGACTCCGCACGTCGACGCAAGCGAGGAGAGACCGCGCAACCCGCTGGCGCGACCGCGTTCTGCACGACCCAACCTCCACACCCAGGCTGGTCCGGCTGGCCCTGACCGCAGGTGTCCTGGAGTTGCTGAGCATGCTGCCCACCTCGCTGCGGTGGGCCTGCTGGCCAGGGCAGAGCTGCCCCCCGTGTGGTATCTGCCCCTGCTGGTTGGTTACTGCACCACCGTGATGGTGCTGCCCGCACTGGTGCTCGTCGGCTCCGCGTCGCAGCCCAAAGATGCGGCCGGCTGACCTACCGGATTCCTACCGTAATCCCAGCAGGGCCTATCGCTTTCCTACCGGATTCCTATCGGTGGGGCTGGCAGGCCTCGAACCTGCGACCTAGCGATTATGAGAACGCAGGAGGCCTCGAATCGAGGGGTGGCTCCACAAGGACGCGCAGGTCAGGCGCGTTGAACGTCAAGGTAACTACAAGTGCGTCAAGGCTGGATCGTTGACCGCATCGTTGCCCAGCAGAGCGAGCATCCCAGCACTACCCCAGACTTCACGATCAACCCCGAACGGCCGAACGAGAATCGTCTGATGGGCCCGTGGTCCGATACCCTGCCTGTCATGCTAGCCCTACAGGCGGGGGGACATCTCAGCATGGCGCTTGACCCGACGGCCGACCGCCCTCTCTCCCTTCAACTTGCTGATGTGCTGCGGCGCGAGATCCGCGAGGGAACCCGCTCGCCCGGGAGTCAACTACCGACCGAGAGCGAGTTCCATGAGAGTTACGGAGTCAGCCGAACGACCGTGAGGGCTGCGCTTCAGCAGCTTGTGAACGAAGGGCTGGTAGTCACTCGGAAGGGCTACGGGTCGTACGTCCGCGAGCGGCCTCCGATCCGCCGCATCTCGTCCAACCGACGTCACGCCGTGCATCGGGCAAGCGGCAAACCGATCTTCGACACGGAGGTCGATGCGCAAGGGCAGGTGCCCTCCAGACGCATGCTCAAGGTAGGCCGGACCGAAGCGCCACCCGACATCGCGCAATGGCTCCAGGTCGAGCCGGGCGAGAGCGTCGTCATTCGCTCCCGCCTCCAATCGATCAACGATCAGCCGGCAGTCCTCTCATCGAGCTACTTCCCACTTTGGCTCGCCAAGGGAACGCGCCTGGAGCTACCGGGCGCTCTGCCCGAGGGACCGGACAACGCCATCGAAGACCTCGGCTTCCGCTTCGCTCATGGAGCCGAAGTCTTGAGTGCTCGGATGCCAACGCCCGAGGAAGCTCAGATCCTGCGACTCCCACCGGGTGTGCCGGTCGTTCGGCTGCTGCACATTGACTACGACGACCAGGACCGCACTCTCCAAGTGGCGGATGACCTATACGTCGGAGACCGACACGAGTTCGTGTTTGAGTGGGCTGAGCCGAACCGTGAGAAGGCGCACCGGTGAATGGATGGCCCCGCAACTGGCCAGCGCTCTACAGCGGGGATGCCTGCTCGATGTGTGCTGCTGGCCGTCCAGATAAGGATGAGTACGGCGTTCGCATCCTGGCCGGCAAGTACAGCGATGCCTACCTCCAACGTGCAGCGGTTCAGCGCGGCTACACCGTGGTGATCTGGCGAGGGCGGCATGTCGCAGAGCCAACAGACCTGGAGCCCGAGGAAGCCAGCGGGTACTGGCTGGAAGTGTTGGAGGTGGCCCGAGCGCTTCAGCGGCACTACCGGCCGCTGAAGATGAACTACGAGACGCTCGGCAACAGCCTCCCCCACCTGCACACACATCTCGTGCCGCGCTACCTCGATGACCCCGCGCCGGGACGCCCCTATCCCCTACTGGCGGACGCCTCCACTCTGCCGGCAATCCCAGAGCCGCAGCTCAGGGAGGACGCAGCAGCGCTGCGGACCATCCTGAGCCTGCGCGCTTAGACACACTTTCCCTTACGGAACGACCCTACATCTCCTTGCACTCATCATCCTAGGATCCTAGGATGATTGGCATGCTCTTCCTTGGCTCTCAACTGAGAGAGCAGGACGGAAAGGAGGCGGTGAGGGGGAGGGCAACAAGGACAAGCAAAGGCCCCGGCAGCTCATAAGCAGTGCTCCAACACCGCTCGCTGCCGGGGCCAGGCACCAGAGAGATCGGAGTACCCCGATGCAGGGTCATCGTACCTTGCCGGCTGAGACGCCGGCACCCGCCAAGACGCTGGCCGACCTGCTCACGGCAGGCGAGCTGACTTGCTCTGCCGCTCAGGTCGCCCGCTGGCTCAAGGTCTCCAAGCCCACCGTCATTGCCGCCGCCAGGCGCGGAGAACTGCCCGGACGGCAGGTCGGCCGACAGTGGCGCTTCTCTACCAAGGCGCTCGCCCGGCTCTGGGGCCTGGACAACGCGAGCGCACCTCCCACCGAGCTTCTTGCTCGGCTGGTCATCCTCGGCAAGAACGAGGGTGGTGACGCCGCGTGAGCCAGACTTCTACGGCGCACGGCCCCTACGAGCACGAACCCCGTGAGCAAACGCCCGCCGAGATTCGGGTGATCGACCCTGGCGCCCCGCACCTTGCCTTCACCTGGCAGGCCCACGATGGCCATGGCCACCAGGCCACCGGCCAGCTCCTCGGCGCCCCACCCGAGCCGGAGTTTGCCGGCTGGCGCTACCAGGCCTTCACCGAGGCCGCCGAGGCTGCCGTCAACGCGCTCACGGAACTGGAAGGCCTCAAGGCCCCCGACCCCAAGCCCGCACCAGACGACCCCGCCAGGTCCTTGCAGCGCCGCCTGGTGTGTGACTTCTGCGCCGGCCAGCCGGCCACCTACCGGTACCCGACGCGCCGCGACGGCATCATCCCGGTGGGCGGCTCGGTCGTGGTGTTGCCTGGCGGCGACTGGTTCGCGTGCCCGGCCTGTCACCTGCTGGTCGAGGCCCGACTGTGGGACACGCTGAGCGTACGGGCCAGGCTGTCGACCGAGCACGGCGCCGTGCTGTGGGCCTACTTCCGTGAATGCCGCAGCGGTCCCGCCGTCCCCCTCGACGCCTCCCAGGGGGGTGATGTCGAGTGAGGACGATCCGCCACCGCGCTCGCCGTTGGGACGCCGGCCCACAGCCGACCACCCGGGACCTGGCCGCGTTGCAGTGGATCGGTGAGCAGTACACGGTCCGTCTGGATGTGGCCGGGGTACTGCTCAGCCGGCTGTCGCCCGAGCCGGTCGGCCTGCTGAGCCGTCGCACCGTCCGTCATCACCTGGACCGGTGGGAGCAGGCCGGCTGGATCAGCCGGTATCGCCTGTTGGGCCAAACGTGGATCGTGGCGACCGCCGCGGGCCTGCGCCACGCCGGCCTTGAGCACCTGGAGGCGTGGGAGCCCGCCGCCGTGCGGCTGGCGCACCATCACGCCGTCTCCCTCGTCCGGCTGGCCCGCGAGGCCGAATCCGGGGCTGCCGGGTGGGTGTGCGAGCGGGAGCTGTGGCGTCGCCGTGGCCGCGCCGCCTGGCATCTGGCGGACGGCGCGCTGCCGGTCGAGGTCCCCAGGTTGTGGCAGGAGCGGGGGATCGGTGAGGCGTTCGAGCTGGTCGAGGTGGAGCTGCACCAGAAGGCCCGCCGCCGCGTCGTCGCCGCGCTCAAGACCC
>WNGE01008955.1_pt1 | contig 11744 bp, 15 predicted proteins | sample 5400651 | NCBI WGS metagenome assembly WNGE01 (sample SAMN13153370, study PRJNA577476) | soil metagenome | isolation source: 60 cm soil or saprolite under grassland replicate 2 | place: USA:California | collected 2016-06-15 | reverse complement strand
GCTTCGACGACTACGTCGGGGTCATCGGCTCATTCTGCTGGTACATGTACGAGCGCATTCCGGGCTTCGAGCCAACGAAAGAGGAGCATCCCTCGGCTCTCGGAGGCATTACCAGCAAAGAGATCGCCCTGCTCTCTGACTGGGGCGGTGTGATCAACAGCGGCCCAGTGGCACCGGGCCCGATTCGTTTGGCGGACCTCTACAAGCTGGCTGCCCCGCACGCCACCCGTCCCATCAAGGTCTCGGTGGGGGCCGGGCCGGTCAATCTCGCCTGGCACGTGTATTTCCAGCACTACCAGGGCGCCCGCGACCTGTCCGAAGCCCTTGCGCCGATTTTCAACGCTGAGATGAAGGCGCTGGTCGGCGCGGGCGACCTTTCTGCAGTACGAGGACCTCGGCGCCTGGCTGCCGCTGTTCACCAATGACGTTGAGGATTTCCACTGGATCGCCGACGTTGTGCGCCAGTGCGTCGACGGCGTCGACGCCAAGATCGCGTGGCACTTCTGCTACGGCAATGCCTGGGGAAATCGTCTGGCCGGCCCGTTTCCGACAGGCTATGAATCCGTGCTGCGCTACTTCTACGACTTACCCATCGACCAGTTCGTGCTCGACTTTGCCAACTGTGACATGGTCGACCTCGACGCGCTGAAGTCGCTGCTTGCCGACAAAGAGGTAGCTATTGGCGTGATTGACGTGCGCACCACCATGGTCGAGTCGCCGCAGCAGGTCGCCGAGCGCATCCACAAGGTCCTCTCGGTTGTTCCTCCGCAACGCGTGTACCTGACCACGGACTGCGGGATGAAGCCGCTGCCGCGCATGGTCGCGCATATGAAGCTGCAGGCCCTGGCACAGGGCGCGCAGCTCGTGCGTCAGGAACTCGGCGTCAAGCAGCTGGTAGGTGCAGCCTAGACGTAGTTTTTGGGACCATGCGCAGATCCGATATACCGCGCGGTAGCTCGCAACGGCGAAGTCTGGCTCGCCTCGCATCACACAGACCACCACATCGTCGACGTCGACGCCCTATCGAGCGGCATCCAGACCAGCGCCCGCAAAAGGAGTGACTCGAGTTGCAAGCTGCCCAGGGGTGCGTCTGCGGTAGAACCGCTCGCCAGACGAAGCCCGGGCTGCCGCTGACCGCAAACGTCGATGGGCAATCCGTGGTAGCGATCGTCCGACATCGAGGCCGCCGGTGACGCCCGCCAGGCTACGATCAGCCGCCCGGGGTCGACCTGAATCAGCCTCCGAGTCGTCCCCATAGTTGTCGTCCTGCGCAGGGCCCTCCCACCACGGCACACAAGATCGTCACCAACGCTGCCCCGCGTCTACGGAAGCCCAGAGCCTTGCCCATCAATGCTCGTCGGCGACTTTTCCTGGCACTGGACATTTAATCTCCTCGTGGTCAAAGCAAAGCAAACGAGCCGGAGGTGCCAGCGGAGAATGGATGCTCTCCTGAATCCGCGCCCAGGCGCGATATGCAGGTCTCCGGTGACGTGATATGTCGCCTGATCGTTCACGCAGACCTCCATCGCAGTACGCTCGTCTTGGTCAGGCACGAGGCCTGCCGGACATGGCCATCCCCATCCGCGAACCGTTTCTTGCCTATGTCCTCGTCCACGCCCGAATGCTCCGTCGACAGCGCGTCACCGCGCCGGCGGCGGCCGAGCGCCTTGAATCGCATGCCCAGGCCCTCGAGCTTCTGGCTGAGTTGGTGCGGTCTCTGCCCGACGATGACGAGCGCTTGCTCGTGCTCAGCACGCTTGCAGTGCGCGGCGGCCAGTTCGCGCCTGGGCCAGGCACGGAGCACGCCTTGAGTCAGTTCGAGGCCACCTCGCGCGAGGCATGCGACGCATTTCTGACCAACCTGGTCCGCATCGCCAGGGACGACGCCATTGCGCGCGCACGCACCCACGGACACCTGCCACCTGAGCGTCCGCACTGAGCCACGCTCAAGTGACCGGGGGCTAACCAGGGTCAGTCCAGCACCCGCAGACCCGGCTCAAGCTGTTGCCGCCCGCCCGGAAGTCTGACCGCCATTGGGGAGGCGTTGCTCGTAGCTCCGCAGTCGCCACGACAATATCAGCAGCGTCACGCCGAACAGCACGGCATAGGCGCCGATCAGCAACACGAGCGCCAGTGCCCCCGCACCCGGCGCCGCGATCAGCACAATGCCAAACAACACCGACAGCATTCCGCCGATGATCAGGCCCCACTCGTTGGTAATTGTGCGCCGCAGCCGCACAGCAGCGACCACTTCCAACACGCCGGTCAGGATGGCCCAGAATGCGATGATGTACAGCAGTACCAGCGCCGTCAGCCCGGGTAAGACGAAGGCGGCCAGCCCCGCCAGCACGCCAACCACACCCTCCAGCCCCATGACCAGACGGTGGTCGGTACCGCCCCGCGCCGCCGCCAGGATGCCGAGGATCCCGTCTACCAGGGCGTACGCTCCAAACAGCAGAACCAGCACAGCCAGCGTCATACCCGGCCACACAAAGGCCAGCACCCCGAACAACACGGCCGCCAAGCCGCGCAGCGCGATCACCCACCAGTGCCGCGCCAAATCGTCGACCAGAGTCATGTCCTCTCCTTCCGAGCGCGCACCACGGATACCCGACCTCGGCGAGGGGCCCACGCCCGACAGTTCGGTCCAATTCGAGTAGTCCACAATTCACGCTGAGTCCGTCCGCCGAATACGGTGGCCCTCCTTGTCGGCCCACCGCAGTACTCTACTGCGTTGGTCTGACGTCAATCTGCGAGGCACGGTGAGCAGGTGATTTCCCGTGAAAGTGCCACGCACCTGCCGTCAGATTCGCGTTATAAGGCCGGTGTTTCTCTCATTTCCGCCGCCGGCACGTCGGAACGCCGGGCCCAATATGGCCATCTGAGCGGCGTTAGCCCCCACCCGCGGGTTGAGGATGATCGTGTCCGAGCGCTTGTGCCGTGAAGCGGACCATACGATCAATGAGGCGACTGCCCGTCAGAAGCTCCAGGTCATTGTGGTCTGCGCCTGGGATAAGCTCGAACTGCTTCGGGTCGGAGGCAGCTTCGTACAGACGCCGGCTGTGCGCAGGTGGCACGACTTGGTCCTGCTCGCCGGCAATGATCAGCAGCGGGCACCGCACGCGCCGGATCCGCTCCATCGAATCGAAGGGGTCGCGCAGAAGGAAACCAACGACTGGCAAGAATGGGTAGTGCAGGCGCCCCATGTCCGCTAGCGAGGTGAAGGGCGACCGCAAGACCAGCGCCGCCGGTGGCTGCTCGGCGGCCAAGGCCACCGCCACCGCTGCTCCCAACGACTCGCCGAAGTACACGAGGCGGTCGGGATCCACATCGCCCCGGCCGGAAAGGTACGCGCGGGCGGCGCGCGCATCCATCCGGAGGCCTGTCTCTGACGGCGTCCCGGTGTTGCCGCCGAAGCCGCGATAGTCGAACAGCAGGACCGAGAGCCCGGCCTGCGAGAGGGCCGCCGCAAGCGGCGCACGGAACGAGCGGTCGCCAGCGTTGCCATTGAACACCAGCACGGTCGCGCCGCTGCTTTTGCCGCCAGCGGCAGGCAGGAACCAGCCGCCCAAGCGCAAGCCGTCTTCGGTCTCGAAAGTGACCTCCTCCGCTCCCGGCAGCGCGGTTGCGACCGATGCCAGGTCCCGCGGCAGCGGGAAATAGATCAGACGCCGTTGGACAGCCCACAGCAGGGCCACCAGAAGCACGACCCCCACAGCCACCGCCCCGAAGGCCATCGCCAGTCGGGTATCGAGCAGCGTCACGCCGCGCCCGCGTCTCCTGGGTCGTCCGACCCGACCGCGGCAGTAGCCCGCAACATTCAGGCGTGGCGCCCGAACCGGCCGACGCTGGGCTGCACCAGCCGGGCGAAATCCGCGTACCGAAGGCTCAACGTATCCGTGTGCGTCCCGGCCCGCACGACAATCGTCTCGTCATCCGCCAACGACTGGTCCACATAGACATCGACGCCGTACAGGTTGCCAAACGGCGGCATCGCGCCGACCTCGCAGTCCGGGAACGTGGCGGCGAACTCCTGCTCGGCAGCCAACCGCACGTCCGTCACCCCCAGCACTGCGGCGGCCTTCGTCCGGTCGACCCGGTAGGAAGCAGGCAGCGCCAGCATCACCGCCTTGCCGTCGGCGACGGTCATGACCACCTTGACCAGCTGCTTGCCCGGGACGTGCTCGGCGGCGGCCACCTCAAGGGCCGTGAACACACGCGCGTGGTGCTGCACCTGGAACGCGACCCCGTTGTCGCGCAGGTACTCTTCCAACCTGTCCTTGCAGCTCACTGGTGCACCCTGAGGGAGTCGCGGGCACCATAGCCAGCGGCGGAAGCCTGGTGATCACCGGTCCATCGCCAGCGACGCTTGCCGCTTGACGGCCAGCATGAGTTACGCGAGGGCCGGTGACCCAGGACGTGCCGACTGGCGTTAGGGCTGAGCGTCAGTGAACGCCGATCAGTGAGCGACCAGCAGACGCGTCCCGGAATCACCGAGTGCTCCCCCACCGAACGACCAGCAGGGAGGGCACCATGCAGGATGCCACAGCGCGCTTCGGCAGTGTCGATTGGGCGACCAGGGGCCACGCCGCGTGCGTCGTCGATGCCGCCGGACAGATCGTGGATCAGTTCACCGTCGACCACACCGCGCTCGGGCTGGCTACGCTCGTGCGTCACTTCCAGCATCAGCAGGTTCGGCGAGTGGCGATCGAGCGCCCGGATGGCCCCGTCGTCGAGGCGCTGCTGGCCGCTGATCTGGAAGTGGTCGTCGTCTCCAGTCGCGCCGTCAAGGCGCTGCGCACGCGCTACGGCCTGGCCGGCAACAAGGCCGATCGCAGCGATGCCTACGTCCTGGCTGACTGCCTGCGCACAGATGGCCATCGCTGGCCGGCGCTGCAGACCGATACGCTCCAGACGCTGGCCCTGCGTGCTGCCGTGCGTGCGCGCAAGGACCTGGTCGCTACGCGCGTCGCGACGGCCAATCAGCTGCGCGCCCATCTCCAGGTGGTCTTCCCCGCCGCCGTCGGCGTCTTCGCGGAGATCGATTCCGGGATCGCGCTGCGTTTCCTCGAACGCTTCCCCAACCAGGACAAGGCGGCCTGGCTCTCGGAGCGTCGCCTGGCAGCCTGGTTGCAGGCCAATGCCTACTGCGGCCGCCGCCCCCCAGGTGACCTGCTGCAGCGCCTGCACAGTGCTACACCCGGCGTGCGCGGTCAGGCCGCTGAAGCACTGGCGGTGGTCACGCTCAGCTTGGTGCGCGTCCCGCGCACACTCGCGGCCGAGATCGCCGAGCTCGAGGCCCACATCCGTGAGCAACTGGCGCTGCACCCCGACGGACCGATCTTCCAGAGCCTGCCGCGCGCCGGCAGTGTGCGTGCCGCGGCGCTGCTGGCCGAGATCGGCGACTGCTGTGCTCGCTTTCCCAGTTCCGAGTCGCTGGCCGCCCTGGCTGGTGCGGTGCCGTCGACACGCGCCTCCGGTCAGCACCGCGTCGTCACTTTCCGCTGGGCGTGCGACAAGAAGCTCCGCGACGCCCTGGTCGACTTCGCCCAGGACACGCCACGCGCCAGCCCGTGGGCTGAGCAGCTCTACCGTCGGCACCGCCAGCAGCGCAAGACCCATCCGCACGCCGCGCGCATTCTGACCAGGGCCTGGATCAACGTCATCTGGCGCTGTTGGCAAGACCGCCAGCCCTACGACCCCGCTCGCCACCGGGGTCTCCAGCGCGTCCTCGCCTCTGGGGGTTGACTTAGGGCTACTCATGCCAGCCACTCCTTCTGACCGTGATGGCGCCCCACCGGTCCGGGCCTTCGCTTTGACTCCACCCGGAGCAGACCGCTACATGAGAGTGATACCGCGCTGTTCGCAGCCCTGTCACAGCCGCGAGCAGGCAGGTGAGAAAATGCGAGGCATGCGCGGCGCCAGGGCCGTGATCTCGGTGCCGCCCCGCTTGCGGCCGCTGCTCGAACGGCCGCAAGACTGGCCGCCCTGTGCCTGGCACGTCTCGGTCCCGCCCGCCGCGCAAGCGGAGCAGTCGCCTGGGCGGCTCAGCTGCAAGCGCCTGGCACCAAAAGCTGTACCGGCGCACTGGTCGGTCGCACAGTCAGCCGCACATTCTGCAGTCAGAGCGCGTCCTGGCGCTGATCGCTGTTCTGGAGATTCTGCGTGTCTTGGTCACCGATGTTGATGCTCACCGCAGCGCCGCGCTGCCGTTGCCAGTCCGGGGTCATCGAGCGCCCCAACGGCATGTCCAGGTCGGAACGCTTGACATGCAACCCTCGACCGGCGACCGGCCTGCCGGAAGGACAATAAGTCGCAACCGGCGGGCGGCAGGCACTGCCCGGCTAAAACGGCGCCGTCGCGCCACCGAAGCGGCCAGCAGTGTACCAAGCGCACAGGCGCTGGACCCGCTCGAAAGCGGGCACGCTAAGGTAGGGTCCTCGTTGTCCCCAATGATCCCAAAAGGCACAAGCGCCGTGCTACAGTTGCAGCAGTCGCGGCACCGCACATGTCTTCAGGGGCGACCGTGAAGTAGGCGGGTACAGTCCTTCCCCCGGGCCTACCCGTACCGGAAAGGCCGGCGCACCTCCCCCGTGCCGGCCTTTCGTCACCCGCTCCGTGTGCGGAACCCAGCACTCGTCAGAGAGTGGGAAAACTTGCGGGAGGCGGAGCGCGCCTGAGCTCTGGTGGGGGCGCCATCCGCAGCGACAGCACTGTCGCCGATCCCCACGCGATGTTGCAGCTATGTTGAGGTGGACCTCCGCTCGCGGCGTGCATCAAGGAGCTTGCGATTCGATATTCGACGGCGTGCGGCGCGACGATGCGCAAAGGCTCCTACAACATGTAGTACGACCGGTTTGAGCCGGCCGGCAGCGAGCCCGCCGAAGTCGCTGTACTGTTCGCCGCTACGGCTGGCTGCGCCAGATGCGCCGCCAGTCGGAACGAGCACTGTGGCCGGCCGGCCTAGGAACAATCCAAGAAAGCCACAAGGGTTCGTCCTTGATGGACAGCGCGCACGCCATGATTTTGTTGAAAGCGACGAACTGCCCACGCCCTTCTCTTGAAGGCGCCGTCTCCGACAATGGCCGCGAAATTGTGGAGATGCGATGGCCTCACGGTACGCCATCTTTTGTGCAGCGTCGCTATTCCTCATGCATGACGGCAGTCACCTCGATAGCCTTGAAGGCCTCCGCCTTGCGGAGCGCGTCTCGGAGATCTCGAGCTTGCACGACCCGCTCCGTCAGGAAGCGAACCCTGAACCGACCGAGCGTGGCACCCCTTAGTCGGAGCCGAGCGCGGGCACCCGACGGCCCGAACTCCTGCTGAGCTAGTGCCGCAGTCGGCGCGGCCTCCCAGGCACTGGCGCCACGCGGCCGTTCCCGGGCGCGAGCACCGGCCACCGCTGCCGTCGACCACGTCTCGGGCGGTTTCGCCGCGGACGTCGCCGCATGGGCTCCTGGGCGAGTGCGGGCGGCTCCATGGCGCTGAGCCAGGTGGTACACGGAAGATTCCCCGATGCCAAACTTGCGGGCGATCTCCGACACCGGCATTGTTGTGTCACCATACAGTGGGGTCACTTCCCGCCTGCTCGTCGGTGAGCTTGCGCCGAGTTGGAAAGATGCGCTGTCCCTCGTTGGCCACAAGCCGCGTGACGGTCGTTGCGGGCACCGGGACGCCCGCCTCCTCGATGAGAATCATGACGAACCCGGCTAACACCAGGTGCTGGTGGAGGAATCCTTGCAGCGGCACACGCACTTCATCCCACCAGCCCATCGATGTCGATTCCCCTCGACCTCATTGCTAGGGGGCAGAGCTCGTGCCGCAAGCGCTTCAAGCCACCATGTCGAGCCGTGGCACGCAGTCTGCCGCACTCAGATAGCTATGACGCGCATCCTTGTCGTCGACGACGATGCCGCAGTCAGAAGCGTGGTCACCGACGCCTTGCTTGAGGACGGCTATCAAGTCGACGCGGCGTGCAACGGCCGGCAGGCCCTCGCGGCTTTCCGCAAGCACCGCCCGGATGCACTGGTCCTCGACCTCGAGATGCCCATCATGGACGGCCCGACCCTCATGCGCACGCTGCGAGAGCGGACCAAGTGGGGGCGAGTGCCTCTTGTTGTGGTGTCCGGCACTGGTGGCGCAGCCGAGGCGGCCCCACGACTGGGCGCTCGGGCCTGCCTGTACAAGCCATTCGAGCTGAGTGAGTTGCTGCACAGCGTCGAACAGGTCGCTCCACCCAACTAGCCCACTGCAGACCGTCATGAGTACCCTGCGGAAGCGACGGTTGAGCCAGCCGACCGAGCCTGACGACGACTCGGCTCCGCTCAACCTCGCCAGTGTTGCCACCATCGACTACTCGTCCGAAGACCCAGCTCATCCGGTCGAGCACCTGGTGGACGAGCACACAGGTCCGGGTGGCTCCTATTGGGCAGCGGCGCAGGCCGACACCACCGAGCAGCTCGTGCTCGAGTTCGATCGGCCACAGTCCATCGGGCGTCTGGTGTACGAGGTACAGGAGATGGAGCGCGAGCGCACGCAGGAGGTGCACGTCGAAGCGTCGACAGATGCGGGCCGAAGCTATCACCGAGTTGTCGTCCAGGAGTACACGTTCAGTCCAGGCGGTGCGACACTCGAGCATGAGGATCTGCGCTTGGAGCTCCACGACCTCACGCACCTGCGGCTCACCATCGTCCCCAACAAGCGCGGGTCGGGCGTGGCTTCCCTCACCTCACTTCGCGTGTTCGCCTGACCCGCCTCACCAGGCCAGTGTGCCTGCGCTGTAGTCCTCATCCGCACGCCCTTGAGCAGTAGTTTGGCACGCTCGGCACGACTGGCGCGTCAAGGCACTCGCGGGCGATGTGAACCACGCGGAACGCGGTGTGGCCGTCCTCCCTATCGCAGCACCCGAGGAGTCGTTCCTTTGCGCACGTCGTAGGCCGCAGGCCCGGCTCTTGCACACCAGTCAGCATGCGGTGCGACAAATACGCTCCGCGCAGCCATCGAGTGGGGCCGGAGCTCATCTCGATGATCCTGTTTGCGGGCATGCTTGCGACTGGTGGCGTGGCTCAAGCTGACGAGTTGGTCGTAGACAATGCCGACGCCACTGTTCAGGTCACCGGCCGATGGCAGGCAAACAGCGTTAGCCCGGGCTTCTACGGAGGCGACTATCTCTTCCACCTGCGCGGCGACGGAGCCTCCACAGTCACCTGGACATTTCCCGCCACGGGTGTGCCCGGCCGATACGCGGTCTTTGCCAGATGGAGCAGCGGCCCGAACCGCACCAGTGAGGCGACGTATATTGTGATTAGCGACACGGACAAGGCCCGAGTCCGCGTGAGCCAGCGGACTGGTGGCGGACAGTGGTATGGCCTGGGGAGCTACACGTTCCGGCCGAACGCCCGTCAGGGTGTCACGTTGTCGGATCGTGCAGACGGCGTCGTGGTCGCTGACGCGATCGTCTGGGTAGGTCCTCTTGGGGCAGGTGACGTGGGCATCAGGCCAGCGGACGTGGCTTCAGCCCGCCAGCTCCAGCGCGCTGTCGACGCGGGCGACGAGCCGTGGCGGCTGGACCCGCTGGAGGCGGCCCGGGCGGATGCAGTCGCACTGGGTCTGTCCGCTACTGATCCGTTCCAACTGGTGAGTGCGGACGCAGGCGTCGCGCGGGTGCGCGCCCACCATGGCCAGGCGAGTTACGACATTCGGGTGGTTCAGCCCGCGCGGCTAGGTCCCACCGGGATCTGGGTAGTCGAGAGAGTTTCTCGCATACCCGCTGAGTAGCGCCTCCGCATACTCGCGAAACCGACGGTTCCTGTGCTCGACTCGGCCTGCGCAGCGCGTCGGAGGGGCACTGCCCAAACGGGCTGATATGGCGGTTGCCATCAAAGGCGCCGCCACAAGGGAATTGCGCCTCACACGCGATGAGGTAGGTGCGTGACCTCGCGTATTGGCCAGTCGTCCGAGCCTGCCGAGCTCGACCACCGTAGGCGGGCGATCGACCGCAAACCACGTGACAGCCCACACTTCAGCTCAGCAGGTCCGCCAAGACAAACCGGTCCCTGTGGCACCGTCTGTGCAGGGCGTATCAATCTTGGCAGCTGTTTGTGTCTGTGGTCGGTGGGGTGGGAGGGCTCACGAAGGGCGTATGCCCTGCTTCTTTTTCACCCTGGCGCTGATCGCGGCGCTCTCCTTCGTGCCGGTCGTCCAAGCTCAGGAGTCAGCCACCCTACCCGGCCCAGCGGGGACCTCGACGGAAATTCTTGGCAGCCCAGGGGCGCCCGAGATTGTAAATCGAATGGCGCCATCGGTCGTGCAGGTGCTCCAGGTGCAGGCTGGAGCCTTTAAAGACTCGACCGGAGAGGTGGCTCAGCGACGGTGGCGCGGCGGGCTCCGGCACGCGACCTGGTGCTCCTCGAGACCAATCTTGCGCTGCCGCCTGTGGATGTCGAGGCGGCCAGCGACCAGCGCGTCGGGGACCCGCTGCTGGTTCTGGGCTATCCACGGCCGGACATCCTGGGCGACGCGGGGGTGACCGTCACACATGGTCTGGTGTCGGCGGTCAGGCGCGACCAGGAGGGCATCACCTATCTGCAGACCGACGCATCGATGGACCCCGGCGTCTCGGGCGGCGCAGTGGTGAACATGCGCGGCCACGTGGTCGGCGTGCCCAGCTTTGGTCTGCGAAGCGACGCGGGTTCGGGTCTGAACTTTGCCGTCGGTGGTGAGGAAATCCAGGCGATGCTCCAACAGCAGCGGCTGCAGTCAGCCGTAGCTGGCCTCGCCTCCGCCGGCGACCCTCACGACCTCCTGCCCAGCGATGCGGACATCGGGCCTGCGTGGAAGGTCGCTCCGATGACGCCCGGAACCTCGAGTGGGAACGTGCCAGCCGAGAGAGCGGCGACCGCATCAGAGCGGATCGTCAGCGGGGATCCCGTTACGCGGAGTGGTCCCTTCGCCGAACTCCGGCCAGCTGTAATGCTCGCTCAGGATGCCCAACACGCGCGGTGGACGTGGGAGCGCGCGGTGCGCCATCCGCCAGCCGGATTCGTGCGTTTATCCGACCCGACGCTGGGCACGACCTGCCGCGCCTACCAGCGGACCGGCGCCGATGTTACGGACGTGCAGGTGTTATGCCAGGAGGCCAATGTGGTAGTCGGAGTGGCTATGTCGGGGTACGCCAGAATTGGCCAAGCCCGACGTGGCGCTGCATGCGGCCGACCCGATAACGCAACGCGTTCGAGGGAGCGGCGGCGACTGACTGGGAACCAGTCACGCTCCAGTTCCATCGGTACTGGTAGGGGCGTGCTGATGAAAGGGCTTCACGTCCAAGGTCATGATGTCTGCGTGCTGTCCGTCCTGGTTCTGACACGACTAATGGCCCTCTCCAGTGCGGCGCGAGGCACAACCTTGCGCTTGCATCTCGAGGGGTAACCCGAGCTTCCTCCAACTCGCTCAAGAGGCCAGTGTTGCCAGTGATCGCGCAGCCTGACCGGCCGTCGCCCGCAAGGCCGGACGTCTCATGGCCAAGCGCCGCGAATTCGAACGGAGCAATTCATGATGCTCGCAGCGCCGGTGCAAAGAAGCCTGGCTGTTCTCGACATGGCGCAAGCAGGACGGTTCGCGGAGATTCGCATCCTGTTCGCGCCGCAACTGCGCGCGCTGGTGTCGGCCGAGGGGAGGCAGGTCGCCCCGGAGGCGGCGGCGCACTCAGCATCCAGCGTGCGCTTGAGCGGCTGCGCGGTATCGTG
>WNGE01011490.1_pt1 | contig 11745 bp, 16 predicted proteins | sample 5400651 | NCBI WGS metagenome assembly WNGE01 (sample SAMN13153370, study PRJNA577476) | soil metagenome | isolation source: 60 cm soil or saprolite under grassland replicate 2 | place: USA:California | collected 2016-06-15 | reverse complement strand
GACCCCGACGAGGTCCGCATCATGGGCGAGCGGGGCGCGGGGCTCGCCTATTGCCCCTCGTCCAACATGATCCTGGGCGACGGCATCACGCGCATCACCGAGCTCGTGGCGGCGGGTGTGCGCATCGGCCTCGGTACGGACGGCGGCTGCACCAACAACCGGCTGAGCGTCTTCGAGGAAATGCGCATGGCCGCCTTGCTGCAGAAGGTGCGGCATCTCGACGGTACGCGGCTGCCTGCCGAGGAGGCCTTCGCCATGGGGACGCGGGGCGGGGCCGCGCTGCTCGGTATCGATGCGGGCGACATCGCCCCCGGACGCGTGGCAGACCTCGTCGCCGTGGATCTCGCGCATCCCTCGCTGCATCCACCGACGAACCTGCTGAAGAGTGTCGTCTACGCCATGTCACCCCAGGCCATCACCGATGTGTGGGTGCATGGATCCCAGGTGGTCAAGGAACAGAAGCTCGCCATCCTCGACCAGGAGACGCTCATGGAACGTGTACGGAAGCTCACCGACGGATGGGCCCCCGCATGAGCGATCTGCTCGAAGCGATCGAGATCGAGACGGGAGCCTCGCCGCGGGCCGCCATCATCTGGTTGCACGGGCTGGGGGCGGATGGTCACGACTTCGAGCCCATCGTACCGGAGCTCGGGATGCCGGCCCAATGACGGCCGGCAGGACGCGGCGGGGATACGCGCGTCGCAGGCTCGCGTCGAGGCGCTGATCGCGCGCGAGCGCGCCCGTGGTATCGCGCCCGGCGCCATCGTGCTCGCCGGCTTCTCCCAGGGCGGCGCCATCGCGCTCCACACCGGCCTGCGCCATGCCGAGCGCCTGGCGGGCATCCTCGCCCTCTCCACCTACCTCCCGCTCCCCGACACCCTGAAGCAGGAAGCGAGTCAGGCGAACCGCGACCTCCCGATCTTCATGGCCCACGGCACTCAGGACCCGGTCATCCCACTCTCATGGGCCGCCCGCTCCCGCGACAGTCTCACCTCACTCGGCTACGCCGTCGAGTGGCACGAGTACCCCATGCCCCACTCAGTCTGCACCGAAGAAATCGCCGACATCGCCCACTGGCTCCGGACCGTTCTCCGCTAGAGCCTCGCACGCGAGGCGGGCGGGTCCTGTCGCCGGGAGCGGCGGTGGCGCATCCGGCTCCGCCACCCTACGCTTCGTGAATCGCAGCCCTACGGGCTGCGCGCACTCGCGAAGGGCCCACTCCGCCGGCTGCGCCACCGCCGCTCCCCGCGCCACCCGCCCGGTCCCACGATGCGTTCATGATGCTGGGGGCCCAAACCATTCCTACTCGATGCGATCTCTTCCCCTGAGAAGCGTCGATAGTCAGGAATGGCGGATGGATCGTCGTAACCGAGGTCGCAGCCGAGGTTCGCGCACCACTGCGCTTGGCTCAGCCATCTGAAAGCAGGGAAACCAGATTCCTTCGTAGGCACGCACCGAATAGATCGCCGACGACGCACTCTGGCTCCGCTGCAGTCGGTGATTTGGCTCGCTCGGTTCGGTCCCGTGAAGGCCCAGTGAATCCGGACGGGTGGCGTCGGGGGCGGCCGCGGCGCGGCGGGCTTCGTTCCGCCCTTCGCGAGTGCGCGCAGCCCGTAGGGCTGCGATTCACGAATGTGCAGGGTGGCGAAGCCCGCCGCGCCGCGGCCGCCCCCGGCGACAGGACCCGTCCGTCTCGCGTGAAGCTTCTGCCGAAGACGCAGACTACAAGATGCGGCAGGCCTCTTCGAAGGATGGGCGCGGGTTGCGCGGGTGGAGCTTGGTGTGGTCGCCGTAGCCGAGATTGCAGAGGAAGTTCGACTTCCACCGTCCGTCGGGAAAGAACTCGGCGTCGACCTTCGCGTTGTTGAAGCCGGACATCGGTCCGCAATCGAGGCCGAGGGCCCGCGCGGCAATGATCAGGTAGCCCCCCTGGAGACTGCTGTTCCTGAACGCCGTCGTCTGCGCGAGCTCCGGATCGTTCGCGAAGCCGCTACGCATGTCCCGGACCGGGTAAAGCTTCGGCAGGAGATCGTAGAACTTCGTGTCGTAGGCGACGATGGCGGTGGCGGGCGCCTTCATCGTCTTCTCCACGTTTCCCTCGTTGAGACATGGCTTGAGCCGCTCTTTGCCCTCGGCCGACTTCACGAAAACCACGCGCATGGGGCAGCAATTGGCACTGGTCGGCCCCATTTTCGCGACATCGTAGACCCGCCGGAGCAGCTCGTCCGGTACCGGGCGCTCCAGCCAGACGGAATTCGTCCGTGCCTCCTCGAAGACCTTTCCCGTATCGATCATGTATCCTCCGCGATCAGGATTTGGAATAGGGGTAGAGCACGTAGCGGCGTTTGCTGGTGACGGGACGGAACCCCATGGCGGCGTACATGTTCTGGGGGGTATCCGCGGCATCGGCCACGATGATCACGGCCCCCGCCCCCCGCGCGCGACAATCGGCGACGCAGTGATGGATCAACGTCGTGGCGATACCGCGGTGGCGGTACCCGGGCTCGACAAAGACGTCCTCGACCTGCCCCATGCCATCCATCTCCCAGACCGACGCCATGCCCCGCGCCGCTCCGTCGACGTAGGCGAGCCACTTGCGGTCAGGCGGAGTCTTGATCCGCGCCACCACGGCAAGGCGATCGCCCACGCCCGGCAAGGGGGCGAGGCCGACTTTCGCCCGGGCTTCGGCCCAGTCGAGCCGCTTGAGCCGATCAGCCTCGGCCCAGCTTCGCTCGTCTGCGGCCAGAACAGGGTCGCCCGCCTTCGCACTCCCTTGAAGGCCGCCCGCCAGCACCATGAGCACGAAGGCGCGGGGCTCGTAGCCGCCGCGCACCAGCCGCGCCTCGAAAACCGGAGGCGTGGCAGGGTCCACCTCGAAGCAGCGATGCGGACACCCCGCGAACTCGCCCTCGGCCCGCGCGAGGAGGCGCTCAATCGTCTCGGGGGTGCCCGCCGTCACCGAGCGCACGTAGTTGGCGACGTGAATGTCCGGCAGGGTCGGATTGCTGATGAAGACCGCACCGTCCGCCTCGAATGCTCGGTGGCCGAGCGCCTCGTGCGCCTGGTCGACGCGAATGGCGGCCCGGCCCCAGTCCGTCATGTCAGACGCGGCGAAGGAGGCGGAGCGCTTCATCGTGGAGCAGGCCGTTGCTCGCGAGGACCGAACCCCTATAGATATCGGGCCTGCCTTCGAAGTCGGTGAGCCGGCCGCCCGCCTCCTCGATAAGAATCTTCATCGGCGCCGCATCCCAAGGCTTGAGATCGGCCTCGGCGTAGATCTCTCCCTTGCCCGCCGCCACCAGGCAGTAGCCGTAGTAGTCGCCGAAGCCGCGCTGGCGCGAGGTCGCATCCACGAGGCGGACGAAGCCGTCCCAGTAGCCAATGTGCTTGAGCAGGTTGAGGCTCGAGTGCAGCAGCATCGCGTCTTTGAGCGCCGCGCAGGTCGAGACACGGAGGCGCTCGCCATTGGCCCAGGCGCCCTCTCCCTTGCGCGCCCAGAAGAGCTCGCCGGTGACCGGATTGTGCACCACACCCGTGGTCACCTGCCCCTCCTCTTCGAGGGCGATGAGCACGGCCCAAATGGGAATGTGGCGCACGAAGTTCTTGGTCCCGTCGATGGGATCGATGATCCAGCGATAGGCGGTCGAGCCCTCCTCGCCGAATTCCTCGCCGAGGAAGCCCGCGCCCGGCGTGGCGCGCGCGAGGATGCCGCGTATCGCCTGCTCGGCCTCGCGGTCCGCCTGGGTCACCGGCGTCTGATCCGCCTTGATGGTGACCTCGAAGGTCCCGCTATAGTACTTCATGGCGATCTCGCCGGCCGCGCGGGCCGCCTCGAGGGCCGCGGCCACGGTCGGATGCATCACGTCCACTCGCCCCGCTCCTCCAGCACTTCCTTGAACACACGGAGGGCCTCCACGACCACGGGCATGCCGCCGTACGTCACTTGCTGGAAGATGACCTCGGCAACCTCCTGCCGGGTGGCGCCCACATTGAGGGCGGCGTGGATGTGCGCGTGCACCTCGCGCTCGCGGTTGAGCACGGTGAGCGAGGCCACCGCGCAGAGCTCGCGCTGCTTCTGGGAGATGACCTCGCGGCTATAGAGCTTGCCCGTGAAGAACATGGAGAGCTCGCGCGCCAGCTCCTTGTCGATCTTCTTCCAGTCCTCGAACCCCACGCCGCCCTTCAGGGTATGGAAGAGCATCTTCGCGGTCTTCTTCGTCTTTTCCTTGAGCGCTTCGTCCATGGGACCTCCTCGACCGATTCGAGCATGACCGACCGGTGACAGGTCACACCTCTTTAGGGTTGACTTGTCACGCCCGGGGCCACTAGCGTAGGAGGAACGGACCCGCGCGGCGTCGTCATATTCACCCAAGACCCGGTGTCTCTCAAGGAGATTCTCATGGCCATCGCGATCGAGCGGTACTGCGCTCCCGGCGTCTTCGACCCGCCCACCTATTCGCAAGGCGTCAAGGTCACGGGCGCCCAGACCATTCTCTTCCTTGCCGGACAGGTCGCCTACGACGACAAGGGCCAGCCCGCTCACCGTGGCGACATCGTGGCCCAGGCGCGCGCCGTCTTCCGCTCGTTGAAGGCCCAGGTCGAGGCGGGTGGCGGCACCATGGCCTCCATCGTCAAGATCAACACGTATCTCACCGACATTCGTCACCGGAACGAGCTGGTCCCCGTGCGTGAGGAGTTCTTCGGCAAGAAAGGCCCCGCTTCGACCCTGGTCGCCGTGGCCGCCCTCGCCCAGCCCGACTGGCTCATCGAAGTCGAAGCCATCGCGGTGATCTGAGGTGGCGCGGTGGTGAGCGGAATCAACCCGTACATCTTCCGGGCGTACGACGTCCGCGGCAAAGTCGGGATCGACATCACGCCCGAGGTCTTCATCGAGGTCGGCCGGGCCTATGGCACGCTCATCCGCCGCCGCGGCGGGAAAAGCGTGGCCCTCGGCATGGACAATCGCACCACCTCGCCTTCCCTCAAGGAAGCCTTTGCCGCGGGCGCACTCTCCACCGGTCTGGACGTCGTGGACATCGGCGTCAACCACACGCCGCTCCTCTACTTCGCGGCGGCCCACTGGAAGCTCGAGGGGGGAGCCACCGTGACGGGAAGCCACAACCCGGTCTCGGACAACGGCGTGAAGATGGTTCACGGCGGCGCGGCGCCGCTGACCGAAGACGAGATCCAGGGACTTCTGGCCACCATCTCGAGCGGTGACTTCGAGTCGGGCACGGGGCGCCGGACGAACCGAAGCCCGCGCCAGGAATACTTTGACGCCATCGCGGCGCGGGTGGCTCTCGCGCGCAGGCTCAAGGTGGTCGTGGATGCGGGCAATGGCATCGCGGGCAGCTTTGCCCCGGAGCTCCTCCGGCGTCTGGGCGCGGAGGTCATCGAGCTCTACTGTGAATCGGACGGCACCTTCCCGAATCACCTGCCCGACCCGGAGATGGAAGAGAACACCCGCGACCTCGTCGCCAAGGTGCTCGAGACGGGCGCCGATATCGGCCTCGCCTATGACGGCGACGCCGACCGGGTGGGGGTGGTGGACGAGCGCGGGCGACGCCACGAGGCCGACCTGATCCTCGCCCTCCTCGCCCGCGACCTGCTCACCCGCCATCCGGGCGCTCCCGTGGTCTTCGACGTCAAGTGCTCGCAGGCCCTCGTCGACGACGTGCTCGCCCACGGTGGACAGCCGGTCATGTGGAAGACGGGCCACTCGCACTTGAAGCGAAAGATGCGCGACGACGGCATCCTGCTCGGTGGCGAGGTCTCGGGCCACATGTTCTTCGGCGAGAACTGGTACGGGGTGGACGACGGCATCCTCGCATCGTGCAAGATTCTCGAGCTGATTGCCCGAGACCCTCGGCCCGTCTCCGCCCACTTCGACGGCTTGCCCCACTTCCATTCCACGCCGGAGCTCAAGGCGCCGTGTCCCGACGACAAGAAGTTCGGCGTGATCGGCGAGCTCGCCGCCGATTTCAAGCGGCGCTACGAGAGCATCGACATCGACGGCGTGCGCATCCTCTTCCCCGACGGCTGGGGCCTCGTGCGCGCCTCCAATACCAATCCCTACCTCACCCTGCGCTTCGAGGGCAAGAGCACGGCGGCCGTCGACCGCATGAAAGCCGAAGTCTACGCCGCCCTCCAACGCTACCCGTTCATAGACCTCCCCACCTAACCCGGACTGCTCACAGGCGTTCCCGCGCGCGAAACGGACGGGATTCGTCGTACGACCGCTCGTACAACCGGACGGGGGGCGGCGGGGGCGGGGGTGCGCTCCCCGGACCCGTATCTTCTGGGGAGATTCTCCGAAGCCAAAACCCAAAATCTCGTGGCGGGCCAGAGTGGCCCAGCGGATCGCGACTCGGCGTGGTCCGGGGAGCGCACCCCCGCCCCCGCCGCCCCCCCGTCCGCCTCACGCGTCCGACGCTCGCAAACCCCTAAGGCTTCTCGATAGGATTACGCCGGACGGTGGGTAGCGCGATCTTGATGTAGGGGTGCTTCTCGGCAGCGTGGCAGCTCGTACAAGCGGCCCGCAGGCTTTCGATGCGCTGCTTGAAGAGGGCGGGATCCTTCTTCTTGATCGCCTCGCCCACCTGAGGCAGCGCGGTCTTCAGCACGAAGGCCTCCGCGCTCACCCGATACTCGGGCCGTCGCTCGAGGCCGAGCTCCAGCGTCTTCCCCATCTCCTCGTACATGTGTTCGGCGTAACCCCAGTTGCCGTCCACCCCGCCCCAGTACATCTCGCCATAGCGGTAGGCGATCTCGGCCATGGTCGTCTCGAAGCCCCGGAGCTGACGCTGAATCGCTTCGGTACGGGCATCGGGAGCGAGCTTCACGAGCCAGCCGCCCTTGGCCGGCTCCGCGCCGCCGTGCTGATGCTGTTGCATCTGCGCGGTGGCCACCGTCCAGGTCGCGAGGGCGGCCGTCGCGAAAAGCGCGACAGCACCGAGGGCGACGACGAGCGTGCGGTGCCGCGAGGTCTTCGCTCGAGTCATGCCTGCTCCTTTCTCAACGTTGCGAGTACGAGGGCAGTGGCTCCCCCGAGATCGCGGGCCGTGTCGCAGTCGCGAGGGCCCCAGAAGCCGCGCGGATCGAGAAGAATGGATCCCAACCCCGCCGCGCGGGCGCCCAAGACATCGATCGAGTAGAGGTCGCCGATATAGACCGCCTCGTGAGCGGCCACTCCCGCCTGGGCGAGACCCAGATGGAAAATCCTCGGATCGGGCTTCTCGACGCCGACGAGAGCCGAATCGATCACGAAGTCCAGCTCAGCCGCGAGCCCGGCGCCGTCGAGCAGAGCGCGAGCCGAGCCATTCGAGTTCGAAACCACCCCCACCACGAGCCCGGCCGCCTTCACTTCACGAATGGCCGCCCGCGCACCCGGGTCGGCGCGGTCGAAGAGGCCGGCGGGCGGATTGTAGCCTCGCTTGAAGCTCACCGCGGCGTCGATCTCCTCCACATCGGTGAGCCCGAGACCTTCCAGGAGATAGCTCGTGTATCTGTCCTGCGCCGGACGACCCTCCGTCGAGACCCCGTGGGCGAGATCGGCGTCGAGACGCACCCGGGCGTGAAGCTCCGCTTCCTCGACCGCCTCGACGGTCACCGCGTGACCCCGGCTCGCGAGATGCCGGGCGATCGCGGGATAGTTCATGCGGAGGAGGGTATTGCCGGCGTCGAACAGGACGGCGCGGGTGCGCGAGCGGGCGGGACCTGCCATGGCCCCATTATAATGACGCGATGACCACCACCCGGCTCTTCCTTGCCTCGGCGATCCCGGTCTTGCTGCATGCTACGCCGGCCCGAGCCGATCACGGGGGTGCTCTGGCCTCGGCGCCCCTGAGCCCCCTCGTGACCGCTCTGATCGCGGGCGGCCTCGCCTTCGTCGCCGTGCTGCTCCTCGCCCTCATCTGGCGGCTCATGACCGGATCCGGGCGCGGTCCCGAATGACCGTACGCCGTACGCTGGTGATGGCCGCGCTCGGAGCGCTGCTGGCTCTGCCGGGCTCGTCCCATTCGCATGCACTGCTCGTGCGGTCGCAGCCCGGTCAGCGGGCCACGGTCACCCGCCCCCCCGAGCGCGTGCAGATGTGGTTCAGCGAGCGGCTCGAGCCCGCCTACGCCACGGCGTCGGTCTGGAGCGAAGCGGGCGAGCAGGTGGACGGCGGCGACGCGAAGGTGGATCAGGACGATCCCGCCCTCCTGTCCGTGAGCACGCCCAATCTCAGCCCCGGGCGCTACACCGTGCGTTTCCGCGTCCTCTCCGTGGACGGCCATGTCGTCGAGTCGAGGTATACGTTCACGGTCAAGGCCCGAGCTCGATGAGCGCGCTCGGCGTGGCGATCCGCGCGCTTTCCACCGGCGCCGGGCTCTTCATCGTGGGCGTCCTCGTCATGAGCCTCCTCGCCGGTCCGTCGGACAAGCCGACGGCGCGCGCGTGGCAGCGACGGCTCGCGGCGTCCACACGCTGGCTCGCCGTGCTGCTGCTCCTCTCGGGCGTGGCCACACTGGGCTGGCAGGTGACCGTGGTGACCGGCCGAGCGGACAGCGTCGCCCACGGCGACGCATGGCTCCGCCTTCTCGGAGCCACCCAGTACGGAACCGTCTGGCTGCTCCGCCACGCCCTCCTGCTCCTCATGGCCGCGCTCGTGCTGCTCCGGGAGAGCGAGGACTCGCGCGCGGACTGGCTGGCGTGGAGGACAGAAGCGGCAATCCTCGCCGCTCTCGGTCTAGGTCTCGCGGCCTGGGCCGGCCATGCCGTCAGCGTGGACCCCGGCCGAGTGCTCCCCGTCCTCGTGAACGCGGCGCACCTGATCGGAGTGGGAGGATGGCTCGGCGCCTTGCCCGCGCTCGCACTGCTCCTCCGCAGCGCCTCTCGCGAGGAAGGCGCCGACTCGAGGCCCTTCGCCGTCATCGCCACACGGCGCTTTTCCTCCTGGGCGCTCGCCGTCATGGTGCTCATCGTGGTGACCGGCGTGTGGAATGCCTGGAACGAGGTGGGCGGCGTGCCCGGCCTCGTGGGCACCGCCTACGGCCGGCTGGTGCTGCTCAAAGTGGCGCTGCTCATTCCCGTGCTGGCCCTGGCGGGATGGAACCGCCGGAGCCTGCTCCCCCGGCTGAGCGGAGACGGGTCGACGATGGGCCGGCCGGCCATGCGACGCCTCGCGGGCTTCGTGGCCGTCGAGACCGGGGTGGGATTGGCGCTCGTGGTGGTGGCCGCGGTGCTCGCGGTCACGCCGCCCGGTCGTCACGAGACGCCGCTCTGGCCTTTCACCTTCCGCCTGGCCCCGGACGTGACGTGGAACTTCCCGGGCGTCAAGACCCAGGTCCTGATCGGCAGCCAGATCGTCCTGATCGGCCTCCTCGCCCTCGTCGCCGGCTGTCTCATGCGTGGCCGGAGCGCAGCAGGCCCTGCCGCCCCTCGTCGTGGATGCGTATCCGACGACCTACCGGCGCTCGTCGATTCCCTACGCCGCGGGCTCCATCGCGCATGGCCAGGAGCTCTACCGGGCGCACTGCGCTTCCTGCCACGGCGTGGGGGGACGGGGTGACGGCCCCGCGGGCGCCGGCCTGACCCCGCGGCCCGCGGATCTGACCGCACCGCATACCAACGATCACACGGCGGGCGACATGTTCTGGTGGCTTACTCACGGTGTGAAGCAGGCCATGCCGGCTTTCGGCGCCACCCTCTCCGAGGACGACCGCTGGGACGTGATCAACTTTCTTCGCGCGCTGTCCGCGGGAGAGTCCGCGCGTCGTCTCAGCTATCTCGATGAGCCCGAGCGCCCGCGCCTGATCGCCCCGGACTTCACCTTTGCCACGGGGCCGGCCCGCGCGAGTCTCAAGGACTACCGCGGGCGCCAGCCGGTGCTCCTCGTGCTCTTCACCTTGCCCTCGTCGCGCCCGCGGCTCGTCCAGCTCGCCGATGCCTTCGGCGAGCTCAGGAGCTTCAATGCGGCCATCATCGGCGTGCCCATGAACGGAGAGGAAAAGATTCTGACGCGCATCGGGGCCTCGCCACGCATCCTGTTCCCCGTGGCCACGGAAGGCGCCTCCGACATCGTCTCCACCTACCGCCTCTTCCGGCGCTCCCTCGGGCCGGGGGGAGTCCTGCCCGATCCACCCATGCCCACCCACATGGAATTCCTGATCGACCGCTCGGGCTATCTCCGCGCGCGGTGGATACCGGGAGGGACGGGTCCGGGCTGGTCGGATATCAAGACGCTGGTGGCGGAGATCCAGGCCCTCAACCAGGAGCCGGCGCCCGCGGCGCTGCCGGCCGAGCACGTGCACTGATGAAGCTCTGGCGCGTGGTGCTCCTCCTCAACCTCGCGGTGGCCGTGGGGGTGCTCGTGGGCTGGCTCGCCTGGGGACGAGAGGTCTCGCGGCTCGAAGGCCGGCTCAGCCAGAATCAGCGCCTCGTCATCATCGGCGGCGAGCAGACGTGGGTGATCAAGGGCGTGGTCCGGGCGGTGATCCCCGAGATCCAGGTGATCGTGCTCACCCACGACGAGATCCCGGGCTTCATGCCCGCGGGCATGACCATGGGCTTCAAGGTCAAGGACGCGAAGGTGCTCGAACGGGCCCGCGTCGGCGACGTGGTGCGCTTCACCCTCACCGGCGTGCCCCCGGACGTGCAGATCACGGCCCTCGCCACCGAAGGCCAGTCCTAGCGTATTCTGAGCCCATGATCAGTGAGCTCAGACGGCTGCACCGGCACATCTGGATGGCGTGGGTGCTTGTGGTCGCCACGGTGGTGACCTTCATCGTCTTCATGGAGCCGTGACCTTCACCGCGAAGTGGAAGTTCGACGCGGTACTCGCCGCGATCGTGGCGGTGTGGTTCATCGGCGGGCGCGCCCTCAACCGGAGCATCGATCTGGACGTGTTCCTCGTCCAGGCCACCGCCGTCCTCACCTTCCTGTTTCTCTCCGCGGCCATCAGCGTGGGGCCGCTCTCCCGCCTCTGGCCGCCCGCGATCCGTTTCATCTACAACCGGCGCCACCTGGGCGTGGCCACCTGGGCCCTCGCCGTCTCCCACGCGGCCGTGGTCATGCACTACGGCAATAGCTGGAAGCCCGCGAATGTCCTCGAAGTGTTGCGGGGACAGAAGGTCGCGGGCATCCCCTTCACCCTCTTCGGCGTGGGGGCGCTGGCCATCCTCACCGTGATGGCCCTCACCTCGTGGGACTATTTCCTTCACGCGTGGACGCCGCGGGCCTGGAAGCGTCTCCACATGGCGGTGTACGGGGCCTATGCTCTGATCGTCTTCCACTTCACGGCGCGCTTCGTGGGCGAGCCGCCGGTGAAGTGGCGCTTCCTCGTCTCGCTCTGGGTGGTGGCGCTCGTGGTGACCGCGCTGCACCTGGCCGCCTCGATCAAGGAATCCCGCCGCGACCGGCCGGCCTCCGTGGACGCCGACGGACTCGTGCGCCTCGGCACGTTCGCCGATCTTCCCGAGGGGTGCGCAGTGACGGTACACGTCGATGGCGAGCGCATCGCCGTCGTCCGCAAAGGTGGCACACTCTGCGCCATCTCCAATGTCTGCCCGCACCAGAACGGCCCTCTCGGCGAGGGCATGGTGCGCGACGGCTATCTCGAATGTCCCTGGCACGGCTATCAGTTCGACCCGTGCACGGGCCTGGGCCCGCCCGGCTTTACCGACTCGGTGCCGACCTACGATCTCGAGCACAAGGGCGGGCAGACCTATCTCCGCTTGCCCTCGCCCCATCGGGCAAGCAGAA
>WNGE01008481.1_pt1 | contig 11746 bp, 12 predicted proteins | sample 5400651 | NCBI WGS metagenome assembly WNGE01 (sample SAMN13153370, study PRJNA577476) | soil metagenome | isolation source: 60 cm soil or saprolite under grassland replicate 2 | place: USA:California | collected 2016-06-15 | reverse complement strand
TTCTGCATAAAGCGGATTGATTTCCCCGCTGTTTTACGGAACACTTAGCTCCCGAATTCATGCAGCTTCTCAGCGCATTTTCACGTCCTCAGACTGTCCCGGTTGGTCCGGCGACTGCACCCAGGAAAAACGTGTGGATCTTGGATTCATGGCGCGACCTGATTCTCTACGTCGGCACCCCGCTGTTACTGGTGCCGGTGTTTGCGCTGGCCCAGGCGCGCTGGAGTCCCCAGGACATTTATCTCTTTGTCGCTGCATTCGGCGCAATGGGACATCACCTGCCGGGTATGATCCGCGCGTATGGCGACCGCGCATTGTTCGAACGCTTCAAATGGCGTTTTATTCTCGCGCCGCTGTTTCTTCTTGCAGTATGCACGGCGTTCTTCTGGTGGGACCTCAAAGGAATCTTGCTGGTCGTTTTCTTCTGGGGCGTTTGGCACGGGCTCATGCAAACCTATGGGTTCTGCCGCATTTACGACGCGAAAACGGGAACGTTTGATGCGCTCACTCGCCGGCTTGATTTCGCAATGTGCGTGATCTGGTTTGCCACTGCGGTGGCGCTTTCGCCATATCGTCTAAGCGACACTCTCGACACTTACTACATGTGCGGTGGACCATTCATTCCGCCATCGGTGGTGCAACTTGGACAAGGGCTGATTCTACTCTTGGCCGTCGCCGTTTCCGGCTTGTTTGTCGCGCATTTCTGCCGGCTTTGGATAATCGGAAAACGGCCGAATCCCGTGAAGGTAGCTTTGCTGATCACGAGCATCGCGTTTTGGTGGTACTGCATATGGCTCAGTGTCATACATCAATGCGCATATCGGCATGGACACTATTAAGCGCATTCTCACCGGTGTGGTCACTGCTTCCACGCTGCTGCATTTCTATTACGACGGATTTATCTGGAAGGTTCGAGAGCGTTCTACCCGGCAATCACTCGGGCTCGCAGGCGGCACCGCGGATGTCATGCTGGGCGGTGTTTTTCCGAGCTGGGCCTGGCATGGCTTGAAATGGGTGGGCGTGTTCGTGTTGCCACTAGGCGCGCTTTGGTTTTGGCAAATCCATCTTGCGATCCCCGAAGTGCAACGGCAGGCGTGGGTGGTCGCCGATGTGCCCATAGGCGCAAGGCCGCATTTTGAATACGGCTCGGCATTGCAAAAGGAAGGCCGGTTGGAAGAAGCGGTGGAACAGTATAAGATTGGGCTCCAATTCAATCCGAAAGATGCAAAGGCGCATACGAGCCTTGCTGTTGCATTGACCGGGCAGGCCAAGTTCGATGCAGCGGTCCCGCACATGGAGACGGCGTTGCGTCTTGAACCCAACAATCCCGACTTCCATCTCGTTTATGCTACTTTGCTTCAACGGATCGGACACAATGATGAGGCTGCACTGCACTTTGAAACGGCAATACGCCTTAAGCCGGATTCAGTGGAGGCCCATTACAGCTACGCAGCGTTCCTCGCCGGACTCGGCAAAAATGATGAATACATCAGCGAACTTCGAAGAGTTCTACAACTCAGACCTGATTACCCTTATGCCGAGCTTCGGCTGGCCGACGCGCTTTTTGCAAACGGCAATCTGAAGGAGGCGGAGGGGCATTATCTGGCGGCACTTCGAGCGGATCCGAAACTGACGGTTGCCTATAACAGCCTCGGCAAAGTTTATCTGAGCCAGGGCCAGATTTCGCAGGCGATGATTCAATTTAGTGAAGCATTGCGGCTTAATCCGGAGTACAAAGAAGCCGAGGAAAACCTGCGTATAGCCAAGGGGGCGGACGATCAGGTGTTTCCGGCGGCGCACCGGTGATTCATTGGCCAGCCGCGCACTTCATCTCAATCTGGATGACGCGTGGCGGGATGAGCCGCTCGACCTTGCTGTGGTTGACGCGCGCGAATGGGGCCCGCGCTTACGGTTTTCCGCACCGCCGCACTTGGTCGCCGAGTTTTATCGGAAGCATGAGGCGAATCTCGCAGCGCCATTTTTGCTCTACGGATCGGGCGACTTTCACTATTTAGCGGCGCTGCGACTACGCGGCATCGCCGAACCAATCGTCCTCATCTCGTTCGACAATCATCCGGATTGGGATGTGCGCCCTCCCAAGTGGGGATGCGGCGGCTGGGTGAATCGCGCATTGGAGCTCGCACACGTGCGACGCGTGAGCGTTTGGGGTTGCGGCAATTTCGAATGCTGGTGGCCACACCAAATTTTCGGCAACCGACGTGCTGAACGTGCGGGCATTCTTGAAGTGCATCCGTGGGCAGACGATCGGCCCGCGAAAGATCGACAACGCAAGGGCGCTATCTTGCGTGATAATTGGCGCGAGCGTTTTGAGCAATTTTTGAAAAGCCTCGGAGAAACGAGTGTTTATGTGACTATCGACCTGGATTGTCTCTGCGCAGAACAGGCCATCACAAACTGGGAGAGTGGCCGCTTTACGATTGCCGACCTTGAGTGGGCGCTCGGAAAGCTGCGCGAATTTTGCCGGATCATCGGCGGCGATATTTGCGGCGCGTATTCAAAACCAAAATACGCGCGTTTTAAACAGCGCTTCGCTGCGGAATTCGATCATCCGAAAATTCGATTGCCCGATGAAGGCAACATTCGCGCAACCAATTTAGCGACTCTGGAAAAACTCTGGCCGTTGTTGGCGAAGCCATTGTAGGGTAATTGCATCGCTTGCCAGCCCCTGGGACAACAGCGGGAACCGGTTGCCCTACAAACTCTTGTTAGCTCATTGACACCAGCACGACTCCCGCGCTGATGAGTACTGTACCGGCGATAAGTCGCAGGCTGAGTTTTTCCTTTAACACTATGGCTGCCGTCACCGCGATGAAAATCACGCTCAAACCTTGGAACGGATAAAGATAACTCAGGTCGAATCGCTGGAGCAGTCCCAGGGTAAGAAAAAAGGAAACGGTCATCAGAGCTACTCCGATAAGAGCGAGCGAAATGAACCGGGAATTGCGCAGCCCGTTTGTCGCTGATATTTCCATGGCTCTTTTGAGGATGAGCTGAGCCACCACAAAGCTCAGCAGCGAGACAACTATGAGGATGAAGGCAAGAATGCTCACAGGCGTTCCTCAATTTGCGCAACAGGTTTGGCCACCAGCGCTAATCCGATAATTACCAGGGCAATACCGCACCAGCGCAGGGGCGAGATGAATTCGCCCAGAAACATCCAACACCCGAGCGGCACCAAAACATCGACGACTCGCGAAAGCGGATAAGCAACGGTGAGGGGAACGTATCGAAGCACATAAAGCCAGCTAATGAAGCTGGCGACGATCAGAAGAATTGCCCACCACACCAGCGGCGATTCAAGGCCGTTGATTCCCGTCCAGGAAAAGGCGCTGTCAGGTTCCGCAATCTCCGTTGCGCCGCGTTTCAAAAGAAACTCGGACACGAGTACGCAGGCCACACTCAATCCGAGTTGCAGCCATGGATTACCAAATCCGCGCGGCTGATCGCGCATTTTCTGTGTCCCCTCAGTTGTCATGTCGAGCGGAGTCGAGACATCTCTTACTGTCAGTGGGCGAGGTGCGGAAGCGGAAAAAGGCTAGAGATTTGATTCGCTCACTTTCCTTTCGCTCAGCCTTCGGCCTTCCCGTCTATGTCGCGACTTCCCAGCCGCTCCATTCTCGACTTCGCTCGGAATGACAAGCACGTGTTTACGGGTTCACGATGCCACATCAGAGCTGATCGGCGTTCGGAAACTTCCGCAAAACCGGATCATGCCGCGTTGGTCCGAGATATTTGACCGCGCGACGAAATATTGGATTGAGCAGAGCGCTGGTATGTCGCACATACAGATCGAGCGGCACTAGCTCGCAATCCAAATGCAGCTTCGGCTCGTAGTTTAGTGGATTGCTATAGTAATATTTCAATCCTTGTTGCAGCGCCCATGAGACGATGTCGCGCAGCGTGTAAAAGTAGAGATGCAGACCGAGCGCGACGCTGTAATCGAGTCCGATGCATTCGTCATAGATCTTGTCGCTACAGACCAGGCAAAAACTGAACGCGACGATTTTGCCGCTTTGTCGCCAGATAAAGAACCGCGCGTGTTCATGCATCCGCTGCGCGATGGCGAGGAAATATTCTTTGGTCAGCGTTTCAAATTTCAGTGGTGATCGCTCGTGCACCGCGAGATACAGCGGATAGATTTCAGCGATCAAAGGCGCGATGTCGGTTACGACCTGCATCTCGATCTTCGGCACACGTTCCGTCTTGCGGAATTTTCGGCGCAAATCTTTCCGGGTAGCCTTGCTTAGCGTTCGAAAATATTCGTCCCAATTGTCGTAGCGCAGCAGCAGTCGCGTCATCGGCATGCTCGCCATGCGCACGTAGCCGCTTGAACAGAGCGGCGCGAGGGCGGGCCGATACTGTGCATAAAAGTCTTTGAAGACAATGAGTGACGCTTTGTTTTGTTGCGCGTACTTTAGCAACCCTGTTTCGAGCGTTTTTGCGATCCACGTTTCATCGTTTTTATCGGACACGCCCAAGTCGCCTGCGCCGGCCGCGCAGCCCACCATCAGAACGCGCATCGTGAGAAAACGCGGCAAAATTTTGCGAACCTCGTCAACAATGGAGCGAACTTTGCCCGGGACGCCTTCGACAAGATTCTGCCGGACAAAGAAGACTGGCTGGATCGCGCGCTGCTGGCCGGAATTGTCTTCGAGCAACAGATAATGATGTTCGAAATCGTTCTGCAGCAATGTGTCTTCGACGATTTCGTAGTAACGATGATCTTTGCATTTGTCTTGGAACGCCCGTTCCCAGGCACGCGAATTTCGCAACTCGTTACGCGTAACAACCGTCACTACCCCCTGAGGAATTGAAATGCGGTTGTCATGCAGCATGGTAAAACGAGAATTCATCTAATGGCCTGTCATCCTGAGCGAAGTCGCAGGGTCCCCTGGAATTGCCGTTGGGTATCGCCACAGGATTCCTCGACTCCGCTCGGAATGACGCTGATGCGTCTAAGCCTCTGATCGCTCCGCCCTTTCGTTCTTTGCGACCTTTTCCAGTTTGATTATGCCGTCGCGAATGTGCACGTCGCGCTGCGGAAACGGAAACTCGATTCCCGCTTCACGAAACTTTTCGACAATAGCAAAGTTTAGGTCGCTGCGGTAGCGGCTTGGGCGAGCGCTCATCTCACTGCTCCATACCATCAGCTTAAAATCGATCGAGCTGTCGCCAAATTGATCGAGAAAAACACGAGCGGCTGGTTCCTTCAACGTGTGAGGATTTTCATGTGCGACCGCGAGCAGCGCCTCGCGGACTTTGTTGACATCGCTGCCGTACGCGACACTCACCGGGATGCGAAAGCGCACGCGCCGGTCGCCGTACGTCCAATTGGTGACCGGCGAATCGATAAATTTCGTGTTCGGCACAATCATCATGATGTTGTCGTTGGTGCGAATGACTGTGCTGCGCGCACGAATGTGCTCCACCTGGCCGGCAATGCCCGCCACTTCGATGCGGTCGCCGATGGTGATCGGTCGCTCCGCCAGGATCACCAGGCCGCTGATGAAATTACTCGCGATGTTTTGCAGACCGAAGCCGACGCCGACGCCCACGGCGCCGGCAAAGACCGCCAATGCAGCGAGATGAATTCCGGTGTTCTCCAGAACAATGACGATGCCGACCACCAGCACGATGTTGCTGACAACCTGGGCGATCGCGTACTGCAACGAACGGTCCAGCCCACTTTGCGCAAGTAACCGGTTAAAGAGAAAACGTTTCGTCCCGGACGAGAACCAAAACACTCCCACCAGGAGCGCAACCAGCAGAAAAATTTGAACCAGACTCAGCCTGATCGCCGGAAGGGGCGCGTTCCAAGCCAGCGGGATTCCTGCAGCATTGATCGCGGTAACGGTGAAAAACACTATCGACGCGAGACTTAAGATGGTCGTGACGATCGCGATGAAATTTGTGTCGATTTTGAAACGGCTGAAAAAACGGCGCACGATCTCGCTTTGGAGAAATCGGGCAATGACCAGGCCGGCTGCGAAAAAACCGGCGAACGCTATCAGGCCCAGAAAGGTGACGTAATGTCCGCCTGCTTCAAACAATGGTTTTTCCAACAGTGGGAAACTCATCGAAATCTAGTCTGAGCCTCGTATTTCGCTTGCGCAACCCATAAGCGAAGAACATGGGGGAAGCCGTGCTTTTGGATCGACTTTGATCGGCTAGAATAGAAAAATTAGATGTGGTTAGAGCCCGTCTTGGCGCGATTTGCATGAGCCTGCTTTACGCAGTTGCAATCCCCGCGTACGCAGCCACCATCACCGTCATCAACACCAACGACAGCGGGCCGGCTCGTTACGGCAGGCTGTAGGCAGCGCCCAGAAGGGCGACACGATCGTGTTCGATTTGGAGTTGCCGGCGACAATTCTCCTAACGAGCGAAGAGCTGGTGGCAGCGGTTATTTGACGGGCCCTGGCGATCAGATCAATACAGATCCGCTGCTTGGGCCACTTCAGGATAATGGTGATCCGACATTCACACACGCAGTGTTGCCGGGCAGTCCGGCCATCGACACAGGCGATCCCAACTTCACTCCGCCACCTTTCTTTGACCAGCGTGGCCCGGGCTATCCTCGCGTTGTCAATGGTCGCATCGACATCGGCTCGTTTGAAATGCAATCCGGCGCGACGCCAACTCCAACCCCGACGTCTACCGCCACAGCGACTCCGACTGCAACGGCAACACCGACGCCCACGCCGACATTTACACCGACTCCAACACCAACGCCTACCCCACGACCTGCTCCCTCACCGAGATCCACCCCATCGCCACGGTCTCGCCCCACGCCAGCCCCGCGCCCGTAGGCCCTTATCCCCGAAAAGTCTGTCGGGCCGTCGCCGTGGCGAAGGCGGGTGATCTGTGAGAAGTGATTAGTGATCAGTTCTAGCTACGGCTCTGTCAGGCGGCTTCGGTGCTGCAAGGGATGCAGCCTGCCCTCTACAGTGCGTTCGAATTGCGCTACTGCTTGGACGATTTCTCTTCGATGTATTTAATGACGTCGCCGACGGTTTGCAGTTTTTCCGCGTCTTCGTCCGGCACTTCGACCCCAAACTCTTCTTCAAACGCCATTACCAGCTCGACAATATCCAGCGAATCTGCGCCCAAATCCTCAATGAAAGACGCCTGCGGCGTGACCTGCTCCGGGTTCACGCCTAGTTGCTCGACGATGATGTCTTTGACCTTCTCTTCGATCGATTTTTCCGCCATAAAAAATTTGTTCGGTTTGTGTTAGTCGCGCGTGGGTTAAGTCCGGTCCCGCAGAGCGGGAGACAGTCCGGGCACAGCATGGCAAGTAAATGAATTAAACAGGTTGTCAATCATTTTCGGGAGCTTGGCGCGCGTGCACGAGTGTAATTCTGGTCGTTCCGAGCGAAGCCGAGAATGGAGCGGCTCGGGAAGCCGCGACATGGACGGAAAGGCCGAAGGCTGAGCGAGCGGGGGGTAAGCGAATCAAATCTCTCGATCTTCGTCTGGTCGCGCGCGTGAAGGGCAGATTTGAGATGTCTCGACTGCGCTCGACATGACAAGATTGGTGTACTCTGAGGCCCCAACATGAGAGCGTGCTCCGCCGCTACACCTTGAGGTTGCCTTCCGATCTCCTTCGAGTAGATGAAACTGATGACCTCGTCCGCTGTCCAGACTGTGGATCTTCTCGATCTGAAACTGCTGCCAGCGTGGGTCAAAGAACCTGCTGATTCGAAGAGCTATGCGGGGTACACCGAGGAAGAAGATAGGGGAGCGCAAAAAAGGTGGCGCGGTGCCCCACGCGGTAAGCCAAAACACCGAACTCCGATAAATCGCGAGCAGGCGTCCGACTCCGATAAATCACGAGCAAGCGTCCAACATCCAACGACCAAAGTAGAAAGGCGGCATCGCGATGGATTGCGGCCGAAAAGCGGTGTGATAGACGGTCGTCCGCGCGGGTCCAAAAATCGCCGTCGGCTGGATCGGCATCCTCAGTTTACGCGAACGCCGTCAGTCACAGTTCGTTTCCTGCCATACTCACCGGCATTTGAAAACGTAGCGGCGCAGATCAAGTCCGGCTCGGTTGCGTATTCGCTGTTTGCACTGGCCAGGTTATTTCTTGAAAAACCCGTTGGATACGAGGTTTACGTCGCAGCAAAGCCGCACTCGCCACTTTTTCAACTGGGTGAGAACGGCACGGTGTCCGTGGATCGCGAGTTTTTGGAGCGAAACTCATTCCGATTCGCTCAACGTGATTTCTACCAGATGGATGTTGTGGAGACCGATCCAATTAAGGGAAATTTCTCAAATGTGGCGCGCTGCCGCTTGAGCGGGACGCTTCTGGGCCCGACCAACTATCACAATTATCAGCCGCAGCTCCGCAGTCTTTACGAGCAACGTTTCAGCCGCCGAATGAGTTTTGCCGAGTACCAGCGGCAAATCGACGTTATGAGCGATGCGGAGTTGATCGAGCGCTGGAAAGAGGACGCCCGAAAGATCACGACCTATACAACCTTGCGCGAAGCAAGCTCTCTTAAATTTTCTTCTGCACTGGAAGCGGAACGGCATTTTCGATCGCATTATTTGCCCGGACTGATCCGTGGCGTTGGGGAAGCTACCTTCGGCGGAGGATTGAGCCGGCGTTTGCCCGACCGCATGCTAAATCGGACGATCGAGGAGGCATGGATGAACGAAACACGGTCGCCTTCAAACATGATGCAGGAGCTGGCCGGGCGGTTTCGAAAAAATGGCCTGCACGTTTTTCGGCATCGCCGCGGCATGTTGTTTATCTCGCCAATTCGCCCACGCGCGTTTACTTATGAACAGGCGGGAGTATCTCCATCTGTGAATGCGATCCTTGAAGCGCTGGGATCGACGCCACGAAGCACTGGCAAACAACTCTTCGAAAGGTTGATTCGCGATAGCGCGAGCGAACATGCAGAGGCTCGCAGTCTTGCGCTGGCGTCCGACCTGCGTTGGCTGATCAATGAAGGTTACGTGATCGAGTTCAACGATGGCTCGCTCGATCTGCCCCGCGGCAAATCAAAACAGCAGCAGGAAACTGTGGAGGCGCTGGCCGCGGCGAGCGCCTGGGCGGTTGACACAACTGCCTCTACAAGGTCTTGGCCTCTACAGCTTACCTGGCCCGAACAGTAACAGGGCGTTCGCGGCAATTTTATTTGTATGTCTGTGCCAGACGCCATGGACACAGACGCCCTGCAATTTCAGATGGCGCCGGCTTTTTTCAGCGCCTTGTAAGCGCCGTGTTTGTTAATCGTCTTAAGACCACGGGCAGTCACGCGGACGCGCACAAACTTCTTGAGTTCCGGCACCCAGATGCGCTGGTAACGCAAATTTGGCGCGAAAATGCGCGGCACCATTTTAGTGATGTGCCGGCCTACGCCGCCTTTTTTCTTGGCCAAACCACGCCGGTGAATGACGCTGCCGCGCATGGCTCTTGATCCTGTGATGTGACAAACTTTCATGTCGCGAAAAAAGCTGCGTAACCTGCCGCGCACAAGCGCTCTGGTCAAGTGGATGATCCTCAATGCAATGACGGCTTGGGCAGCCGTCAATTTTAAACTCGACGGCTGGGAAGCCGCACTCCTCGAGAGTTGAACGCGCCATCACTGCTCGCGGTCAAACGTAGCTCCCGCCTAAGCGTATGCACAAAAACAATCACAAACTGCGGATTGGCATTATCGGAGACGTTAACATCGTTCGCACCCTCCATTTGCCTGCCTTAAAGAAACATCCGGAAGTCGAAATTGTCGCCGTCTCGAATTCCACCTACGAGAGCGCAGAAAAATTCTGCCGCGAAAATGTACCGGGTGCAACGCCAATACAGAATTGGCCTGAGTTGGTCGCACTGCACGATCTCGACGTCGTCTGGATCGGCACGCCACCTTACATGCATTCTGCGGTGACAATTTCCGCGCTTGAGGCGGGCAAACACGTTTTTTGTCAGGCGCGCATGTCGATGGATTTGGCTGAAGCCGAAGAAATGCTCGCCGCCTCGAAACGTTATCCCGAACTGGTGACGATGCTTTGCCCGCCACCATTTGGAATGCGCGCCGATTTACTGGTCAAAAAGATTCTGGCTGAAAATTACATCGGCCGTCCGCATCATGTGCGGCTGCAAAGTTTCACCGGCAATTACCTGGATCCCATCGCTCCGGCGCATTGGCGGCAAAAGATTGAGATTAGCGGACTCAACACGCTCACGCTGGGAATTTACGTCGAAGTTTTGCACCGCTGGCTCGGTGACATCACCGGCGTCTTCGCGCGCGGTAAAATCATTCGTCCGGTTCGAGAAGGCTACGGTGTGATCGTTCCCGATCTGCTCACGATTCTGTGCAGTTTTGAGAATGGCGCGGAAGGCGTGCTGGAGTTCAGCGGAATTAATGCCCTGGCGGAAGGCGACCGGCTCGAAATTTACGGCAGCGCCGGCACGCTGACGTACGATTTCACATCCGACGTCGTGCAAGCGGGAAAGCACGGAGATCGCGCGCTGCACGTGATCGATGTTCCACCGGAATTGGACGGCGAGTGGCGCGTGGAAGAAGATTTTCTCGCGGCCGTTAAATCAAAAGGTCGCGTGCATCCGCAACCAAGTTTCGAAGACGGCATTCGATACATGCGGGTCGTGCAGGCTGTCGCTGATTCTCGTGCGCGGAATGAATGGGTAGCGATTAAGCCCTGAATGAGTCAAAAAGCGCCGCGCGGCGAATCGTTTCCAATCAGGGCATCGCATTTCCCACCAGAACTCTTCTAAACACCAATGCCCACGCTAGCAGCGTGATCAGCTGGTACCACGCAAAAAAACCGATCGTAGCCGCGTCGGCGCGCACAGAGACCGCCGATGGCGAGTAGCGCATATTGTCCGACGAACGGCACGTACCACACTGGCTGAAAAAGTTCGCCGTGAACTGCCGTTTGCGCGATATCGAGCAAACACATCGCAATGAACGTGGAGTAATACCCTGAGCGGTTTCGTTCGAAGCGGCCCTGGTGCTCTTCCGCTTCCGAAAGATCGGGCGGGTACAGAAAAACTGTGAGCAGGTACAGCGTGACGGTCCATGCAGTTAGAACCAGGAACTTGTCAAAAGTCCAGTTCAGTTCGGTGTTCCATCTGAATGTGACCCACCACTGCAAAACCAGCAGCAGCAAAGTCGCGACGGTGAGGACAATGTGGACCTCATCGAGCGGGTTTTCTTTGCGCCGATAGAATGCGCGGCCGGCTCCAGCGAGCAGATTGGTCACACCCAGACCGATGATTATTGACATCAGCGCAGCGATGAACTCGAAACTGCTCATCAGGTTTTGCGCGTTTTGCATGGCGCACTGAGCTTAAAGGGGACCGAATCTGAAAATCGAGCGGCAAATGATTTGCCTGCGATCGCCGCAAAGTCACTGGCGTGCGCTACCCGTCAACGAGAACTCGCCTTTGCCAGCAGCCAATCCAGCGCGTTATTCAAATCTGCCAGCGCCGCGCCTTCGATCGGATCATTATGATGGGCGCCGCGCAATTCGATCAGGCGCTTTTCGCCGGCGTACGCGTTGACAACCAGCCGGTGAAACCGCGGCGCAACTATTTCATCCTTTTCTGCTAACAAAAAGATCGCTGCGACACGAGTCGTTCTCGCATTTTGAATGCAGTCGAGATCTCGCGGCATTTGTAGCGCGACGGGACCCGCTAACAGCCACAGGTTCCACCATCCGAACTGACGAAGGGCCATCTCGCGCAGCGGCGGTG
>WNGE01008556.1_pt1 | contig 11748 bp, 12 predicted proteins | sample 5400651 | NCBI WGS metagenome assembly WNGE01 (sample SAMN13153370, study PRJNA577476) | soil metagenome | isolation source: 60 cm soil or saprolite under grassland replicate 2 | place: USA:California | collected 2016-06-15 | reverse complement strand
GAAATCGGCGCCGGCATCAGACCCGGCCTGCAGGTCCGAGCCGGTCAGACCCTCGGGTTGATCGGGAACACAGGCAGCGCCCGCGTCACCCCGCCACACCTCCACTTCGGCATCAGTTGGCCGACTCCTGCCGGCCACTGGTGGATCCGCCGCGGCGCCGTCGCCCCGCAACCGTTCCTGACCGCCTGGCGCCACGGCCGGCAACTCTCCCCAGCCGCCGCCGTCACCAAGGCCCACCACGCCTACGGCCCCGACCACGGCTGCAGGTCCTACTGCTGACCCAACCCGACCCGCGATCCGCACAACAGTTGCGGATATCAGCGGATGGCGTAGTACTCCGGTTTCATCTGGATGAGTTGGACGTAATTGCCGTCGGGGTCGATGAGGGTGGCGAACCAGCCGACGCCGCGGTCCTCGGGGTCGGCGAAGTTGACGATGAACCGTCCGGGTTCGGTGTTCGTGGCGGCGACGTCGTCGCGGTGCTCGATCACCAGGCCGAAGCCGCCGAGGTTCAGGTTGCCGTAGCCGTCGACCTCGGCGTGGAAGCCGTCGCGGTACCACGCCTTCAACCGCTCGGGATCGGTGCTGCCGAGCAACATGCTGTTCAGAACGGGTTGTGCCACGGTGTCTCCTTCGTCCGGGAGCTGCCGATCAGCTCACATCCGGTACGTCGGAACACGCCGGCCCGGCTCGACACGGCTCGCGCGGCAGGTCGCCGTACACAAGAAACCGTCCGCACCGGGACCTGGCTGGAATCACGGTGCGGACGGGGATTTCTCATCAGGCGCATTCAGGGGAGATAGGGCGGCAAGCGAGGGGCAGAGCGCCGACGCTCGCTTGCCGCCAAACGGCACCTTGTCGTCGAGGTGAGGCGACTCGACTGGCCGCGTTCCGGGTGGGTTGTCTGGTGAGATGCGGAACGCGAAAGGTGCCGGGGCTTCTCAGCGGGGTGCTACGTCCCACATGCGCTCGCCGGGCAGGGGGTCGGGGAGTCGATCGACGGCCGGCATCGGGTCGTTGGTGACCCGCAGGCCGGCGAACCGACGGCTCATGGCGTCTGCGTACCGCTCGGCCAACGCCGGCTCGGCGTTGTAGTCGGCGATCACGTGCTCACCGAACCAGACTCGGACGCGTCGGCGCTCGGACGTCTGGGTCGCGGTGGCGGTTGTCACTGGTCCTCCTGGCTGTCTTTCGAGGGGTGGTCGGCCTGGGAACGCGGAGCGAGCGCGGTGCCGGTGCGCCGTGTGTTCACCGTCACACCAGAACCAACGGAGCACCCGCATGTAGGTCACGGGTAGATTCCGATTTGTGGACGCGACGGGAAAACAGACACACTCGAATTCTTCGGCGCTTTGTTCGAATACCGATTCACAGCCTTTCTTCAGGAACGACACGCCGGACTGTCGGCGGGACTCCGTACGCTGGACAGCGTGACCATCGAAGACGCTGGAACGAAGCCTGGATCAGTGGCTCTCGCGGTCCCCGAACGGGTGACCGAGGGGGTCGTGCAAGGGATTCAACCCACCGGCCTCGCGGCCGTCCAGAACGAGCATCTGATCAGTGACATCGGCGACGCGCTCCGCCTGCTCGACGCGGTCGAACGAGTCCGCGGCCACGCCCATCCGCTCATCCTCGGCCTGCAGGACGCGGTCGGGATGAAGATGCCGGCGGCCCTTACGCTGAGCGCGATCGCGAACGGCCGGTCGACGGCCGACGAGGTCGCCGACCAGGTCGGTACGACGCCAGGCGAGGCCGAGCTGGCGATCGCCGAACTCGAACAACTCGGCATGGTCCGGACCAGCCCGCGGCTCGTCGTCACCTCGATGGGTCAGGCCCGCCTCTCCCAGCTCGACGGCCTGACGGTCCGCGTCCTCGACGTCGTCACCGGCATCCTCGGCCCGACCGACGCCGCTCACCTGGTCCGCCTGCTGCACACCGTCGCCGACGGCCTCGAATCCGCCGCCGTCACCACCACGGTCACCCAGACGATTCCCCACACCGTCCTCCACAACTGAAAGATCGACCCACCCGCTGCCGAGTGCAAGCATGTCGAAGTAGGCACTTGTGTGCCGACGTACCAGGGGAAGGCGCCCATCCAGGGGCGCTGGAAGGAGAGGTGCGTGATGTTCAAGGACACGAAGGCGTTCAGTAGCTTCTCGGTCGACGACATCGGTGTGGCCAAGGACTTCTACGGCGGGAAGCTCGGGCTCGAGGTGACGGAGGAGATGGGGATGCTCCGGCTGCAGACCGCGGGCAGCGTTCCGGTCCTGGTCTACCCGAAGCCGAACCATGTGCCGGCCGAGTTCACCGTGCTGAACTTCCCGGTCGACGACATCGACAAGACCGCGACCGAGCTGGCCGAGCGCGGCATCACCTTCGAGCGGTACAACGACCAGCACGACGAGGTCGGCGTCCTGCGCAGCAGCGAAGGCCCGCCGATCGCGTGGTTCAAGGACCCGGCCGGCAACGTCCTGTCGATCGTTCAGGTGTGAGGGACCGGATCGTCGTACTGGCCCACGTGGCCCTGTAGCGAACGCCGTTGAACTACGGCCAGGCGTACTGCGTGCATCTGTGCAGGCCGAGCGTTTGCTGCTGTATGACCGGCGCCGGCTGGCCAGGCCCGGGCACAGCTCGTGGCCGAAGCCCAGCCGGTGGCCGGTCTCGTGGTTTGATCATGTACTGCCGGTACGCCGCCAGCGGCGCGCCGTAGTTCGGCACGCCGTGCACCCAGCGCGTGCCCGTGTGCCCATAAACCCCTTCGGGCAACGTCAATCCAGGCGGAGCCGCAAGGCCGGGTAGCCGGCCTCGGCGAAACCGAGGGTGCGGTAGAGATCGATCCCTTCCTGAGTCGCGTGCAGCTCGATCTGGCCGACTTCGGTCTCGTCGCGATACCAGTCGAGCAGCGCGACCACACACGCCCGGGCCAGTCCACGACGGCGGAAGTCCGGCTCCGTGCTGACGTTGTAGAGGTGACCGCGCAACCTGCTCATGTCGTTCGGTCCCGGCGGGTGGACGTACACGTTTCCCGCCGCACCTGCAACCACGCCGACAGCCGGGTCATCGACGACGTACGCCGCGAACGTCTCCGGTGAAGCGAGCTGCTCGGCGAACCACTGACGCGCGACTTCACGCCACGGCGCGTCCGGCCCACCGACGTCATTGCCCATCGCCGCGAGCATGAGTCCCCTGAGCCGCACCAACGCCTCCGCGTCCTCCGGTTCGGCCCGCCGTACTTGAATGTCACTCACCCGACGAATCATGCCAACGCCCGGATGCCGAGGACGCACCGAGCCTTGACCACAACAGTTGTTAGCGCTCACAATGATGCCGCGACCGCCCCGGGAACGACCGCGAGCGGAGCACCGTCCAGCGGAGTTGCGATGAGTTCGAACCAGGCCCGGCGCGCGCCGGTGATGGCCGACGTCGCGCAGTTGGCCGGGGTTTCGCACCAGACCGTGTCCCGGGTTCTGAACGACCATCCGAACGTACGCAGCGAGACCCGCGACCGGGTGCTCGCAGCCATCGACGACCTCGGCTACCGACGCAACCTCGCCGCCCGCGCGCTCGTCACCCGACACAGCCGCACACTCGGCGTGGTCAGTTTCGACACCACGCTCTACGGTCCGGCCAGCACGCTGTACGGCATCGAGCAGGCCGCCCGGGCGGCCGGGTACTTCGTCAGCATCGTCAGCATCAAGACGCTGACCGCGGAACGTGTGGTCGAAGCCGTCGAGTTCCTGTCCGATCAAGGCATCGACGGGATCGTCGTGGTGGCCCCGCAGCGAACCGCCGCACGCGCTCTGGCCGGGCTCAGCACGTCGGTGCCGGTGGTCGCGGTCGAGGGCGGTCGGGCCGGCGGCAAACCCGCCGTCAGCGTGGACCAGGTGGACGGCGCCCGCCAGGTGGTCGAACATCTGCTCAGCCTCGGGCACGAGACCGTCTGGCACGTGGCGGGCCCGGCCGATTGGCTCGAGGCCGAAGGCCGCGCCAGAGGCTGGCGCAAGGCACTGACCGCGGCGGGCCGGTCGATCCCGGAGCCGCTCGTCGGTGACTGGAGCCCCCGATCCGGGTATGACGCAGGCCGCCAACTGGCCGAGGTTCCCGGGCTCACCGCGGTCTTCGTCGGCAACGACCAGATGGCACTCGGCCTGCTGCGCGCCTTCACCGAGCTCCGGATCCGGGTGCCGAGTCAGGTCAGCGTGGCCGGCTTCGACGACATTCCAGAGGCGGAGTTCTTCAGTCCGCCGCTGACCACCGTCCGGCAGGACTTCGGCGAGGTCGGACGGCGCAGCATCGAGATCCTGCTCCGCAGGATCGAGACCGGCGAGGACCCGGGGTACGAGCGTTCCGTGGTGCCGGCCCGGCTCGTCGTCCGGGACAGCTCCGGCCGCGCTGCCCGTAAGAGAACCGCCTGATCAACCGCAACCGAGGAAAGGCTGACAATGAGCGATGATGTGAACGCTCACAGCGGATACGTCATAGGGGTCGACTTCGGCACCCTGTCCGGCCGGGCCGTCGTGGTCAGGGTCGCTGACGGCGCTGAGCTGGGCACCGCCGTACACCAGTACGAGCATGGCGTGATCGAGGACCGCCTGCCTGATTCCGGTGTCAAGCTCGGGCCCAGCTGGGCCTTGCAGTCGCCTGAGGATTGGCGAGCCGTACTGCGTAACGCCGTACCGAAGGCTGTTGCCGCGGCGGGCATCCCGGCGGCGGAGGTGGTCGGCATCGGCACCGACTTCACCGCGTGCACCGTGCTCCCGGCGCTGTCCGACGGCACGCCGCTGTGCGAAGTCGAGGGACTCGCCGACCGGCCGCACGCGTGGCCGAAGCTGTGGAAGCACCACGCCGCACAGCCGCAGGCCGACCGCGTCAACGCGGTGGCGGAGGAGCTCGGCGAGGCCTGGCTCGGCCTGTACGGCGGGAAGATCTCGTCGGAGTGGGAGTTCGCCAAGGCACTGCAGGTGTTGCAGGAGGACCCGGACATGTACGCCCGGGCGGATCGCTGGATCGAGGCCGCCGACTGGATCATCTGGCAGCTCACCGGCGCCGAGTCCCGCAACCTCTGCACCGCGGGCTACAAGGGGATCCACACCGAGGCCGGCTACCCGTCCCGCGAGTACCTGACCGCACTGGATCCGGGGTTCGCGGACTTCCTCACCAAGCTCGAGCATCCGCTCTCGCCGCTCGGTGGCCTGGCTGGGCGGTTGACCGCCGAAGCCGCGGCCTGGACCGGCCTGCCGGAAGGCATCGCCGTTGCCGTGGGCAACGTTGACGCGCATGTCACGGCCGCGGCGGCGAACGCCGTACACAAGGGCCAGATGGTCGCGATCATGGGCACGTCGACCTGTCACATCATGCCGTCGGACCACCTCGCCGAGGTGCCTGGCATGTGCGGCGTGGTGCGGGACGGCATCGTCAGCGGCTTGTGGGGTTACGAAGCCGGGCAGTCCGGCGTCGGCGACATCTTCGGGTGGTTCGTCGACACCTCGGTGCCGGCGCAGTACCAGGCTGAGGCCGAGCGACGCGGCATCAGCGTCCACGACTACCTGGTGGAGCTCGCGGACAAGCAGCAGGTCGGGGAGCACGGCCTGGTCGCGCTGGACTGGCACAACGGCAACCGTTCGGTGCTGGTCGATCACGACCTGTCCGCAGTGGTCGTCGGTCAGACCTTGGCGACTCGTCCCGAGGACACGTATCGCGCGTTGATCGAGGCGACCGCGTTCGGCACGCGCAGGATCGTCGAGGCCTTCGAGACGTCCGGGGTCGCCGTACAGGAGTTCATCGCCGCCGGTGGTCTGCTGAAGAACCGCTTCCTGATGCAGGTGTACGCCGATGTGCTGCGCCGGCCGCTGTCGGTGATCGGGTCGGATCAGGGACCGGCACTCGGATCGGCCATCCACGCCGCGGTAGCGGCCGGCGCGTACGCCGACGTCCCGGCGGCTGCGGCCGTCATGGGTCGGCGTACCGAGGCTGTCTATGTTCCCGACGAGGCGCGTGCTGACGCGTATGACCGGTTGTACGCCGAGTACCGCGAGTTGCACGATCATTTCGCGGGCACAGCGCATGGCGGGACCGGCGTACTGCACCGGCTGCGGGCGATCCGAAACGAGGCGGTCCGATGAACGAGCTCAGAGAAGAACTGGTTGCGCTGCACGCGGAACTGGTCCGCTACAACCTGGTCGCGTGGACTGCGGGCAACGTCTCGGCCCGCATCCCCGGCAAGGACCTCTTCCTGATCAAGCCGAGCGGCGTCTCGTACGACGACCTATCGGCCGAGTCGATGGTGTTGTGCGACCTGGACGGAAATCTGGTCGAAGGTGACCTGGCGCCGTCGAGCGACACCGCCGCGCACGCTTACGTGTACCGCGCGATGCCGGAGGTCGGTGGAGTTGTGCACACCCACTCGACATACGCGACGGCCTGGGCGGCCCGGGCCGAGCCGATCCCGTGCGTGCTCACCGCGATGGCTGACGAGTTCGGTGGGGAGATCCCGGTCGGGCCGTTCGCGCTGATCGGCAACGACGACATCGGCAAGGGCATCGTGGCGACGCTGTCCGGCCACCGCTCGCCCGCCGTACTGATGCGCAACCACGGCGTGTTCGCCATCGGCAAGAACGCCCGCGCCGCGGTCAAGGCCGCCGTCATGTGCGAGGACGTCGCCCGGACCGTGCACATCGCGCGGGCCGGCGGACCGCTGGTGCCGATCGCGCCCGGCGACATCGATGCCCTGTACGACCGTTACCAGAACGTCTACGGCCAACGCTGAAGGAGTCGACCATGAGTTCCGCAACCGAGATCTGGTTCCTGACCGGGAGCCAGGGCCTGTACGGCGAGGAGACGCTGCGGCAGGTCGCGGACCAGTCGCGGCAGGTCGCCGACGCACTGGACGGCGCTGCCGAAATCGGCGCCCGGGTGGTGTGGAAGCCGGTGCTGAAGGACGCCGAGGCGATCCGCCGGATCTGCCTGGAGGCGAACGCGTCCGACGAGTGCGTCGGCGTGATCGCGTGGATGCACACCTTCTCCCCCGCGAAGATGTGGATCGCCGGCCTGGACGCGCTGCGCACGCCGCTGCTGCACCTGCACACGCAGGCGAACGTCGAACTGCCGTGGGCAGACATCGACATGGATTTCATGAACCTCAACCAGGCCGCGCACGGCGACCGCGAGTTCGGCTATGTGCAGTCGCGGCTGGGTGTCGCGCGTACCACCGTGGCGGGGCACGCGTCGGATCCCGCTGTACGCGAGCGGATCGGCGTCTGGGCGCGGGCGGCCGCGGGCTTCAACGCGCTGCGGACCACGCGGCTGGCCCGGTTCGGTGACAATATGCGCGACGTCGCCGTCACCGAAGGAGACAAGGTCGAGGCCCAGCTCCGCTTCGGTGTCTCGGTCAACACGTACGGCGTGAACGACCTGGTCGCGGTGGTCGACGCGATCGACGACGCGAGCATCGACGGCCTGGTGAAGGAGTACGCCGACACCTACCGGCTGGCGCCCGAGCTCGCCGACGGCGGCGAGCGGCACGAGTCGCTGCGTTACGCGGCCCGGATCGAGCTGGGGCTGCGGGCGTTCCTGACCGACGTCTCGTTCACCGCCTTCACCACGAACTTCGAGGACCTCGGCGGACTGCGGCAGCTCCCGGGACTGGCGGTGCAGCGGCTGATGGCCGACGGCTACGGTTTCGGCGGCGAGGGCGACTGGAAGACCTCGTTGCTGCTCCGCGGCCTGAAGGTTGCTGCTGGCAACAGTCCGCGCGGTACGTCGTTCATGGAGGACTACACCTACCACCTGACCCCGGGCGAGGAGCGGATCCTCGGCGCGCACATGCTCGAGGTCTGCCCGTCGATCGCCGCCGGTACGCCGAGCTGCGAGATCCACCCACTCGGGATCGGCGGCCGCGAGGATCCGGTCCGCCTGGTCTTCGACGCGACGCCCGGCCCGGCCGTCGTGGTGGGACTGGCCGACATGGGTGACCGGTTCCGGCTGGTCGCGAACGAGATCGACGTGGTTCCGCCCGACCAGCCGCTGCCGAAGCTGCCGGTCGCACGGGCGGTCTGGAAGCCGCGGCCGAATCTCCGCACGTCTGCCGAGTGCTGGCTGACCGCTGGCGGCCCGCACCACACGGTCCTGTCGTCCGCCATCGGCTCGCAGGAGCTCGAGGACCTGGCCGAGATGCTGCACACCGAGTTGCTGATCATCGACGCGGACACGACGACCAGGCAGTTCCGCAAGGAGATCCGCTGGAACGCGGCCTACCACCGTCTCGCCCTGGGACTCTGATCACATTCAGCCGGGAGAGTGAGAGGGTTCACTCTCCCGGCTGAGGTGTGCGGGGGCCGGCCGGGAGCACAGTGGTGCTGTGACCACGACGCTGGGGGTTCGGGCAGCCGCACCGAGGGTTCGCGATGTGCTGGCGGTCGGACGGCCCGCCTTCTGGGTCGTCTCCGTCGTGCCGTACTACGTGGGCATCCTGCTCGCGACGCATCGGCTCGTTCCGCCACTCGAGGAGTGGCCGCGGCTGATCGTCGGTGCGGTTGTCATGGGTCCGTTGGTCTGGTTGGCAGTACTCGCGGTCAACGACGCCTACGACCTTCCTGGCGACAAGCTCAACCCGCGCAAGTCGAAGTCCCCGTTGCTCGACGGACGCATCACTCTGCGCGCCGCCAAGCGGCTGGCGTTCGCCGCCGCGGTCGCGGCCGTTGGAATCAGTCTGCACGTCGGGATCGTGTTCGCGCTCGGCGTGCTGCTGGCTGTCCTCCTCGGCTACGCCTACAGCGTGCCTCCGGTTCGGTTGAAGACGCGCGCCGGTTTTGATGTCGCCGTCAACGCCCTCGCCCTCGGCGCCTTCGGACCGCTCGCCGGCTGGGCGGCCGTCAACCCCGACCTGAGCGATTTCCCTTGGTTGATGGGCCTTCAGGGGACGCTCGCCGCGGTCGGCCTCTACCTACCGACCACGCTCGCCGATCTCGAAGCCGACCGGGCTGCCGGGTACCACACGATCGCGGTCCGCTTCGGCGCGCGAACGACGTACCGGATCGGGCACGGCGCCTGGATCGCGGCGGCGGCGCTGTCGGTCGTGCTGGCCGCGACGGGCACGATCATCCCGCGCAGCATGCTCGCGCTGGAGATCGTGATGGTGCCGGTACTGATCGCGGCGTACCGGCGGCTGATCGGGCCGGGCCAGACCTTCCGCGGCGTGATCGTGCTCGCGTCGCTCTTCCTCTTCCCCTGCGGCACTTTCGCAATGACCTACACCGGCGTGCTGTAGATCCCTTCGCGGCATCCTGGCCGCTCTCGATCGCTTTGCCAGCGGCTGAATCCTGACCGATGAGTAGCCACAGGAGCCGGCAAAGATTTGATCACTGATCTTTACATCGATAGATCGCGCCGGAACGCTTTGGGGATGACGCTGACCCGCCTTGAGCTGGAGACCGACTACGGCCTCAGTCGGTCCGCCGTCGCTCACTTCGCCGAGCACGGGTTCGTGAAACTGAAGAACGTGCTCAGCGCCGAGACCATCGCGGCGTACGAGCCGGAGATCACCGAAAAGGTGCTCGAGCTCAACACCCAGCACCTGCCGCTGGACGAGCGCAATACGTACGGGAAGGCGTTCCTGCAGGTGATGAACCTGTGGCAGGACAGCGAAGAGGTTCTGGAGTTCGTGTCGGCGCCGCGGCTGGCGCGGATCGCGGCTCAACTGCTCGGTGTGCAGTCGGTGCGGCTGTATCACGACCAGGCGCTCTACAAGGAATCCGGCGGCGGGGTCACGCCATGGCACGCGGATCAGTACTACTGGCCGTTCGCAACGGATCGCTGTGTGACGGTGTGGATCCCGTTGCAGGAAACGCCGATGGAGATGGGGCCGTTGTCGTTCGCCGCGGGCAGTCACGTCTTCGAGCACGGCCGGGAGCTGCCGATCAGCGACGAGTCGGAGCGCGTGCTGCAGCAGGCGCTGGCCGAGCAGGACTTCCCGGAGGTCTCCGAGCCGTACGAGCTCGGTGAAGTCAGCTACCACCTCGGCTGGACGTTCCACCACGCGCCGGCGAATCAGACCGACGTACCGCGCCGGGTGATGACGATCATCTACGTCGACGCCGACATGGAGATCGCTCCGCCGGTGAACAAGTACCAGGAGAACGACCTGGCCAGCTGGATGCCCGGCAACAAACCCGGCGAGACGGTGTCGTCGCCCCTCAACCCTCTCCTCTACTAAGACGCAGCGGCACCATAGCGCTGAGCGAGCTTGGCGGCCGCGCGCTTCAGCTCGGCGGGGCCGACGAACTCGAGGTCGCACTCGAACATGCCGTAGGTGGCGGCGAGACCGGTCCAGGACCACGCGGTCAGGATGAGTCGGCAACTGGTGGGGGTGACCTCCTCGACGATCGCGTCGCGGCCGGCCCATTGAGCGATGTCGGACGCCTTCGCCTGCAGGATCGCCTCGCCCCGGCAGCTGCGCTGGTCCTGTCCGGTGAACTTGCTGGAGATGTACGACGCGACATCGGGAGCGGGCAGCTCACGCGGCGTGAAGCGTGGACCCGTCGGCGTCTTCGGCGTCATCCGGTCGACGCGGAACGTCCGCCAGTCCTTGCGGTCAAGGTCCCAGCCGACCAGATACCACCGGCCGCCCCACGTCACCAGGTGATGCGGCTCCACCTTCCGCGGCGGCAGCCACTCTTCGTCCGCCGCGCCCGGTGACGCGTAGTCGAAACGCAGTACCTCCTGGGCTCTGACCGCCGTACCGATCGCGATCAGGTGGTCGGAGTCGACCTGCGTACGACGTCTGTCGGCGTACTTGTCCACGGTCGTCACCTGGAGCGCGTCGACTTGTTGGCGCAGCCGCGCGGGCATCACCTGACGGACCGTGGCGAGCGCACGCAGCGCACCTTCCTCGATGCCGGTGACCGTGGTGGTCGCGGTTTGCAGGGCGACGGCGACAGCGATCGCCTGGTCGTCGTCGAACAGCAGCGGGGGCAGGTCCGCGCCCGCATCGAGCCGGTAGCCACCGTCCGGTCCCTTGGTCGCACGCACGGGGTAACCGAGTTCGCGCAACCGGTCGACGTCGCGGCGGACGGTGCGCGGGCTGACCTCGAGTCGTTCGGCCAGCAGCGCGCCCGGCCAGTCGCGGCGGGCCTGGAGCAGGGACAGCAGCGAGAGAAGTCGGGCCGAGGTTTCGGACATGAGTTCAGATTGCCACGAGTAACGGCCAGAACCTGTCCTCTACCGCTGGAAGTGTGGATCTCAAGCGAACAAGACCGAAGGAGACATCGTGATCCGCAGCACGCTGTCCGTGGCGTCAGCCTCGACGTCGAGCCGGGCGAACTGGTCGCCGTCCTCGGCCCGAACGGGGCCGGTAAGACCACCACACTGCGGATGCTCACTACCCTGATCAGCCCGACGTCTGGGACCGCAACGGTCGCCGGGTACGACGTGATCGCACAGCCGAGCCAGGTCCGTCGCCGGATCGGGTACGTCGGCCAGGGCAACGGCGCCGGCCACAACCAGCGAGCCGGCGACGAGCTGATCGGGCAGGGCGTCATCTACGGCCTCGACCGGCGCGCGGCCAAGCGCCGTACGGGTGAACTGCTGGAAGCGCTCGAGCTGACCGACCTCGCCAGGCGCAAGGTATCCGACCTGTCAGGCGGGCAGCGGCGCCGGCTGGACGTCGCGATGGGGCTCGTGCACGCGCCGAAGTTGGTGTTCCTGGACGAGCCTTCGACGGGGCTCGACCCACAGAACCGGGCGAACCTGTGG
>WNGE01007602.1_pt1 | contig 11751 bp, 9 predicted proteins | sample 5400651 | NCBI WGS metagenome assembly WNGE01 (sample SAMN13153370, study PRJNA577476) | soil metagenome | isolation source: 60 cm soil or saprolite under grassland replicate 2 | place: USA:California | collected 2016-06-15 | reverse complement strand
GAGGGCAGATCCTTCGTCGCTTCGCTCCTCAGGATGACAGCTCTGCGTGCCGCGCGGCCGTTCCAGGCGGCCGCGCCGTACTTTCAGGCTTCAAGGGTCTGGCGAACGGTGACGACGTCCACCATGCCGCGGCAGCCATAGAGAGCGGGGAGGACCTTCTCCGAGGGAAAGCGGCGGCGTAGGTCGGCGACGGCCTCGGTGCCGGCGCGGTAGCACGGCAGGTACATGCGGCCCAGAAGCGGATGGCGGCCCCAGGCGCCCGAGAGCTTGTCGGCGCGCTCTTCGGAGACGAGGTAGTCGCGGCGCAGAGTCGCCGCAACGTCCTTCTGGGGGGCGCCTTCCTTCCAGGTCAGCCAGGAGGACTGGTTCTTCGCGTCGTCCTGCAGGAGAGCGAGGAGCACGCCCAACTGCATGTCGTCGTCGGGAAGCTCATCGACTTCGGTCACGCCGTAGGCGATCAGGATCGCGTTGTTGGCAATCCCTTCCGCCAGCGCCGCGCCGCGCGAGTTCATCGTCAGGACGGTCGCCTCGAATCCGAGGCGCTTGCGCACATAGAGCCCCTGGATGACCGCCGACGTGGTGACGTGGCCGGGCACGACCTCGTGGGAGACGAGCTGCGCGAACTCCGGGACGGAGATCTGCAGCGATGCGTTGATCTCGTACGTTGCTTCGTACTCGGGTGTGCCGTCGGGCTTGCGCGCGCGGCCGATGTAGTTCATGGAGCCCGAGAACCAGGCGTCCTTGATCGGAAGGAACTTCATGTTGGCGAGCGGGACGCCGGAGAGGTCCTGCGGCAGATGCGGCGCGAGGTACTTCGCCGAGCCGGCGGAGAACTGCGCGATCAACGCGTCTGCGAGCATGGGGATGGATTTGCCGGGCACCATGCGCTCGCGCCGCCAGGCGTCCACGGCCGAGAGCAGCTCGTCACCCGTTTTCGACGAATAGCCGGCCTTCGCGAGAAGCTCCGCGACGCGCTCGCGTTTGCCTCCCGGATGCGACGGCTCCGGGGATTTACCCGTCGAGCCGATGACGCAGCGCTCGTAGGGGACCGGCTCGCCGCGCCCGAGGATCTCCTGCACGAGGTCCCACATGGCGGAGAAACAGATACCGAGTCCCTCGAAGTAGGCTCCGCGCAGGCCGCCGATCTTCTTTCCCTCTGACGACATCGCGTCGATCGCGCCCTTGACGTCCACGGCGGCGAGGTAGGCGTCGATCGCGGCCTTGTCCGGCTCTTTGGCGGAGACCCCACCCGAATCGCGCACCTTCTTCGCGCTCGGGTGGGTATAAGCGGGCGGCAACGGCTCGTCGGCGAACCAGGAATCGGCAATGAACCGGCCGGTTCCCGATGGGTTCATCACGTCGCCGCCCCACAGAGTGTCGATGCCGAGAATCGCGGTGGCCGTGAGTTGATCGAGATTCTTTTCAGTCAAGTGGCGTACCTCCAAATGTGAAAACAGATCCTATCGCCAGCGGTTCAGGGCCCGCGGTCGACCATCGTGCCGTAGGGGCGGCCCTCGCGGCCGCCCGCCTCACGTCATCGTCTGCTGCACGTTGTCGCGGGCGGGGATAAACCCCGCCCCTACGGCGCGAGGGGCACCACTCGAGGCGCTACGCTATTCGTTCCTTTTTCATTGAGCCGAGCCAGAGATAGATACAGAGACCGATAAAGAGCACGACGCTGACGATCTGCGAAATGGGCTCGTTGTCGTAGAACGGTGTCTTGATCAGCTCTTCTTTGTACCAGGGGAAGAGACGCAGGGCGGCGCCGAAGACGCCGCCCAACGCGCCGCCCGCCATGAGGCCGGAGGCGATGATGACGCCGCGCTCGCGCATCGTCCGGCCGGCATGGCCACCGACGCGCTCGGAGCGCTTCGTCAGGAAATGGGCCAGGAAGCCGCCGACCAGGGCCGGGGTGTTCAGCTCGAGCGGCAGGTACATGCCGAGCGCGAAGGTCAGGGCCGGCACCTGCAGCATTTCCATCACGACGGCGATCATGGCGCCGGCGCCGAAGAGCACATACGCGACCGGCTGGCGGCTCATGAAGCCCTCGACCAGCGCCTTCATGATGGAGGCCTGGGGCGAGGCCAGCACGGCGCGGGTATCGCCGGCGACCGCTTCGCCGAACTGGAAGGTCCGGGCCAGCATCACGATCGTCAGGCCGGCCGCGGCCGAGGCGGCGATGACGCCCAGGAACTTCACCCGCTCCTGGGCCGCCGGGGTCGAGCCCAGCCAGTAACCGGTCTTCAAGTCCGTGATCGTCTGCCCGGAGACCGAGAGGGCGGTGCAGACCATGCCGGCGATCGCCATGACGAAGAACATTCCGGTCCGGCCCGAGAGGCCGAACTCCAGCAGCACGACCGAAGAGATGATGATCGTCAGCATCGTCATGCCCGAGACCGGGTTGCGCGCAGTCGTGGCGATCGCGTTGGCCGCGACCGACGTGAAGAAGAAGGAGAAGACGAGCGTCATCACAAGGCCGATGCCGAGGACGGCTGGGCGCGCGTCGAGGCTTCCCAGGAATGCCGCCACCGCGATGGCGCTGACGACGACACCGAGCAGGATCTGCATGATCGAGATGTCGCGGTCTGTCCTTTCCAGGCTGTGCTCTCCGCCGGCCCGGAAGGCCTTGACGGCGATGCCGAAGGACCCGGCCACGATCTTGAGACTCTTGATGATTCCAAAGATGCCGGCGGTGGCGATCGCGCCGACGCCCATGAAGCGGACGTAGCCGCGGAAGATCTGCGTCGCCGTCATCTTCGCGATCGGGACGGCCGCCGGGTAGACGGCCGTGTCACCGAGGTGGCTGCCGATGAACCACACGAGCGGGACGAGCACGAAGTTGGCGAGCACGCCGCCCGCGCAGAGGATGAGCGAGGAGCGCAGGCCCATGACGTATCCGAGGCCCAGGATGAAGGCGATGGCATCGAAGGAGAAAGCCATCTTCGCCTTCTCCGCAAGATCCCTGACCGTAGGCACGAAGCGCAGGTCCACCGTCTCCTTCCAGACCTGGAAGGTCGTCGCCAAGAAGTCGTAGACGCCCGCGATGGCCGTGGCCTCGAGAAGCAGTTTCGCCTGCGAGCCCCCCTTCTCTCCGGTGACGAGGACTTCCGTGATCGCCGTGGCCTCGGGATACGGGAACTGCCCGTGCGTCTCGCGCACGAAGTAGCGGCGCAGCGGAATGAGAAACAGCACGCCCAGGCACCCGCCCGCCAGGCACAGGAAGATCGTCTGCCACGGGTGCGGGTCGAGCTTCAGGATGTAGAGCGCGGGGAGCGTAAAGATCGCGCCCGCCACGATCGCCCCCGAGACTCCGCCGATCCCCGTGATGATGACGTTCTCGAGCAACGAGGAGCGCCGCCGGTAGACGCGCGCGAGTCCGATCGCCAGGATCGAGATCGGGATCGCCGCCTCCATGACCTGGCCGACCTTGAGGCCCGAGTACGCGGAGGCGACGGTGAAGACGACACACAGGAAGAGTCCCCAGACGACCGAGCGCCCGGTCGCTTCGGGCAGGTGCGCCTTCGCCGGCACGACCGGCTTGTAGGCCTCGCCGGCCGGCAGCGTCTTGTAGGCGTTCTCCGGAAGGGACTGCGTGTCCAGAGCCTCCATGCAACCCTCTCAGTTCCAGTCCGCCGTAGCGCGCGGCGCGAAGGCGGACCGCGAGTCCGGAGCGTCCATCCGACCTCCGATGAAAGCTGTGATCGGCTGATCCTAAGTGTATCGGGTCCGTGCGGCTTACTCGCCTCCCGCTTTCTTGCCGGACTCCAGGTGGAACTTGTGCAGGAAGCGATGAACGATGGGGGAAAGAATGATACCGGCGATCAGGATGAGAGCCAGGCCGCTGTAGAGGGCATACGAGCCCGCGAAGATCTTCGCCCCGGTGCTGTTCAACTCCCCGATCGGACCCATGCCGGACAGGATCATCGCCGCGTTCAGGAAGGAATCGGGCCACGTCTGTTCGGCGATGTAGTGGTAGCCGAGCATCCCGACAACGAGCGAGGCCGCGATCAGAGCGAAGCCGAGAGACGCCGTCTTGATCAGGCGCGCCCGGAAGGCCGGCAGCGGCAACAGGGGGCTGAGCCGGTGCTCGAACACCAGGGGCGAGTGTTGCTTCGGGGGTGATTTGCTGGCGATGGCTCAGTCCCCCCGCAGGGCCCGCGTCAGAAGCGACTGGAAGTGATGAACGCCGTTCTCGCGACGGACGCTGTAACGGCCCCTGTCGTAGCTGCGGGACTGGAGTCCCTTCTGCACCGCCTCGCAGGGCGCCGCCGCCGGCGCCAGCCGCTCGTCGAAAGGAAAGTCGAGGTCTGGCACACAGAGAGTATCTCTCTCGCCGCCGTCAAAAGGTGGGCGCAACCAGGAAGGTCTTGGCTCGCGTAGAGACCCGATGGGCCCCATCCCCGACAGGATCATCGCCGCGTTCAGGAAAGAATCGTCCAACGCCTGTCCCGCGATGTGGTGATACCCGAGCATTCCGACACCGAGCGAGACGGCGATCAGGACGAGGCCGAGAGCGGCGGTTCGCGCCAGAGGTGCGCGGAAGTCCGGCCACGGGAACAACGGACTGAGGCGATGCACGAACATTCTCGCGCCTATGCCGACAGACACCGTTTTACCCCGTCAGCAAGGCCAGCAGCTCTTGACGAGCAGGCGTTGAGGTCAATATGATCTATTTGACCAATCGGAGGTGTTGCTTGTCCAAAAAACTCTCGGTCGCTGAAGTCAAGGCGCACTTCTCGGACTGCGTGCGGAGAGTCGAGGCGGGGAGCGCAGTCGTGATCACACGCCATGGGAAGCCAGTCGTTGCTCTCGTGCCCGCGGCGGAGCTCGTGGAACTGGAACGGCTTCGCGCCGCCGGACCAGCGGGGGGGCTCGCGAGCCTCGCAGGTGGTTGGAAAGGATCGGAGGATCTCGTCAAGACTCTTTCCGGCTTGCGCCGGACGGGACCCAGGTCGCGGGCAAAGCTCGACTGAGGCCTCATTGCCTTTTCTCTTCGACACCGACGCGATCTCGGAGGTCTTCAAGCGAAGACCGGCGCCCTTGTACCTCCGCTGGCTCGCCGCCATTCCCCGCTCCGAACAGTTCACGAGCGCCGTGGTCATCGGGGAGCTCTATAAGGGCGCCTTCCGATCGCCCGATCGTGAACGGCATCTGCAGAACATCGATACGCGGGTCCTGCCGACCCTCACCGTTCTTCCCTACGATGTCGCGGTCTCGCGTGTCTTCGGCGAGATCCAGGCGGGACTTGCTCGGGAAGGCCGCGGGCTTGCCGACGCGGACCTTCAGATCGCCGCGACCGCCATCCACCACGGACTCGAGCTCGTGACCGGAAACGTCCGGCATTTCCGCCGCATCTCGGGAATTCGGATCAAGCCAGTTCTCGACGAAGCCCGCAAACGGAATGAGAATCGTTGACGATTGAAGAATGGCTCGAGGAGAACACCTCGGTCAATCACCAATCGTCACTCATCAATCAGAGGCGCTCCGGCTCGCGCAAGGCGCGGGCATAGAGCGCGTGGAAGTGGTGGACGCCGTTCTCGCGGCGGACCGAGTAACGCCCGCGGTCGTAGGTGCGGGACTTCAATCCCTTCTGCACCTTCTCGCAGATGGCGATGTCCTGGAGCTGGATCTCGTCGGAGAACTCGACGGTCTGCCGGACCGCTTCCCGCGTCTCGGGCTTTTCCGGATCGCGGAAGAACCATTCGAAGACGGTCAGTGTGCGCTCGTGGCCGAGCGGCAGGATGAGATTCGTCGAGAAGTTGTCGGGATAGACGTTCAACATGAGGTTGGGATAGATCCAGAAGTAGAGCGCTTCGTCCTCGCTTCCAGAGCGTTTGAGACGTCCGGGCCCGCGCTGCCGGATGGGAGAGTGCTGCAGGGAATAGCAGCGGCTCGTTTCCGTGACGTAACGCGCGTAGTCGAGCTCTTTCATCAGAGACGGGTGGACGATGGGGATGTGATAACCCTCGAGGTAGTTGTCCACATAGACCTTCCAATTGCACTCGACCGTCCAGTCCTTGCGCGCCGCGGGGCGCATCGTTTCGAGCCCGCGGGAAGCCAGACGCCCCGGCAGGTCCTCCAACGTGTCGAGGAGCGCGGGGGCGGAGGCGTCCAGGTTGACGAAGAGAAGGCCCATCCACATCTCGAGCCGGAACTCCGGCAGCCCGTGCTCTTCCTTGCGGAAGTCTTCCACCCCGTCGAACTCGGGCGTATTCAGTAGCCGGCCGTCGAGTGCGTAACTCCAGCCGTGATAACCGCAGCGGAAGGCCTGGCACGCTCCTTCGCCGACGGCGACGGGTCCCGCCCGGTGACGGCAGACGTTCGAGAGAGCGCGCAGGCGCGAATCGGCGCCCCGCGCGATGAGCAGCGGCTCGCCGGCGACCTCGGTCGTGAAGAACTGGCCGGAGGACGAGACCCGGTCCTCGCGCCCGACGAGCTGCCACGTCCGCGCGAAGACTCGTTCGCGCTCGATGTCGAGAAATCGGGCGTCCGTGTAGCAGCGCGCCGGCAGCGTCCTGGCCGAGGCGAGGCGCTCGTCGAAACCGAAATCCTTGTTTGTGGATTCGCCGGGAAGCATGGCCAGGCATTATGCTTGAGCTAACCCGATCCTGCGAAATCGCCGGTACAGAGCATTGCCTAACGGACGGGGGGCGGGCACGGCCGATCGCGCCGGTGTGGCCGTCTGGTTCTTCGGCAGCCTTCTCTCGGCGATCGCCGAGGCGAACCTGGGTCTCTTCCAGGGTAACGTGCTCGTCGTCTCCCTGATCTGGGAACTGGTCCAGTCGGTCGTTGCGACGATCCTGGGAGCCTGGACCTGCCAAGGAGGAAGTCACCCCCTAGTGTCCTGAGTTACAAGCTCACGAACAAATTCTTCCTGTCATCCCGAGCGAAGCGAGGGATCTGCTCTCGTGATCCTGAAATCTGTGTGAGTAGATCCTTCGTCGCTTCGCTCCTCAGGATGACAGGCAAGGCCGCAACTAGTAGGCCCGTCTCAAAGCTCGATCTGTCCGCGGATTTCAATCGACTGTTCGGGCGGAAGCCCGAAGGCGGAGATCGCGCTCCAGGCGTTGCGTGTCAGGAAGGCGAAAAGCTTCTCGCGCCACAGGGCCATGCCGCGGCGCTTGCGGGTGGGGATGACCGACTCCTTGCCGACGAAGTAAGACGTCGTCTCGGGGTCGAAGGAAAGCCCTGGCACCGAGACGCCCTCCAGGGCCTTCGTCACGTCGGGCTCCTGCATGTAGCCGTAGTGGAGCAGGACCCGGTGGAAACGGCCGTCGATCCGCTCGTGCTCGAGCGAGTCCTTGGCGGGCACGTGGGGCACATCCTCGGTCACGATCGTCAGAAACACGATGCGCTCATGAAGAACCCTGTTGTGATCGAAGTTGTGGCGGAGGGCTGCCGGAATGACCTCCGGAAGAATCGAAAGATAGACCGCCGTACCCGAGACCGAGACGTGCTGGCTCGATGACGCCTCCTTGCGGAACTCGTCGACCGACACCAGGGGACCGCGCAGGCGCACGTTCAACAGTTCGCGGCCTTTGCGCCAGGTCGTCATGACCGTGAAGACGGCGGCCGCGACGACGAGCGGGAACCATCCCCCGTGAGCGATCTTGACGGCGTTCGCGCCGAAAAACGCGAGATCGAAGACCAGAAAGGCCGCCGTGACGCCCGCGGCGACCGGGAGAGGCCACCCCAGCCGCTCGCGGGAAACCACACCGGCGAGAATCGTCGTGATCACCATCGTCGTGGTCACCGCCATCCCGTAGGCCGCCGCCAGGTTGGACGACCTTCGGAAAGCAACGACGAGCGCGATGGTCAGGACTGCCAGCAGCACATTGACCACGGGGATGAAGATCTGACCGATCTCGGTCGCGGAGGTGTGCTTGACCTCCATCCGGGGCAAGTAGCCCTGCCGTACCGCCTGCTGCGTCAGGGAAAAGGCCCCGGAGATGATCGCCTGCGAGGCGATGATCGTCGCCGCCGCTGCGAGCACGATCAAGGGATAGAGCGCCCAGTCGGGACCAAGACGGTAGAAGGGATTCGAGACGGCCTTCGGGTCCATGATCACCAGCGCTCCCTGCCCGAAGTAGTTGGAGAGCAGCGATACCCCCACCAGACCGAACCAGTCGATCTGGATTGGGCGTTCTCCGAAATGGCCCAGGTCCGCGTAGAGTGCCTCCCCGCCCGTGGCGACGAGGAACACGGCGCCTAAGACGAGGAATCCCTGCCCGCCGTTGCGATGGAAGAAAGAAACCGCGTGCGCCGGGTTGACCGCCTTCAAGACCGACGGCTCTCGGAGGATGCCGCCCACCCCCAGCACCGCGATCGTCGAGAACCAGAGGAGCATCACGGGTCCGAAGATCGAGCCGACGCCCTTGGTGCCGCGGCGCTGCAGGAGAAAGAGCCCGACCAGGATGATGACCGTGATCGGAACCACGTACGGATCGAAGGCTTTCGTCGCGACCTCGAGGCCTTCGACCGCCGAGAGGACCGAGATGGCCGGCGTGATGATCCCGTCGCCGTAGAGGAGCGCCGCGCCGAACACGCCGAGCGCGATCAGGAGCCAGCGCGCGCCCTTGCGCCTCTTTCGCTTGCCGCGCACCAGGCCCATCAGGGCCAGGATCCCTCCCTCCCCCTCGTTGTCCAACCGAAGGACGTAGACGTGGTACTTCAGAGCCACGATGACTGCGAGGGTCCAGAAGACGAGCGAGAGGATGCCGAGAACGTTCTCGGGGGTCGGCGCGACTCCGTGCCTGCCCGTAAAGCATTCCCGGAGCGCATAGAGCGGGCTCGTGCCGATGTCGCCGTAGACGATTCCCAGAGCGGTCAGGCAAAGGACCGGAAGATGCTTTTTTCGCGAAGTCTCCGCGTCCCCGGCCTTCTTCACTTTCCTTCCTCTATTATTTGCTTAGAAAGTCCTGCCTGGGCCGTGTCATTCTGAGAGCCCCTCCGCGCTTTATGTCACTCCGAGCGAAGCGAGGAGTCTGCCTTGGTCATTGTGGCCTCGGCGCCATTCAGAGTCGGGACAGGCTCCGTGACGAAGAATCTGCTCTGATCGAATCGGCTGATCGGCACGGGGGCAGATCCTTCGCTTCGCTCAGGATGACAGGGCCCCGGAGCATAACGAAGCCCTGCCTTTGGCATGTTGATTGCCTCGATAAGGGGAATGGCAACGGAGCACGCGCGCCGGGAGAGTTCCCCTGTTCCTGCCCCCGGAGGAGGACAGCCGCCGCGCAAACGCACCCCGGGCAGCCAGTTACGAGAAGCGGCCCTCGCTCTCCCTCGCGCTCTCCTCTGGCTCGTCGTGGGAGTCATCGGTCTGGCCGTGCTCCTCATCATCGCCTCGTTCTTCGTGGATGAGCCGATGCGGCGCTCGATGGAAAAGGAGATCAATCGCCAGCTGACCGGCTACAGCGTGCGGGTTCCGCGTCTCCACTTCAGTCTCTTCAACCTGTCGGTCACTCTCTCCGACGTCAACGTGTTCCAACAGGCGCATCCGGATCCGCCCGTGGCCTTCATCCCGCGCCTCCACGCGAGTGTGCAGTGGCGCGAGATTCTCTCCGGCCACATCGTCTCGGACTTCCGCTTCGACAAACCGCGGATCCATGTCAACCTGCCGCAACTGCGAAAGGAAGCCTCCGACCCCACGCCGGTCAAGGACCGTGGATGGCAGCAGGCTGCCCTCGCGATATTTCCCTTCAAGATCAACCTGCTGCGCGTCAATGACGGAGACTTCGTGTACATCGACGAAGACCCCGCCCGTCCACTCCACGTCGCGCACCTCTCTTTTCGGGCCAACAACATCCGCAACATCCATTCCAAGAACCGCGTCTACCCTTCGCCGGTGCACGCCGAGGGAGTCATCTTCGAGACGGGCCGCGGAGTCGTGGACGGACATGCGGACTTCCTGGCGGAGCCCTTCGCCGGCATCCACGTCCTCTACAGGGTCGAGAAGGTTCCGCTCGACAACTTCCGTCCGATCACTCAGCGCTCGAACCTGATTCTCAAAGGGGGCGTGCTCGCGAGTGAAGGCGAGATCGAGTACGCGCCGAGGGCGAAGTTCGCGCACGTCAAGGACGTCTCGATCGACGGCCTGCACTTGGACTACATCCACACCCTGCAGACGGCGGCCGCGGAGAACACAGCGAAGAAAGACGTCAAGGCTGCGGCCAGGAAGGCGGCCAACAACCCGTCGGTCGTCCTGCGGCTGGACAAGTTCGAGATCCTTCACTCTACATTCGGCCTGACCAACAAAGCCAAGACCCCGTCCTACCGCCTGTACCTGGCGGGAGCCAGTCTGCGAGTGACAAATCTCTCCAACCACGCCGACCAGAAACCGGCCGTGGCGAGGCTCGCCGGCAAGTTCATGGGGAGCGGCCCGACCGTCGCGACGGCCACTTTCCGCCCGGAGAACAAGATGGCCGACTTGTCGCTCGACGTCGCGATCGAGAACACGGACCTGACGACGTTAAACGACATGCTGCGCGCCTACGGCAACTTCGATGTCACCAAAGGGGAGTTCTCTTTCTACTCGCAGCTGCGCATCAAGAACGGCCACATCGACGGGTACGTCAAGCCGCTTCTCTCCGGCATGAAGGTCTACGACCCGGAACAGGACCGGGAGAAGGGTTTCTTCCACAAGCTCTACGAGATGATCGTCGGAGGCGTCGCGAATCTCCTGAAGAGCCATAAGACCAAAGACGTCGCCACGACGGCGAACATCTCCGGCGAGGTCGGCAGCGCGTCGGCGAGTGTCTGGCAGGTCATCGGCAAGGCTTTCGAGAACGCCTTCATCAAGGCGATCTTCCCCGGCTTCGACAGGGATGTCGCCGCGCGGGCCAAGAAGAAGAGCTAGCAACAGCTTGCGATATCGTGGCGGCCGGCCACGATGATTCCGCCGACGGCGCTGGAAGAGGTTGCCGGCTCGCTCGCCGGCGCCGGACGCGTCTTCCTGAAACGTGAGGACTCACACGAGCTTGGTTCCTTCAAGTGGCGCGGGGCGCTCCCGGTGCTCGAGGACCACCTCGCTCGCGGCGCGAAGGGCGTCGTCACGGCCTCGACCGGAAATCACGGAGCCGCGACGGCCTGGGCGGCGCGTCGACTCGGGCTCGACGCGACTGTCTATGCCCCGCTTTCCGCCTCGCGGGCGAAGCTCGCGATCCTCGAGAGTCTCGGCGCGCGGATCCGGCTCGCGGGCAAGGATCTCGACGACGCCAAGAAAGAGGCGAGAGGTTTCGCGCGGAGAAGCGGCTTTCCCTTCTTCGAGGACGGAGCCGAGCCGGCCCAGTACGAGGGCTACGGCGCGATCGCGGCCGAGACTCTAGAGCAATGCCCCTTCCCTCCGTCCGTTCTCGTCGTGCCGGTCGGAAACGGCGCATTGATCGGCGGCATCGGCCTGGTCATCAAGCGGCAGTCCCCACGCACTCTCGTCGTCGGCGTCGCAGCCAAAGAGGCTCCCGTCATGGCTCTCTCCTTCGAAGCGGGACTGCCAGTCCCTTGTGATCGCATGGCGACCTTCGCCGACGGCCTCGCGGTGCGCGTCGCCATCCCCTATGCGGTCGAAGTCCTGCGCCGCGTCGTGGACCGGATGCTCCTCGTGTCCGAGCGGGAGATCGCGTGTGGGCTCGGCGCCGCGGCGCGTTGCGCTCTGCGCGTCGAGGGAGCCGCCGCCGCCGCCTTGGCCGTGTTGCCGCGGCTCGAAGAGGTTCCGGGCCCGATCGTTGTCGTCGGCACCGGCAGGAACATCGACGA
>WNGE01012872.1_pt1 | contig 11752 bp, 14 predicted proteins | sample 5400651 | NCBI WGS metagenome assembly WNGE01 (sample SAMN13153370, study PRJNA577476) | soil metagenome | isolation source: 60 cm soil or saprolite under grassland replicate 2 | place: USA:California | collected 2016-06-15 | reverse complement strand
TCACATACGATGAGCCAGGATCGAGAGAGAGGGCCTGACATGCTTCCAGAAAACTCATTCCTTCGGACTCTCGTAAAAAGGTAATCACATCATTGCCAGAGCGGCCACAGCCACTCGCACGGATCTTGCAGGAGTAGCGTCCAGAGGGAATCAGGAACATGAAGCGATCACGACCTCCACACCAGGGGCAAGAGCCATGATACTCGTCCTCACCCGTTTTCCAGGCACGCGACGGTTTGCGGCCAGAGAGAGCGACGCCATGACGCTCGTAAAGTCCTTTGATATCGATTGAGCTAGTATCTATTGGCATGATCGTCCCTCGACTTGATCGAGTTGTCACCAGTTGTCACCAGTTGTCACCAGGAGAAAAACCCATGTGAACCCACCTCACACCTGATAGTATCGGCGAGTTGTCACAGGTGTCACAGACAGGTAAAAGGTTGTGACATCTGAAAACAGACCGAGAGTACAGGAGTGAGGTGTCACAACATGAAGGTGGTTGTGACACCTGTGACGCGTGACATCTGTGACAACTCATTGACTACTCCCTGCTATTCTGTACTTATACCCCTGTCTAGCAGGCTCTTTGACAACGACATCACTTCTTACCAGAGCAGATACAATCGTTTCAATTTCCTTACTTTCTCTATGGAGTGCTCGGGCTATATCCCTTGCAGAAACACCCCTCTCATTCTGAAGAAGCGCGATTTTGTCTAAGACGCGATCCTCCAATGTCGGCATGCCACTGGCAATGTCAGCGTTGACCTGGGCATAGAGTCGATGCAGGCTGGTGCGCCACTTTTCCGCTTGCTGTAGCCCTACTATCAAGTGTGGGACTTCTATCTTGTGCTCGTTGCCTTCATCTGCAAGAGATGCAACCAGAGCCGCAACGCGTAGCGCCATTTCAGGCAAACGCTCATAGGATGCATCAAAGTCTTCTTTTCCGAAGGACCGCGCCATTGCTTTTAATGCACTTCGGTACGTCGTCCAGCAGGTGTATGCATCTCTTGTCGGGGTGTAGCTGATCTCGGGAAGCGGCTGTCTCCAGGTTTTTGTATAGCGCCCAGTCTCTCTCTCATCTTCCGTGAGGATTGGTTCGATGTCGATCACTGGCACGCCTAATCGTTCGTGCCAACGTCTCAGCGATGCTGTCAGTGAGGATGGAACGCCGATCTCTCCGATTTCAAACGGACTATCGATGTACGTGTCTGGCGGCGGGCAAGAGAAAACAAAGCGCGCTAAAAAGCCATCGTTCCAGATTTCTGCACCAGACCCAGCCACGGCTTTAATAGAGGCTGGTGTGAGTGTTCCAAGTAAGGAGAGGTAGGGTTTTTCTATCCGTTCTGTCCCGCGCCCGATGGTTCCACCTGGTAAGTCTTCGTTACTGTCTGCGAGTTGCAAGAGGATTTCTATGTAATCAGCCATCGGGCCGCTTGCCCGATGCATGGCTTTGATAAGCTTTCCGAATTCGTTGTAAATCCACCCACGTTGACCAGCCATAGCGAGCTGTATCTTGAGCAACGCTCGCAGGTCTGGCGAGAGATCCTTGTAGTTATCAGGAAGAGGCCCGCTCATATCCAGAAGTAACTTTTGTGGCGTCATCCTGGTCAGTCCTAACATCCAATCGAGGCCAGCTTGTTTGAGGACGTTACGCGCTACACCTGCGGTCACGGTCTTTTTGTACATGGACGATCGTGCAGCGAGAACGCTATAGAAATGGGTGTCTAGTGGTGTTCTCAGATTAATCTTGATTCGTCGCGCCGCTACGGTTGAGAGGGTAAAATACCAGCAGGTGTCATGAAACTCTTCGTACCCTTCCGGTGAGACCTGCATACTATAGCGGATATAGATGTCTTTCTCAGGACATACGCCGCTCACATCCTGCTCCAGTAGCGCAGCTATGCCTTGCGGGAGCGGAGGTGTTACGCTGCTATCCCCTTCGACCTGGAGTGGTTGTGTGTCTTCTTTTGCGGTCTCCCCTGCAACCAGTTGTGCCAGGGCGACATTGGTACGTGAGAGAGCCTCGACTACATTGTGTATGGCTCGTTTGTTGCCTCTGCTCTCGGTTGCGGCCTGCTCAATCAACCTGATGGTCTCATCGAGACTCTCATCGAATGAGGGCCGGTCTGCTGGCAAGGTGCCATCCCGTAGGGCCAGAAGATATTCTCTCTGTTCTAGGAATAACCCTCGAACTGCAGTCGTCGTCATGGCCTCACCTCCCCCGAGGTTGATGCGAACAGAAGAGTGACCTGGGTGACAGAATCGTCCATATCAACTCCAAAAAGTTGACACCACCGTAGGAGAAATGGTTATAATACTGATGGTGTCGTAGCTCGATTGTCGGGGCCTGGAAAACTGCAACAATTGAGCGGACAGCAGAAACAATCTGGCTTGCCAGCGTGAAGACTCTTCTCAGCAGGAAGGGTCTTTTTCGTTGGCGACATCTTTCTCGCCGAGGCCGTGCCTCCTGGCCTGGTCCTTGTTCTTTATGGTAGTCGATCTAGCCCCTCGCTTCCTCGTCGTTAGCTCGTCGTTCTTTCGTCGTTTGTCGCGACGACGACAAAGGGAGCAACGTTTTGTGAAGGGAGACGCTCACTACAACAGTTTCACTGATCGGCTGTGTATGATCCCGCCGGGAGAGAGGTCCCTGCTGCATGCTTACTTCTCGTGAGGCGCATTTCCTATCGTGTATAATTTTCCTTAGCGCTACTGGCATGCGTCGAAAGCAGTTGAGAGCGCGAGCGACGTATGCCAGGGCTATGCTGCATCCGGTTCTTGACTTTCTTGCTTCATCTTTCTTCGTTCAAGTCGCTGGTTCACCATGACATTGATTCCGGTCACGTTGTCGAGCGTCAATTCACGGTCATAGACCTTTGAGAGAGCGAGGAGCAATTTGTTGACGGTATCGCGCCGCGTGCGCTCTCCATCCCTGATTCTGGCAAGAGTCACCTCGTTGATGTCACTTTCTTTTGCAAGCTTTGAGATCGAGATCGGGAGTCTCTCGAAAAGCTCCTGCAAGGTGTAAGTGTCCTTCTTTTGCATAGATTTCCCTCCTTTTTTGAGTAGCCATAAGCTCTCTGCGTTATCAACAGAATAGCACATTATTAAGCCACTTGTCAACACACTAGCAAAGAACATTCAACATGTATTAGAAAGTGGCTTAATAATATGTTGACAAGTGGCTTAACAACAGGTATACTTAGAGGGAGGAGAACCTCTTGAAGGCACCGTGACAACGGAAGTACTCAGACACCACGTATCTCGTAAGCTACCTGGTTGAGCAGTCTACCGGATGTATTAGAAAGCAAGAGGTGTTCTCGTTGTGAGAACACGAAAAAGAGCACTGCGCAAACAGTGCCCTCTCGTTCAGTAGGAGCATCCTCCGTTTTCTCAGGACTCAGGATGCTTCCACACAGGAGTATAGCATATGTCACCAACCTCCAACTCCATTTCCACCGTCGACGTAGCACGTCTCATTGAAACCGACCTACAGGCCCATGTAGAAGACGACATCAAGGTGAACGCCGTCCGTGATGGCAAGCTGGTCGAAGTCTCTTGGAATGACCTGACCGAGGATGAGCGACGGGCAGCCTACGTTGCAACGTTCCATCCCTGCTGCTGGGAGGAGGCCGAGCTATGACGACCCCTGCCAAGAGCCGAGGCCCTCGCGCGCGCAAGCCGCCTCGCGTCATTGACACCCCGTTCATCAACCTGGACGAGCTACCCGACGAGCGCCTCAGCGCAGCACGTCTCTACGAAATCGAACTCTATAACCACTCGCGGCTTGCCCCTTCGCTCCTGGAAGAAGCTCGAGGCGTAGCAGCACGGGCCAGGGCAGGGGAGAAACAGGCCCGCGAAGACATGGTGGTAGCTTGTCTTCGCTATGTGTTCCATGTGGGGCATGGCCTGGCTCTCCAACATGGCATCACGGAGATGGCCGCTGACGTAGTTGCTGTTGGCAATCTCTCAGTGATGGAACACCTGGAGAAAGCCTACGATCATGTCTCACCGTTTGGCTACCTGATGACCTGCGCCAAGGGAGAGATGACCCGTTGGGCACAGCAGCACTCGACTATCATCACCGTTCCAGGCAATCATCCTGATCGGGAGAGACGTGCGCAGCCCTATCGGATCTTTAGCATCGATGCCCCTGGCCCCGATGGCGAAGAGTGGGAAGATACTTTGATGGCCCCTGATCTGATCCTTGATGCGGAAGAAGAGAAGGACTTTACACCGGTACTGCATGCGGTTGAGGAATTGCCTGAGCGACGCCGTGAGGTGGTGATTCGACGCTTCGGACTCTTTGACACGCAGCCACAACGGCTGGCAGATATCAATCGGGCGATGTATGGCCATCGTGGAGGCACGGCATGCCTGCATCTCAGCCTCGCTGTGAAATCCCTTCGTTGTCACCAGACGTTACGAGAGATGGTGCCTGGAGCACTTTCATCGGGAGAGTCGTTACCAACTCCCCGCAAGCGAGGGCGTCCGGCAAAAGCCAGGAAGGATCAGTAGTATGTCCTGTAGGTTGGTTCTGCCTCTCGCCTTCACAGGGGGTAGGCAGAAAAGCGAAGAGAAACGAGGAAGACGAATGGCAAAAACGACCTTCTTTCAGCCGCTCCAGTATGCCCTGGTGGTGCGAGACTCCACAGGCGCAAAGATCAACGGGACCGGCTCAAGTTACGGTCTCGATCAAACATGTCGGTTTGCAGAGAGCCTCTTACGGGTGATGCCGCACGCGCTCTGGATCGATATTCATCCCTTTACTGACGGCGTGTGCAGTGAGATCCCAGTGACATCGGTACGACGCGAGGGACAACCAGAGGGCCAGGCGGCGCGTTTTTTGACGAGAGAATACAATCCTTCCCCTCGACGCGCTTGATGGGCGGCTTGAGTGATACAGAAGAAGGCATCATTTCTCGCTTTCTGCTCCTCATCCTCAAGCCGCTCCACAAGCCTTTGGAGAAGATCTTGTTGGATCCTCTCGTCAAAAAACGTGCCGCCTGGCCTGATGGTCTCAGGAGAGTTCTTCTCAACCAGGCGAACAGGTTGTCCCCGCTCTGGAAGAGTTTCCTATTTGATAAAGATGCAGCCATAATTGGATGGCACATCGACAGAGACGAATTGATCTGGCAGGCTCACTGAGATCTCCCAGGGAGTTGAACGTACCTTTGCATCGATCATTTCTCGATACGTGCCTGGCTCTGGAAAAGGAACCCAGAGCGATTGCTGCACGTCGGAGAAATTGAGAAACACCATGGCGACTTGCTTGGCGGCTGTGGAGGATCTTTTGTAAGCCACTACGCCGTCTCTGGGCCTGGATTGAGAGTTGTAGTAGAAGGACTCTCGACTACGTAGAGCGGGATACGTGTGCCGAAGCATTCCCAGGGTACGGTAGAGGCGCACAAGGAGGACACCAGAATCGTCATAAAAGTATTCCCAGTTCACATCGCGCCGGAAGCAGATGCGTCCGTTCCCACTGTTGGGCAAGAAGTAGTTCTGGGCAAACTCTTGTCCCTGCCAGAGCATTGGCGTTCCCTGGCAGGTATACAGTGCAATGGCAAAGGGTTGCAGCTTGTAGAATTGGCTTCTGTCCCCGAACGCAATATCCCCTGGCAGGGTCTTGGCAAACACAATTAATTGACTATGATCATGACTCTCAAGGTACTGGAAGGGGGCTACGGGCATCTCGACAGGCTTGCTGGCAATGTCATGCACGGTTTTGCTGTCTGGATAGCCCTCGAAGCGCGTGTCAAGCAGATGTGCGAAATCATCATCCACGAATTTGGACTGTGCCATGTTCTCGGCCTTGTTGAGCAGCCCATCTTGCCAGGTACCGTTGGAGTATGTCGTTCTGAGAATTTCCTGTGGCAGGTTCAGTTCTTCAGGGCACTGGATAATCCGGCTGTATTCGCCCTGGACCTTTCCACCGGAAGGGGTGAAGCGGGAAAGCGTGAGTGACTCGCCATACGTCTCGAAGGCGAGCTTGGCATACTTTATCCCGGTCGGACCATCGTAGAGATCAGTGACCTCGTCGTAGCGGAAACCATCCACATGGTACTCATGCAGCCAGTGGGAATTAGCAGCTTGGACATACTCACGGGCAAACTCCTTGCTGTAGTCAATCTCGGGGCCAAAGGGACCAGACTCACCAATCATGGGACTCGCCACGCCCGCATTGTTGTAGACCATGGAGTAGGGGAACGTCGCATCGACGTGTTGGTAGACCACATCGAGAATCACCGCGACTCCCTCTCTATGGCAAGCATTGACCAGGCGCTTGAGTCCCTGCACGCCTCCCCACCGCTCGTTGGGAGCAAAGTAGTGGAGCGGTCCATATCCCCAGTCAAAGTCTAACTTCAAGCTTGTGATGGGCAGCAACTCCAGGCACGTGACCCCCAGACTCTTGAGGTAGGGCAAGCGTTCAACTACCCCGTCAAAGGTACTATTAAACTCTTCGACATGAAGCTCGTAGACCACGAGATCTTCCAGTTCAGGGACTTTCCAGGCATCATCGGTCCAGACGAAATCTGGAACCAAGTCCGGCGTGACAAAGGCAGAAAGCTGACCCACGTCCGTAGCTCGTGCGAAAGGATCAGTAAACCAGAGTGTGATCAGATTTCTGTGCCCATGGACCGTCTTCCAAAGTTGGTAGCGGTACAGATAGGTTCCAGGCTGAAGTGGAACGTTGACATCTGCTTGCCAGAGAGTGTTTGGTGAGTCAGGGACAAGAGCCAGCGGAAAATCGAGGGGTTGGATCTCTGGCGTGAAGCGATCCTGCTTGTGGATCACCCGCACGATCACTTCGTATCCTGCTTGCGGTGTAATCTCAGGTAAGTATAACCCGAAGTGGACAGCGACTCCCACGTCAGTAGATGCAGAGACAAAGGCGCCAACTTCATTGAGGTTTATCATCTTTTGCTCTCTCTTATGACTTGTTCTAGTATTACACACCTCATTCAAGAGGCACTCGAAGAGTAGACGCCAGACCTGCCAGTTTTTGGCACTTCTGCAACCTCCAAGCTTACTCTGCCAGGTGACGAAACGCCCTCTTTCTTCTCATAAAGCAGTGGCTTTGCCACTGGTACACACCTCCGCTACTCGGGGGGTTCGTCTTCCAGGTCGTCCTCTTCTTCATCTGCCAGCTCTTCAAGATCTACATCGATGTTGCTGGCCGCGCTTTCCATCCGGTCGTACTCTCGCCTGAGCGTTGTCTCCCATGCTGCCACCTGGATCGCCAATTCTGCCTGCATGTCATAGGCTAGAGAATACTGCTCAAGTGCTTCCTTGAGCACCTGGCGGTCTTCCAGATCCTGATCAGACCAGCCACCCAGCAAGTCCATGGAGAAATTGAGCAGTTGGATCAGGTCTACCTGCTCAAGCAGGCTCTCGTTCGTTGTGCAGTTCGTCGCCTGCGATCTGCGCGAGGTGGCTGAGCATGATCCGAAAAAGAGCAAGTGCCTGCACTTTGTTGAGCGACAGTGGCGCTGCTGGTAAATGCCCTACGAAGTGAGCAGGTTTTGCCCTCCAACATGAGCATTTGCCCTCAATCATGAGCAGCACAGCTATTGATCGGCTGACAAGCCGCTCTAGATGCGGATGGTTGTGCATCGTTTTTGTAAATTCGGAGCGTGCTTCTTACCACGAATCTGGCGGCTCTCTGCTCGAACGAATTTCCAGAACCAGCTAGAAATTGGGTTGACATTCGGAAGAAATCCAGATCTGGCAAATCTGTCCGAACATTCAGAGCCATTTTTGCTCAACATGGCTCTTATGCTGCTCTCATCAATTTACAACTATTGATGGGAGAAAACCGCTTCAGAAGCGACTCGTCCATCGGTTACTGGTTGTGCTGCTCAACATTGAGGGCAAATGCTCATGTTGGAGGGCAAAACCTGCTCACTTCGTAGGGCATTTACCAGCTGCACCACCAATGATGGTGCCATAGCGTTCGGGATGCTCTTTGGTGGCGTCGAGCGTGCAGGAAAGACCGGAGGCTCGCGGGATGCCCGTTCGTTGTTCTTCCATGTGCCATCCTTTCTTGTATCGAACAGGTGGTTATTTCTCATCAGCATACCCCACCGGCGATCTCTCTGCCAAATCCTCTTCTGAGTTCTGACGCTTCCCCCCACTTGACTATCTCTCCACTGAACTCAAGCGTGTCGCGTTAGCCAACATCTGCTGCCGTGACCGAAGCCAGGTGCGCACCGCACTCCTGCGAGCGCGGGAACGCTTGCGTCACAAGCGGGGGGCATCCGTGCCTGTGCCCGTTGCGCTTCGCGCATCACCCAAGACCGGTCCGGAACCCCTGGCGCCACGTCGAGTAGCTCGGTGTCCAGTCGAGTTCACGCCTGGCTTTGGCATTCGTCGTGCCGCGGATCTGCGTCATCAGCGACACGCCGACCTCGCCGATGATCAGACGACCGAGCCAGACCGGGATATGTCGCGGCGGCTTCGCGCCCACTGCCTGAGCAAGCTCGGGAAGCCAGATGCGGACGGGCGCTGGCTCGTCATCGGCAATGTTGTAGACGCCTGGAGCACCACGCTGGATCGCCGCCACCGCCGCCGAGGCAGCGTCGTCCACATGGATGAACGACCACACCCCAGCACCATCGCCGACAATCGGGAACCCGCGTTTGCGTACCGTCGCCACGATCTCCCCGTCGGCAGCCAATCCCGTTCCCGGTCCATAGAGATTGCCATAGCGAAGGGTGACTCCTTCGATGCCGTGAGCAGTGCCCACAGCATGCTCGAGGTAGCGGATCGCCTGAAGCGATTGCTGCTGATTGCGTGGCGGGGTCGGGTCGAGCGGATCCTCCTCGGTCGCGAGGCCGGTGCCGGTGCGCGCATAGTTCCAGTTGCCGTAGCTCTGGGCAATGAACCGCCGGGCACCCGAGGCCATCGCAGCCCCCAGCAGGGAATCTGTCCCTTCGGTCCGCAGGCGGTTCGTCACTGCAAACTCGTCGTCGAACTTCTTGTAATTCTTCACCCCTGTGAGGGCCGTCAGTTGGTGGATCACGACCTCCGGCTTGGCTTGCGAGAGTGCCTGCACGACAGCGGAACGGTCGAGCGCATCGGCAACAACCAGCTGCGCGCCAGCCGCGCGCAGTGGCTCGACGTTCTTTGGGGAGCGGGTCATCGCGACGACCTCGTAGCCGCTTGCGACCAACTGCGGTACCAGCCGCTTCCCGATGGCGCCAGTGGCGCCAGCAACAAATACCTTCATGGAAGATCTCCTTTCGCATGCACATGGATGTGGAGGCAGGACCAGGAACATCGATCATCAGGGTTTTCACCGATTGCTTTTGCGCATGGCGTACCCGACTTTCCTGTCTTCAAAGCTGCCGACCATGTGTAAAACGGGTGGAACGTACTCAAGGATCGCTGTATTGAGGGCAAGTGGCATCTGCTCTGAGCTCTTTTCGCAGTGATCCTGGTCCTCCCTCTCGTCGGGCCATTCCCACACACAGACTTGCCTCCCCTCTGTTCCCCATTCTCAGTCGACCGGGGGCGGCAGGAACCTGTCGTCTCCGCCGAACGCGCGAGGCGTTGTGAGCCCCGGTATCACTTCCCGCACTGCCGCCGACCGAGGGGCAAATGGACGGCGCGCGAGATGAGGAGGAGTTGAGTCAAGAGACTCCCCCGGGACGGCAAGCTCCTGCCCCGAACCAGAGGGAAGGGTCCCTGGAAGACCAGCAGATCAGCGGCTGCGCGTCCGTTGAGCAGATCAGCGGCTGCGCGTCCGTTGAGCAGGTGCTGGCCCGTGGGTGTGGTGATCAGCAGCGTGTTGTCGGTCCAGCGAAAGGTCAGCCCGCCGACCGTAGTACTTTCCATATCATTTCCTCCTGATGGTACATCTCTCTGTTGATAGAACGAACCAGCCCAGAAGTCTGCCTTATTTGACGCGGCCTCTCTGCTGATTCGATAATGCCTCTATGATAACCAGCTAAATGGCTAACAAGCTGACATGCTGAGTATTTCAATGGAGGAAAGAATGCCAAGTTCAGTAGAGCACACTGCAAGGAAACTGAGGCGAACGTTTTACATCTGTGTTCTCAATTTTAAAGGTGGTGTGGGCAAAACAACCACATCCATTAACCTTTCAGACTACTTTGCACGCAGGGGATACCGTGTCTTACTCGTAGACTGTGACCTGCAAGCCAACTCAGGGAGCGGCCTCTTGAAAGAAATTCAGAGACCAACACTTACTGATGTGATCAAAGGGCAAGTATCACTCTACAAGGCTATCCGCCAAGTACGTGAAAATCTCTTCCTGTTGCCATCTGACTCCAATCTTGATACAGCAGCAAAGCATATTATTTCAAGTGGCATGGGTGGATATACTCTCCTTAACCGCTCGCTCAAGTTATTAGAAAAGAGCAAGCAATTAGCTGATTTTGAGAAAAAAGGAGAGATTCCTGCACAGCCTCCTTTTCTCACCTTGACTGAATGTGTATTTGACCTGGTGATCTTTGACAATGCCGGGCTCTCTGCAGTCACCGAGAGTGCTCTCTACAGCAGCGATGCCATGCTCATCCCTGTGGAAATGCAGTATTTTTCTTATGAAGGCATCTTCATCATGATCGAGAAGCTACAGCAGGTCATGGAGAGTATGAATCATGAGTTAGATATCCTTGGCATTATTCCCTACAATATCGACAACCGCATGAACTTGACCAAATCCTACTTCAGGAGCCTCGCTGCATCATTTGCAGAGGAAGTCACCTTTGAAGTGCATACAGATGCTTCTGTTGGCTATGCTCAGGCCGCGGCAAAGACCATCTTTGAATTTGACCCGAAATGTAAGGCTGCACAGGATTTTACGACCCTTGGCAACGAAATCTTAGAACGCGTAGCATCAACTCTCAAGCAAGAAGAAGAGGAGGCTCAAAGATGAGCAGAAATGTCGACGATCCCAATGAGCGCATCCGTCTCCGTCTGGGAAGGCGGTCATCTCAAACACCAGATAGCGAGCAACCTGAAGTGCTTACTCCTGAAAATGTCAGAGGTCCAGCAACTCAAGATACTACAGTGGAAAGCACGCCAACTATTGAGCAATCTGACAGGCTAACTAGTCAAGTTGCTAAACAGCAGAACAATCAGAGTTCTAACATCCCAAATAGCCAATTACTCAACACGACACCTAATCAGCGGTCTAACATGTTAGAAACTGAACAAGTGAACATAGAAACACCTTTACAAGCTGACAGTCCAGACAGCGAACCAGTTGCCAAGTTAAATAATCAGAGTGTGAATGTTTCAACACCTCAGCAAGCCAAAAGTCGAACACGTAAACAAAGTAACAAGTCAACAAGTCAGCAATCTAACCAGCCAACACGTGAGCATACTGCAATGCTCACAAATTCACTCACGAGCAATCTAACCAGCCAACGCGTGAATGAGTCGGCAATGACAAAGAAAAAGGACCGGGAACAGCAAGCCGTTTATCTTTCTCCCGAACAACGCATGCTGCTCAAGTTCCTGGCTCCATTAGAGAATAGAGAATTGAGCGATATCGTTGCCGACGCGCTCGATCTCTACTTTGAACATTCGCCATATAAGCAGGTCCTTCAAATGGTCTTGCAAGCACAGCAGCAACATGAGGTAGAGACTTAGCCAGTTGTATTTTGAGGAGCAACACCGGATACCCGCAACATTGGCAACTTCACCCGATGGAAGGTACACGATAGATACCAGAGCGCTTTCACGGCTACTGCGAGACTTGAAAGCAGAGAAGCCAGGGGGAGCGCCA
>WNGE01023502.1_pt1 | contig 11753 bp, 14 predicted proteins | sample 5400651 | NCBI WGS metagenome assembly WNGE01 (sample SAMN13153370, study PRJNA577476) | soil metagenome | isolation source: 60 cm soil or saprolite under grassland replicate 2 | place: USA:California | collected 2016-06-15 | reverse complement strand
CTGCGCTAGATAGAGCGAATCGCCGACCGCATCGGCGACGTCCTGAATATCCCGCGGCGAATAATTATGGGCCAGGATGTAAGCGTTGCGCTCTTTCTTGAGTCGAGCAATTTCCGACAGCAACCAACGGTGTTCTTCTGTAGGCACGTTGTCGGGCTCGGCCTCAGGCGGAACCGGTGGTATCTCGATCGGCACGGATAGATCGACTCGGTCGATCATGCCGATCGCCTCCTTCGCACGGAGGATTTCGCCAGAGATTGGTTGATCCATCTCGCACCTCAGCTTGATCAGAATTCAGCACAATACTAGCATGGCCAACCGCCCCACTAAATCACCCACCGCTACAGCAATTAAAGGGATCAGTGATGAAGTCGCTAAAAGCAGCGCTTCGTTAAGTTTGGCGAGTGATTTAACACTGAGACCCCCCGTTACATACCCTGCGTCATAATTCGTGGCGGCGCTGACGGAGCGCGTTCTTAAGAAGCACATCGGCGGAGGATGTCGATGTTAAGTCGATGATGAAGCGGTTGAAACAAGCGGTTCTTTTACTGTTTCTGCTGGGATGGGTCTGCACCCCATCGTTCTCCGCCGCGCAAGCTCCAAGTAGAACTAAGCTCCGTTTCGCCGTCGCTGAGCTACTTGCCGATTTACACCGCGGTGAAGAAGGGATTTTTTGCCAGGCGCGGGTTTGATGAGAGATGATCCAAATGAGCACAAGCCTCACTGCGCCAGTCCTGCTCAATCGTTCCGTGGACTACACCACGATCCCCAGCACCATCGCCACCGCGGCTGCCCGCGCGCTCCCACTAAAGTTATTTTCTTCGCTTCGGTGAAACTGCAGCATATGCTGCTCGCGCGTCCGGAGATCGCGACTGTGAACGATCTGGCCGGCAAAAGAATCGCCGCCAGCGGTTCCGGCAATCTCTTCCTACGAGATTCAGTTCGTAATCGACCGCTACCGTCTCGGATCGAAGACCACGATTGTATCCGTCATTAGCTCAACGGACCGCTTGATCGCGATGCACAAGGGGATCGCCGATGCCGCCATCATCTCCGCTCCCCTCGACGTGAAAGGCGAAGAGATGGGCTTGAAGCGGCTCCTGCACACGGGAACGATTTTGTAGATTCCTCAAGCCGGGCTTGTCGCCACGGACGAAAAAATTAAAACCAAACGCGGCGAAGTGCTCGAAGTCCTTAAGGCCCTCATCGAGGGTCTCGAATACACGCTGGCGAACGGGAGGATATCAGCAGCCCTATCAGTAAATGGATGGCGCTTAGTTCCGCTCAAGGCATGAAAGCGTACGATTCCGTGAAAGACACTTTTTCGCGCAATGGAATTCCCACCGAGGAGCAAAGCAAAGCGTACATCGCCATGCTCGCCGCCACCGCCGGCGTGAGCGCCGATCTACCAGCCGCGACGATTTTCGATTTCTCTTTGGCTGCCGCGGCAGCAAAAGAGCTGCCCGGAAAACAATAGCGTTAGCGCGGCGCTACCGATCACGCATGACACCGTTTTACCTCTTTGCATTAGGAATGCGATCGAAGAGTTCACTGGTTTGTCCGATTTCGCGGCGAGATAGCTCGCCGGCCAGCATGGAGACGGCAGATTTGGTGAAGGCACTTAGACTCGATTTGGGGCGAACAACAGCGCGCGTCCTCAATACAACTCCCCTTCGCCTTTTCGCTCTTCGCGCGGGCGCCAACGGAGTAGATAAGCTTCTGCGCGATTGATCGCTTCGTTGCACACGACGACAACAAGAGCGAGAATCAAAATACCACCCAGCGCGCCGGTCGTCGAAAAAAGCGACGTGTTGTAATTAATCAAATAGCCGAGACCCTTGCTTGCGGCGATGAATTCACCGACGACAGCGGCGACGATCGCATAGGGCAGGCTGATCTTTAACCCCGTAGCGATCCACGGCACGATCGCCGGCAGGGTGATTTTCATGAGAACCTGGCGCTCCGTCGCGCCCATGATGCGCAGGACGTTTTTTAGCTCCGCATCGACACTCTTGACGCCGGCAAACGTATTAAAGAAGGTTAAAAAAAATACCACGCTCACCACGAGTATGACCTTCGAGGTGGGACCGATACCGAACCAGATAATGAACAACGGCGCCAGCGCGATGCGCGGAATGCCGTTAAAGGCAACGACGTAGGGGTCTAGAATGTCCGCCAGGACTTCTTTCCTCCCGAGAACAAAGCCGATGCCGATGCCGAATATCGAGCCGATGAAAAAGCCGCTGAAGGTCTCGTAAAGCGTGATCGCCAGATGGCCGAAGATCGATCCGTCGGCGAATACTTCGTAGAGATACAAGAAAACCTTGGATGGACTCGATACCCAAAAGGGGTCGATTAATCTGCCGGAGCTCAATTCCCAAAATGCCAGCAGGACGAGACCGAAAATGAGCCGGTATAAAAACAGACGTCCGCGGCCGATCATTTCATTAAGAATTCATTGGTCACAAGCTCGGCGTAGGGCGAGCGTTTTTTCAAGATTCCCGCCTGTTCGAGAATGTCCTGAGTGACCTGAAAGCTTCGTTCGCTGGTGCGGCCATCCGGGCTCAGCGCAGGGAGTACCGAATTGACGCCGGCCAATAACAGATCTGGCGGCGTTTTGCCCAATGCCGGCTTCAGTGCGTCAGCGACTTGTTCTGGCGTGCTTTTGAGCGCCCATTGATTTGCCTTCGTTAGCGCGCGCACCATTCTGCGCACCAGGTCGGGATCTTTTACCACCGTTTCGGGCCGGACGATCAAATTTTCCATCAGAAACTCCGGGATCGACGGATCATCGCCTTTGGCGTTGTTGATGAACATTATCGCGAACCCACGACTTATTGCCGTCTCCGGCACTGGCGGCGCTGTCAGAGCAACATCCACCTTGCGATTCTCCAGAGCGGCGAGCCAAGTGGGACCGGCGCCGATTGGAATGATCTGCACGTCTTGTTGAGGGTTATACCCTGCTTTTCGAATGACGAAGGCGGCGAGGTGCGCCGTTAGAGCTCCGGGATTCGTGACGCCGACAGTCAGGCCCCTGAGCGCCTTGATTTTCTCGGCCAGCGGCATCGACTCGGTGACGCCCTTGGTCTTGGCGCTCTCCTTGTGCATCGCCCAATTGATGAAGACTCTATTGAGGCCACTCATGACCATCATGAGCTTCTTACCTTCTTGATGCGCCAGAATAACATTGTCGCCAGTCGTGAAACTGAATTCTACGTCGCCGGCGATCAGCGCTCGGATGTCGGGGCCTCCGCCGCCTGTAGAGGTGATATCTAGATCAAGTTTTTCATCGGCAAAGAAACCTTTGCTCTGGGCGATATAAACCGGCGTCATAGAGTGCGCCACGACCGGGATCGTCATTTTGACTTTTCTCGGCGCCTGCGCGCCCACCGGCAGGGTCGACCAGCTAAAACACCAAAGTACTGCGGAAAAAATTGCCGTCAACGGTTTCATACGCAAGTCTCCTTATCTACGCTTCTGTCAACTTTACTTCGGGACGCAATTCCTGCCACAGCCTTTCATACGTGGCACGGAACTCTTGGCTCTCATGAATCTTGAATACATCCCGGGGCCGCGGAATCTTGACGTTCTCGATGGATTTGATCCTGCCAGGCCGAGAGCTCATCAGCACGACACGGTCGGCCAGCGTGATCGCTTCGATCAGATCATGAGTGATGAAGACAATTGTTTTCTTGGACGCGGACCAAAGCTTTAGAAGCTGATCTTGCAAAACGATCCTTGTCTGCGCATCGAGCGGGCCGAAGGGCTCGTCCATCAGGATCAATTCCGGATCGTAAATCAGCGTACGAATAATATTGGCGCGCTGGCGCATGCCGCCCGACAGCTCGTGTGGATAATGCTCCTCAAAGCCGCTCAAGCCGACTCGATCGATCAATTCCCGCGCTCGCGCGCGCCGGACGCCTTTTTCGACCCCTTTAAGCTCCAATGCGATCTCGACGTTTGCGACCAATGTACGCCAGGGCAGAAGATTGTCTTTTTGCGTCACGTAGCCGATTTTCGTGCAGATGCCGTCGATGAGTGCGCCACGAAAAACCACGCGCCCCATGCTCGAACGTAATAGCCCCACGATCAGATTGAGCAGCGTCGATTTGCCGCAACCGGACGGGCCGACGATAGTGACGAACTCCCCTTCGGCAATCGTCAAATCCACCGAGTCCAAGGCCAAAACTTTCTTACCCCGGACTTGATATTCTTTGCGGACGCCTTCGATGGAGAGCAAAGCCACGACGATTCCTACGGGCTAATCTGTGAAATGGAGGCGCCAATGCCGTCCAGCGCGCTTTTGCCATTGGCATCCAAGTTATCGCGCCGTGGCGTATCGTAATTTGCGATATAAGCGGTGCCGCCGACAAAGACTATCGCAGCCGGAAACTCGAGCGGACCATTGCTGCCATTCTTCGCGATCTCCTGCACCTGCCCGTCCGGCGTAACCGTCACGCGATCGAAGGCGAGGCCGTCCGCGCCTTCGAGCAATGGACTCTGCGCCAACAGCGCCGGCTTGCCGCCTTTGCCGTCGGCGCCAATCGTCACTTGCCAAACCGCACCGCGCGCCGTGTCGGCGACATGAAGTACGCCTTTGGAATCGATTTCCAAACCGTTGGCGACGGTCGCCTGCTGCGTCTTGCCGTCGGGAAGTGTGCGCGCGTGCTTTTCGATTTGAACCGCCGGTTGGGCAGCGCCTCCATTGGGGCCGAATCGGTAGACGATCCCGCTTGCGCCGCCGGATACGAAAAGATTTCCCTGGCGGTCAAAAACGATTCCGTTAGCGCCGGCTGTCCCGGTGGCGAATGTTTGGGCCGCTCCCGGCTTTGTGCACGACTTCGCTGAACGGTCCGACCGCGATGAATAGGTCGCCTTGTGGGCTAAATGCGATGCCGGATGGATCTGCGTTGACTTTTTTCCCTTTGATTTCTCGCGCCTCGATCCGGCCGACCACGACCGATTTGGGTGCCTTCGTATCGACGCGAAGAATATTTCCCGTGACCCGATCCGGCAAATAGAGTCGACCCTCTTTGTCGGCCGTAATGCTTTCGACGATCACGGTGCGGTCGGCGCTGGCGGGATCGAGGTCGACTAGAATGGATACCGCCGGACTTCGGCTTTGTATCGTCGCGCAGGCGCCGAGAAAAAGTGCCAGAACTGCAATCGACGTCACTTGCATATCGACCTCCTCTTAGGATTCGGCTGCGTGAGAATATCCGTCAGTTCAATTGTTACAGGACCGGATGCCCTATCGCGTTACCATCAAAGATTCAAGGCTCGCGCCGCGTTGTCCCCGAGGATTCTTTGCCGTTCCCCATTGGCAAGATCGAGCTGTTTCACCTTATTTACTGACTCGAAATCGCCCATCGCCATCGGATAGTCCGTGCCGACGACGACGCGGTCCACGCCGACGACTTGAACCAAATACTGCAGGGCGGCGACGGAATGAACGATCGAATCGAAGTACAGTTTGTTGAGATACTCGGACGGTTTACGGGGAATAATCTTCTGCAGCTCAGGCCGCAATTGATACGCATGGTCGAGGCGCCAGATATTGAACGCGAGCAATCCTCCACCATGGGATAAGCAGAGCCGCAGGTTCGTATACTTCTCGAACATGCCTTTGAGAATCATCCGCTCGATCATCAACGTCGTGCGAAAGGTAAACTGGAGAACGTTCCCGAGGATTCCGGAAAGCGGATCGTCGGCGTCGATGCCGCCTTCGAGCGGATGCACGAACAGCAAGAGATCGAGCGCCTGCACGGCATCTAAAAATGGCTCGAAGCTCGGGTCATCGAGCGGTTTGTCACCCACCGAGTTGCCGATCTCCAACCCTTTGAGCCCCATGTTTTTGGCCTCTTCAGCGATGGCCACCGCGTCCGCAACGCTTTGCAATGGCACGCTGCCAAAGCCGACGAGCCGATCAGCATGCTTTTGGACGACCGATTGAATGGCCTCGTTCTGCTTCCGCGAAAAGTGCGCTGCCACCGCCACCTCCTCCCAATAGAACAATAAGATTGGCGACGGCGAAATCGCCTGCACATCTATATTCATTTCATCGAGCGCCTTGATTCGCGCCACAGCATCGTACGCCCCCGCGCCGAGCCCCGTTCGCATGCCGATCTGGGACGTGACGGACAGTTTGTCACTGTCGAGACGAATCTTCGGCGCGCGCTCTTCGTACTTTCCGGGATGCCGTAGCGCCTCGATGGGAAAGAAATGGGAATGTAGATCAATGATCATGTTTCCGCTGCTCGCATAAACATGCAAGGGGGATTTGAATCGACATTCAATACACCAATCGCGGCGATTTCACTAGTGTAAGCACGCTCTCCGAGTCGCGGCGATTTTCTACTCGAAGGATCACGAACGGGCATGTATCGAATCGGTGATTACCATGTCGGTAAATTCTGACTATGTCGGGAAACTACTTATCCTGGAACCGTCAAAGAAGCCGGCAATGGTGAAATTCATTCGATAAATCAAGTTGCCGAACCAAGGTACGAGATTTGCTGCATAACTTAATCGAAGGCAAGCGAATGCTAAAAATGTTTTCGGACAATAATTACACCAAAAAATAGGGAGGTGCTATGAGGCGCTATTTCAGCTTGGGAATACTTGCGCTGTGCTTGCTGGCAAGTGGACTGGCAAGCGGGGCTTCTGGATGGGAACGCTTGGGCCAACGTGAAGTCGACTTCAGAGGCGACCATGATCGGATCGAAGTCGGGCGCAACGAGGGTAAATACAAGCAGCTGCAGATCAAGGTTAAAGACGCGCCGATCGAAATTTCCAACATGGTGGTAACCTTCGGTAATAACCAGAAATTTAACCCAAAACTACGACACCGGTTTGCCGAGGGATCAGGTAGTCAGACAATAGATCTGCCTGGCGAACGAAGAGTGATCAAGCAAATCGATTTCAACTATCGCAGCATCAACCGTCGAGAGGGCAAAGGGACAGTGGAAGTTTACGGCCGGTGAGATAATCGCCCGAGGTTAGGCTTCCAATGGGGTAGCCCCGTTTGCCGCGGCGCCCCATTTGCGATCCCGCTATCAACGTTTTCAAAGAACCAATGAATTTGGTTTGTCTGAACGGTCATCTCCAGCCCAACTCTTTCAGTGCCTGTTTTAGGTAACTCTGATCGACGTATTTTTCCGGTCCGGGAATGAGTCCTTTCATGCCGGTCTGTTCTGCGTAAATATCGATGACGGTTTTCAATCCGTCCGTTTCGATCTCCAGCTCGGGGTGCCAAGCCTGATTTGTCAGGTAGTAGTCAAGACCTTTCTCGGCTAGGCTCGTTGTAAGCTGAAATTCCCTGGCAAGGAATTCGACGGCGGCTTTCTTATCCTGCTCGAACCATTTCTTGGCCTGCAACACAGCTTTTAAGAAACGCACGACTCGCGGACGGTTTTTTTCCGCCCAGCTCCGCCGCACGGAATAGGCCGACAGAAGGTAGGTGGGAAAAACGTCCGCCATGCGCCCAATCACGTTAAAGCCCGCGTCCTGCGCCTGGAAGGCATTGGGGACTGCGAGCATGGCTGCGGCGATCTGCCCGGCGCCCATGGCGGCGAAAGATGATGTCGTGCCGCCGACGCTAAGCAGTTTGTAATCGCGCGGATATTCGAGCCCTTTGATCTTGAGCGCGCGCCGAAGAACGAACGCCGTACCCGAAGTCAGCGTCGAAGAGCCGATGGTCGCGCCGCGCAAGTCCTCCCACGTTTTGTAGTTCTTTCCGCCCATGAGCATGTGAGTGAGCTTGCTACTGCCGGCGATCATAGCAATATCCATCCCTTGTTCGACCGCCGCTATGGGACCGTCGTTGGCAAGCAGTCCCGCTGAGATCGATCCGGCGATCATTGCTTGGACCGCCGGCGCCGTGCCGCGCATCAACACGACCTCGACGTCGAGCCCCTCGCGTTCGAAGTAGCCGCGCCGCCATGCCGCCCATAAATGGCCGTAGCCGAGTACTTTGGAGGAAACGCCGACGGGAAATTTGATGCGCTCCTGAGCGAGTCCCGACGACGGCAGCTGGATAACCAAAACCAACGCAAACAATATTTGCTTCATGGTGCTCTCTCCTTCGTTTGGTGAGCAGAGCGTCACTGCGAGTCGAACCGGCTGTCTCGGGAATTGGCTGCCTTGTAGCACGCGATGAAGGAGTTGGGAAGCGTAGTAACAAAGCCAGAATCTCACAGTTACGAAGCGGCTTGGTTAGAAACCGGTGCCGAATCTTGCTACAAATAGATGACCCCCGCACAATCCATCCAGCTCCGGCAAGGATTTCATTGGAAGAAGAACTCACACAACATGTCGACGCTCCGGTAAAGCCCGCGTCTCGGCGGTCTCGCTTTCACACTTTCTCTTCGCTCCGCCATCTAGACTACCGCTATCTTTGGACTGGCACACTGATGATGAGCGCCGGTCAATGGGTGCAACAAGTGACTCTGGGTTGGCTCCTTTATGATCTTACCGGCAATTCGATCCTACTCGGCGCGCTCAACGGCCTGCGCGCGGCCCCTTTTCTAGTTACGGGACCAATGGCGGGGGTAGCCGCCGATCGCATGGATCGGCGCAAATTGCTGCTCTACACCCAATGGGCGTTGATCATCACCGCTGTCGCCATGGGCGCGCTGGTCGCCTCGCCGTACTTAAGTGTCTGGCATATTTTTCTTTTCACCCTGATCACGGGCATCGCCTGGACGATTACCGAGCCGGTGCGCATGAGCATGATCCCCAACGTGGTGCCGAAGGAAGATCTGGCCAACGCCGTTGCCCTCAACTCCGGCGGCTTTAACTTGATGAAAGTCATCGGTCCGGCGCTCGGCGGCGGCCTGATCGCCTGGTTCGGCGCCGCGGACAATTTCTTTGTCCAAGCCATCGCTTACTCTGGCGTGCTGGCGATGATCTATCTCATGCATGTCCCGCCCCATCGCGCCGAGGCGAAGCGCGACACCGCGCTTGCCAATCTCAAGGAAGGCTTCGCTTACGTCTGGTCCACGCCGGCTGTGCTAGCGTTGCTGACGCTCGCTTATGTGCCGCGCGTTTTCGCCGTACCCTATCAAACGCTAATGCCCGTATTTCAAAAAGACGTGCTCAAGATTGGTCCGGAAGGATTGGGCCTATTGATGGCCGCCCCTGGCATCGGCGCGGTCATCGCCGTGCTGACGCTGGCGTCGCTCGGACATCGCGTCAGACGCCAGGGTCTGCTGCTGGTCGGCAGTATCGTGGTTCTCGGCGGATTTCTGATTTTCTTTTCTCAGATCACCTGGTTTCCCCTCGCGCTCGTTACTTTGGTGATCGTCGGTGCGTTTCAAATGTTCTTTCTCGCCAGCACGGCTACGATACTTCAATTGGTCGTACCGGACGAACTGCGCGGCCGTGTTTTGAGTCTTTACATGCTCGACCGCGGCTTCATGCCGCTGGGCGCGCTGTTCGCTGGCACAACGGCGCACTTCATCGGCGCACCGCTAACCGTGGCGACCATGGGCGCCATCGTCATTGCTCTGACACTGTTTGTCGCCTGGCGCATTCCCGCCATTCGAGCGCTTTAGATACGATTGCGCTGGAATGAAGCTGAGCAGATGTGTGCAAGCCCGGAGTGAATGGCTCCGACGGCCAAAAACTTTCACGACTCTGCCATGACGGTCGTCATCGAAGGATTCGACGTCTCAATTCGTCTAAATGTCAGTCCAGAGGCGAATCGACTAACGGACGCCTGCGCGCCGTCTGCTGGACATTTATTCCACCATGGCGTATCAGAATGACACTTCCTTCTGTGCCATTTTTCTCAATACGACTTTCGGAGGATCAAGTATGTTAAGAAAAAAAATTGTCGGCGCCTTGTTGCTCGCGCTGTGCTTGTCATTGGCAGGTCAATCGACTCAAGCGCAGCCGGCACAGGAGTTCCAACCTCAAGTCGGCCAGGAAGGTAAAGATGTCATTTGGGTGCCGACGCCGCAGGAGTTGGTGGACAAAATGCTCGACATGGCCAAGGTCACACCAAAAGATTTCGTGATCGATCTCGGCTCGGGGGACGGTCGAACGGTTATAACAGCAGCCAAGCGCGGTGCCAAAGCGCTCGGCATTGAATACAATCCGGAGATGGTCGAACTATCGAAGCGCAGCGCTGCCAAAGAAGGCGTCAGCGACAAAGCGAGTTTTATGAAAGCCGACCTGTTCGAAAGCGATTTTTCACAGGCCCAAGTGATCACCATGTTTTTGTTGTCGAGCATTAACATGAAGCTCAGGCCAAAGATTCTCGATCTTAAGCCCATCTCTGGATCGTGCCGGCGAAAGTCGAAGGCACATGGAACCTGACCCAGGGCGAGCTGACGCTCAAACAAGCCTTTCAGATGATCTCAGGAACTCTCAAATCCGGCAGTAGCGTGACGCCGATAAATGGCAAGCTCAATGGCGAACAGATCTCTTTTACAGCCGGCAACATATCCTACACGGGTCGCGTCAATGGAAACTCCATGGAGGGGAGCGCCGCCGGTACCAAGTGGAGCGCGACACGGGCTGGAAAGTGACGCGCATCGGAGAAAAATTAGAAATGAAAAGGCCGGGGCTCCAGGCTCGGAGCGTTGCTAATTCAAGTGCGCTAAAAGTTTTTTTACCCTCAGCTCTCCCTTCTGCCGCTTAGGCTTGCTATAAGAATTATCAATTAGTTTTCGGAGGAGGTTTATGAACAGAGTATTTGCCACACGAAAATTCATCCTGTTGTTGTTGCTGTGCCAGTCGTTGGCGGTCGGACTTGGGCATGCGCAGCCGGCCAAAGAATACCAGCCCGAAGTCGGCCAAGCGGGCAAAGACGTCGTATGGGTGCCAACGCCGCAAGCGCTGGTGGACAAGATGCTCGAAATGGCGAAAGTGACGCCGAAGGATTACGTCATCGATCTCGGCTCGGGCGACGGGCGGACCGTGATTACCGCGGCCAAACACGGTTCCAAGGCCCTCGGCATCGAATACAATCCCGACATGGTCGAGCTATCGAAACGCAACGCTGCCAAAGAGGGAGTCACCGATAAAGCCAGCTTCATGAAAGCCGACCTCTTCGAAAGCGACTTCTCGCAGGCGCAAGTCATCACCATGTTTCTGCTGCCCAGCATCAATATTAAGCTCCGGCCCAAGATCCTCAATCTGAAACCCGGTACACGCATCGTCTCAAATACCTTCGATATGGAAGACTGGAAACCCGATGAATCAGCTTCCGTAGAAGGCTGCATGAATTGGTGCACCGCCCATCTTTGGATCGTGCCGGCGAAAGTCGAAGGCAGCTGGAAAACGCCTCAAGGAGAATTAGTGCTAAAACAAACTTTCCAAATGCTCAGTGGAACGCTCAGAAACGGTAACGCAACGGCCTCGATAAGCAATGCAAAAATGACCGGCGATCAAATTATCTTTACCGCTGCAGGCACCCAGTACACCGGCCGCGTCAACGGCAATTCCATAGAAGGAACTGCCGGCGGGAACAAGTGGAACGCGACACGGTCGGGGAAGTAGACGTGGAAAGGAAGAAATCGCAGTGAGCGCTCGGCGCTCCGCGGTTTCAATTAGAATTGGGAATAACGACGAAGCGGGCTGCCGGGAGCGCGCTTCGTTTTTTTGGACCTTAACACTCAGAATTTTTTAGCGCCGGGTCCGGCATATATTTCGAGCTTATTACCGTCGGGGTCGAGAAAGTACGCCTGCGGGCCCCAGAAAACCCCCTGATTGCGGTCTTCTATATTAAACACTTCGACGCCGTTCTT
>WNGE01007599.1_pt1 | contig 11753 bp, 9 predicted proteins | sample 5400651 | NCBI WGS metagenome assembly WNGE01 (sample SAMN13153370, study PRJNA577476) | soil metagenome | isolation source: 60 cm soil or saprolite under grassland replicate 2 | place: USA:California | collected 2016-06-15 | reverse complement strand
TCGGCATCGGCGCCGACGGGACGCTCTACTTCGGTTACCAGAATGGAGACGGCCGCCCCAAGATCGCCATCTCGCATGATCGGGGCCTGAACTGGACGGACGCCGGGGACGTGGGGACTCCTTTCGGGATCCAGAACACCTCGTTCCCGGTCGTGACGGCAGGCGACGCCGACCGCGCCGCGTTTTCGTTTCTCGGCACGCCCTCGGCTGGCAATTTCCAGTCCGCCGGTTTTGACGGCGTGTGGCACCTCTATTCCTCGCACACGTTTGACGGCGGTTTGACCTGGACGACCGTGGACGCGACGCCCAACGATCCCGTTCAGCGCGGATGCATCTGGCTGCAGGGCGGAAGCAACCCCTGCCGTAACCTGCTCGACTTTATGGACTCGACCGTGGACGAGATCGGCCGGGTCCCTGTGGGTTACGCCGACGGCTGTGTCGGCACCTGCGTGCAGGGCTCCTCGATCACCCGCGCCTCGATCGCCACGATCGGCCGCCAGACGTCCGGCCGGCGCCTCTTCGCGGCCGGAGACTCCGTGCCTCCGCCGTCGGTCTGCGCTCCGCTGGCGCTGGATGACTCGGCGACGACGCCGGAGAACACGCCGGTAAGGATCCCGGTGCTCGCCAACGACCAGGATGGCCGCAGTCCTCCATTGACGATCACCGGTGTCACGCAGCCGGCCAATGGCTCGGCCGCCGTCAACGGCGACGGAACGATCACCTATACGCCCAACAACAACTTCAACACCTTCGACCGGGGCCCGGACACGTTCACCTACACGATCCAGAACGGCCAGGGGCTTTCGGCGAGCGCGAACGTCGGCGTCGCCGTAAGGCAGTTCTGTCCACTGGCGCCCGGGGCGAGGTTCTTCGACAACCTCGATCCGCAGACGTCCGTGTACACGGCTTCCAGCACGCGCAGCGTCGGAGGCTGGTCCGTCACGACGGATCCCACGGCCCACAGCCTCTCCCACGACTGGGTCGTCCTGGATGATCAGCCGGGCATTCCCGCCCTGACCCAGAAGGACGACACGCTGACCCTGCCTTCGCTGGGTCTCTCCTCCTCGAGCGTCATGAACTTCTGGCACAACTTCGACTTCGCACGATTCCCGGGACCGCCCGGCGTCTTTACGGTTCGCTACGAGAGCGGCGGCGTGCTCGAGATCTCCGCCGACGGCGGAACGGTCTGGAGGGACTTAGGCCCCTACATCACGGCCGGCGGTTACAACGGGACGGTGGACAGCGCGGCGACGAGCCCGATCGCCGGGCGGCAGGCCTGGGTCGGCTCGAGCGACGGCGATCTCCTGGCCGGGCGCGCCGACGCGATGCATCTGGTCTCGGTCAACCTCGGGGCGGCGATCCAGGCCCTCTACGGCTTGGCCCAGGTGCCGCAGGGTCTGATCCGCTTCCGGCTCGGCGGCACGTTCCAGGTCCTGATCGGCGGCATCCAGGGAAGCGGCTGGGGAGTGGACGACATCGAGGTGACCAACACGCTGGTCGTTTCTCAGTGCGATCATCCGCCGATCGTCAAGGACGACACGGCCAACACGACCACGGCCAGGCCCGTGACGATCGCCGTTCTCGCCAATGACTTCGACCCTGACGGCGACCCGATGACCGTCACCGCCGTCACGAGGCCCGCTCACGGCACGGCCGTCATCAACGGCAGCGCCCCGAACAACACGGTCAACTACACGTCGAGCTCCGGCTTCACCGGGACGGACAGCTTCTCTTACACCGTCAGCGACGGCAGGGGCGGGACGGCGAGCGCGAGAGTCACCGTCGCGGTCTCGACACCGCCCAACCATCCGCCGGTGGCCGTGGACGACACGGCGACGACGACGAAGAACAAGTCGGTCACGATCGCCGTGCTCGCCAACGACTCCGACCCGGACGGCGACCCGCTGACGATCACGTCCGTTTCGATCGCCTCCAACGGATCGGTCACGGCGGCCGCGACGAAAGTGACCTACACGCCGAACCACAACTTCCTGGGCACCGACTCCTTTACCTACTCGATCACCGACGGCCGTGGCGGCACGGCCTCGGCGCGCGTCACCGTCAGCGTCGTCGAGGGGGCGAACCACAAGCCCAAGGCTATGGACGACACGGCGACGACGGGGGCGGGCCGGCCGGTCACTGTCAACGTCGTGGCCAACGACACCGACCCTGACGGCGACACTCTGGCAGCCACGAGCGTCACGCAACCTTCCAACGGAATGGCCGTCACCAACGGCAACGGCACCGTGACCTACTCGCCCAATTCGGGCTTCACGGGAGCGGACGCCTTCCATTACACGGTCTCCGATGGGCGCGGCGGTACGGCCACGGCCCGCGTCAGCATGACCGTCCAGGCGACGTCGCCGCCCCCCAACAGTCAGGCGGAAGGCAACGGCTCCGTCTCCGACGGGGCCGGCGGAAGGAACGGATTCTCTTTCCTGGCCCAGTCGCAGCAGGGGCACACCGGAGGCGAGATCGGCTACGCGAGCGACTCTTCCGGAGTCGATTTGACGGGAACGGTGGAAGTCCTGCAGATGGCCGCCAACGCGGCGGACTTCTCCGGCCCGTGCACGCTCGGAGCGAAGAAGACGCCCTGCCGTTTTGCGGTCCACGCCGAAGACAACGCGACACCGGGCACCGGCTCGGACCGCTTCCGGATCCAGATCTACAACGTGAAGGGGATCCTCATCCACCAGAGCGACGGGACGCTGCTCGACGGCGACATCCATTTCGGCGGAAACTAGACCGAGGAAACCGGGGAGGGCCGCGCGCTCTCCCCGGTCCCTGCCGGAGGAAGCGTGAAGGGACTCTGCCTGTCCGCGTTGGTCCTGTTCTCGGCCGCGGAATGCTCGGTTGCTCTGGCCGAAAAGTTCGATGCTTGCTCGCTGCTGACGCGGCGCGAGATCGAAACGATTCAGGACGACCGGGTCGCCTCGACCAAGGCGAGCGAGCCCCAGCGCGACCACTTCGCCGTCTCCCAGTGCTTCTACACGCTCGCGACGTTTTCAAAGTCCATCAGCCTCGAGGTCACACGTCATCGCGCCGGCGAAGCCCAAGGGCCGCGGGTGCACTGGAAGCAGATGTTCGCCCGGGCGCTGGAGAAGGGGAAGGAAAAAGAGGACGAGGCCGAGTCCGAGGAGAAAGCCGTCCCCGAGAAGAGGAAGGAGGCCGCGGCGAGGCCTCGGCCCGTCTCCGGTGTGGGCGATGAAGCCTACTGGGACGGCTCCACTCTGGGCGGAGGACTCTTCGTGCTGAAGGGGGACGCCTACTTTCGCTTGAGCGTGGGCGGCCCCGAGCCCGAGGCCGTCAAGATCAAGAAGCTGAAGAAGCTCGCTCGCGAGGCGCTCAGGCGCCTTCGGTAACCGTCGCTCCGCGCTTGCGCGGGATCTGTGCCCTTCGGGCGCACCGGCGAGCGACTCGGCCGGATGCGGCCTCGATCGCTCGCCTGATCCCGCGCAAGCGCTTCGCTCCCGCGGCGCGAGGCTCCTCCCTCCGGTTACTCGGGAGACTCCTCGCGCCGCGACCGGGGCCGAGAACGAGGATTACCTGGACGGGCTCCCGGGAGAGATCCCCGTTAACGGTCCGCGTCCTCCCCTTCCTTCTCGACGCGGTCTTCGAGCCTCGTCAGGCGCTCCACGATCCGGTCGAAGACCTTCTGCCGGTCGCCATGCGTCTCCGGCGTGACGTTTGGCGAAGGGCGCGCGAGGAGGTCGCGCGACCATTGCAGGACCTCGATCCTGACCTCTGTGTAGTCGGAAGCGTAGAGATTGGAAGGGAGACTATCGGGACTGCTCTCGCGAAGCGCGCCGAAGATCGATCGGGCCTCGGCGTCCGACAGCTCGAGTCGCTTCTGTTTTCCGTATCCGCCGCGCGCGACGGGGCGGGCGAGAGCCTGGCGTCCCTCCAGTTGAAGCAGCCACCCCCGCCCCCCGGCGTCCGGCCTCTCCGGTCTGCGCAGCGCGGTCAAGCGCAGAGTCTCCGGCGCGAGGACTCCCGTCGAGAGCTTCGCGAGGGCCTCGGCGAGGCTCGCGGCAGTCACGCCCGTCCCTGCCCGCTCGCCGGCGAGGCGGAGGATCCTGGACGCGAGCGCGGAAAGCGCTTCCGACTGTTCTCCGTTCGCAAGCTGCACGACCCCCTTCGTCTTGCCGGCGATCGACACCACGATCTTTCCGCGGAGCCTCACCTTATCGCTCTCGTCGCCGAGCTGGGAAGGCATCGCCCCGAAGCGCGCCTCCTTCAAGGCGCTCGCGATGGACAGGATCTCCGGCCGCGAGAGCCGGATCTGGGCGCGGTCGTTCCAGATGCCGACACCGTTGCCGAAGAGCCTGGCCGAGATCCGATCTTTCTCCTCGACCCATGTCACTTCGATCCGCAGCGTCTTCGGATCCCGCTTGCCCGCGGCGAGCTCCGCTAGCGGTTTGCCGATCTCGTCTTTCGGAGACTCCCGTCCGGTTTCGCGTTCCGGCTCGGAGGGCAGCCCGGAGACGGATCCGGCGAGCAGGGCGGCCAGGAGCGCGGCCGCGGCGGTTTTCTTCGGCATCGGGATCCGGCGTATTCCCTCATCGTCCGTCTCGGCTGTCAACGGCATTGAGCGAGAATGAGGTGAGACCCTCATTGTTTCGTCCGTGACGGCTTCCTATTCTGACGGCGGATGGACACAAGGGATCCTGTCCGGGTGCTCGTTGCCGACGACCACACGGCCATGCGTGAAGGAATCGTCCGGATCCTGCGCAACAGCGAGGAGATCGAAGTCGTCGGCGAGGCGGGCGACGGAGCCGAAGCGACGCGCAAGGCGCTGGAGACCAGGCCCGACGTCGTCGTGATGGATCTCTCGATGCCGAGGGTCTCGGGCTTCGAGGCGACCCGCCGTATCCGGGAGGCCCTGCCGCAGACCCGGATCCTCGTCCTGACGATGCACGACGAGGACGAGTACATCGTTGGATCGGTGCGCGCGGGGGTGTCGGGTTATCTCTTGAAGGATGAGGCGCCCTCGGAACTGCTGCCGGGGATCCGCGCCCTGAAGGACGGGAAATGCTATTTCGCGCCCTCGACCTTCCAGGCTCTGGCGCGCGCCTGCCGCGCCCGCCTGCCGGATTTCGTCGATCCCCGCGGGCAGTCCACTGGCGGCGAGCGCGGCGCCGGATGAGGGCTTTCTTCGCCGGAAAATGAGGGGAGTCCCTCATTGCCGGCTCCCGCGCCGCAAACGACGATGGCGCCGAAGAGGAGGTCGTGACGCGCAATCTGCCGATGCCATCCTCCACAAACCGGCCTGTGGCCGGTCGGGTATGCGGGCCTTTCGAACGGACGTCACACCTTTGCCCGGCGCCATCCCACCATCCCTTCCCTTTTTCGGCGCCGGGGGCCTTCGGGCTTTCGGCAGAGCCCGGAGGCTTTTTTTTGGCTTCCAGCCGACCTAGCCGGGTGAAAGACAACCCGTACTTCGCGGTACACTCACGCGCCAATTCTGGGAGGCTCGATGCGCTACACGCCGGAGGAGCGTGAGGCCCTAATCAAGCGCTACGAGGAAGGCTCGACGCGGCTTCGCGATGCCTTCGCGAAAGTGCCGCGCGAAGCCTGGAAGTGGCGCCCGGATGCGGGCAAGTGGTCCGTCTACGAGGTCGTCTGTCACTGCGCCGACGCCGAGATGAATGCCGCGGCGCGCATCCGGTACCTCGTGGCGGAGGAGAAGCCGGTCATCCACGGGTATGACCAGGCCCGCTGGGCCAGGGTCTTCGATTACCACTCCGCGAAGATCGAGCTGGCGCTCGCGGCCGTGGACGTGATGCGGGCCCACACCGTCAATCTCCTGCGGCAACTGCCGGAAGAGGCCTGGTCCGCGGAGGGCACGCACACCGAATCGGGTCGTTACACCGCCGAGGACTGGCTGACGATTTACGCGGAACACCTGGAGAAACACGCGCGGCAGATCGAGCGCACTCTCGAGGCCTGGCGGGCGGAGCAGACCAGGCCGAGCTGAGCCGGGATCTCGTCAGCGCAAGAAAAGGAGAGAAGCGTCATCGTGTTGAAAGATTTCAAGGCCTTCCTGCTGAAACAGAACGCGCTCGCTCTCGCGGTGGCCGTCATCATCGGCGCTGCGATCGGGAAGGTCGTCAGCTCGATCGTGGAGGATCTGATCAATCCGCTCATCGGCCGGATGCTGCCCGGTGGCGACTGGCGCAACGCCCGCATTGTGCTGGGATCGGGGTTCGATCCCAAGACGGGGAAGCCCTTCGAATCGGCCATCACGTACGGTCATCTCCTCGGGTCGGTCGTGGATTTCGTGATCATCGCCTTCGTGGTCTACATGATCATGCGCGTCTTTCTCCCCAAGCCCGACGAGAAGGCGCCGGAAACGAAGGAGTGCCCGCAGTGCAAGGAGCTCATCCCCGCTGCCGCCACGCGCTGCAAGGCCTGCACCCAGCCTGTCTAATCGTCGCTCCGCGCGCTCCGACATCGTGGCTCGAGAAGGTTTGTAGGGGAGGGCCTTGCGCCCTCCCGCCCCGTCGTCTTTTTCGTGCCGTAGGGGAGGGCCTTGCGCCCTCCCGCCCTTCGTCACTCGGTGCTGAGAAGCATCGTGCCTATGCGAGACGCCTCGTCGAGAAGCATCGTTAGGTCTTCTTCTTGCGTGCGAAAGTTCACGATGCAGACGCGGAGGGCGGCGCGCCCCTTCAGGATCGTCGGCGCGAGGAAGAAGGAGCCGCCGCCGAGCAGGCGATTGGCGATCCGCCGGTTGATCCGGTCGAGATCCTCGTCGGACAAAGAGCGGTCTCTCGGCCGGTAGCGGAAGTTCGTAATCGAGAGGACCGTCGGCGCGAGCCTCTCGAAGTCGGGCCGGCGGTCCACCTCGTCGGCCAGGAAACGCGCGAGGTCCACGTCGTTCTCGATCGCGCGGGCATAGCCGCGGCGGCCGTGCGTCTTCAATCCCATCCAGACTTTCAGGGCCTTGAAGCTGCGCGACAGCTCCACGCCCCGCTCCGCGAACCACGCGGGACCGGGAAAGGGAGATTCGGGATCCGAGGCGAGGTACTCCGGGAATTTGCGGAAGGCGGCCGAGAGCCGCCCCGGCTCCTTGACCAGCGCCGCTCCCGCTTCGTACGGGACATACAGCCACTTGTGAGGATCCGCGGCGATGGAATCGGCCCGCTCCATTCCAGCGAAGAGCGGCGCAAGTTTGCCCGAAAGTCTCGCCATCGCTCCGTACGCCCCATCCACGTGAAACCAGAGGGATTCACGGCGGCAGAAGTCGCCGATCTCTTCCAGCGGATCGATCGCCCCCGTGTTGACCGTGCCGGCGTTGCCGACGACGATCGCCGGTGTAAAGCCCTGCCGGCGGTCCGCTTCGACGGCCGGCGCGAGCAGGTCCATCCGCAGGCGGAAGCGCTCGTCTGTCTCGATCTTCCGAAGCTGCCGCGTCCCGATCCCGAGCAGATCCACGGCCTTGTCCACGCAGTGATGAACCTGGTCCGAGGCGTAGACCGTCAATCGGGGCCGCCCCTCTCCCGCGAGCCCCTCTTCCCGCACGTTTCCCTGGGTCATGGCGCGGCGCGCCGCAGCGAGCGCCGTGAAGTTCGCCATCGAGCCTCCCGAGACGAGAATCCCCTCCGCCGTTTCCGGATAGCCCAGGAATTGCGCCAGCCACCGCATCACGCGGTGCTCCACGTGAATCGCGGCGTGATCGCCTCCCCAGCAATTCGGATTCATGGCGGCGGCCATGTAGTCGGCCGCGATGCCGACGGGGTCCGCGGTGGCGTTGATGAAGCCGAAGAATCGCGGATGCGAGTTGCCCATCGGGAAGGGGAGAATGTGCTCGCGTGCGAAGGCGAGGGTCTTCTCGATCGGCTGGCCCTCTTCGGGAGGCGGCTCGTCGAAGAGCGCGGCACCGGCGCCGACCTTCCCGAAGACGGGACGCGAGATCAGACCGGCGCGGTGGTCCGCCACCGCGTCCGCGGCCATGTAGCCCAGCCGCCGGATTTCCTCAGGAGTCAGATCGAAAGAAGAGCTTCTCATCGGTTCATTCAATCATTTTGTGGGAAGGCACGGAGTCGCGGATGGCCAGGGAGATATGATGTGAACTAATCCGGATAAGATTCAGCGCCAGGGGGGTTGCGGCAGTGCCCAAGCACGTGTTTCGTATCGGGATGGCCTTCGTTGTGGCGCTGGGCTCGGCCGTCTTGCCGAATCGTTCTGCTGATCGGGTCCCCCTGAAACTGAGCAGTCCCTTCTCCTCCAGGACAGCGCTTCACGCTGGACACGCGCCCCCAAGCCCTCCCTCGGCGAACAAGGTCACTCTGACGGACTCTCTCGAGCGCATGCCGCTCTACTTCATCGAGAACCGGGGCCAGCTCGATTCCCGGGTGGCCTACTACGTTCAGGGTCGGGACACGACTCTTTACTTCACGGCTGACGGAATGACGCTCGCCCAGACCGACCGGAGGGAAGAAAACGGCGCGAAGGCCAGGCTGGAGAAGGCATCTCTCGGTCGAGACGGGATCCAGAGACCGGATCCGGTGAGCCGCTGGGTTGTCAAGCTCAATTTCGTCGGGGCAAACCCGAACCCGAAGATCACGGCAGGTGACAGGATGCCCGCCGTCCTCAGCTACTTCAAGGGGCCCAAAGAGAAGTGGAACGCCGGTCTCTCGACGTACGGCTCAATTGCCTACTCCGATCTCTGGCCGGGAATTGACCTGGTCTATTCCGGGACGGCCAACCGCGTCAAGTACACCTTTCTGGTGAAGCCCGGGGCCGACCCGGCCCGGATCAGGTTGGCGTATCGCGGTGTCGAGGGGATCCGTTTGAACGAGGCCGGGCAGCTCGAAGTGGCGACGCCCGCGGGAGTGCTCCAGGACGACAGGCCGTACGCCTATCAGGAAGTCGAGGGGCGTCGCGTGGGAGTAAACGTGGCGTACTCGCTCGATCGAGCGTCGGCCGGCGGGCCGCACCGATACGGATTTGCAGTCGACTCCTATGACCGCGGCAAGCCTCTCGTGCTCGACCCGGCTGTGTTCGTTTACGCCGGATACATCGGCGGCAGCGGCATCGATGCCGGCTTCGGCATCGCGGTGGACAGTTCGGGCAATGCCTATGTCACGGGATTCACCGACTCCACCGAGGCGACGTTCCCCGTGACCGTCGGGCCGGACCTGACCTACAACGGCGGCAGCATTGACGCCTTCGTGGCGAAGGTCAACGCTGCGGGCACCGCGCTCGTCTACTGCGGCTACATCGGCGGCAGCGGCGAGGATGCTGGCTACGGCATCGCGGTGGACAGTTCGGGCAACGCCTATGTCACCGGATATACCCTCTCCACACAGGCCACGTTCCCCGTGGCCGTCGGGCCGGACCTGACCTACAACGGCGACAGCGGCGGCGGGGATGCCTTCGTGGCGAAGGTCAACGCCGCCGGTAGCGCGCTCGTCTACTGCGGCTACATCGGCGGCAACAACGACGATTTTGGCTATGGCATCGCGGTGGACAGTTCGGGCAATGCCTATGTCACGGGACAAACCTTATCCACACAGGCCACGTTCCCGGTGACCATCGGGCCGGACCTGACCGCCAACGGTGACTCTGACGTCTTCGTCGCCAAGGTCAACGCGGCTGGCACCGCGCTCCTCTACTGCGGCTACATTGGCGGCAGCGGCTTCGATATTGGCCGCGGCATCGCGGTGGACAGTTCAGGCAACGCCTACGTCACGGGGTCAACCGCCTCCTCCGAGGCCACGTTCCCCGTGACCGTCGGGCCGGACTTGACCTTCAGCGGCGGCCGGGACGCTTTCGTGGCGAAGGTCAGCGCCGCCGGCACCGCGCTCGTCTACTGCGGCTACATCGGCGGCAACAACGACGATTTTGGCTATGGCATAGCAGTGGGCAGTTTGGGCAACGCCTATGTCACGGGACTCACCGACTCCACCCAGGCCACGTTCCCCGTGGCCGTCGGGCCGGACCTGGCCTACAACGGCGGCACCTACGACGCCTTCGCGGTGAAGATCCCCTGTCTCCGGTGCCCGCGAGTCATCCGATTCCGCTAGATCCGAATTCGCAACCGGGGGAAAGTGATTCGGGAGCAGTGAGATCGGACTTGGGTAGTCGACCGCGATGCCGACGGGGTCCGCGGCGGCGTTGATGAAGCCGAAGAATCGCGGATGCGAGTTGCGCATCGGAAAGGGGAGATAGAGATCCTTCAATTATCTGTAGAGGGGACAAAAGGCGGGCGGGGACGAGCCCCGCCCCTACGGCATGAAGGACAACGATGTAGGCCTGCGCTCGGCTTCGTGCCGTAGGGGCGGCCCTTGCGGCCGCCCGCCTCCCGGCGTCGTCAGTCGTCCATTGTCGGGGGCGGGGACGAGCCCCGCGCCTACGGCACGAAGGACAACGACGTAGGCCTGCGCTCGGCTTCGTGCCGTAGGGGCGGCCCTTGCGGCCGCCCGCCTCCCGGCGTCGTCAGTCGTCCATTGTCGCGAGCCCCGCCCTCGCGGCACGAAGGACAACGATGTAGGGCTGCGGTCGGCTTCGTGCCGTAGGGGCGGCCGTTTGCGGCGGGCGGACCCGCCGCATGTCGCGTCCCTCGGCCGCTGTCGCGTCCGACGACGCTCGGAACGCGGCCGCCCGCCTCCCGGCGTCGTCAGTCGTCCATTGTCGGGGGCGGGGACGAGCCCCGCCCCTACGGCACGTAAAGCACGACGAAGACTACGACGTTGGACCTTATGCCTTAGAACTCTTCACTTGATGACGCCGCAGCCCAGGCGCCCGCCCGCGTTGCCGGTGGGCTGGGTCTTCAGGTCGTCCTCCTTTTCGTGAAAGACGACGGAGCGGCCGACGACCGAATTGGCCCCCGCCTTGACTGTGACCAGGTCCGAAGTGATGTCGAGATCGCCTGTGCCGTCCGCCTTGATTTCGATGTTGCCGAGGTCTCCCGCATGACGTTTGGTGTCCATCGGCCCGGCATGAGGGTTGCCGGCCGGGTTGAAGTGTCCGCCCGCGGACTTCGCCTCCGGATCGGAGCAATCGCCTTTCTCGTGGATGTGCAGGCCGTGCGTTCCGGGGGGCGCCTTTTCGATGTGCACGTGCACTTGCACGCCGCCGGTTGAGACCTCCTCAAACGTCGCGGTGCCGGTCACCGTCGAACCGCTCTTGGACTCGATGGTCGCGCTCGCCTTGCCTGCGCCGTCTTTCTTGGGAGCCGGCGCCAGGGCGGCAAAGACGAGGACCGCTCCTGCCGAGAGAGCTAGAATGGAGATAGTTCTGCCTTTCATCATTTCCTCCTTCATCCGGGGATGATAGAAGATACGACGGGCAAAGGACACCACTCATGAAAGGCCTGGTTCCGCCAGTGGAGGTCTCCCGGCTGCTCCTTCTTGGCCTCGTCGCCGCGGGTGCGATCGTCTCGGTCGTCGGCTCGGGTACTCTTTCCGCGTTCGCGGGAGGTTTCGCCGCCGGCGCGGGGTCCGCGTTCGTGTTCTCGCGGTTGAAGCGGCCGGCCGCGGAAGGCGAGCCGGGGACCCCCCGCCCCGATGAGGAAAACTCATGAGGGTGCTCGTCGTCGAGGACGAGGAAAAGATCGCACAGTTCCTGAAGAAGGGCCTGACGGAGAAGGGCTACACGGTCGAGGCGGTCGGCGATCCGGACTCGGCCCTCCAACGGATGGAGGCCGCGCCGTTCGACCTGCTGATTCTCGACCTTCTGCTCCCCGGATCGCGCGACGGGCTGGACGTCTGCCGTGAGGTGCGCGCCCGCGGCATCCGCGTCAAGATCCT
>WNGE01007597.1_pt1 | contig 11756 bp, 9 predicted proteins | sample 5400651 | NCBI WGS metagenome assembly WNGE01 (sample SAMN13153370, study PRJNA577476) | soil metagenome | isolation source: 60 cm soil or saprolite under grassland replicate 2 | place: USA:California | collected 2016-06-15 | reverse complement strand
CGAAGAGGTTTTTGATTCCTCTGCAGAGGTGAAGGCTTTTTACGACATTGATACTCCGATCACGGTAGCTGCACTGGACGCGGGCGGGGCTGAGTACCTGAAGCCGGAGCAGGTTGCTGGTTTTGACATTTATTTCAGCTTCACCGGCGGACCCGTGCTACGCAAGCTTGAAAGCAAATTTGGCGCGCAAAGAGCCGTCCCGCTGTACTGCTCGTTTGATCCTGGAAACAACCAGTTATCGACTCCACAGAGCCGCTTCGCCAGCGATCTGAGTTACATGGGTACGTACGCCCCGGATCGTCAATCCAAACTTGAAGAATTTTTTTGCAAGCCTGCACGGGCATTGTTGGAAAAGCGGTTCCTCATTGCCGGTCCTCAATACCCAGCTGAGATCAAATGGCCAGCTAACGTGCGGCAAATCATTCATCTTGAGCCGCGGCTTCACGCGCCGTTTTATTGTTCATCGCGGCTCACTTTAAATTTAACGCGGCGAGAAATGGTTGCGGCTGGCTATTCTCCCTCCGTGCGTTTATTTGAAGCGGCCGGTTTCGGAGCGACAATTGCATCGGATCGCTGGCCGGGATTGGAGACGTTCTTCACTCCGGGTGAGGAAATTCTTCTTCCCAATTCCGGACGGGACGTGATCGGCTGTCTCACAGAAATGTATGAAACGGAAATGAAAGCTATCGGCTGGCGCGCACAGGAACGCGTGCTCCTTGAGCATAGCTCGGAGCGAAGGGCTGTACAGTTCGAAGAGTATGTCAGTGGTGCCGAAGCGTCACCCGTGCACACAAGCGTCGTTGCGGAGCCTTCGCTGTAGCAATCCACACAAAAAGAAAGCCAGGCCCTCTGCATGCCTGGCTCGCGAATAGACATCCCTCTTACTTCGATTCCGGCCTCTCGACTTTTCCTTGCTGCGGTGACGGAGGCGCATATTTCTCAACCGCGGCTAAGAATGTGCGGCTCTCCTTTGGGGGTGACACTTTGCCGGTCAGGATATCGGCAAACGGCACCATCTTCCCGTAAAGGATGCGAGTCTCGTCTTTATCCTGCGTGACTGCGGTGCCGCTCAAGTCGATCCCGGCGAAGAGGCCTCGCGAACGCGAGTAGGTCAAGATTTCAGATTTCATCTTCCAGTCGGTATCAGCCGAAGCATGGCGTCCAACCGGGCCAGCGGCTGCCGAAGCATCTGCGCCCACCTTGAACTTGCTTGAGAGCAGGTGCTCCATACCCTTGTCGTTCATCACTAGCATCACGAGATCAACCGCTTGGCCGCCGAGTTGAAGACCCCAGCTTCCACCAGTCACTGTGATTGGCGCCGGAGCGCTCCAGCCACTCGCTGTGCGGCAGGTCGCCACGCCTTTACCATGGCTGCCGCCGAATCCTATGGCCACCTTGACCATAGAGGGAATTACAGCAATGCACTTTGCATCGCCCATAATGTTGTCGGGAATGCCGTTGTCCGGCGCACCCTCAATCTCTTTAAGGACGTCAGCCGCTTTATCCATACGTTTGACGATGTCGCTGTCCGCTTTGCTGTCGTCCTTCTCATCGCCCGCCCAGCCCAGGGTCGCGAAAACCAGTAGGACCGCGGTCAGCGCCAGCACGTACTTTTTCACTACCCCGCAATTAGAACTCATTGTGGAAACCCCTTCTTTTGTTGTCTGGTGTGCTAAAGCAAAGCACACGAGTAGTCGCTTGCTCAAGGAATGCTAGCCGTTGCGGTAAATGCAATCTATCGGGGATAGGCTGTAGATTGGCGGCAGCTGGGCTTTAAATTGCCGCCAGCTCAGACCTGCTTGGCGAGTTTGGCAAATATCACCAGCCGCTCTGGCGCCGGTCCGATAAAGTAGACCGGGTAACACGTAATCAGCGTCAGGCGAGCTTCTGAGCTGTTATCCAGGACGGAAACATCTGTGGGCTGAACAACACGTTTTTCCGTTACTACATAGTGAAATTGCTTACCGTGGCGTTCAACGTATATGTCATCCCCCGCATTCAACTCATAGATGTGGCGGAAGAATGTGTCGCGGTGTGCCGCGATGACGGAGTTCCCCACATCACCAGGTGTCACTGAATCCTTCAGATGTCCTGGCCCCAGCGTCAAAGCCGTGTGAGACGTGCCTTCGGTAATTACCGCGTCCAGTTTAATCTTGGGGATAAGAATACGGGTTAAGGCGCTTGCCTGTGCCGAGACCACGCTGTCGCCCGCATTGGCATTACTTACTTGCCACTCATGTAGGAGCGCCTTCTGCTCGTGGTACATCCAGGCGTAGGTCCCCCCAACGTATGCGGAGAGCAGTATTCCCAAGCTGATTAACAACGCGCCAAAATATTGCTTCACCGCGCGAGTGCGCTCTGCCGATGTAACTGCAGGCAAGCGGACACAGCACATCGGCACCCAGTTCTGAGCTTGGGCAAACTTTGACCTGATCCACTGATTGCTCAGTTTGGCTTGCAACCGCGCAAGGTGAGCCGAGGCCATAACCGTGGTCACATGTCCCGTGCTGTGCAATGACGAATGGTGCGCGAAAATGAAGACGAAGTGGCGTGCTGACTCATGTTTACTTGCGAATTTACTTGCGAACGATAAGACCGGCCAAAAGCGATCCCAGGCCCAGCAGTCCTAGCAACGGCAGGACTGTCGCGGTCTGTGGCAGGTTGCCTTTCTCGTTGCGGTCAGACTTTGTGTTCTCTGCGGTCTGATCGCCAGTTGCTGTGTTTGCGCCCTGAGCGCTGCTCGTTGCGCCCTGATCAGCAGGAGTCGCGGTCGAAGGTGTGCTGCCGGTCGTGCCCTGATCCGCCGTGCTCGATGAGCTGGTCGAAGATCCAGCGCTGGGGTTCGCGGGCTGGGAATATGACGGTGCAGTCGAGGTGCTCCCGGCGCTAGTTCCGGTGCTCGAAGTCGCACTTTGATCCGAAGTACTTGTCGAAGCGCTCGTCGAGGCAGACGGATTCGAAGTCGCGCCCGCATTCTGATCGGGCGTTGCAGCGCTTTGTGCACCGCCCGTCATTGGGGTTGTGCCCGCAGTCTGGCCCGCTGAAGTTTCGGTGCCAGTAGTGCTAGCCGGGTTAGAACTAGCGGCGCCAGTGTTCGCTGCTGATTCACCAGCCGCACTTCCGGCCGCCGCTCCCGCCGTAGGCCCGCTGGAAGGGTTCGCGCCGGCTGCGCCGCAGTGATCAGAGATCATCTGGACGCTGCTCACCTGAAGAGTATTGCCGCCGGCATTTGCGCTGGTGCTCGATCCGGTTGAGCTGCTCGGGGCGCCGCTGCTGGTATTAGCGCTCGCGGCGTTGCCGGATACTGCCTGTCCGCTAATCGAAACCTCATGCCCAACATGCGATTTCAGATCCGCAGTATTTCCCGTCAGGGTGTAGACGGTTCCGGTCTGATCCTGAGTGAGTGTGAAGTTGTTGTCGCCCATGGCGGAGGCGCTGAGGCAGCCCTGAATTGTAGTGTTCTGACCGCTAGAGGACATGGTGTTCGTGTTCTGAGTGCTCTGGCTGCTCTGGTCAGTTGTAGATGTTGTGCTTTGGCTTGACGTGCTCGAAGTACTGCTCTGGTCCGGCGTACTCGGCGTCGATGTACTCGGTGTGTTCTGAGTGCCCGTCGTTCCGCTTTGAGATGTGTCTTGCGCCACCCCAAGCGTTGCGGCGAGCAGCGCGGCTGAGAGAATCGCTACTGCTCTGGTCATGTATGCCTCCGAAAAATGTAGTCCTTCGAACTCTAGTCCGCGGCCCGGCTGGGCTGGTATCCGGTATACCCCGTAAGTCGAGTGGGAGCTTCTTGTAAGGAAAAGCCTCCAGAAATGAGGTTGAAAGCGGGAGACTGTCTTTATCGAACAATAACCTGAATGTCGCCGTGCTGGTCGCGAACCTCCACATCTACTTTGTGTGGCTGGCGCTCAAGAAAGAGATCGACACTCCCGCCGCCTACCTGAAGTTTCTTGATCGAAAGCTGTGGAATGCCAGGCGGCAAGTAGGGCTCATCGAAAACAACTCGCTTATTCGCAGCTTCGACAGAGATACCCAGACATGCCTGCACAATGAGGAAAGCGGCGGCTGCGGACCAGGATTGGGGAGAGCACGCAACCGGATATAACGTTGGGCCTTCACCCTTGCGGCGATCCAAACCGCAGAAGAGTTCGGGCAGGCGGCGTAAATCGACCGCGCCGCTGACGTCGAGCAGGCCCAGCAGAATATGTCCGGCCAATTCTTTGAATCCATAATTGGCAAGACCTTTCGCGATGAGGGCATTGTCGTGCGGCCACACCGACCCGTTGTGATAGGAAATCGGATTGTAGCGAATTTCAGACGATCCCAGCGTGCGCACTCCCCAACCAGTAAAGAAGTCCTCGCCTAGCAATGTTTGCGCTACCAGCCGAGCCCGCTCAGGGCTGGCGATCTGCGTAAACAGACAGTGACCCGGATTGGAAGCCCGTACGCGGCAGGGCCGTTTTTGTCCGTCAAGAGCAAAGGCGTAGGTAGACAGATCCTGGCACCAAAATTCGTCCTCAAACTTCACGCGCACGCGTTCGGCCTCGGCTTCGAGTGCAGAAGATTTTTCTGCAAGCCCAAGTATCGAACTCAAACGCGCGGCTGCCATCTTTGCCGCATAAACGTAACCTTGAACCTCGCACAGCGCAATCGGTGGCTCGGCAAGAGATCCATCGGAGTGGAACACTGAATCGTTCGAATCCTTCCAGCCCTGCTGGATTAACCCTCTGGTGGAATGCCGCGTGTATTCGATAAGGCCATCACCATCAATGTCTCCGTACCTATTCATCCATTCCAGCGCCATCTCGATGTTCGGCCAGAGATGTTTCAAGAAGCCGAGGTCGCCAGTACGCTCGTAATATGCTGCCGCAAGCATCACGAACAACGGCGTGGAATCAATGCTTCCGTAATAGCGGCCGAAGGGGACCTCACCGAGGTTCGCCATTTCGCCCTTGCGCATTTCGTGCAAAATCTTCCCCGGCTCTGCCTCGACCGACGGTTGAGATTCGAGTGCCTGCGTCGAAGCCAGGAACTGCAGGACTCCCTTCGCGATCCACGGACTAATCCACAGCATTTCAAGCGCCGTGATGATGCCGTCGCGCCCGAATATCGTGCTAAACCACGGAACTCCGGCATAAGGATAGTTCGCCTCCGGATTGCCAATCGTCATCATTTCAACATCAGCGGCCGAGCGTTTAATCCAATCGTTGAAGCGATTATTGGAGCTGGTGATGAGGCATAGGTTCGCCGATGCAGCTTTTATCTCAGCATTTGCCGCAGCCATCGCGCTGGAGTGGCTAATCGAGCGAAACTCCGGACCGGGAGTCGCAGATGTAGAAATCGCCACGTGAAAAACTGCGCTCTCTCTGGGATCCAGAGAGGCCTCGAAGTGCAGTTCGGAACCGGAAATTCTCTTGGGAGCAGGATGACACTGAACGCGCGTGCGGCGGGTGATGTGATCGAGACCCTCATAGCCGAGCACCATCCCGTCCTTCTGAATTTCATCATCCAGCCGGTGGCCGCGCCTTTCACGCCGAGTCCCACGGACCTCAAAAATGTCAGCATAGTCGGCGCCAACATCGATGCGCATCGGAATGACTAAGGGCGACAATCCGTAATTCACAATTTTGATTTCTTCATAGCAGACGCCCTGCCACAAAAACTTTGAGCGCAGCAGGTGGACGGTATCTCGGGGCACTTTCACTTCATCATCGCGCAGCAAATCCACGTTGGCGAGATCGGCGGTAAAGAGAAGGTTGTCGGCCTGGATGGTGGAGCTGAGCAGCAGGGGACGCGCACCCCACACGTGCACAACCAGCTCTGACAAGAACCGGGTGCCTTGGAAGAAAATGCCTTCCTCGCCGCGTCCGCTGAAGCCAATGTCCCCGTGACGATCAAATACGGCGAACATCTTGCCGTATTTCAGGACGCGCGTGAGGTCGTCAGCCGGCGAGTAGCGGGTAGCTATGTAGTACTGCTGGGTAACGCTAACTTCGTCCAACTGAGAACTCCGTCAGAGAGCTCAATCGGCGCAGGCTTGCCTTTGAGCACATGTTGGTAAATCGCCAGGTAATCTTTCGTCATGCGCTTGTCTGTAAAACGTTGCTCGAAGCGCCAGCGGCACATCCCACGATCGAAAGTTTCGATGCTCTTCAGCGCTTGCACCGCTCCCTCCACATCGGGAACAATGAAGCCGGTTATCCCGTCCTCGATAACCTCCGGTACTGATCCGTAAGGATAAGCGACGACCGGAGTGCCGCAAGCCATCGCTTCAATCATCACAATACCAAAAGGCTCCGGCCATTGAATGGGAAAAAGCAAAGCGGCAGCATTGCCCAGAAAATCATTTTTTTCCGGGTAACCGATTTCACCGACGAATTCGACAATGGGATCCTTTAGCAATGGTTTGATAACTGTTTGATAATATTCCGCATCGGCTTTGTCGATCTTCGCTGCGACCTTCAGTGGCATGCCAGATCTTTTCGCGATCTCGATTGCCTGTGGCACTCCCTTCTCCGGAGAAATACGTCCCAGGAAAGCGAGGTAGTCCCCAGTTGTGTTGCAGAGCGAATATTGGCCTTTGGGCATCCCGTGATGAACCGTGCCCTGCCAATTCGCCCATGACAATGGATCGCGCTGAGCGTCAGAGATCGAAATCACCGGCATATCCCGGTACACGCTATAAAGGGGGGCAAGACCACGAATGTCGAGCCGCCCATGCAGGGTTGACACTTGCACTAGGTTTTCGCGCCGGCTTAGCGGAAAATGCAGATAATCGATATGAAAGTGAATCAGGTCAAAATTATCTTTTTCGCTAAAGACGTGCTCAAGCATCAGCATGTGATGCGCCAACTGGTCGGTGCACTTAGGGTCCAGACGCAGGGCATTTTCGCAGACGGAGATCAGGCGCGCCGTGGTCATGGAATCCCCGCTCGCGAATAACGTGACATCGTGCCCCAGCCGCACCAACTCCTCGGTCAGCCAAGACACGACCCGCTCCGTGCCCCCGTATTTTTTGGGAGGCACACTCTCATAAAGAGGCGCTACTTGTGCAATTCTCATTGTGAACTTATGCCCTTTCCTGGTTGCGAAAAACACCTCGGACTTCGCCAAGAAGCCCTAGCCCGCTAAATTTGTGGGTCTGTTTTACTTTATTGAGGGCCGATGTAACAGGCCGGGCACAGTCAACCGCCCAGTCCGTGCTCTCAGGAATCTATCGAGTATCTATACCTACTTGCTTCGCCAGATCAATAGCTTACAGTCATCTTACCGCTGAATCCATCAGGTAAATCCTGTATTCAATCATACACGTTTCGACGTAGATTCAATTGTTACCAAACGCCTTTGTCGCTGCCAGTCAACCGATACGCGAGAAGAGCGGTTACCGCCAAAGGAGGCAGAAGAGGCAGGCGGCACATCGCGCGCAGGTCGCGATGGCGGCTCGCATTTAGCAACTGTGTTCCATAAAGACTCGCCGCAGGCAGCATAGGGACGCGAAGAAAATCTCCTCTGGGATGAACACGAACATCTCGCGAATAGGCGGAGGCAACCACGTGGTCAGGGATGTCAACACTGCCGCCGTACTCAGCAGCGTATTTCTCGACCAGCAGCAGGAATGTTGCGACTCCCGCCCAGATTCCTCCAATATCAGCGGCGCGCCGAAGTTCGGAGAAATTCACCGCTCCGCTCTGTAAGAGCGAAGCGAAATCTGTCATATCACAAAGACGAAAATAGAAATGGCGATAGATCCTCTGAAGTGTCGAAATCACGATACGTTCTTCCGGCGCGGGCACGCGGAACTTGTGGCCGTTGAGGTCCTTTGTTACGCTGCGTTCGACCACTCGGCGAGCCATCGCTTTATGTTCCCCAGCTTGTCCCAGGTACCCCACATGAATTTCGATTAATTCAGGAAGATTGGGAAGGGAGAAATTCCATTTATTAGCCAGCCGGTCGCCCCAACTGCGGGGCTCCATCTTCGCTTTGAATTCACCGCACATCACCCGGCTGACGGTCTCGGCATTCCCGGTAGTGTAAAGATCAAGATCGGAACCGAGGTCAGGCCAGTGATCGAGTGACTTGATGACCGTGACTTTGCATCCTGTGGCATCGAGTGCGTCGCAGATCGGCGCCAGTGCATCGATAGCCCGCGCGATGCGCTGCCGTTCGCTGGCCAATAGCGGCTCGCACCAGTGTCTTAAGCTTTGGTTTTCCAGACAAGCTGCGGCCTTTTCGACCACCTGCAGCGCGCGCACGGTCACATGATGTAAATCCGCCACGTGGACAAACTCGGCGAGTTCGTTTTCATTGAGCGCCGAGATGCACTCCAGCTCCGGATAAACGGGTCGCAGGTCCTCGGTGGGACTCTCGAATCCCGCAGAATAGCCTTTGAACATCAACCGGGAAAGGCTGGCGAGATGCTTATGTTTCTGGTTGTCGCCTATCGGCATTAGTCAAGACTCCCCTGGTATGTGATACCAAACAGAGTGATTGGATGAAGTGCCTTCAACACGGGTTGGTTTCTTGCTGCGACAGCATTGCCTCAGTCGCGCCCCGCCGACATAGTCCCGCCACGTTGATTTTGTTGCGCGCAATGCGCAACACCATCCTCGATCTGCGTTCCTTCCTCGTAGTCGTTCCAGGTAGCAATCAGCAAAAACGGCATGGGATCGTCATTGCTATCGTTTTCTTGGAAAATCCGAAGCGTGTCTTCGAATGTCTTTCCGCAGCGCCGGTCCATGCGACGATTCAGACTCCAAGAAGCTTTCGTGTCATCAAATCCGGGCCACACCGTTCCAACGATAATCCTGTCAGGAAACTTGCTCCGCATCCGGCGGTAAAAGCTTTCGAGGTACTCCTCACCCCACTCGCTGCCATCCGAGCTCCAGCCCTTCGGACCAGGATGAACCCACGCATAATACCCATCGAAGTTTGATGAGTATTTCTCTGGGGGCTCGTCTTTGTAAATTAGTATCGGCGGCTTCTCCCAGCTGTTCACTTGCCGGCGGACCTGAGTCCAATCAGTATGGCCGCGTTTGGGAAAAATGAAGATCACCGGCCGGCCCTGATAATTCAGATATGCACCGCGCGCGGGAGCGCTGGGTCCAATGTAAGCGCGATAAGCCTTATCAAAAGCATCGAGCGCATCTTCGGTGGCGTGACCGTTGTCTTCCTCGGTTTCGTCGTACATCAGCGCAACGTGGAAATGATTCTCACTTGCTACCTGCTGCAAGAGCGCGTAGCTGCGATCGAGAAACGGATTCCGATTGCCGTACCAGTCCACGGCAAAGGCGTAGATGCCGAGAGCTTTCGCTTGTTGAATCTGCCGCCGCAGAACGTTGGGATCCTGCGTCGAATATCCAACTTGAATGTGCTGGGAATCGCCAAACCAGGGTTGATAATCGGCTACAACTTTTGGCGAGCGGTCCACCGCGCGAACAGTTTGATCGATTGAGCGGCGGACATGGTTGCGAGAGCAACCACTGGCGAGCAGGAAGACCACGGCGGCAAGGATGACGAGGGTGACGGACGGCCCTTTCATGAACTCTTTTAAAGTATGCGCCGGCACCGAGGACACCTTACGGGTGAACCTCCGGAGTGGTTTCGAGATCGCGGACCAGCCAGCGATCTGCGCCGGGAGTCATGAGGACGAGATATTGCAGATTCACCTGTTCACGATGAATGACGCTGCTGCCATCCATAATTTGAATTTCCAGGCGGGCACGGTCACGTAACTGCATGGCATCACCGGCGGGCGAGTAAAAGATGGCCTCCAGTTTGTGTCCCTGGTCGACATAGCGTGTGTGAATGCCCGTGCGCTTCTGGTCAGCAATCCGTTGCACCAGATTGTCTTTAGCAAATCCGGTGAAGTAAGCGCCCAGCAGATTCGGGCGATTGCCTTCGAGCGCTTCCGCTATCGTTTTCCATGCGTACGCGTAATCTCGCGGAACGCTCTTGCTTGTGAGTTCCTCAATCTGTCGCGGACCGACGTTATCTGCTACTAAAGCGACTTTAGGCAGAGAATCGTCTGCGGATTCCTGAGACCAGAGAGACGTGAAGAAGCACAGTGCGATGATGGCACAGAGAGAAGCCCTGCCGGCTTTGATCATCGCGCACCTCCCACATTCAATTCATTTCCCGTGACTACGCCGGAGGCCACATCGATGCGAGCCTCGCCGGATACGGGCATCTCCACCCGCGCTGTGCCGCGTTTGATCGGCGCATCCACGGTGGTGTTGCCGGCTGCATCGGTCTTGGTAAAACTCACAACCGTGCCATCCGGCACATTATTGCCGCTGCAGTCGCGCACAGGATCGGTCTGTACGAAAAGTTTCCCGGAGACCCACTCGGACTTGATCCGCAAATTGCAGGCATCAGAAGCAACCTGGCGCACGACCCGCAGCTCAGACGCATTGGCGACGGACGCGCCGATTTTTGCGGGACCCTCTTTGGCGGCCGACGTTAGCCGAATCCAGGACACGCCATTCGAGGTCGGTTGCGAGTGCGTGAGCGCCGAGCCTTGCTGCGGTATCGCTTTGAACTCTACGTTGCTCGGCGAGAGCACAAGGTTATGGAACTTATCGAAGACGAAGGCCACGGCGCTAATGGCGTTCGGCGTAGCCACGCGAACTCGCGATGGATGCACCAGCAGGCTCAACTTGGATGCATCGGCAGCAACTACGTAGAAGTTTGTGGACGCGCAATCGCTCCCGGAGCAAACGACGGCGGTGTAGCGGCCCGCGTGCTGAACTTCATTCGACTGAACGGCAATTCCACTGCCAAGCTGTACTTTGCGTTTGCTGACCGAGGCCGGGCCAACTAGATAAAGCGTTGCCTGACCAGATCCGCTGCTGGTCAGGCTGAATGCGCTGCCAGCCTTGACCTGAGCCGGAGCGTGCAGCTCGGCCGCATGAGTGCTAATCGCGAGCAGCAGTGCTAGCCAAAAATATGTAAGCAGTCTGGGCATTTAAGATGCGGTATTGCTGTCGTAATGGTTCACCACAACGTGATAGTTATGCACTTTCGGCGCGACGTCATCGGGAACATCGACTGCGAACGCTACCGGAATTTGTGGCTGAAGTTCCTGGTCAACGTAGCCGTCTGAAACCCAAATCACTTTTCCATTGGCATCGTAGTATGCCGCCAGTACGTGGGGAATGTTCACAATCTGGCCGCTCTGATTTACCAGTTCGCCGCGCAGCACTTTCTTGCCGAGAGCGTCGGTCTCGAGCTTCTGCTGATTGACCTCAATCACCGGATCAGCGCTCGCGGGCACCAGCATGGCTTTCGCGTCCATGCGAACGCTCTTTACTTGATCCAGCGTGATCCCCGGGAAATCGATCCGATAAGGAGACACCTGCTTCGGCAGCAAAACGTGCGAAATTTTGTCGAAGCTGGTCTCCTGGGAAATAGGATTTCCGTCAGGGCGAAGCAGCGTTGCACCCACGTTGATGTAAGCGGGTATAGTGTCTTCATTCACAATCTCACCGAGGATCACGACCCGATCCGGCCTCTGGAGGGCGTTCATGGATATGATCCGAACCTGCGGCGAGTCCACGTTCTGCACGCCCCAGTCGTCCTCCGCGTTGCGATTGATCACGTCCCAACGCAGATAATTGACCGGAATCACTTGCGGCGCAACTTTCGCGACGGTTGTGGTAGGCCAGCGCACTCTCCAGGTTTCGCCTTGGTGTTCGACTTGCAAGTCCCGAACGTCATCAAGCGGGCCCACAGCGGTAGAATAGTGCAGCTTCGCGCGAACT